>Ga0224505_10000744_pt1 | contig 21899 bp, 24 predicted proteins | sample SF_Jan12_sed_USG_FD_169102 | JGI IMG/M metagenome (GOLD analysis project Ga0224505, IMG submission 169102) | Sediment microbial communities from San Francisco Bay, California, United States - SF_Jan12_sed_USGS_4_1 | ecosystem: Environmental > Aquatic > Marine > Sediment | place: USA: California... | reverse complement strand
ACCTGGAGCTCGGCGCGGATCTCGCGCGCCCGAGCGTCGGCCTCCTTCGCGGTGTGGATCACCGAGGGACCGACCAGCACGCCGTCAGGTGTCACGAAGGAGGCACCTGCGTGCCGCCGCTGTTTCTCGGCCGCCTCCTCGACGGAGGTGGCGAGGTAGACGTCGCGCAGAACGGTGCTGGCGATGCCCCGGGCGGCGGGCTCTGCCTCGGTCGCCGCCAACAGCTTGCGTTCTCCGGTGAGTCCGAGCGGCACCGGCCCACCCGACGAGATCGCGAGGATCGCGCCATCGCCCTTGGGCGCGTCGGCGATCGCCCGCTCGCCGTCGTCGTAGACGACCGCGTCGGCCAGTGGACCGAGCGCCGCGACGAGCGCCCGCTCGAGGCCGGGCTCGGCTCTGACGAGGTCCTTGAGCAGACCGACAGCCCGCCCCTTGTGGCGGGTCAGGAAGCGGGAGCCCGCGGTCTCCTCGATATCCTGGCGCCTGGCTTCGAGGAGGTCGCGCCGCGACTCGTGGCGACGCCGTACGTCGTCGAGCTCCTCGATCTTGTCGCTCAGGCGTCTGCGTTCAGCCTCGAGCGCGACCCGTTTCTCGTTCATCGGTGCGGATTGATCATCGAACGTCTCGATCTCCGCCTCGAGCCCCACCCGCTCGGCGTCGACCTCCGCGATGCGCTCCCGCACCGACCGCAACGACACGCCGAGCCGCTCCCGTTCCCGCTCGCTCGAGCCCAGCGAGCGCTCGATCGCCTCGACCTCGGCGCGGCGGCCAGCAGCTTCCTCGCCGATCCGGCGACGCACGTCCTCGATGCGGCGTCGTTCCTGCTCGGCCTCGCGGAACTCCTGCTCCGCGGCTTCGAGCTCACGCTCCGTTTGTTCGAGCTCGCCGGCGAGGGTGGCGAGCTCGGTCTCCAGGCGGGCGATCTCGGCGTCGAGCGCGTCGACCCTGGCGACCCGGGTGGCGTGCGAGGCGAGGCCCTCGCGTGCAGCGCCCTCATGCTCCACCGCTTCGCGGAACGCCTGCTCGGCCCGTCGTCGGTCCTCAGCCGTCGATCGGAACGCCAGTTCGGCGTCGGCGAGGGCGGTCGAGGCGACGGCCCGAGCGTCAGCCGCCTCGAGCACACGCGAATCGAGTGCGTCGAGGCGCGCTCGGGCGGCGGTACGTTCATCGAGTCCGCGTTGCCAGCCCTCGGCTCGACGCTCGCGCTCGCGCACCAAGGCCCTGAGTCGCGCGGCCGCGAGCTTGCGCGCCAGCGCCTCGGCCTCCTCGGAGAGGCGCTCGTGCTTCTTGGCCATCTCGGCCTGCTGCTGGAGCGGTTTCAGCTGGCGTCGGAGCTCCGCGAGGACGTCGGCGAGACGGAGCAGATCTTGATCGAGGTTCGAGAGCTTGCGTTCGGCGCGCTCCTTCCGGCGTCGGTGTTTCGCGACGCCGGCCGCCTCCTCGATGTACTTGCGGCGATCCTCGGGCTTGGAGAGCAGCACCTCTTCGAGCTGACCCTGGCCCACCACGGTGTGCAGGGCGCGGCCGATACCGGTCTCACTCAGCAGTTCCTGCACATCGAGCAGGCGGACGACCTGTCCGTTGATGCGGTACTCGGAGTCTCCCGAACGGAAGATCGTGCGCGCGACTTCGATCTCACTCAGTGGCACCGGGATCTTCCCGGCCGAGTTGTCGATCACGAGCTTCACCTCGGCCATGCCGAGAGCCGCTCGCGAGGGAGTCCCGGCGAAGATCACGTCGGCCATCTGGCCGCCACGAAGCGACCGCGCTCCCTGCTCTCCGAGCACCCAGCTGATCGCGTCGACCAGGTTCGATTTCCCGGAGCCATTCGGGCCCACGATCACCGACACGCCGGGGATGAACTCGAGCACCGTCTTGTCCGCGAACGACTTGAACCCGCGGATCGTGATCGACCGGAGGAACATGTGGCCGGATGCTAACAGGCCTGTGATTCGGGGTGGTGGAGCGTCAGTGCGTCACCCTGAACTCGCGTTCTCCCAGCGGCGACACCTCTCGAACGTCGAGCCGATCAACCGTTGCCAAAGGCGGTCCACCGGCGCACCAGTCGAGCATCGCCGCCACCGAGCCCGGATCTCCTTCGAACTCGGCCTCCACGTGACCGTCGAGGGTGTTGCGGACCCATCCCCCGAGATCCAGGATCCGGGCGCGCTCGACACACGACGCTCGGAAGAAGACGCCTTGCACGCGACCACGGACCTCGACATGCACTCGTCGCATGCCTCCATGGTGCCATCGGGGGGGTCACCGGGTTCGATAGGCTGAGCGAGATGGTCGCCTACGACGCTCGGACGGCCCTGATCGTCGTCGATGTGCAACACGATTTCGCCGATCCATCGGGCAGCCTCTACGTCACGGGCGGCGAACAGATCGTGCCGTTGGTGAATGCCGAGGTGGAACGGGCTCGCGAGGCGGGGGCGCTCGTCGTCTACACCCAGGATTGGCATCCGGAGCGCACGCCACATTTCCAAACCGACGGGGGCATCTGGCCCGTGCATTGCGTCGCGTCGACTCCCGGCGCCGAGTTGCACCCGGACCTGCTCGTGACCGGCCACGAGATCGTTCGCAAGGGCCACGACGGGCGCGACGGCTACTCGGGATTCAGCGTCCGCGATCCGATCTCCGGCGAGCGGGGAGACACTGTGCTGCACGAGTTGCTCACCGGCAAGGGCATCGAGCGCCTCGCGATCTGCGGGCTGGCGACCGACTACTGCGTGGTCGAGACCGTCCTCGATGCGCGCATGCTGGGCTACCCGGTCGAGGTGTTGACCGACGCCATGCGAGCCGTGGAGCTCCACGCTGGGGACGGTGCCGCCGCCATGGCCCGCATGCGGGACGCCGGCGCCGATCTCGTCTAGGTGGGGGCCGTCGATCAACTCTGGCACTGCGGACAGTAGTACGACGTGCGCTGCGAGATCCTCACGCTCTCGATCGGCGTGCGGCAGCGGCGGCACGGCAGTCCAAGGCGTCCATACACCTTGAGCTCCTCACCGTATCCGCCGGGGTCCCCGAATAGGTCGACGTAGGCTTCGTCCTCCAGCGTCGTCCCGCGGAGCTTGATGGCTTCCTGCAAGACCTCTTGGATCGCTCGGTAGAGACGGCGGACTTCCTGGGATGACAGCGCGTCACTCATGCGGTCGTATCGGATGCCGGAGTGGAACAACACCTCGTCGGAGTAGATGTTGCCGAGCCCCGAGATGAACTTCTGGTCCATCAGGAGCTGCTTCATCTTTGACGCGCGGTCGGCGAGCAGGTACTGGAACGTCGGCCATGTGAACACCTGGTCGAGCGGGTCGATCGCCAGGTGCTGAAGCTCCTTGACCTTGCCGAGATCGTCGCCGGCCGTCACGAAGAGCTCGCCGAAGGTGCGCGGATCGACGAAGCGGAGGTCGCCGCGCTGGGCGAACGTCAAGAGCACATGTGTATGCGGCGGCAGTGCTACCCGCCCGGTTCCCCGCTGGAACTGGCCGCTCATGCCGAAGTGCACGACCAGCACGTCGCCAGAATCCAACGTGACGAGGATGTACTTCCCTCGCCGCTCGACCTTGGCGATCTTCCGGCCCACGAGCCGTGACGTGAAGTCCTTGCGGGTCTTGTGGCGACGGATCGAGCGCATCGCATTCTTCGAGCTCTTGACCTCGGCCTTCTTGATGCGCAGGCCGACGACGTCCTTCTCGAGATCGCGGCGCATCACTTCGACTTCAGGCAGCTCCACCCTCGTCCCCCCTCATGAAGCCTCCGAACCCGGCGCCAGGCGCTCGGAGATGCGCTCGAACGCCTGAGCGGCTGCACGCTGCTCAGCCTCCTTCTTCGACCGGCCGATGCCGGTACCCATCGGCTCGCCGCCCAGATGCACGGTGGCCGTGAACTCCTTCTCGTGGTCGGGACCCCGTTCCTCGAGGCGGTACTCGGGGATCGACCTCAGGGCTTGCGAGGCGAGTTCCTGCAAGATCGTCTTGTAGTCGCGATCGCCTTCCCCGCGGACGTACGCCTCCATACGCGGGCGGAACAGCCGTTCGAGCAGCTCGGTGACGACCTCGAGCCCTCGATCGAGGTAGACGGCCCCGAACACGGCCTCCAGGGCATCGGCGAGGATCGAGGGTTTGTCGCGCCCGCCGCTCTGTTCCTCGCCCTTGCCGAGGAGCACGACGTCCCCCAGGTGCAACGAGCGCGCCACCTCGGCGAGCGCGCCCATGTTCACGATCGCCGCCCGAAGCTTCGCGAGCGACCCCTCCGGCATGTCGGGATACTCGGCGTAGGCCATGTCGGTGACCACGAGCCCGAGCACCGAGTCGCCGAGGAACTCCAGCCGTTCATTCGTCACCGTGAGACCCCGCTCGAAGGCGAAGGATCGGTGGGTGAGGGCGGCCTCACGCAGCGAGGGGTCGGAGAAGTCGACCCCGAGGGCAGCATCGAGCGATTCGAGCGGCTCGGTCGCTGCCGCACCGGCGACAGGCACGGGCCCGGCCTCGGACCGGGCATGGATCTGCGCGTCCGCCACGGCGTCTTACTCGACCTCGACCGCCTGCCGGCCGGCGTAGTAGCCGCAGTTGCCGCAGACCCGGTGCGAGAGCTTCGGCTGCTTGCACTGCGGGCACTCGGAAAAGGCCGGCGCGGTCGACTTCCAGTTCGCTGCCCGCTTGTGACCGCGCGACTTGCTCTGCTTCTTCTTGGGTACCGCCATCGTGTCGCTCCTTCGTCTCGTAGATCCGTGCCACTAGTTGTCTTCGAGCACCAGCCGATCGAGCGCCGCCCAGCGTGGGTCGACCTCGGCGTGGCCCGGGCATTCGTCGGCGTTCTTGTCGCCGCCGCAGACGGGGCACAGGCCCTGACAGTCCGGACGGCACAGCGGGGAGAAAGGAAGCTCGACGCCGACTGCATCGCGAACCATCTGGCCGGGATCGAGCATGCCTTCCGGGTCGAGCGGGTAGTCGTCGGTGTCGGGTTCGGGATCGATCACGAACATCTCGTGCACCGACACGTCGAACGGCTGGTCGAACTCCTTCAGACAGCTGGCGCATCGAAGGGCGAACGTGCCCCGAAGGGTGCCCGAGACCAGGATGCCTTCGACGAGCGATTCGAGCAGGAGGTCGACATCGACCGGCTGATCATCGCGAACGCCCGCCAGCTCGGTCTGCAGCTCGTCGACGGGCGCGGCCACCTTGTGGAGTTTGGACGTCCCGGGCCGGCCGAACAGATCCCGAACGTCGATGGGCTCGATCAACGTTCCTCCTCGTCGAACAGCGGGGTTTCCTCCCGGTCGCCCGAGACGTCGCTGTGAGCCTCCTCGACGTCGGGGCGGGCGAGTGCCTGTGCGGCCACGGTGCCAGGAGCCCGAAGCTTCTCCCGCCCGAGTTCGACCTGATCGAGGGTCTTGGCGATGGAACGCACCGACGCCTGCGAGTCCTCGAGTACGCGACGCAGAGCGGTTTCGAATTGCGCGAGCTTGGCGTCGACGTACTCCTCGGCCTCGCGACGCATCGCACGGCTCTGACCTTCGGCCTCACCGACCAGGCGCTCGGCCTCATCGGTGGCCCGGGCGATGACTTCCTCCTGACGAGCCATCTTCAGCTGCTCCTCGCGGGCGAGCGCCACGATGCCGTCGGCGTCCACGCGCGCCTTCGACATCAGGTCCTCTCGGTCCCGCACGATCCACCGAGCTTGCTTGATCTCGTCGGGCAACGCTTCCTGCATCTCCGCGATCATCTCGAGGACCTCGTCGCGGTTCACGAGCACGGAAGACGACAACGGCATCGCCTTCGCCTCGCGGACCATCTCGTCGAGCTGCGCCAAGCGGGCGGTGATGTCCATCAGCGATCACCGCCCGTCGGTCCGAGCCGTTCGCGGAGCTGGGCACGCACCTCTTCGGGCACCAATCCATCGACGTCGCCACCGAACCGAGCGACCTCTTTCACGAGAGACGAGGACAAGAACGACCACGAAGGGTTGGTCGGCATGAACAGGGTCTCGACCGCACCCAGCCGATGATTCATCTGCGCCATCTGGATCTCGAACTCGTAGTCGGTGACGGCCCGGAGGCCCTTCACGATCACGACCTGGGGTCGCTCGCGGGCGAAGTCCACCAGCAGGCCGGAGAAGGCGGCCACCTCGACCCCGGGGATGCCGGAGCATGCCTTCTCGAGCATCGCGACGCGCTCTTCGAGGCTGAACATCGGTTGTTTGGAGGGGTTCTCGAGCACCGCCACCACGACTGCCTCGAACGTCTGACTCGCACGTTCGATGATGTCGAGATGGCCGTTGGTGACGGGATCGAACGTCCCCGGGCACAGGGCGGTCAGGCCCATGGAACCTCCATGGTCTCCTCGGCAGGTTTCGTCGGTCAGGGTCACCCTGGTCGAACCACGTCGGCGTGATCGTGTGGCCGCTGGCCAGGTTCTCAGGCAGATCCTCTCGGCCGGAACAACATCACGAGGCTGTCGCCGTAGCGGAGCCGCCTCGCGAGCGCCCAGTGTAGCGGAATGACAGGCGTGGAACTCTTGTGACCCCTGGTCAGGACGACGGTCCAAGCATCGTCTCGCAGCCATCCTCCGGCCAACCTCTGAAGGGCATCGTCGAGCTCCGGAGGCCCCAGATCGTACGGAGGATCGCAGATCACCAGGTCGTAGGGCCCCCCGGGACGGTCGTCCCTCGCCAAGAACCGTGTCACCGAGCTTGGAAAGACCTCCCCACGATGCCCGAGCTTCGTCGCCACGAGATTCCGCTTGATGGCACTCACCGAGGCCGGCGCCCGATCGACGAAGGCGGCGCGGGCCGCCCCCCGTGAGAGCGCTTCGATCCCTGCCGCCCCGGTTCCTGAGAACAGGTCGAGCACGACGGCGTCGTGGAGAGCATCGGGTCCCAGGCTCGAGAACAACCCCTCCCGAGCCCGGTCGGAGATCGGGCGCACGGCGGGTGGCACCGGCCCCAGACGCACTCCTTTCGCGGAGCCGGCCACGATCCGCATCGAGCCAGCCTAGCGGGCGAACGCGGCCGCCTCAGGAGCGGAAGAGCCACTCGATGGAACGTTCGAAGCGACGCCGGAGCTCGTCGAGGAGCTCGGGGTGGCGAGCCAGGGTCGGATCCTCGGCGATCGTGGCGAAGGCGCGCTTCCGCGCGCGGGCAACCAGTGGCATGTCCTGGGCGAGCCTCGCGAGCCGCAGATCGGGCATGCCCGACTGCTTGGTGTCGAAGAGGGTGCCCTCGCCACGCAACCGGAGATCCTCGTCGGCGAGCGCGAACCCGTCGGTGCTGCCGACCATCGCGTCGATGCGCGCGGTGGCCTCGACGTTCTGTTCGTCGGATTCGTCGAACAGCACGCACGTGCTCGGATGCTCACCACGCCCGATGCGCCCACGAAGCTGGTGGAGCTGCGCCAGCCCGAACCGTTCCGCGTTCTCGACCAGCATCACGGTGGCGTTGGGTACGTCGACCCCGACTTCGATCACCGTCGTCGAGATCAGCACGTCGGCCTCCCCCGCGAGGAACCGTTCCATGACCTGCTGCTTGTCCTTCGGACGCATACGCCCGTGCAGCAGCTCGAGACGCAGCTCGGGGAAGACGTCGGAGGCGAGACGGTCGGCTTCGGCTTCGGCGGCTTTGACCTGCGTTCGATTGCCCTCGTCGATCGCGGCGCACACGACGAACGCCTGCCGCCCGGCCGAGACCTCATCGCGCACGAGCTCGTATGCGGCCGATCGCTGATCGGGGGTGCGCGCGGCGATCGTCGCGATCGGCCGCCGGCCCTTCGGTAGTTCGTCGAGCACGACGACATCGAGGTCGCCGTAGTAGGTAAGGGCGAGCGTGCGCGGGATGGGCGTGGCCGTCATGATCAGGACGTCGGCCTCCCCTCCCTTACGTTTCAGCGCCGTTCGCTGGTGCAGGCCGAATCGGTGCTGCTCGTCGACGATCGCGAGGCTCAGATCGGCGAAGGTGACCGATTCCTGCACCAGTGCGTGGGTTCCGACGACGAGGTCGAGGCTGCCGTCGGCGACCGCATCGACGATGCGCTGGCGCTGATTGCCGGTGACGGCCCCGGTCAGCAGGGCGTAGGTGAGCGAAGGCTCGTCGGCATCGTGGGCGGCAACGTCAGCCTCGAGCGAGTCGAGCAGCGACGCCTGCCCGGCGGCGGCGGTTGGCCGCGACGACGTGTATTCCAGGTACGGCACGCCGCCCGCGCCGGCGATCAGCGCCCCCACCGATCGGAAGTGCTGGGCCGCGAGCACCTCGGTCGGCGCCATGATCGCAACCTGATGACCCGACCCGATCGCGACGAGCGCAGCGTGCACGGCGACCAGCGTCTTCCCCGAGCCGACATCACCCTGCAGCAGCACGTTCATGGGACGGGGCTTCGCCATCGCTGCTGCGATCTCGTCCATCGCCCGCCGTTGAGCGTCGGTGGGCTCGAATGGGATCGTTGCGAGCAGGCGATCGACGAGCGCGCCACCCGATCCGTGTGCGACGCCCGCGCTCTCGGCCTCCACACGGTGCTTTCGGAACGCGACGCCGAGCTCCAGCGTGAAGAGCTCGTCGAACTTCAGGCGTTCGATCGCCGCCTCGAGCGCCACCTCGTCGGCGGGGAAGTGGATGTCCCGCGTTGCCCGATCGTACGAGCCCAGTCCCTCGGCATCGACGATCTCCGCCGGCAACGGATCCTCGATGGAGCCGAGCCTGGCAAGCGCGCCGTGCACCAGTTCTCGGATCGTGCGCGTGCTGATGCCCTCGGTCGCCGGGTGCACCGGCGTGATGCGACCGGTGTGCACCAGGTCGGCCTCGTCCCCACGCAGGATCTCGACCTCCTGTTGGGCGAGTTGCAGCCTTCCTTTGTAGAGCGTCGCTACCCCGGAGACGGCGACCTCCATACCCGTGCGATAGACGTTCGCCATCCAGGGCTGGTTGAAGAACGTCAGGTCGAGGAAGCCGCTGCCATCGCCGATCGTGACCGTCACCAGCGTCGTCCGACGGTTCCTCGTCGGTCGCTTACGAACGGTGTGCACCGTGCCGATCACCGTGACGTAGGCGCCGATCTTCGCGCTGCCGATCGGGGCCACCCGCGATCGGTCGATGTAGCGGCGGGGGTAATGCTGGAGCAGATCGCCGACCGAGCGGATCTGGAACGGCTTGCCGGCGAGCACCTCGAAGGCCGGCGGACCCTTGCTCCGGGCTCCGACCTGCCGCCTGGCGATCTTGGGGTCGATGTCCTCGATGGAAGAGGCGAGGGTGAGGGGAGCGCCGCTCATGCGGCGGTTGTATCACGAGGCCGCGACGCCATCGCGCGGCGGGCGCATCTAGCATGGAGTGCCATGCTGCCGAGGATCGGGGTCACCGTCGTCGTCGCTTCGCTGGCCATCGCCGCGTGTAGCGACCGGGCCTCGCCGACGACCGCGGGCGGCGGGTCTTCCTCTCCGGCGATCGTCGCCGCTGACGGCGTCGACGGGCTTCCCGACACCGTGGCCGCGCTGCCCAACGCCGACGCCGGCGCGTTCCGGGCGCTCGTCGAGGACATGCGAGGGACGCCTGTCGTCGTGAACCTGTGGGCCTCGTGGTGCGAGCCGTGCAAGCGAGAGATGCCCATGCTGTCCGAGGCGGCCCGGAGCACCCCGGACGTGCAGTTCCTCGGGGTCGACTCCTTGGATTCCCGCGAGGGGGCCGAGGCATTCATCGCGGAGTACAGGGTGCCGTTCCCGTCGCTGTTCGACCCCGAGGGGGCTATCCGCACCGATCTCGACAGCCTCGGATTGCCCGTGACGGTCTTCTTCGATGCGGCGGGCGATCAGGTCGCGAAGGTCGACGGGGAGCTCAGCCAAGGCGCACTCGAGGAGCATCTGGACGAGATCGCGGGCTGACGAGGCCGGAGCGGGCGTCTGGTAGCCTCGTCGCGCGATGGCAGCCGTGTGTGACATCTGTGGCAAGAAGCCGTTCTTCGGCAAAGCCGTGACGTTCTCCCACAAGAGGAACAACCGCCGCTGGGACCCCAACGTTCAGCGCGTCCGTGCCTTGGTCGACGGCACGCCCAGGCGCGTGTACGCCTGCACGTCGTGCATCAAGGCCGGCAAGGTCACGCGCATCCCTCACTCTGCTTGAGCGCTCCCATCCGCCCGCGGCGTTGACCTGACCGGCGTGGCGGCCCGGTTGTCCGTTCCGTACAGATGTCCCGGATGAGGTCGCCCCTGTGGATCGCCTGGAGTCCTGAGCGCCGTTCGGTAAACTCCCTGCGCGCACAGGCGTCCATCGCCCGGCGTGTCGACTCATCTGACCCCTCCGAGGAGGCCCACCGTGGCAGAGGTTCTCGTCAACCCCACGCCTGAGGAACTCAGGACGTTCACCGAGGAGATGCCCGAAACGCGCATCTCCGAGTACGGCAACACCAACACCCAGACCACGGTGCTTTCGCGGAGCGCGGCCAGTACCTACGTCGTCGGCCGCGAGTCGAGCGGGAAGACGATGACGCGCCAGGACTACGACGCGATCGCCGCCACGCAGGACGCCTACATCGCTGAGCACGACATGATCCAGATCGACGGCTACATCGGCAACGACCCAGCGATGCGCACGGCAGCACGCCTGCTGATGGAGAAGCGGTACGCGAACATCGCCGGGATGCAGCAGAAGCTCTATTTCGATCGCAACGACGGAGCCCAACCGCAGGTCCAGGTGATCTACACGCCCGGACTCGACGCGCCCGGCTACCCCGATGACCGCGTGATCGCGGTCGACCTCGACAACTACGTGACGCGGGTCCTGAACTCGGACTACTTCGGTGAGTCCAAGAAGGGCGGCCTGCGCATGTGGAACGACATCGTCTACAACAAGGGTGGGCTCGCCCTGCACGCCGGCCTCAAGGTGATCCCGACCGCGCACGGCGACAAGGTCTTCATGATCATCGGACTCTCCGGCACCGGGAAGACCACGACGACCTTCACGACGCAGAACGGCTCGCTCCCGATCCAGGACGATTTCGTTGGCCTGATGCCCGGGGGCCACGCCTACGGCACCGAGAACGGGTGCTTCGCGAAGACCTTCGGACTCGACCCCGACTTCGAGCCTTCGATCCATGGCGCGGTCGTGAAGCCGACGGCCTACCTCGAGAACGTGTCCATGACCGACGATGGCACGGTCGACTTCTTCAATGAGCACTACACGAAGAACGGTCGGGCGGTCTTCGAGATGAGCGATCTGATGACGTTCGGCGACGCCCGCGATGTCGGACCCGTCGACTACCTGTTGATCCTGAACCGCAACGAAAACATCATCCCCGCCGTCTCGAAGCTCGACCTCGAGCAGGCGGCGGCGTTCTTCATGCTGGGAGAGACGACCGGCACCGCCGCCGGTGGCGCCGCCGAAGAGGGCAAGTTCCTTCGCGTACCGGGCACGAACCCGTTCTTCCCGCTGCCCCACGGGCTGCAGGGGAACCGCCTCCTCGAGTTGCTCGCCACCCACCCGATCGAGACCTACCTGCTGAACACCGGCCGGGTCGGCGGCAAGGACGGCGACGATCGGTCCAAGAAGCTGCGCATCCCCGACACGTCGGCATGCGTGAAGGGCATCGCGGAGCAGACGATCGAGTTCGACGAGGACCCCGACTTCGGCTACCAGGTTGCGACGTCGGTGCCCGACCTCGACGACGAGGAGAGGCTGCGGCCCCGCACGCTGTACGAACGCCAGGGGCGCGGCGACGACTACGCGCAGATCGTCGAGCGGCTGAAGACCGAACGGGTCGCCCATCTGCAACAGTTCACCGAGCTGAGCGAGGAGATCATCAAGGCCGTCGGCTGAGCCTCACGTCCACGCGAGACACACCCCGAGCCCGGGTACCCCACCCGGGCTTTCGCGTGTGAGAAGGCCATCGAGCGGAGCTCATTTGACGGATACCCCCTAGGGGTATATACATCCCGCATGCCATTCGCGACCCTCGGGAAGGAGCACGGCATGCAGACCCACGATCATCCGCAGGCGACCGACACCGCGGCGGTGACCCCACAGAGCCACGACGAGCACGCCGCCCACGACAAGCACGAGGGCCACAGCGTCGCCATGTTCCGCGACCGGTTCTGGCTGAGCCTGCTGCTCAGCGTTCCGGTGTTGATGTGGTCGGCGATGCTCCAAGACCTGCTGGGCTACACGGCCCCGAACGTGCCCGGCGACCGGTGGATCCCGATGGTGTTCGGCACCGCGGTGTTCGTCTACGGCGGGTCGCCGTTCCTCAAGGGAGGGTGGAACGAGCTGCGTGACCGCGCGCCGGGCATGATGCTGTTGATCTCCCTCGCGATCACGGTCGCGTTCGCATCGAGCCTCGCCAGTCAGGCCGATCTGCTCGACCTCGACTTCTGGTGGGAACTCGTGCTCCTGATCGACGTGATGTTGCTCGGGCACTGGCAGGAGATGAAGGCGATCGGGCAAGCTTCGAGCGCCCTCGACGCACTCGCCGCGCTCCTGCCAGACATCGCCGAACGCGTCGAGGGCGCGGACACGGAGGAAGTGGCCATCTCGGATCTGCAGCCCGGCGATCTGGTGTTGGTGCGACCCGGAGGCCGGGTACCCGCCGACGGTACGATCGAGACGGGCCGGGCCGAGTTCGACGAGTCCATGATCACGGGCGAGTCTCGTGCCGCGCCTCGCGACGTGGGCGAACGAGTCGTCGCGGGCACGGTGGCCGCCGACTCCTCGGTGCGGGTCCGCGTCGACGCGGTCGGCGACGACACGGCCCTCGCGGGCATCCGTCGGCTGGTGGCCGACGCTCAGGCGTCACGATCTCGGGCACAGGCGCTCGCCGACCGAGCCGCAGCGGTGTTGTTCTATGCCGCGCTGACGGCGGGCATCGTGACGTTCGCCGCCTGGCTCGCGCTGGGCGATACGGATCAAGCGCTCGAGCGCGCCGTGACCGTGCTCGTGATCGCATGCCCCCACGCCCTGGGCCTGGCGATCCCGCTCGTGATCGCACTGTCCACCGCGATGTCGGCTCGCAACGGCATCCTCGTGAAGGACCGCATCGCCCTGGAACGCATGCGCACGGTCGACGCGGTGCTGTTCGACAAGACCGGCACCCTCACCGAGGGCCGCCCCACCGTGCACGGCGCGGTGGCACTCGATGGTGACGACGACGCCCTGCTCCGCGTGGCGGCCGCGGTCGAGGCCGACAGTGAGCACCCGCTCGCTCGAGCGATCGTTGCCGCCGCCGAGCACAGAGGCGCGATCCCCTCGGCGACCGGGTTCCGGTCGATCGCGGGCCGGGGCGTCGAAGCCGAGGTCGGCGGGCGCATCGTTTCGGTCGGCGGCCCCGCATTGCTCGACGAACGCGGGCTCGAGTTGCCGTCCGGGCTCGAGCCCAAGATCGAGGCTTGGCGCGATCGCGGCGCGACGGTGCTCACGGTGGTCGACGACGGCCGAGTCGCCGGCGCGCTTGCGCTCGAAGACGCCGTGCGCCCGCAGTCACGACGAGCCGTCGAGGCCCTCCACGACCTGGGCGTGCGCGTCGTCATGATCACCGGCGATGCGCAGCAGGTCGCCGACGCCGTGGCCGGAGAGCTCGGGGTCGACGAAGTGATGGCCGAGGTGCTGCCCGAACAGAAGGACTCGAAGGTCGCCGAGCTGCAGGCGCGGGGACTCCGGGTCGCGATGGTCGGCGACGGCGTGAACGACGCCCCTGCGCTCGCCCGAGCGGATGTCGGCATCGCGATCGGCGCTGGCACCGACGTGGCCATCGAATCGGCCGGGGTCGTGCTCGCGAGCGACGACCCGCGCGGGGTGGTCTCGGTGCGCCGGCTCTCGGCCGCCAGCTACCGCAAGATGCAGCAGAACCTCGCCTGGGCCACCGGCTACAACGTGGCGGCGATCCCCCTCGCAGCCGGCGCCTTCGCCTGGGCCGGCATCGTGTTGCCGCCCGCCCTGGCCGCAGCGCTCATGAGCCTGTCGACCATCGTGGTCGCGTTGAACGCCCAGCTGCTGCGCCGGGTCGACCTCCGCCCCGACACGATCGCATCGTCGGGGTGAGCAGCCGCCCGGCCAACCACGTTCAGCGTCCTTTGGCTCGCTGCCCGAGGAAGAACGCGGCCACGAACTGCAACGCCCCGAGCGCGAGGAACACCATGTACAACCACTGGAACTGACGAGCGTCGTCGATGAACGCGCGACCTTGCGTATCGGTGAGCGCGTAGAGCACGAAGGCCGTGGTCAACACGACCCACATGCCGACGCGGCCGGTGACGAAGAGCGCGTAGAGCGCGAGGTCCGATGCCTTGCTGCTCTCGTACGGCGTTCGGACCCAGTGCACCAGGGAGCGCACCGCGAGCCCGGCGAAGACGACCGCACCGGCGATCTCGACGGCCTTCATCGGTCCTCCCCTGTGCTCCTCAACGCGGCACGAACTTCCTCGTCGGTGGTCTGGGTGAACCGCTCGTACCACTGTCCGACGGCGCGCAGGTGGCGGGGCGTCTCGGAGACGACGCATCGGTCGCACTCGGATGCCAAGCGCCGCTCGACCCCGGCCGGGCCGACAGGCGCCGCGAACACGACCTGCGCGGCCCCCCGCGCCCGTGCCCACCGGAGTGCGGCGACGGCCGTCACCCCGGTCGCGACTCCGTCGTCGACCACGACGGCGGTGACCCCCGTGAGGTTCACCGGGGGTCTCCCGTCTCTGTAGAGGGCCGTGCGTCGCTCGATCTCGGCTTCCTGCCGTCCGACCTCGGCCTCGAGGTAGGCCTCGTCGGCACCGACCATCCGAGCCGCGGAACGATCGATGACCTGCACGCCCGGAGCCACGGCGCCGATGCCCAACTCGGGATTGCCCGGAGCGCCGAGCTTCCTCGGGATCACCACGTCGAGCGGTGCCCCCAGGGCCCGAGCCACCTCGCCGGCGACGATCACACCGCCACGCGCGACACCGAGCACGACGATCGGCGGCTCGAGCGTGCGGGCGAGCTCGGTCCCAAGTCGGTGGCCTGCATCGACGCGATCGGTGAACACGCATGAAGCATGCGCGTTGCACGGGGCGCTCGTCCACGGCTAGCATCAGCCTCCCGAACGAGCGGAGGGAGCACCCGTGGTTCACGCGTACATCCTGATCCAGACCGAGGTAGGGAAGGCAGCGTCGGTCGCCGACGCGGTTCGAGGGATCACGGGGGTCGCCGAGGCCGAAGACGTCACCGGCCCCTACGACGTGATCGTGCGCGCCGAGGCGAAGACCGTCGACGAGCTCGGGAAGCTGGTCGTCGCCCGTATCCAAGCGGTCGAGGGCATCACGCGAACCTTGACGTGCCCTGTCGTGCACCTCTAGAGGCGGGCCCGGTCAGCCGGAAGACGGAGCTTCGAGTTCGGGCGCGATCGTCTGCTTGCCGCGCTCGGCGTCGTGGCGCTCGATCGCGAGTTCGATCAACCGCTCGATCAGGTCAGCGTAGGCGAGCCCGCTCGCTTCCCAGAGCTTGGGGTACATGCTGATCGAGGTGAATCCCGGGATCGTGTTGATCTCGTTGACGAACAGTTCGTCGCCGCGAAGGAAGAAGTCCACCCGCGCCATGCCCGAGCACTCGACGGCCCGGAACGCGGTGACCGCCATGCGCTGCACGCGAGCTTGCACGTCCGAACCGAGATCGGCCGGGATCTCGAGCCGGGCCCCTTCGTCGTCGAGGTACTTCGACGCGTAGTCGTAGAACTCGTGGCCGGTCGGCACGATCTCGCCGCAGACCGAGGCAACGGGGTCGTCGTTGCCGAGCACCGCGCACTCGATCTCGCGGACCCCTTCGAACCCATGTTCCACGACCGCCTTGCGCGCGAACCGGAACGCTTCGCCGATCGCGGTGTCGAGCTCGGTGGCGTCGTGCACCTTCGAGATGCCGACCGACGAACCGAGGGTCGCGGGTTTGGTGAACACCGGATATCCGAGCGCCGCGATCCTCGCCGATACCCCTTCAGGGTCCTCGAGCCACGCCGGCTCGCGAACCACCTCCCAGGGTCCCACCGGCAGTCCGGCCGCCGTGAACAACACCTTCTGGATCGCCTTGTCCATGCCGATCGCCGACCCGAGCACCCCGGCCCCCACGTAGGGCACATCGGCGAGTTCGAACATGCCTTGCACCGCGCCGTCTTCGCCCATCGGACCGTGCAGCACCGGCAGCACGACGTCGATCCGCGCGCGGGTTCCGTCGGCGGCCACAAGCTCCCGCGAGGAGCCCTCCCCCGCGAGTGCGACCCCGGTGCGGGCAGCCGCCCCGGGGGCGACCTCCGGCATGCGACCGGTTTCCGACGGCAGCGCGGGCGGACCCGGCATGAGATGCCAGGCGCCTTCCTTCGTGATACCGACCGGCACCACCTCGAACCGGTCGGGGTCGAGGGAATCCATCACCGAGCGGGCAGAGATGCAGCTGATCTCGTGTTCGGCAGACCTTCCACCGAACAGCACCACGATGCGCCGACGCCCGGTCACACCTTCTCCAGGGCCTGCTCGACGTCGTCGACGATGTCGTCGAGATCCTCGATGCCGACGCTCATGCGCACGAGCCCGTCTGCGATGCCTGCGTTTCGACGAGCCACGGGATCCATCTGGCGATGGGTCGTCGACGCGGCATGCCCCACGAGCGTGTGGGTACCGCCGAGGCTGGTGGCAACCCATGCAAGCTCGAGTGCGTCGCAGAACCGCCGGCCGCCCTCGACACCTCCGGCGACCTCCAGCGCGATCATGCCGCCGTGCCCTCGCACGAACTGGCGGACCGCGATGCCGTGCTGGGGGTGCGAGGCGAGGCCCGGGTAGCTCACCCGCTCGATCTTGTCGTGACCTTCGAGCATGCCGGCGAGCGCCATCGCGTTCGCGGAGTGCCGCTCCATGCGCAGCGAGAGCGTCATGAGTCCCCGCAGGCAGAGCCACGCCTCGAACGGCGCCATCGTTCCGCCGGTCTCGATCGCGACGTCACGAAGCCTCGCTCTGCCGTCCTCGGCCGTGCACACGACGCCGGCGATCAGATCGTGATGCCCTCCCACGTACTTCGTGGCCGAGTGGCACACGTAGTCGAACCCGTACGTGGCCGGAGCGCAGAGGTAGGGAGAGGCGAACGTGTTGTCGACCGAGGCCGGCACACCGGCTTCGCGGCAGGCCGCGCCGAGCGCCTCGAGATCGGCGACACTCGCGTTCGGATTCGCGATCGTCTCCACATGGAACAGCGATGCTCCCGGCAGCGCCGCGCGCACGGCGTCGAGGTCGTGCGGGTCGACGAATGTCACGCTCACGCCGTTGCGCGGGAGCACCGTCGTCGCCAGCCCGAAGGTCCCTCCGTAGAGCTCGGTGCTCATCACCACGCGGTCGCCCGCCCCTGCGTGGGCGGTGAGCACGGTATGGATGCCCGCCATGCCCGAGGCGAAGCCGAACGCGGTCTCGGTTCCCTCGAGCGCCGCCATCTGTCGCTCGAACGCCGCCACGGTCGGGTTCCCGTAGCCTCGCGTGTAGGTGTAGCCCGGTGCGCGGAACGAGATCGTCTCCGCGTACGCCTCCGAGTTCGGGAATCTGAACGTCGAGGTCTGATAGAGGGGGACGCTCGGCGTTTCCTGCTCGATGGCCGGCGTGGCCCCATGCACCGCTCTGGTCGAGAATCCCCGCTCGCCGGTCATGACCGTCCGAGCCTACCCGCCGTCGGTCCAGCGGCGCGGGTAGGTTGCCCGCAGCTCCTCGACCATGGCGGTCAGCGTCGCGATGAGCTCGGCGGTCATCGCCCGGATCTCCTCGGCGTCGGCGGTGGAACCAGATCGGCCCTCAAGGTCGATGGGAGCACCGACTCGGGTCCAGACGGGGCGTCCGAACCTCAGGCTTCCCTTCCCCGACTTCTGCCAGACCGCCTGCGACCCCCAGCTGGCGAGCGGCGTGATCGGCACGCCGGTCGCAAGGGACAGCCGGACGACCCCGGTCTTGCCTCGCATCGGTAGGTGGTCGGGCCGGGTCGTCACCGTGCCCTCGGGGTAGATCACCACGACCTCGCCGTCGGCGATCGCCCGCTCCGCCGCTCGCAGCGCCGTGGTCGCATCGCCGGAGCCGCGGACCACGCGGATCTGCTTGGCGCCCTCGAAGGCCCATCCCACCACAGGGATGCGGAACAACTCGTCCTTGGCGAGGAATCGCGGTCGGCGGCCCGCCTTCATCACCGCCGACGCGTTCGTGAGCGGGTCGAGGTAGGACAGGTGGTTGCACGCCACGATGGCCGGGCCGGACGCGGGGATGTGCTCGAGCCCCTCGTAGCTCAGCCGGAACCACCCCCGCACGGGAGGGATCGCGACGGCCTTCGCGACGTGGTACCAGGGTTCGGCCAGCGTCAGTCCTCCCCGCCGGGACGCAGGCGCCGTATCGCGGTCCAGGCGACCGGCAGCAACCCTGCAGCGGCCAGCAGCTTCAGGGTGTCGCCGATCACGAACGGGTACAGACCGAATTCGAGCCCTTGCTGCAGCGGTACGTCGAGCGCCGCCATCAGCCAGGGCACACCGAAGGCGTAGATCACGATCGACCCCAGCAGCATCGCCGAGATCGACGACCGCATCGACCGGTCCCACCCTCGCGTCGCGAGCCACCCGGTGATCGCAGCGGCGACGACGAACCCCCAGAGGTACCCTCCGGTCGCAGAGGCGAGCTGGAGCACCTCGATGCCGCTGCGATGCGAACCGTCCGCCTCCGGGGCCAGCACGGGCAGGCCGACGACGGCCCACACGAGGTACAGGCCGAGGGTCGTTGCCCCGAGCCCCGGCCCGTACGCGGCGCCGACCAGGAGCACGCCGAGCGTCTGGCCGGTGATCGGCACGGGGGTGAACGGGAGCGTGAACGAGATCTGGGCGAGCGCTGCGACCAGCAGGCTCCCGGCGACGGCGCACGCGACGTGGAACGCGACGCGGGCGGCGGCATCGGAACGGGACGGTGCGAGTTCCATGGCGATGGTCGACACGATGAGCGGTCCCTCCTGATGGGGTGTCCTCCGGCAGGCCGAGAGCCTATCGCGGCGACCGAAGCGGGCGAGCTCTCCGGCAGCCGCTAGTCTTCGAGCCGTGCGCGTGATCGCCCTTCCCGTGAAGTCGCTGTCCGAGGCGAAGGGGCGGCTCGACCCGCTGCTCACCCCCCTCGAGCGCGGCGCCCTCACGCTCGCGATGCTCGAAGATGTGCTCGACGTTACCCAGGCTCTGACCGGGTGGGACACGTGGGTGATCTCACCCGACGAGGCCGTGATCGAGATCGCGATGGCGCGCGACGCCCATGCGATCGAGGAAGCGCGGCCCCCGCTCGCGAACGCGATCCTCCAGATCGAGGAGGAGGCGGAGGGCCGCCTCGTCGACGCCCTGGCCGTGCTCCTTCCCGATACGCCGCTCGTGACCCACGCGGCACTGACGAGTGCTCTGCGCACACTCGGCGCCGTCGTCGTGGCGCCCTCTTCCGATGAGGGAGGCACGAACCTGTTGATCCGCCGTCCACCCACCGCGATCGAGGCCCACTTCGGTCACGACTCCTACCGCCGGCACCTGCAGACGGCGACGGAGGCAGGCCTGCCGACGGCGGTGGTCGATATCCCGGAGCTCGCCTTCGATCTCGATCTCCCGAGCGATATCCTCACGGTGCTGGACTCGCGCCGGGAAGGGCGAACGCTGCAGGTGTGCCGCGACCTCGACCTGGGGGCGAGGCTCGCCACTCGAGCATGAGGGAAAGGGACCGACCGATGGCCCAGGGCACGATCAAAGAATTCGACCTGGCAGGTGTGACCGGCTCGCTGCTCATGGACGACGCGACCGAGGTGGCGATCGACTCCGCGTCGCTCGAGCGCTCAGGCATCCTCACCCTGCGCCTGGGTCAGCGCGTGATCTTCGAGCTCGACGAAGTGGACGGCACGCCGGTGGCGCGCGGATTGCGACTCGTCACCTTCGTGTGAGCGGGGGTCCGGCGGTCAGCGAGTCCCGCGAGATCATCCGTCGGATGACGTCACAACTTGCTCGCGGAACTCCTTGCCCGGCGTGAATGCCGGCAGATCGCGCGCCGGCACGACGATCGGGATCTGCGGCCGGCGCGGGTTCCGCGCGATGCGTTCGTTGCGATGCTTCCGCTCGAAGGTGCCGAAATCAGCGAGCGTGACTCGCTCTCCTCGCACGACTGATTCGCGGATCGAATCGATCGCGGCGTCGATCGCCCGACCCGCATCGGCCTTCGACAGACCGGTACGTTTGGAGACCTCTCCCACCAAGCCACCCTTGTTCATGGCTGCTCCCTCCGGTCGGGCAAAGGGGTCCTGAGACGTCACCGTAGTCCTCCGTGGCGTCGCGGGTCAAACCACTTCGGTCGCCAGCGAGGTTGCGGCGCAGTCCGCGTCGGCCGGATGCGAGCGTCCTGGCCGGACCGGGTCGCCGTTGTTAGCATGCCCGAGCACGATGGGGCGTGGTGTAACGGCAGCACGACAGGTTCTGGCCCTGTTAGTCGAGGTTCGAATCCTTGCGCCCCAGCTCCGGCCCGAGCCCTGAACTCAGCCGACTCCCGGATACGGATCGAGCACCAACGGCGGCAGTGGCGGCTGTGTGAAGTCGAAGCTGTCGGCGAGATCTCCCAGGAGCCTCACCGATTCGCGCACGGTCGGCCGCGCGTCGGGCCACCCGTCGGTCGCAGGGTCGAGGCGCTGCCCACCCAGGAACCTGTCCTCGATCAGCTTCAGATACGCGTCGTAGCTATAGGTCTGGTGATCGATGAAGCCCGGCCTGGCCCACGGGCTGATCACGAACGACGGCACGCGCAGACCCCAACCGTTCTCGTCGACGACGGGTGGCTCGACGTGGTCGTAGAACCCACCCCAGTCGTCCCATGTCACGAAGATGGCGGTGCGCTGCCACTGCTCCGGCGGACCTTGCATGACCGCGTTGACGACCTGGGTCACCCAGGCCTGTCCCTCTGCGATCGAGTCGGGTGGGTGCTCGGCCCGCCCTTCGGTCGGCATCACCCACGACACACTCGGCAGCGTGCCCTCTCGCGCCGCGTCGATGAAGTCGGTGTTCGGCAGCACGTTGTCGAGCTGGCCGGTGACATCGACCGTTCGGAACCCGGGCAGTGGATTCTGCACGGCGCGGGTTTCGGTCGCCTCGAAGTCCTGGCACGGTGCGACGATGCAGCTTCCGGGGCCGACGAAGTAACCCCACGAGACCCCGGCCCGGTACAGGAGCCACGTGATGTCCGCCCAGATATAGGGCAGGGGTTCGCCACCGTCGGGTGTCCAGTTCTTCGTCTCGAGCCCCGGACGCCTGCCCGGGTTCCTCTGATCGGAGACGCACGCCATGGGGTCGTCGGGCACCGGACACTTCGCCGACCACCCCGACACCAGGAACAGGTGCGCGGGCAGGGTCCAGGAATCGGTCGGCGCGAACATACGGTCGTGCAGCGTGTAGGTCTCGGCGTAGGCCCAGTAGTTCGGGATCTCGCGGGCGGTGTGGTAGCCCATCAAGTCGGGGGTGCGCGCCCCCTCGGGTCCCGAGCTCGTCTTCTGACAGGGTGGCTCCGTCGGATCCTTCTCGCACCCGTTGCCCTTGATCCGGAACGCCCGCACGAACCCGTTCATGCGACCCCCGGCGATCGCGATCTGCGAGGCGAACTCCCCGTGGGGCCCGCCCGCGTCGAAGAGGTTCCGATCGTGGTAGGGCCGCTGGCACATCCCCTGTTTCGCCGGATCGGGCAGACACACCGTGGGCTTGCCCCAGTCGTCCATCGGGATGCCGTCCGCGCCCGGGAACGTGCCGAAGTAGTGATCGAACGAGCGGTTCTCGAGCACCAGGAACACCAGGTGGTCGAGGTTCATGATGCCCGCCGCCGGATCGAACGGCCGGAACGGATCCGCGACCGGCTGCAGGGCCGGTGGCTGGCGCAACGGACGGCGGTCCACCCCGGAAGCTGCTCGCTC
>Ga0224505_10000743_pt1 | contig 21907 bp, 16 predicted proteins | sample SF_Jan12_sed_USG_FD_169102 | JGI IMG/M metagenome (GOLD analysis project Ga0224505, IMG submission 169102) | Sediment microbial communities from San Francisco Bay, California, United States - SF_Jan12_sed_USGS_4_1 | ecosystem: Environmental > Aquatic > Marine > Sediment | place: USA: California... | reverse complement strand
CCTGGTCGACCCGGGCATCCCAGTCGGCCTTGGCACGCACCCGCGCCAGTGAGTCCTGTACCTCGCGGGAAAGCTCGCCCGCGTTGTCAACGCGCCGCAGATCGTCGAGCAGCGGCCCCCAGGCCAATGGCCAGCTGCCCACCGGACTCGTGAGCACCCCGGCATCCGCCAGCCGCTGGATGTCGTGGCGCAATGCCATATCGCCAGGCGCAAGCATCGGCCCGCCACGGGCCGCGCCCACGCCCAGCAGCATCAATACGCACAGCGCGTATGTCAGTTTTCGGATCGGTGGCAAGTCGGAGAATTCCGGCATGGAGCGACCGGTCATGGCAGTCGGCGTGAACGAACGGCGGCGAGCAAGCCCTTGGTGGAGGCGTTTTCCGATCCCTGCCCGGCGACCCTGCTGGCCAGGCGCTTGCCCAGCTCGACGCCGTACTGGTCGAAGGAGTTGATGCCAGAGAGAACGCCTTCGACGAACACCTTGTGTTCGTAAAGTGCGATCAGCTGCCCGAGCGAGTCGGGCGACAAACGCTCGAAGAGGATCGTGTTGCTCGGGCGATTGCCCGCATGCACCTTGTGCGGAGCGAGCCGTTTCACTTCCGCAGAGGTTTCGCCGGACGCCAGCAAATCGTCGCGCGCCTGCTGCAGCGAATACCCGTCCATCAATGCCTCGCTCTGCGCCAGGCAATTCGTAATGGCGAGATCCTGTTGTGCCTGTGTCGCACCGGACGATTGGACTGGCAGCAGGAAGTCGACGGGAACGAAGCGCGTTCCCTGGTGCAGCAACTGGTAGAAAGAGTGCTGTGCATTCGATCCCGCTTCACCCCAGATGACCATCCCGGTTTTGACTTTGACCGGCTTGCCATCCGTGCGCACCGACTTGCCGTTGCTCTCCATCTGCAGTTGTTGCAGATAGGCCGGAAAGCGGTCGAGACGATTGTCGTAAGGCAGGATCGCCTGGCTCTCCGCGGCGAAAAACTGGTTGTACCAGAACGCAGTTACCGCCAGCAGCACCGGCATGTTTTCGTCCAGTGCTGCCGAACGAAAATGCATGTCCATACGACGCGCACCGGCCAGCATCGCCTTGAACTGGTCCATGCCGATGACGAGCGCCAGCGACAGGCCGACGGCCGACCACAGCGAGTATCGCCCGCCGACCCAGTCCCAGAATGCGAAGCGATAGTCTTCGTGAATACCGAACGCGTCCATTGCCTTGTGATTGGTCGACGCCGCAACGAAGTGCTGCCGGACAGCATCGTTACCGAGACGCTCGCGAATCCATTTCGCCGCGGCATTCGCGTTGCTCATCGTTTCCTGAGTCGTGAACGTTTTGGAGCAGATGACGAACAGGGTCGTCGCCGGATCCAGCGATGCAGTGAGATCGGTCAGCTGCGTGCCGTCGACATTCGACACGCTGTGAAACTGCATGCCCGGCAGCCAGTGATGGCGCAACGCACGACTCGCCATGACCAGACCGAGATCGGAACCGCCGATGCCGATGTTGACGATATTGCAAAGGCGTTTGCCGCTGCAGCCACGTATCGACCCTTCCTGCACGGCGCTAACGAACTGTTCCATCTGGTCGAGCACCCGCCAGACTTCCGGCACGCCCGGCGTCTCCAGTGCCACCTGGTCGGAAAGCTTGGCGCGTAACGCCACGTGCAAAACGGCGCGATTTTCCGTGTTGTTGATCGCCTCGCCTGCAAACATGCGCTCGATCGCTTGCGGGACGCGCGCCTCTTTTGCAAAACGGATCAATAACTTACGCGTTTTTCGTCCGAGCAGGTTTTTCGAGTAATCGAGCAGCAGGTCGCCGCTTTGTATCGTGAAATCGTCGCAGCGTTTGGCATCGCGCGCGAACAGCGACGCAATCGACGCGCCCTTCATGTCATCGCGGTAGTGAGACTTGAGCGCCTGCCAGGCCGGCAGGTCGGTCGGAAATCGCGCGCTGAGGCGCGCAGTCGGTCGTTTGTCAGGCACGTTTTCTAAGATCGATCTTGTAGTAGTCGAGATACCAGTCAACGAATCGGCGCACGCCGGTTTCTATCGGCGTGCTCGGCTGGTATCCGACGTCCTTCGCGAGATCCTCGGTATCGGCATAAGTATCCGGCACATCGCCAGGTTGCATCGGCAGCAGGTTTTTCTCGGCTTTCCTGCCGATGCAGTCCTCGATCACTTCGATGTAGCGCATCAACTCGACAGGCTGTTGGTTACCGATGTTGTAAAGCCGGTAGGGCGCGCGGCTGGTGCCAGGATCGGGTTGAGCCGCGTCCCATTTTTCGTTCGGTTTGGCGGTGTGATCCATAGTACGGACAACGCCTTCGACGATGTCGTCCACATAGGTGAAATCGCGCCGGTGATTGCCGTAGTTGAAAACATCGATCGGTTTTCCTTCGATGATGTTACGCGTAAACATGAACAGCGCCATGTCCGGTCGGCCGTATGGACCGTAGACGGTGAAGAATCGCAAGCCGGTGGTTGGCAAGTCGTAAAGATTGGAATAGGTATGTGCCATCAGCTCGTTGGCTTTCTTTGTCGCGCCATACAGCGCGAGCGGATGGTCTACGTTCTGGTGAATCGAAAACGGCATCGTCGTGTTCGCACCATAGACCGAACTCGAGGATGCGTAGACGAGATGCTCGACGCCATGGTGCCGGCAGCCTTCCAGAATGTGCAGCGTGCCGACGATGTTGCTGCTGATGTAGGAATGCGGGTTCTCAATCGAATATCGAACACCTGCCTGCGCCGCCAGGTGCACGACCTTGTCGAATTTCTCTGCCTTGAACAGTTTTTCGATCGCCTCGCGATCCTCGAGATTCAGCCTGACCATCCGAAATTTCTTGTACGGATCGAGTAGTGCCGACCGGGCTTCCTTCAGGCTGACATCGTAGTAGTCGTTGAAATTGTCGAGACCGACAACCTCATCGCCGCGATCCAGCAACTGTTTCGCTGTGTGGCAGCCTATGAATCCGGCGGCGCCTGTGACCAGTATCTTCATAATGTCGTTCCTCGCCGCCGCTACTACAATCGGTCGTCGGACACACCCTGCGGCAGCAGGTACTTGATGTCGTAGATCAGTGAACCGTCCTTGCCGAACGCACGAATGCCTTTTTGTCCCAACTCGCGAAACTGATGATGCGCGACGGCAATCAGTACCACATCATACGCCCCGTTCTGCGGGTTGGGCGTGACAGAAATTCCATATTCATGCTGGACTTCGGCAGGGTCTACCCAGGGATCGTGCACATCGATTGTCGCGCCGTAAGAAGTCAGCTCCTTGATGACATCGACGACCTTGGTATTTCGAACATCCGGGCAGTTCTCCTTGAAGGTGAGCCCAAGTACCAGCACGCGCGAGCTGAGCGGCTGCAGGCCGCGTTTCAGCATCAGTTTGATTATCCTCGATGCAACGTATATCGACATGTTGTCATTGATACGGCGACCGGCAAGAATCATTTCGGGGTTATAACCCAGCTGCTGCGCTTTGTAGGTCAGGTAGTAGGGATCGACACCGATGCAATGCCCGCCAACCAGCCCGGGGCGGAACGGCAGGAAGTTCCACTTGGTGCCGGCCGCCTCCAGTACTTCCTCGGTATCGATGCCAACTCGCTCGAAAATCATCGCCAGTTCATTGACCAGGGCAATGTTGACGTCGCGTTGCGTGTTCTCGATGACTTTCGCTGCCTCGGCCACCTTGATGCTAGAGGCCTTGTGCGTACCCGCGGTGATGATGCTGCGGTAGACCGTGTCAACGAAATCCGCAACTTCGGGCGTCGATCCTGAAGTCACTTTCAGGATGTTGGTAACACGATGTTCCTTGTCGCCAGGATTGATTCGTTCGGGGCTGTATCCCGCGAAGAAGTCCTTGTTGAACGTGAGACCCGACTTCTGCTCGAGGAACGGTACGCAGAACTCTTCGGTCGCACCGGGATAGACGGTCGATTCATAAACCACAATATCGCCCTTCTTAAGCATACTGCCAATGGTCTTGCTCGCCTCCCGAAGCGGCGTCAGTAACGGCCGGTTGCCGTCGCCGATCGGCGTCGGCACGGTCACGATGTAGAAATTGCAATCCGCAATGTCAGAAGTGCTCGAAGAAAATGTCAGCGATTTCGCCGCAGCCAATTCGTCGCGGGATACCTCCAGCGTTGCATCTTTCCCGGATTTCAATTCGTCGATGCGTCGCTGCTTGACATCGAATCCGACGGTCGGATATTTGCGCCCGAATTCGACCGCCAGCGGCAAGCCGACGTAACCCAGGCCGACCACGCCGATCCTGATTTTTCCGATATCCCGTTTCACAAGAGATCCTTTCCTGTTACGGCCTTTCGGCCAGTTGATATCCTTATCCCAGGTACCACAGAGCAGCCAGTCCGGTAATGCTCATCGTAACCGTGTACGGCAATGCCATGTAAACCATGCGTCCGTACGAGAGGCGAATGAGCGGCGCAACCGCCGAGGTCAGCAGGAACAGGAACGCTGCCTGCCCGTTCGGCGTTGCAACACTCGGAATATTCGTGCCTGTGTTGATCGCGACGGCCAGTGCTTCGAACTGCTCACGGGATATCGCGCCGCTGTCGAAGATCTGCTTGACCTCCGTAATGTAAACGGTTGCCACGAACACGTTGTCGCTGATCATCGAGAGCACGCCGTTTGCAATGTAAAACAGCGCAGCCTGGGTCTTGCCTTCGTGCTCCATCACCCAGTGAATTACGGGGCGGAACAGCCCCTGGTGATCGATCACGGCGACGATCGCGAAAAACACGACCAGCAGTGCGGTAAATGGCAAGGCTTCCTCAAACGCATGCCCGATGCGGTGTTCCTCGGTCACGCCGTTCAATGCCGTTGCCAGCACGATAACCAGCAATCCGACGATGCCCGGTTCGGCCAGGTGAAAGCCGAGCGCCAGGACCAGCACCAGGGCGACCAGGCCCTGCACGATCAATACCAGCTTCTCCGGCTTGCTGCGTTTGGCCGTCATTGCGCGGTCGTATTCTTCCAGTACGTCACGCACCTTGCTCGACAGCTGTGCGCCATAGCCGAATACCTTGGTGACTTCGAGCAATGCGCAGGTCAGCAGACCCACCGCCAGGACCGGCATCGAAATATGCGCCATTTGCATGAAGAAGGGCACGAAATCCCAGCCCATCACGCCGGCAATCAGCAGGTTCTGCGGCTCACCGACCAATGTCGTGACGCCGCCCAGCGCGGTACCGACCGCTCCGTGCATCATCAGGTTGCGCAGGAATGCCCGGAATTGCTCGAGGTCGGCGCGATGCAGCTCGGTCACGTCGTCATCGACTCCGGCATCGTGGCTGTGATCCATCTGCTTGCCGGAGGCGACCTTGTGATACACGCCGTAGAAACCGGCGGCGACCGTGATGATGACGGCCGTTACCGTCAGCGCATCGAGAAATGCCGAGAGGAATGCAGCGGTAAAAGAGAACATCAGCGAAAGCATCACTTTCGAGCGAACGCCGAGAAGTATCTTGGTGAAAGTAAACAGCAACATTTCCCGCAGGAAGTAAATGCCGGCCACCATGAACATCAGCAGCATGATGACCGGGAAATTGAGCTCGGCTTCGTGAAACACCATTTGCGGCGATGCCATGCCGATAACAATGGCCTCGACGGCCAGCAACCCGCCTGGTTGCAGTGGATAGCATTTGAGCGCCATCGCCAGCGTGAAAATGAATTCGATGACCAGCACCCAACCGGCCCAGAAGGGATCGAGCGAAAACAATATCGGATTGATTATGAGGAACCCGATGATCGTGTTCTTGTACCAGTCCGGCGATTGCCCGAGAAAATTTCTGCGAAATGCTTCAGTCATGGTGTGGATCGTCATTGGGTTCCCTGTCAGATGCAGACCAGGCGATCATATCCGCCCGATGTGGTGCTCGATTTTTCGTTGGTGACCGTGCCACCTTTTGTTATCGCGGTCCTATTCTAGATGAATTGGGCTGCCAGCCCAATGCGAGTCGCCGCCATTGGACATGTCGCCTGCAATGCAGGCTCCTACAGCGGTATTCCTTAACAATGCAGATGATCGCAAGGTCAAAAGAACCTGTAGGAGCCTGCATTGCAGGCGACCTCTCAAGAATTGCGCCACAGGCAGGGCCCGGCGCTCTGCATGCGGTCCAGCATGGCCTCGTGCGCGGCCTTTTCCGCGTCGTTTGCCATAACCACCAGCAGCTCAAGGCCCTCTCTGCGCCGCCTCGCGCCGGTCTTCTCGTCGCTGACCGCGGAGATATCGGTCTCGGCATCCAGCGACAGCGCCGTTTGGCCGCCGGTCATAGCCAGGTAGACGCGCGCCAGCAGTTCGGCATCGATCAACGCACCGTGGACATCCCGTCCGGAGGCATCGACTACGTAGCGCTTGCACAACGCATCCAGGCTGTTGCGCTGACCGGGGTGCATCTGGCGCGCCATCGCGAGCGTGTCCAGAACCATCGCGTGCATCGTGATCACGGGCTGCGGATGCCGCATCAATTTCAGTTCATGCTCGAGGAAGCCCACGTCGAATTCGGCGTTGTGAATGATGAGCTCCCCTTCGCGAATGAAATCCAGCAGATCGTCGGCGATTTCCGCAAAGCGAGGCTCGTTTTCCAGGTCGGCGCGACTGATACCGTGCACCCTTTCGGCACCCTCGTCTATATCGCGTTCAGGATTTATGAAGCGATGAAACTCACGACCGGTCAATCGGCGATTGACGATTTCGATGCAACCGATTTCGATGATGCGATGACCCTGAGACGGCGAAAGCCCGGTGGTTTCCGTGTCGAGCACGATTTGTCTCACGTGTGCGATTCCCCTGTTCGGTCGCCTGCGATGCAGGCTCCTACACGTTTGTTTCAGCCGGCGATGCGCCGGCGATTCAGATTTCTAGAGCATTTCGTCGATGCCGCGATTGGCCAGGGCATCGGCTTCCTCGTTGCCGGGATCGCCGGTATGGCCGCGCACCCATTTCCAGGTGATCTCGTGATTATCCCGAAGCCTGTCCAGCTCCTGCCACAGGTCCTGGTTCTTTACCGGTTTTCTTGCGGCGGTCTTCCAGCCGCGGGCTTTCCATGCCGGCATCCAGCGCTCGATGCCGTCCATGACGTATTTTGAATCCGTATACAGCACGACCTCGCGCGTACCATTTAACGCTTTGAGCGCCTCGATGGCAGCCGTGAGCTCCATGCGATTGTTCGTGGTGAGCCTTTCGCCGCCGTGAAGCGTCTTGCGGCGGCCTTCGGCCAGCAGGACCACCCCCCAGCCGCCGGGGCCGGGATTTCCCCTGCAAGCCCCGTCAGTGTAGATCTCAATGGTCCTGGTCAAAGCGTATATGGCTGATTCGGCTGGTAGGTTTGACGAGCCCGGCGACAACCTGCGGCTGCGCGCGCCAGGGCTTGCGGATCTGCGTCAATGTGTAGACGCGTTTCTGGGCGGTGAGCATATAGCATGCCGCAAGCTCCGGCCAGAATCGCTGTCCGCGCCGTTCCCAGTCCGGCGAACTGGCGCCGCGGTTACCTGGCAATGGCCAGCGAAAGAAGTAACGGGTGACGCCGTGGATTCGCAGATCGAGCAGCCGCAGCCAGTCCGAAAGCCGCCGGTCCGCGACCAGGTGCCCTGCTCCCGGCGGCAGGCCCGCGCCCGGTATCAGCCGGCGCAGTCCCCACAGGCCGCCCGGTTTGAATCCCAGCACGACCAGGTATCCGTCGGAGCGCAGCACACGATGCACTTCGCGCAGGATCGCGTGCTGACGTTCGCTGAAATCCAGCGTGTGCGGCAACAGGACGAGATCCACGGAATCGCTGGCAACCGGTAAACGGTGTGGCTCGCCGAACGCTCCGGGCCGGTTCTCATCGTCGATTGGCCCCCGGTCCGCGATGCAGAGGCTACGTTGGGTGCGGGCAAAGCGGAGGAATGCCCGGTCATCGCCCCAGCAACCGACTTGCAGGCATTGCTCGCCGAATATGCCGTCGAACGCTTCTTCGACCACCCGTGCTTCCTGGCTCAGCAAGGCCTGGCCGAGCGGCGAGCGCAGCCACAATGCCGCTTCGCGAAATCCGCAGTGTGATTTGTGCTCGCTCATGCCATAAACGCCAAATCGAAAAAGCTGTGAACAGGTACTTGCAACCGGCCTGACCGTACGTAGGATAGCCCGATGCGCGCATCAAAACCGACTCTTTCCGGCAAATTTGCCACCCTGGTCACCCTTTCGCTGTTGCTGGCGGCTCCCGCCGGCCATGCCGATCTGTGGCCGTCCTACGCCCTTGTCCCGACGACGCCCGATCCTTCGCTGGAGCCGGGCAACCCCGTCTGGCAGCAGTTCGAGCGAATTGAAGCCGCCCCGACGGCCCGCCCGGCAATTCCGGCCGGCCGCCAGGCGGACGACCTGCTGGCCTACCTGCGGCAAGGTTTTTCGCTGTCGCCGGTCATGAATGACCGGGTCCAGGCGCAGCTCAGCTGGTTCGTACGAAATCCCGAGTATCTCGAACGGGTCTTCCTGAGATCGCAGCGCTACCTGCCGTACATCACGTCGGAGATCGAACGCCGCGGGCTGCCGCTGGAGCTCGCCCTGCTGCCTATCGTCGAAAGTGCGTATGACCCGTTTGCTTACTCTCACGGACGGGCGGCAGGCTTGTGGCAGATCATTCCGGGTACGGCCCGCCGTTTCGGCATTCGGCAGAACTGGTGGTACGACGGCCGGCGCGACGTCGTGGATTCCACCGGCGGCGCCCTCGACTACCTCGCGTACCTTCACGATCTGATGCAGGGAGACTGGTTGCTGGCGGTCGCTTCCTACAATTCCGGCGAAGGCAATGTGCAGAAAGCTGTTCGCGCCAACCAGGGCAAAGGGCGTCCTACTGACTTCTGGAATTTGCATTTATCAAAAGAGACAAGCAGTTACGTTCCAAAATTGATGGCTTTGGTGGAAATCGTCAGGGACCCGGCGGCTTTTGGCGTGACGCTGCCCGAGGTAGTCAACGAACCGCAGTTCGTCGCGGCGGATGTCGGCGGGCAGCTCGATCTCGCCCTGGCCGCCGAGATTGCCGGCCTCGATCTCGAGACGCTCTACGCCTTCAACGCCGGCTTCAATCGCTGGGCAACCGACCCGGACGGCCCGCACCGGCTGATACTGCCGGTGGATTACGCACAGGACTTCGTGACGGCACTGGAATCCGTTCCGCCTGGCGAACGGGTGCGCTGGCAGCGGCACAAGATCAAGCCGGGCGAATCGATTTCCGAGATCGCAGACCAATACCACACGCCGCTCGCGTCCATCAAAAGCGCCAACAATCTCAAAGGCAACACGATACGTGCCGGCGACTACCTGATGATCCCGGTCGCAACGAAGCCTTTGAGTGACTACAGCCTGAGTGCAGAGCAACGACGCGAGGACACGCAGAACCGCAAGCGGCAGGGTAATCGGCTTGAACACGTAGTCGCCTCCGGCGAGAGCTTCTGGTCCATCGGCCAGCGCTACGGGGTCGGCACGCGCGAACTGGCTGCCTGGAATGGCGTGGCGCCCCGCGACACGCTTTCGATCGGGCAAAAGCTGGTGATCTGGACCGACAAGTCCGTTGCTACGACCGCCAAAGCAAGCGGCCCGACGACGCGTAAACTGAATTACACTGTGCGCAGCGGCGACTCGCTGTACCTGATCGCAAGCCGCTTTCGAATTTCAGTTTCCGATCTCGAACGCTGGAACAACATCAACAAAGACAATATTCTGAGGCCCGGCCAGAAACTGACTATGTACGTCGACGTCACGCGCCAGTCCAGCTGACGTCAGCCCGGACCAGAAAAGCAAAGACACGGGGAAAACCAATGGGATTCATGGCAGGAAAGCGCGCGCTGATTGTCGGCCTCGCGAGTAACCGTTCGATTGCCTGGGGCATTGCTCAGGCCTTCGCCCGCGAAGGCGCGGAACTCGCTCTCACCTACCAGAATGACAAACTCAAGCCGCGCGTCGAAGAAATGGCGAGCCAGCTCGGTTCGAAACTCACCTATCCGCTGGATGTCGCATCCGACGAGGAAATCGACAAGGTCATGGCCTGGCTCAAGAAAGAATGGGGCCATTTCGATGTGCTCGTGCATTCGGTCGGCTTTGCGCCGCGCGATCAGTTGAGCGGTACGTTTATCGAAAGCGTCACCCGGGAAGGCTTCCAGATCGCGCACGACATCTCCAGTTACAGCCTCGCGGCACTGGCAAAGGCCGCATTGCCGCTGATGGAGAAACGCAACTCCGCGATCCTGACGCTGTCCTATCTCGGCGCCGTGCGTGCGGTGCCCAACTACAACGTCATGGGACTGGCCAAGGCGAGCCTGGAGGCGAATGTACGTTTTCTCGCCGCCGATCTCGGGCCTCGCGGCATTCGTGTCAATGGAATTTCAGCGGGTGCAATCAAGACGCTCGCCGCGGCAGGCATCAGCGGCTTTCGCAAGATGCTCGCCCACATGGAACAGGTTTCACCGATACGGCGCAATGTCACCCCGGAAGACGTCGGTAATGCGGCGGCGTTCCTGTGCTCGGACCTCGCGGCCGGCATCGCCGGAGAAATCCTGTACGTCGACGGCGGCTACAATACGATCGGCATGTACCTCGAGGACGACTAGTCCCGATTCAGTCGCAGCTCAGCTTCCGAGCGCGATGTTGGTTTCTTCACCCTGCAGGCGCGCGACGATGACCGCGCAGCAGGCATCGCCGAAGATGTTGACGCTCGTACGAACCATGTCGAGTATACGGTCGAACACCATCAACACACCGATAGCTTCAGCCGGCAGTCCGATTGCTCCAAGGATGATGGCGATTGCAACCAGCGAAGCCGACGGCACGCCGGCGACGCCAATGGACGTCATCAATGCGATCACAACGATAGAAAACTGTACGCCGAAAGTCAGATCGAGGCCGTAGGCCTGCGCCAGGAACAGTGCGGCGGCACACTCGTACAGCGCCGTGCCGTTCATATTGACGGTTGCGCCAAGCGGCAGCACGAAACTCGAAATCTTGTTCGACACACCGACGTTTTTCTCGACACAATCCATCGTGACCGGCAGTGCGGCCGACGATGATGCAGTCGAAAATGCGGTGAGCATCGCCGGCGCCATGGCCGGATACATTTTCCACGGATTCACCCTGCCAATGGCACGCATCAGTACCGGCAATGTGACGAAGGTGTGGACGGCGAGCGCCGCGAGCACCGTTAGCGCGAAAATAGCCAGTGGTTTTCCGGCCTCGAAGCCACTCTCGGCAACGACCGCAGCGACCAGGCCGAACACGCCTATCGGCGCAAACTTCATGATCCACTCGGTCATGCGCATCATCACGTGAAACACGCCGTCCCAGAACTTGAACATCGGCTCTGCAAGCTCATGATCCAACTTGGTCATGAAGAATCCAAAGAGCAACGCGAAAAAGATGATTCCGAGCATCTGACCTTCGGCGGCCGCCATGACGACGTTTGGCGGCACCATGCGCAAAAAGATCTCTGCGACATCGCCCGCGCCTTTGCCCTCGACGCGCGCCGCAATATCGCCGGCTGGCGTATCCAGCGCAAGTGATTCGCCGACCGGCTGGCCGTCAGCGTAGCCTGGCCCCACAGCATTGATCAGCAGCAGACCAACGAGAATTGCAGCCGTAGTCGTGACGGCATAGAAAGCAAGCGTCCGGCCGCCCAGCGCACCGAGATTACCGCTGGAACCAATACCGGCCATGCCGACAATAATAGACGAGGTAATCAGCGGCACGATGATCATCTTCAGCGCATTGAGAAACATCTCACCGATGTAATCGAATGCGGTCAGGAAGCTGACACCGAGAAAAGCAGGCGCCGTTGGATCGCCTTTGCCAAAATAATTAACCAGGAAACCGGCGACGCCGGCCAGCGCGATCGCAATCAGAATTTGCCAGTGCAGCGCAATTTTTTTCATCCGGCGTTCCCTGTTGGCTGTTATGTTCTTGTCTGGATGCGGACGTCAGCGCCGTCATTACGAGCGGATTTGTAACGTTATCGCGCCCTAGAAATTATCCTGTTCAGCCAGCGCGCTTTCACTGCGCACGATGTCAGCTTCACGTTCCAGTTGCAGAACGAAAGCTGTGTAGTCCGCCGATCCGGACTGGCCGCTCAGCTGTTCCTTGCGTGCATCGCGATCGGCCAACGGCACACTTTCCGGACGACCCGGTGCGACGGCGTCGATAGTGAATACCGCGTAGTCGCCTTCGTCGGTTATCGCGGTTCCGACTCTTGGTTTGCCTGCAAGAGGTTTTTTCGCCCGATAGATGGCCTCCAGTACTCGTCCGTCTACCGACTCGTTCAAACGATCGATGACGCTGTATGGCGTAAAGCTTGCGTCGACGGCGGCGGCGGCCTCGCTAATCGATTCTCCCGCATTGAGTGATTCCTGCAGCGAATTGACCTTGTCCTGGATAATCGTCCGGGCCCGCGTCAGGCGCACCGACTCGACGATCTGTTCGCGCATTTCGTCGAGAGGCCGCCGACTGGCCTCATGATGTTCGACAACCCGCAGCACAACCGAACGATTTGCATCTATCTCGATAATGTCGCTGATGCCGCCTTCGGTAAGAACGCGCGGATCGAAAACGGCATCGATCGCCGCCTGGTTATTGCCGAACGGATCGCCACCCGAACGAGTAAATCCGCTGGCAGACTGGAGCTCGAGTCCTGCCGACTGCGCCATCGTGCCGAGGTCGGCGCCATCGAACAGGGCATCGGAAATCGACCGTTCCTTCTCACGAAACGCAACATCTCCCCGTGCATCGCGCAATTCACGTTCCAACTCGCCCCGAACTTCGTTCAAGGGCAGCGGCCCGCCCGGAATGATTTCCTCCAGTCGCACGACATGCAGGCCGAATTCGCTCTTCACCGGCCCCCTGATTTCGCCCTTGCGCATGGCAAAGATGGCATCGCCCAGAGCGCCCGGAAATTGCGATTGCACAATCACTCCGAGATCGCCGCCCTGCGACGATGTGCCGCCATCCCGGGAATACTGGCGCGCAAGATCCGCGAACGGCTCGCCGGCCTGCGCCCGCGCAGCCAGGGCTTTGGCCTGCTCCGCGGCAGCCGCTTCGTCGTCGTCGGTCAGAATCAGTATATGGCTGGCTCGTCGACGCTCATCCTGCAGATAGCGGCTAGCCGATGCTTCGTAGTGCTTCTGCAGTTCCTCTTCGCTGATATCTGCATTCGCCGCGAGCTGATCGCGACGGATTTCGATGTACTCGAGGTCGACCGTTTCGGGTAGAAGAAATTCGCTTGGCCGCTCGTCGTAGTACTGCTGCACATCGGCATCGGTCACTTCGACTGATTCTGCGAATCGTTCGATCTCGAATGTTGCCACGGCAACGCGACGCAATTCTCCATACAGGTTCAGGTAACGGCGATAATCCGCGGGCGTGACAAACGCTGTTGCCCCGACGCCCCGCTGCAACTGTGATTGTCGCAGATTGTTTCGTTGATTGAATTCGAAACGCTGCGGATCGATACCGTTCTCTTCCAGCACCGAGTAGTATTTTTCTTTCGAAAACTTCCCGTCGACAAAAAATGCCGTCTCACGCTGAATGAGATCGGCAATCATCTGGTCAGTAACCCGATAACCGGAATCGGCGAGGTATTGATCAATCACGGCATTGCGAACGAGATTGTCGAGGATATTGGCCTTGAGTCGAACACGAAACTCTGCCGGCAACTCACCGAACTCTGCGTAACGCTGCAGCTCGCTCTGGTAAGCGCTTTCCAGCTGGCCGGTGGAGATCTCTTCGCCGTTCACCTTGGCCGCGTAGCCTGCGCCAATGAAGTTGTAGTTAATACCGAAGAACACGAACGGGATGCAAATGATAGCCAGGATGGCAATCGCGAAAGTTCCGGTGAATTTTTCTCGGATAGTCTGCAGCATCGGTTTGGAGTCAGTTCTTGATTGGGGGCCGATCGGGAATGTGCTTGGCCGGGGTTGATTAAGGGCCTAACGGCCAGTATTTACGGGCTGGGATAATACATGGCTCGGGCAGGGTTTGCAGCCCAATGCGCCCGCGTTGATGACAGATCCGACGAAGGTGGGTGCGCATTGATCTTTAGCGCTGAGACAGGGTTCCGTGCCACTGTGCCTGTACAGAACAAAAAAGCCGGGCCCCAAAACGGGGCCCGGCAATTTTTTGTGGCGGAGTGGACGGGACTCGAACCCGCGACCCCCGGCGTGACAGGCCGGTATTCTAACCAGCTGAACTACCACTCCATTGGCTGGTGGGTGCTGAGGGGATCGAACCCCCGACCCTCGCCTTGTAAGGGCGATGCTCTACCAGCTGAGCTAAGCACCCAGTCGGTCCGCTTGAGTTGCCGCTGGCTGGCGTGTCTCTGCGGAACCTGCTCCGAAACCGTTGGCAAAAAATCCAGTTAAATCAATGGATTTCCTGATATCCGGCGCCGAAGGGCGCGCTAGTTTACGGCATCCTTCAAGGCTTTGCCAGCCTTAAAACCGGGGACTTTGCTTGCCGCAATCTGAATGGTTTCACCCGTCCGCGGATTGCGTCCCATGCGTGCAGCGCGTGACTTGACCGTAAACGTGCCGAACCCCACTAACGAGACCGATCCGCCACCTGCGAGTGTCCGGGTCACGCTATCGAGCACAGCATCGACCGCTCTGGTTGCGTCAGCTCGCGACAAATCAGCTGAGCCGGCAACCGCCTCAATCAGTTCTCCCTTGTTCATGCATGCACCTTTGCAGATTGAAATTGGAAAATTATGCGGACCACCCGCACCCCGTGTGTTCGATCAGAATGGATTTGAACGAACTGCTTAATTGCGACGACGATCATCGTAAGCACCGTCAGAATCGCTCCAGGCAACGCCTGTCGCCCTTTTCAGGCACGCTAGCTTATACCAAGCGACCAAATGAGCGTCAACAAAGCAGGTAAAGGACAAACTGCAACTAATCAGTGCGCGCGCACTCTCTCGGCAGGATCCTGATCAGTTGCTGGCTTCGAGGCTTCGTCTTTTTTCGTCTCGGATTTTGCTTCGGGCAACGGCATATGTTGCAGTGCAAGTTCAAGAACCTGGTCGATCCATTTCACCGGAAGAATATTCAGCTTGTCCTTGATGTTCTTCGGTATTTCAGCGAGGTCCTTCTCGTTCTCCTGAGGAATGAGAACCGTACCGATGCCACCGCGATGTGCAGCAAGCAACTTTTCTTTGAGGCCTCCGATCGGCAACACTTCGCCACGCAATGTGATCTCACCGGTCATGGCTACATCGCTCTTGACCGGGACACCGGTCAAGGCCGATACCAGGGCCGTGCACATACCAACTCCCGCGCTTGGGCCGTCCTTCGGCGTTGCACCTTCCGGCACGTGGACATGGACATCGAACTTCTGATGGAAGTCGTCCTCGACACCCAGGATCTTTGCCCGACTCCTGACGACGGTCATTGCCGCCTGGATCGATTCGGTCATGACTTCGCCGAGCTGTCCGGTGTGGGTCAGTTTTCCCTTACCTGGCACAACGGCGGCTTCTATCGTCAATAACTCTCCGCCAACCTCGGTCCAAGCCAGTCCCGTAACCTGTCCGACCTGGTTGTTTTCCTCGGCCTTGCCGTAGCGGAAGCGGCGAACACCGAGATAGGACGCGAGACTTTTCGGCGTGATGCGAATCATCGAGTCGCGCGGTTTAAGAAGCAACGCCTTGACCACTTTACGACAGATCTTGGAAATCTCGCGCTCCAGGTTTCGCACGCCGGACTCACGGGTGTAGTGCTGGATGACATCGAGGACCGCGCTGCGTGAAATCGACAACTCTTTTTCGGCCAGACCGTTTTCCTTCATCTGTTTCGGGATCAGGTAACGTTCGGCGATGTTCAGTTTCTCGTCTTCCGTATATCCCGGAATTCGAATGACTTCCATGCGGTCCAACAAGGGCGGTGGAATGTTCAGGCTGTTCGCGGTGCACACGAACATGACATCCGAAAGATCAAAATCGACCTCGAGGTAATGATCGCTGAATGCCGAATTCTGTTCCGGGTCCAAGACTTCGAGCAGTGCCGACGATGGATCACCGCGGAAATCCATTGCCATCTTGTCCACTTCGTCGAGGAGGAACAAAGGATTTCTGACGCCGGTCTTCGCCAGGTTCTGCACGATTTTGCCCGGCATCGATCCAATATAGGTGCGACGATGTCCGCGTATTTCCGCCTCATCGCGAACGCCGCCCAATGACATGCGAACAAACTTGCGATTGGTCGCGCGGGCAATGCTCTGCCCGAGTGAGGTCTTGCCTACACCCGGGGGGCCAACGAGACAAAGTATCGGCCCCTTGAGTCGTTTGACGCGCTGCTGCACGGCCAGGTACTCGAGGATCCGCTCCTTGACCTTTTCGAGGCCATAGTGGTCTTCTTCCAGCACCGCTTCGGCACGGCTCAGATCCCGCAACACTTTGCTGCGTTTCTTCCACGGCGCTTTCAGCAGCCAGTCGACGTAATTCCGTACCACAGTCGCTTCGGCGGACATGGGCGACATGAGCTTCAGTTTGTTGAGTTCGGACGTCGCCTTGTCTTTGGCCTCTTTCGGCATCCCCGCATTGGCGATCCGATTCTCGAGGTCGGCGAGTTCATTCGGCGCATCTTCCATTTCACCGAGCTCTTTCTGAATCGCCTTCATCTGCTCGTTGAGGTAATACTCGCGCTGACTTTTTTCCATCTGCTGCTTGACGCGGCCGCGAATGCGTTTCTCGATCTGCAGCACATCGATCTCGCCCTCGATGATGCCGAGGATCTGCTCCAGGCGAACCTTTATGTCCTGAATTTCCAGAATGCGCTGCTTTTCGGCAAGTTTCAGCGCCATGTGGGCCGCGACGGTGTCCGCCAGCCGGCCCGGCTGATCGATGCCGGACAATGAGGTCAGGATTTCCGGCGGCACCTTCTTGTTCAATTTCACGTACTGCTCGAATTGCGCAATGATCGATCGAACCAGTACGTCGATCTCGCGTTCGTCGTGGCGGTCTTCTTCGGGAAGCAACGTGACTTCGGCGGCAAAGTGATCGCCGACGATGATCTCGTCGATTCTCGCCCGTTCACCGCCCTCGACCAGCACTTTGACGGTACCGTCCGGCAGTTTCAGCAGCTGCAGAATGGTTGCGAGGGTACCAACGCTGTAGAGATCTTCGGGCGCCGGATCATCAAGATCCGCTTTCTGCTGCGCAATCAGCAGAATCTTCTTGCCGATATTCATTGCAATATCGAGGGCAACGATGGACTTTTCCCGCCCGACGAATAGCGGAATAACCATATGCGGATACACGACCACATCGCGCAAGGGCAGCACGGGAATCTGGGTCGGGATTTTCACATCCGCCGTCGGCTCAAGGTCGCTGACTTTCTCAATGTCCTTTTCTGGCACGGTCTGTCCTCGCTTGGTTTCTTGCCTGGAAGCCTTCAGTGAGCCTGGGGATTCCGGCAGTTCATCGTTTCATGGCTGGGACATGCGTCCGGACCGCCCAATATCAAGCGGCGCCAGCGCCCATTGGCAGGCCGGCCCCGGTAAACCACGTTATTTGCCCAATCTCGTGCCCGGCGCTGAAGCCGGATTAGCGATCCGAACCCGCGGAACGTCGCGGCTGCTCGATATTCACGGTCGGCACATCCTCCGACTCGTAGATAATGTAGGGCTTGGTCTCCCCGCTGACCACGGCCTCATCCAGAACAACCTTTTTCGCATTCGTTGCCGAGGGCATGTCGTACATCGTTTCCAACAGCACGCTTTCAAGAATCGTTCTCAGTCCACGAGCGCCGGTCTTGCGTTTCATCGCCCGCTTCGCGACTGCCCGCAGTGCATCGTCGCGAAACTCGAGATCCACACCTTCCATATCGAACAACTTGCGGTACTGCTTGGTGAGCGCATTTTTCGGCTCGACCAGGATACTGATAAGCGCCTCTTCGTCGAGTTCCTCCAAGGTTGCCACAACCGGCAGCCGGCCGACGAACTCCGGAATCAGCCCGAACTTGATCAGGTCTTCGGGCTCGACGTCGTACAACAGCTCGCCGATGTTCTTTTGATCATCCTGCTTCTTCACATCCGCAACGAAGCCTATGCCACTCTTCGATGAACGATCCCGGATGATCTTCTCCAGGCCGGCAAACGCGCCGCCGCAGACAAAAAGGATATTGCTGGTATCAACCTGCAAAAACTCCTGCTGAGGATGTTTTCGGCCGCCTTGCGGTGGAACTGAAGCGATCGTGCCTTCTATCAGCTTGAGCAGCGCCTGCTGAACGCCTTCGCCCGACACATCGCGGGTAATCGAGGGGTTGTCGGACTTACGCGAAATTTTGTCAATCTCGTCGATGTAAACAATGCCGGTCTGCGCCTTTTCGACATCGTAGTCGCATTTTTGCAGCAGTTTCTGGATGATGTTTTCGACGTCCTCGCCGACATAACCGGCTTCTGTCAGTGTTGTCGCATCGGCAATCGTAAACGGCACATTCAAAAGCCTGGCCAGCGTCTCGGCCAGCAAAGTCTTGCCGCAGCCGGTGGGCCCGATAAGCAGAATATTGCTTTTGGCCAGCTCGACGTCGTCCTTGCTGCGCTCGCCCGCCCGGTGATCCAGGCGCTTGTAGTGGTTATAGACGGCAACTGACAAGACCTTCTTGGCACGTTGCTGGCCGATGACGTACTCGTCGAGTACCGCCTTGATCTCCGCCGGCTTGGGCAGCTTGTCGCGTCCGGTCTCGCTGGTGTCCTCGAGTTCCTCGCGGATGATGTCGTTGCAGAGCTCGACGCATTCGTCGCAGATAAAGACCGACGGCCCGGCAATCAGCTTGCGCACCTCGTGCTGGCTCTTGCCACAAAAAGAGCAATAAAGGAGTTTTCCGTCCTCGTTCTTGCCGCGGGTGTTGTCGCTCATACGTGGCTGCTCGCTGCTGCTAAGTAAATCAATCTGTTACGACCGCTTGTGTATATAACACGGGCACATTGGGGGTGCAAAGCGCCATGTCTCAAACGCGTAAACAGCCCATATAACATATTGAATCTAATCAGTTTTTCCTTTTTTTGGCGGTGCCATTTCGCCGCGCTGCTCAAGGACCGTGTCGATCAGGCCGTACTTGACCGCCTGCTCGCCGCTCATGAAATTGTCCCGCTCGAGGTCCTTTTCGATCTGGTCGATAGTTTGACCCGTATGGCGCGCCATAATTTCATTCAGGCGCCGCTTCAATTCCAGCACCTCCCTGGCGTGGATATCGATGTCGGTAGCCTGGCCGCTGAAGCCGGCGCTCGGCTGATGCACCATAATCCTCGAATGCGGCAGGGCGAAGCGTTTTTTCACGGTGCCCCCGGCCAGCAGCAAGGCGCCCATGCTGGCGGCCTGCCCGACACAAATGGTGCTGACGTCGCAATTGATGAACTGCATGGTGTCGTAAATCGACAATCCCGAAGTCACGGAACCGCCGGGCGAATTGATGTACAGGTGAATGTCCTTGTCCGGATTTTCCGACTCGAGGTACAGAAGCTGGGCAACGACCAGGTTCGCCATGTGATCTTCCACCTGGCCGACGATGAATACCACCCGCTCCTTGAGCAAGCGCGAATAGATATCGTAAGCCCGTTCACCGCGCGCCGTCTGTTCGACTACCATGGGGACCAGGTTCATTGCTTTTGTACTCATCAGGAATTCCTGTTTTGGGGTTTGGGACCTTCCGGTCGGATATCAGGGCTTCATGAACTCTTTAAAAGAGACCTTGCTGACTTTTTCCTGGCCGTTCTGGATCAGCCAGTCGATCGCCTGCTCTTCGAGAACCATGGGTTCGATGGATGCCATGATCTGCCGATTGCCCATGTAGGTAGCAATCATCTCTTCAGGATTCTCGTAGCCACTGCAGATATCTTCGATCCGCTGCCTGACCCGCTCGGTATCGATGACGATCTGCTGATCGGCAATCACCTGGCTTACCAGCAGACCGAGGCGCACGCGCTTTTCCGCCGTCTCCGCAAAATCCGCCAGTGGCGGCGCGTTGCAATTGTCGTGGTCGTGATCATGGTCATGCTCTTCGATGCCCATCTGGCGCATGGCCTGATGCTGCAGGGTGTGCATTTCCTGCTCTTTGAGCGCCTGCGGGACTTCGATCGGATTCAGGTCGAGCAAGGCTTTCATTGCCTGGTCTTTGACCTTCACGATTACCTTTTGCCGGGCTTCGCGTTCCATGTTGCTCAGCACGTCCTTGCGCAACTGCTCGATTCCGCCTTCGGTAACACCGTACTGCTCGGCCAGACTGTCATCGAGCGGCGGCAGCACCTGCTCCTCGACCGTGTGCACTTTGACGGAAAAATCGACTTTCTTCGAAGCCAGATCCTCGGCGTGATAATCCTTGGGAAACTTGACCTTGAAAGTCGATTCGTCACCGGCCGCAAGACCGGTGAGTCCCTTTTCGAAATCCGGCAACATCTGTCCCTGTCCTAGCACGACCGGAACGTTTTGCCCTTTGCCACCTTTGACCGCTTCGCCTTTCAGTTTACCGTCGAAATCCACGATGATGCGGTCGCCTTCCTTTGACTTGCGATCGACAGCCTTCCAGGTCGCCTTTTGCTGTCGCAGATTTTCCAGCATGTCATCGCAATCGGCGTCCGTGATCTCGACCTCGGGTCGGGTAACCTTGATCTTGTCGAGCCCTTTCAGTTTGAATTCCGGAAGCACTTCGAAAGTGGCGACGAATGCGAATCCCTTGCCGTCTTTGGAAGCAACGGGTTCGATTCTCGGGCGAGCCACCGGGTTCAGATTTTCCTGCGCCACCGCGTCTCGATAACTCTGACCCATCAGGTCGGTCAGCACTTCCTGCCGTACCTGTGTGCCATAACGCTGTCGCACCACCTTTTCCGGGATCTTGCCCGGGCGAAATCCCTTGATTTTTGCCGTGCGGCCAACCGACTTGAGACGATTTTCGACCTCTTTCTCGATCCGCTCCGCGGGCAATTCAACCCGCATGCGTCGCTCGAGCGTACCCGTCGATTCGACAGTAACGTTCATCCTATATACCTTTAATAATTCATCCGACCGCTGTACGGAAACAGGGCGAAACTCAAAAACTCTTTCTATTTCATAGCGTTATAGCGCACCAAGATCTCCTGGTGCGAAAGGAGAGACTCGAACTCTCACGGGTTACCCCACAGGAACCTAAATCCTGCGCGTCTACCAATTCCGCCACTTTCGCTCGTGTAGTCCGGTGCCCCTGAAATCAGCCGCGTAGTATAGCCTTATTCCCCGGCGATCAAAAAAAGGGGTCAGAGCCCTTTCTGTCGGAAAGCGCTCTGACCCCCTTCTCTGGAAAGGAGTGGTGGGCCCCCGGGGACTCGAACCCCGGACCAAGAGATTAAGAGTCTCCTGCTCTACCAACTGAGCTAGAGGCCCAATCCGCCCGCATCAGCCTTTTAAGACCTCAGCGGTCGGTGCGGATTGATCTTAAGTGCCGTGTCCAAAATAACGCAAGTAACGTCATCGGGACCCAACCCTCAAGCTAAATGCTTTTTTGTCTGCCCTCGGCCTGCGGCCGAGCGAAATTGATTGGTGAAAATTGATCTTTAGCAACGTGCCTGGATTCAAACTAATAAAGATCAATTCGCACCTGTCATTGCCTTCGTTCCGTAGCACGGCAATTCATCGTGCGGCTAAAATCAAATCACTAAAGATCAATTCGCACCTATCATTGCCTTCGTTCCGTAGCACGGCAATTCATCGTGCATCTAACGCCAGCTTACTAAAGATAAATTCTCACCAAACATCCTCGCCTGTCCTACGATCGAGGGAGAATTTGGGGTGGACGATGGGACTCGAACCCACGACGACCGGAATCACAATCCGGGGCTCTACCAACTGAGCTACGCCCACCATTGTTCTTTAAAGCAAATCTCAAACGTTGTTCTCGGATCTAC
>Ga0224505_10000741_pt1 | contig 21951 bp, 21 predicted proteins | sample SF_Jan12_sed_USG_FD_169102 | JGI IMG/M metagenome (GOLD analysis project Ga0224505, IMG submission 169102) | Sediment microbial communities from San Francisco Bay, California, United States - SF_Jan12_sed_USGS_4_1 | ecosystem: Environmental > Aquatic > Marine > Sediment | place: USA: California... | reverse complement strand
AAAATCGCCAGCGGGGCACTGGGTGGATTTATTGCGTTGAGACTAAGCAGAAGCGCTGCGGCTAAAAATTCTTTGTAGGCGGGTCCGTGGGACTAATGCATTATCAGAATTCCTGCAATATTTCCAGCATCTTCCGGTCGAGCTTGTGTCCCATAAAATCTTCGTACTGCACGTCTTTTCGATTGCTGTCCAGTACACCAAATCCGCCACGGAAATTCCACATCGACCAGCCCCACCCGGCAGCCTTCCACAAAGGGAGCATATCACGATACCATGCCAACACTACTTCGTGCGGAGTGTTGCTGAAGGCTCCAAATTCTCCGACGTGTATGCCTACACCCAGTTGTTCAAGTTTTTTCCATGGATCAATGAGTTGCAGTTTCAATCGTTCTTTGTCCCAGACCATATCGAAAGGAATTCCCCACGACGCCAATTTTTCTTTGTAATGTTCCTGCAGCACCGGACTTGCCCACCGGAGTTCGGCAGCCTCAACCTGGTGGAGTGGCCAGGATGGTTCAGGCCATGTTTCGGCACCGTAGACCCATGACGCCCCATAGTGGCTCACCTGCATAGGCTCATATCCGCGGGTACTCTGTGCGATGTTGAGGTCGACCAGCCCGGGAACCGGGTCGCGCCCCCACCAAAGTCCGTCTGCAATAATCAACCGATTAGCGTCAACACTCCGGATTGCGGCAGCGGCCCCTTTCACTACTTCCACGTAAGTCTCTTCACTCACAATACTCGTCCTTTCATTAGTGATGGTAGCAGGCTCATTGAGGAGGTTGAAACTTACTTCACGGTTTGGAATTCCTTTGTAACGCTCCGCAAAATGCTTCCAGTGAAAGTTGAAAGCTTCCCGTGCCTCAGCATCACGCCAAAGATTAAAGGGCTCTTCTTTTGAACGATCGACAGAGTATCCTGGTCCACGGTGGAAATTGATGCTGGTGTGGATACCATACCGTTTACCAAACGCTACAGCCTGATCAATCTCTTTCAGTTTGTCTTCCAGCAAATTTCTCCAGTTGCCTTCTGCTGTCCAGCACAGGTATGACATGGGTAAACGGACAAAATCAAAACCTAACTTTGCCATCATTTCAAAGTCAGACTCCTCAAATGGCTTATTGGCATTGGAGGCAATGAATTTTTCCAGCAGGTTGAATCCACGCCACCGTGGAAGGGATGAAGCGTTGATGTCATCTGCTTTTGGTTCGCAACTGAAGGAAGTGCCTGCAAGGAGACTAACGGCAGCGGTCGATTTCGCGGCGGTTTCAATGAAAGTGCGTCGGTTGATCAGTTTCTTTTCCATAAAAATTTTTCTGTGGTTGCGCGTATAAAGACTGGTTGAAATTGGTAGTTGAAGTTACAAAGTCCTTAGTTCCGCCCAATGAATGTAAGTTTTAAACTTATCGCCATTTATTCCCGCCACCGAAAAGCAGAAAACTTTGTCGATACCGCCCGGCGCCACAGGTCTTCCTGTCATTGCGAGCTGAGGCGTAGTCTGCGCGCTGGCGCGATGCAATCCCCCAAAGAAAAAAGCGTATTTAAGTTTAAGTGTTTACGCGTGGCAGTTGGCACTGAATATTTGAACCAGCCATCCTAAGGCGTGTGTACTTTGTCGGGAGTGGATCAGCTAAAGCGTGACAGGTTGCCACGTCACCCGCTGGGGCAGGCCCACCCTTCGTTCCCCGCAAAGACGCTAAGGTCTTAGCTAGTCGTCTTTTATTCCCGCCACCGAATAGCAAAATACTTGCAAGACTTATCCGAGGCATTGCGGATGCCATGTTTTTCATCAGATTTCATGAAGTAAATATCGCCTGCTACGCCTTTGTACTCCTCGCCCTCAATTGTCATTTCAGTTTCGCCTTCGATAACCAGTGTGATTTCAGAATCAACATGGGCATGCGGCTCATGGCTTGGGCCCTTCTGGTTGAGTTGGGTGACGTGTATTTCAAACTTCCCACACATCGCCGTAGGTCTGTCGAAATAGCTGATGCGCCCGCCTTTCGTTGTGGATCTGAATTCAAGGGAATCGGCGTTAAGCAATAACTTGCCGCCGGCCGCCTGTCCACGCGTAATGTTCATAGGTTTCTTTGAGCGAAATACCATCACATAATAGGTGAGTGGACCGTCGCCGATATTCTCCAGCGACTGCATTGCGCGCGGTGGAACCAGGATCACACTTCCGGGGCCCAGAATAGCGGATTCTTCATCGATCGTAAACCGCATGGTCCCTTCTTTGACAATTATAACTTCTTCTTTGTCCTGCTGGGCGTGGGGGCGGCCTGGCGCTGCTCCTTTAGCTTGTGTAGTGGCATGCATTTCCAGGAATTCGAAGTGCGGTGAGGTGCCTTCCATGATTTTTCTCGATTCCCTGTCCTGGCTTATTTTCACGGGCAATGCAGACCAGGCGTACACACCGGATTTGACTTCATTCGAAGGAACTTGCGTCATGAGGCTGAGGAGAAATAGAAAAATAAGTTTCATGTTGTCGCACGTTGGTTGATCAAAGTACAAAATTCTTGTGTTGGGCCTTGCATTATTTTGCGACCATGCTAAAAAAGGTCTCTGGACAAGAAAGTGCGCATGAGTTGTAAGGAGATGAGACGCAAATCATGTCGAAAAGCTAGCGCTGAAAATGCTATATTGAATGCGATTCCATTTATTTCGGAACTTTAACCAAAGGTAACGGTGGTCTTGCCCTCTTCTCCTTTAGCATTGCCAAGATGTGAGTACCCCGGGTCCCTGGATACTGATGCAGCTGGGTTATTTCAACTTCCGGAAAATATGCCAGCTATAGATTTTTCATTGGCCAGAAAATATCGAAGCAACGCATTCAAGCCTGTTGGAGTCGATCATGCTGAAAAATTCAAACTTCTGGAAATGGCCCGCATGGTAGCGAAGTCATTTGCTGAACATGAGCCCATGAGCCGCCACGTTCATCCTCCGGGAAAAGAACCTGATTTGATTGGAGGATTTCATGAGGACCCTTTCGGAAAGGATCGTTTCGGTCCCTGGACGAAAGAAAATATTCTTTACTGGTTTATCAGGATGATGGTGCTCACCAATTCCACAGACTCAGGTAACGCCATTATCCTGAATGCTGATATGCTTCGACTATCGCTGATAATCACAGATAATAACAGTAATCCCATTGGTGGTGCTTTCAATGTCACGCTTTCTCCAGAAGAAGTTGATTTCCAAAAGACATATGCGTTCCTTGATGCAGTGTTGATATACATGAATCCTATCATGAATAAGATTCTTTCCCAGGAACATGAAGCGGTTGCTGCATTAAAGGAAAAATATCCCTCCTTTGGCCGGGCGTATAACAAGGGTAATGTCGGCATGCATTTTATGATTGCCAGATCAGCGAAGCTTCCTTCCGAACATACATTCGAACTGGTAGCTGCCTCTGCCGAACGTTTTCAGCACCGGGGATATGAATACATGCTGGTTTCGGCATCGAACCAATGGACCGGCGCGGCTTGCGAAGTGTTGGGGGGGACCCCCGTACATTTTTCACCTTTTCGAAAAACAAAAGCTGTGGTTGAAAAACGGTATGCCAGGGAACATGAACCTTATTCGATCGATGGTTATCTTTCCGACAAGGACAGTGGTATGATGTTTTACGCAATAAAACTACAATAATGGTACCTGTCGGTCGGCCAGCAGTTGAATTGAAAAGGGTATTAGGGCTTCCCGCTTTGTTTGCTGTTGCGGTCGGCGTAGTTGTCGCGCAGGGGGTTGTTGTCTCTATTTTGCAGGGCGTAGGCATTGGCGGGGCAAGTTTTTTTGCGGCACTGCTCATCGCGTTTGCGCTAACGCTTTGTTATGTTTTCACATTCTCTGAGCTGGCGCTCATGCTGCCCAGGGCGGGAAGCATCAGCTCTTATACCGAGGTAGCTATTGGTCATTTCCCTGCCATAGTAGCTACGATTGCCGGGTATCTCGCGCCGGCGGTATTTGGCTTGTCTGCAGAACTGTTCCTGCTGGATGAAATTCTTGATGTCCTGTACCCCGACACCTTCGGGTCAATCGGCTGGATTGTCCTGGTGGTATTTGTGATGCTTAACGTGCTCGGCGTGGACGTATTTTCAAAGGCACAGAATCTATTGGCCTATCTGATGCTGGCAGGTCTGATTGGAGTAGGGGTGGCAGGTCTGATTCATGCAGACGCCGCTGGAGCTTCCGTCGATTCTATTGTTGAAGGAATAACGCATGTTGATGCAAATGTTTTTACCCTCACCGTCATGGCGATGTGGTCTTTTATGGCGCTTGAATTTGTTTGTCCAATGATTGAGGAAGTTAAAAACCCAGGTAAAAATATACCGCGTTCCATGATCGCAGCGGCGGTTGCACTATTGGTGATTTATTTCCTCGTTGCACTGGCAGCCTACAGGGTATTGCCGGGAATTGCCTTGACTGAATCGGACATACCGCATTGGGTCTTGATTCTTGAACTGTTCGGTGAGCATGGGAAATTGATTATGGCCGTGCTGGCGATTACCGCAACGTGTAGTACAATCAATACGGTTATTGCAACGATTCCACGCATGCTATTCGGCATGGCGCACAATCATCAAATGCCTGCAATCTTTATGAAGGTTCATCCCCGCACAAAAACACCCTGGGTGGGTATTGTTTTTGTTGCGCTGCTCATCATGGTTCCCCTGATCCTACTAAGGAATCAACAGGGAATAATATTAACGTTGATGATTTCTGCTGCTGCCGTGTGGCTTGTGTCATACGTCATTGCCCATATCGACCTGATCGTGTTGCGGAAGAAGTACTCCGATTACAACCGTCCCTTCAAGTCTCCCTGGTATCCATTGCCACAAATACTGGGAATTACGGGCATGGTGTACATGATCATCAATAATTCACCGTCATCAGCGATGAGGTCGCAAGTCTATACGAATGCGGGAGTAATGGTCATCATTGCAGGGGTGTATGCCTGGCTTTGGGTGACGTTCAAGATGAAAAGAAAGCTATTTGATACAGAACCAATCGAGAAAGCACTCTCTGACTAATTTAACATCACATATAACTATAGCACATTAACAATAAACTGATGAATCCATATATGAAAGCAAAAAACATTTATTTTTTAGCACTGTTATTTGCCGTTGTCATGGTAACCACAGCCGGGACAACCATGCCGCTCAGTAAACATGCTTTAAAAGTTGAAGCGCCGCCGTCGGGACATTATTTGTACGTGGCTGTCCCGGGAATTCGAAATTACCTTGGCTATGGTGGCCATGGCATTCTTGTTTTTGATATCGACAACAACCATAAGTTTGTCAAGCGGATAAAAACCCAGGGACTCAATAAGAATGGAACGCCTTCCAATGTCAAGGGTGTTGCTGTGAGTGTTCCGCTCAACAGCATTTATGTGAGTACCATAGAAAGTCTTCAACGGATTGATCTGACTACTGAAAAAGTTGTGTGGGAGCGGACCTATGAAGGGGGTTGTGACCGCATGTCGATTTCACCGGATGGAAGAACCATGTATCTGCCTTCTTTTGAGAAGGACTTCTGGAATGTTGTGGATTGCGAGAAGGGCGATATCATCGCAAAGATTCAGGTTGTAAGAAGAGCGCACAATACCGTTTACGCGCCATCAGGGGAACACGTCTACATGGCTGACATTGCCTCCCCGTATTTGCATGTTGCGGATACAAAAACCCACACCATTGTTAAAAAGATCGGACCCTTTGGAGAAGGCATTCGCCCCTTCACGATTAATGGCAAAGAGACCCTCGTTTTTGTTAATGTCGATGGTTTGTTAGGATTTGAAGTTGGGGATTTGAATACAGGCAAAGTGCTTAATCGTATTGTGGTAGAGGGATGGGAAAAAGGTGATGTGAGACGCCACGGCAATCCAAGTCATGGGATCGGCCTTACGCCTGATGAGAAAGAATTATGGGTCAGCGATGGCCATAATATGCGCATGCATGTCTTCAGTGCCGTCGCACCATATCAGCAACTCACCACCATACCACTGCAGGATATGCCGGGCTGGGTTACCTTCAGCATGGACGGAAAATATGCCTATCCCTCCAGCGGTGAGGTGATTGATGTGAAGACGCGTAAAATACTGCTCACCTTGCAGGATGAATTTTACAACAATGTATCCAGTGAGAAAATGGTAGAAGTCCACATTGATGGAAATAAAGTGGTGAAAGCCGGTGATCAGTTTGGGCTTGGGCGGGTGATGAAATAAGAAGTATCTCACTGGAGTTATTGCAACGTTGCTGGAGGGCATCAAAAGTTCTCATCAAGAACAGAAGTATAGCATCTGCGCTTGTATGAAGCACACTTCAGGCTTTTGATAGCTGTGTTCCTTTAGAACGGTCGGCATATCCGATTTGGTGCAGCGTGAAGTCTGGACAATGGAATAATTTGACGTGAAAACAACACCGCAATCCCATAACTATAAGGACAACTACATAGATTGATTCTCTCCAGTTTTACCATACGGAAATTTACCTTACCTTAATCGTTTAAACCATTTATATTCATGGCGAAAGTTATTATCAACAGCTTCGAGGACTTTGCTGCTTACGTAGGCAAGGAAATAGGTGTGTCCGAATATTTAAAAATTTCGCAGGGGCAAATCAGCCAGTTTGCGGACGCTACCCTGGACCACCAGTGGATTCACCTTGATGCCGAGCGTGCTAAAACGGAAAGTCCATACCAAAAGACCATCGCCCATGGGTACCTTACCTTGTCGCTGGTGCCTCATTTATGGGACCAGATTGTAGAGGTGAACAATATCCGAATGTTGGTCAACTATGGGATCGATGGGTTGAAATTCAACCAGCCTGTCATAGTAGACTCAGCGGTGCGGCTGCGGGTGAAGCTCAATGCGATAACCAATCTTCGCGGTATTGCCAAGGCAGAACTCAATGCGGTAATGGAGATAAAAGATAACCCTAAGCCTGCTTTTGCTGCTTCGATTATTTTATTATACCACTTTATATAGAATTTGATGTGGCCTCAACGGTTGTTGAAAAAATCAATTGACGACCTTTACAAGATTTTTCCTGGCCCGTATCGTGTAGATTCCTGAGAAAATAGCATAAGTATGAAGTCAAGAGATTTGGGCAAGGGTGGGTTCAAGGTAAGTGAAGTGGGGCTGGGATGTTGGCAGCTTGGAGGCGACTGGGGTGATTCGATCACGAAAGACGCTGCATTTGCGATTATGAAGGAAGCAGTTGGGCAAGGCATAACCTTTTTTGATACGGCCAACGTATATGGCGCAGGGCAGAGCGAAAGGGTTATTGGGGAATTCATAAAGCAAACGGAGCAGCCCATAAAAGTAGCCACAAAGTTTGGCCGCGGAAGTGATGTCTTTCCAAATCATTATTCTGAGAAAGCATTGCGCACATCAGTTGATGAATCCACCAGGCGGCTTGGCGTCAATACCCTTGATGTATTGCAACTGCATTGTATTCCGACCGATGTCCTTCGCAAAGGAGAAGTATTCAATTGGCTTAGAAAGCTCAAGGAAGATGGCATGATAAAGGAATTTGGTGCAAGCGTGGAGACAGTTGAAGAGGGCTTGCTTTGCCTTGAGCAGGAGGGGCTCCTTTCTTTGCAGGTTATTTTTAATCTATACCGGCAGAAATTACTTGACGTACTATTGCCTGCAGCGAAAAGGCTGGGTGTTGGCATTATTGTCAGACTACCGCTGGCCAGTGGCTTATTAACAGGAAAATTTTCGAAGAAGACGCGATTTCCTGAAAATGATCACAGGAATTATAACCAGAATGGAGAGGCCTTTAACGTCGGTGAGACTTTCGCAGGATTGCCTTTCGAAAAAGGTATTGAACTAACAGAGACCATTAAGAATGACTTCCTGCCTGCAAACATGACCATGACACAATTGGCATTGCGTTGGATTTTGGACCATGATGCAGTAAGCTGCATCATTCCCGGCGCAAGTTCTCCACAACAGGTAAAATTAAATGCCGACGTTTCAAATATGGATCCCTTGCCAATTGAACTTCATAAGAAACTCCGTGCGTTTTATACGCGGGAAGTTCACGATAGTATTCGGGGTGCCTATTGAAAAAAGTATTCGCGTTGACGGGGTCGTCACCGGAGATGCACGATATGTTGACAACCATACCTGGTAACTTATTTCTGAATCATGGAATATACCAAACTAACGCTTGGCATCGCACTGCTTGTTGCTTTCACCTGGATCTTGTTTAGAAATAGCAAAAGATCAGGGGTTCTTCATGCGCTAATTCGTATTGACACGATTGTTGGCATGATCGCCGGGCTGTATCTAGTCATTACTGCTGTTCATTCTCTTTTCTTTTAAGCTGCATCGAAATTGATGAAAGAATAAAATAATTAAGTTTACACTAGCCTTATAGTTGCAAATGAACTATAAGGGATTTTGCCCTTTCGGTCTCCTAAAGCTTAAAGCGCTTGCACATTGGCATCGGCATCATCCTTGTCCAAATTGTTGTCTGCGTAACCTTCCGGCGCCTGGCAAGCCTGGTAGGGCTTCGTGAGACTTCCGAGACCATCACCATCCTCATCTTTGTAAAAGGTAGTCACCTGACAATCACCTGCCTTGATGGTTTGATCCAGGCACCGCAGCAGGGATAAATCTCCACGTGCATCCGACGAAATCTCCCAGATCATAACACCTCCTAATGTTTTCTTAGCCAGTTCAACCTTGCGGACAATGGTGGGTATACCGTTGTAGTACCGGGCACCAATGGAGTCCTGGTACGCAAGCGTGGGATCATTTTTAATAATTTCGTTGTAGTCGATGTACCGCGCAGGGGGTGTGAAGTCAAACCCGTAAAAAGGAACACCCAGGGTTAGCCGGTGTGCAGGTATTTTCTTGTCTTCGGTCCAGAATTTAATAGCATCTTCAGCAAAGGAATAGGGCGAATGGGGCCCAATAACGTCAGGCCTCCAAATACCGGTCTTATCATATACCATAACATTAATAAAATCATATGCTTCCAGGGCATCCTGGTGAACGGCCTCATGAAAATGTGTTGCGCCCAGCGCTGCGGTAATCCCTTTTCCTTTGGCGTGCAGCGCTTTCCGCAGTGCTATTACAAAGGGATTGTAATTTTCGCCGACGTATGGAAGGAGGTTACCTTCCACATCTACGTCTACACCATCGAAGTTGTTCGCTTCGACATAGTCCATGATTCTTGCGATAAAGTTACCCTTGTTTTGTGGCTGCAAAACGGATTTCCAAATGGTTGTATCGGGCCGGCCACCACCCCCCAGCGAAATGAAGACCTTCAGCCCTGCAGCATGTCCTTTTTGTACGATGGGTGTGACATCATAATTTCCATCGAAAACGAGGTTGCCTGCTTTGTCGGGGTTGGCAAACGCCAGGTTTAAATAGGTAAGTTTTTTAATCTCGAGGGAATCGATTTGGTCAAAGTTTCCGCCGCCCAGGTAGCCCACCACTTTAAAACTGGTATCCGGCATGTAAATATCGGGACCATAAGCGGGTTTGCAGGTGGTGAAGAGTAACAGACCAACAACAATAAAGCAGAAGTGATTTGCCAGCGATTTCATATTCTTTGGTTTAGTTTATTCAAGCAAAGTTGACAACGGTGTTTTAAGAATCAATATCTTCTTTCAATTGAACAGCTTTTGAAGCTTCATCGCGTTCATCGGCTGGCGATTTCGTACCGGGAATTTTGTACTTGCCGATTATTAAAGACCAGACTAATAACCCGCTGCCTGGCCATCCTTCCTGGATTCCGATGCGCCATAGTATACATGGTCCTTCACCATGATGGCCTGGTAACCCCCATACTTCCCCTTAACCATCCCGATATTGTGTCCTTTATCCATTAGCAATGAGATTGATTCATAGGGAAACCCGGATTCCAGGTAGGTTTCCCCTACATCGTCCACGTGTCCACTGGACGCAAATGTGCCGCGATGATAAATCCGCGGGGCATCACCGGCTTCCTGCAGGTTCATGCCAAAATCCAGGATGTTCAGGAGGATCTGAACATGGCCCTGTGGTTGCATATCGCCGCCCATTACCCCAAAGCTCATGAATGGGACGCCGTCTTTTGTGACGAAAGCTGGAATGATGGTATGAAACGGCCGCTTGCCAGGAGCATATACATTGATATGACCTTCAGTTAAGATGAAGCCTGATCCACGATTTTGCAATGCAAAGCCCAGACCTTTCGGTACTTCCATAGACCCAAACAAGCTGGAATTGCTTTGAATCAATGAGATCATGTTGCCGTCTTTGTCGGCTGCTGTTAAATAGATCGTGTGATCCCCGGACGGTAATCCGGGATTATAAACTTTTGCAAGATCAGGATCCATCTGCGCGGCGCGTTTTGCTCCATATTTATCCGAAAGCAATTCTGCCATCGGAATATTTCCGTATTCAGGATCGCCGTAGTACTTCGCCATATCTTCATACGCCATTTTTTTTGCTTCAACATAATGATGGATATGGGCGGCGCTCCCAAATCCCATTTCAGCGATATTGAAATTTTTAAGGATAGACAGGATTTCCAGTGCTGCAGTACCTTGTCCGTTGGGTGGCATTTCCCATACGTCATAACCGCGATAATTCACGGATACGGGATCTACCCACAGTGAGGCGTGATGTGCCAGGTCATCTGTACTTAAGAATCCACCGTGTGCTTTTACATGCGCCGCTATTTTTTCAGCTACCTCACCTTTGTAATAACCGTCTCTGCCTTTCCTGGCGATGATCTCCAACGTGTTGGCCAGATCGGGATTCTTATAGATATCACCCTTTCGGGGAAAATGACCATTCGTAAAATACTGCGCCTTGAAATTTTCATTCTCCGATTTTTGAACAAACGGTTCCATTGCTAAAAAATTGTCAGCGGTTTCAGCGGTAATGGGAACACCTTCCCGTGCATATTGGATGGTAGGCTGCAATATTTCGGACATGGTTAACTTTCCAAACTTCTTGTTCAACTCAAACCAGCCATCCACACAGCCTGGTGTGGTTACCGATAGGGGTCCGTAATTGTATTGATTGCCTGCTGCCACCAGCTTTTTTAAACTTTCGTACGACATCCCCGCCGGGGATTTTCCGCTTGCATTCAATCCATATAGTTTGCGTGACCTGGCATCCCAAACTATGGCAAAAAGATCCCCACCTATACCATTCATTCCCGGATCAGCAAAACCAAGAAATGCATTTGCCGCCATAGCAGCATCAATCGCTGATCCACCCTGCTTAAGAATTGCTACACCAATTTGTGTAGCAATTGGGTGATTGGTAGCGACCATTCCGTTTCGGGCTAATACTTCAGATCGGGTGGCAAAGGATTTTCCGGAAAGCCGATCCTGCGCGTAAATAGTTGAGGTATGAATGGCTATTAAGAGACTAATGCATAGGAGTGATTTCATGTTGAATTCGATTTGGTAATGAATGAGTTCAATACAATCTGGACGTCAAAGCTTCAGGGAGCCTGAGCGCCTTGCGTGTTGACATAAACGGCGTAAAGGGATTGGCTGGCAGTCATAAATAGCCTGTTGCGTTTTGCACCACCGAAGCATAAGTTCGCGCAAGCCTCAGGCAGCTTAATCTGGCCGATTAGTTTACCATCGGGAGCGAAGATTTGTACACCATCGAAACCATTCCCGCCCCAGGCGGCAGCAGCCCAGACATTTCCATCCACGTCGCAACGGATGCCGTCAGAACCTCCGGGATTCATCTCACAGAAAACGCGGCCGTTGGATAGCCGTTTTCCTTCAGCAACATCATACACAAAGATTTTACCTGGCGTTTGTCCGGTGTCAACAATGTAAAGACGTTTTTCATCCGGGGAAAAGCACAGGCCATTCGGACGGGTTATGCCGCTGGCAACCAGGGTCACTTCACCACTGGACGGATCAATGCGGTACACACTGGTAGGTAATTCGAATTTGTCAACGTGTCCCTCGTAATCCGTTAGGATGCCATAGCCGGGATCGGTAAACCATATGCCGCCGTTCGAGTGCACCACCGCATCGTTAGGAGCATTAAGCCTTTTGCCTTTGTATTGATCGGCCAGGATGGTAATAGTCCCATCAAGTTCCGTCCGTGTAACGCGGCGAGAATCGTGTTCACAACTGAGCAATCTTCCTTGCCGGTCTCGTGTATGGCCATTCACAAAGTTGGAAGGTGATTGGAAAACACTTACAGCCTCCGTTTCTGCTGTCCAGCGCAGCACGCGATTGTTGGGAATGTCACTGAACAACAGAAACCTTCCGTCACCGAACCAGACCGGTCCTTCTGCCCAACGCGCACCCGTCCACAGTCGCTCGACTGCAGCATTCTGCTGGATGTACTGATCAAACCGTGGATCAAGTGAGACGATGGATGGGTCGGGATAACGTACCGGCATTAGGTTACTTTTATCTTGTGCAACTGACAAACGCAGTATTGCAAACATTGCCAGCAGTAGGGTTGTGGTTTTCATACGCTTAAGGTTTTGACGAACTTATTACATTTCAATATTAATTTCAACGGTATTATCGATATGGACTGTTTGTGCAGGCCATGACGCGGCTGACAGCCTCAATGCCAATTCCACATTGGAAGTTAGTTGTAATATCTTGAAACATAAAGTCTTGTGCGTTTGGATATCTCAAGGAGGATATTCAAACTTTTTAAGTAAAAAGCACGCCCAGTGTCACCTGTCTGCCTTACATGGATCCGGTCTTGTCCGAAAGTTCTTGGCGGCAATGCTAAACCAGGATCCGATCATTTAACACGCTGTGAAGCGCGATCTTCACATACATTTAAGCAAAGTGATCTTCCGTGCTCACAGCACCCTTTGTAAGGAACTACAAGCCATAGGGCTTATATTAGAACGTTGACAGCAAGCCGTTTTAAGAAATTGTGCCCATCTTTTAATCTAAAAAGTCGTAAATTGATACAAATATTCTAAGCATATGTCGACCATCGAATTGAGGAAACGCCTTATTGATAAAATTCAGAAGACGGATAATGAAAATCTGCTAGAAGAAGCTTACAGACTACTTGAGCTTGAAACACAGGACATCGAAGTATACAAGCTGACGGACGAACAACGAAAAGCTGTTAACGAAGCCAGGCAAGAAATCAAGGACGGACAATTTTTGACCGATGAGCAGGCAAACAATGAAATTGACGAATGGCTAAGGAAGTAGTGTGGTCGTTACGAGCACAGAAGGAGCGGAAAGAGATTCTGGAGTATTGGAGACTGAGAAGTTCATCATCCCAATCCCATACCATCCAGTCCATTTCTCCGTTTGTTCCTGCAACGTATCCGTCAACCGATTGACGAGTTTGATTTATTCATTAATCCAACTGCTATCGGTAAGGGGATGACAATTTTTCAAGAACTTGAAAGCAAACAAAATCTTACACTCGTAAAATCAACATCATTTGACTGTGGAATTGTTGTACTTAGTTACAAGCTAAAACTAAACTAATGGATAGCGCAGTCAAAAAAGTAAATTTCATAGCGCCCGAATTGATCAATTATAATATGCAATTATTCACGAGCTTTCGAATTGCAGGGTTTATCGTACTGGAAGTGATCATTAGCTTTGGCTGCTCGAATCAAAACGCGACAGATTCGCCTTTTACAGTCCGGGAAAATAAGCAGGGTATCGAATTGCTGGAAAATGATCATCCTGTTTTCTTTTACCAACGAGAGCCGAAGGCATCCACTGAGAAATATTTTTTCAATAATTATCTGCATCCGCTATATGATTTGAAGGGTGATACGCTGACGGAAGAATTCCCGGAGGATCACCTGCATCACCGGGGAATTTTTTGGGCCTGGCATCAGGTCTATATCGATGATAAGGAAATTGGAGATAACTGGATGATGGAGAATATTTCGTTGGATGTTGTCAGCGCGAATACAAAGATGGATGATAAGGAGGCACAGCTCAATGTGGTAGTATTGTGGAAATCTTCAGGGATTCAAAACGGACAACATTTTCTGGAGGAGCGCACCTCAATTGTTGTTCATCAACAGCAATCGCATAGCAGGAAAATTGATTTTGAAATATCATTAAAAGCCCTTGTTCCTGGCGTTCAGCTTGGCGGTTCAGCCGATGTGAAGGGGTATGGAGGTTTCTGTGCGCGGATTAAGCTTCCAAAAAGTTTGGTATTTACTTCTGCACAGGGTTCTGTGACGCCGATGGAAGGACAAGTGATTGCCGGTGCATGGCTGGATTTCTCCTCATTGGACAGTACACGTAAGACAGAAAGTGGTATGGCCATACTGTGCCATCCCGGCACGCCGAATTATCCCGCGCCATGGATTCTGCGGCAAACCGGAAGCATGCAGAATATTGTATTTCCCGGCACCAGCAGAATCGAAATATCGATGGAAAAACCAACAGTCTTGCGTTATCGTTTGGTTATTCACGACGGCAATGCAAACCAGGCTGATATTGCTGCGCTGCAGGCGGAGTATGAATTACAATAGCTGGTGTACTACTCTATCGTAAATTCAAATTCGCATGGCGCGTAATTTGTGAAGTAGAGGCAATCGGCCTGTAATTTGGGGAGTGCGCCCCTTAGCTGCGTCCATTTATGGGCACCGGCACCTGGACCGATTTTAATGGTGTCGTTACCTTTTTGGTAAGTTGCGTATACGCCGTCATTTATCAGGAAAGCATTGTCAATACCTTCTTTCGGCGTTACATGTCGTAACGCGCCGCCCATACGAAAACCTAATTCCAATGTGACTGGTAAATTTTCAGGGCCGTCAACGGATACTTTTATTGTTGCTTTTCCATTACCGGGTGTTACATATACTTTTGTTCGGAGAGTTTGAACCTCCGACTGCGCTCTTTCAGTTCTGGGAACTTTGCTCCAGGCATCTGCATCATCAGGTATTTTATCCTTGGGAAGAGGCTGATAGTATGGTCCGGAAAGGGTTGATGACAAAATGTAATGATCCCCCTCTTTTTCCAGTTGCGGACTTTCAAACTGGCCCTTTCCAAAAAAGGCGGATGAAAGGCGCACGCCTTCTAATGCCGCCTCACCTTTGAAAAAAGTAAAAAAGGTCGGGTTGTTTGAAATAACCGACATGTCAACTTCCCCTTCTCTGATCCTTACCATATCGGAATACTTGAAATACTTGTGGTAGCTTGTCGGTATGGGTGTAGGTGCAGGGAGGTTTTGCAGCAAGGTTGAATCTTCGATAAAGTGGGGCAGCATATAGCTCAGCTGCTCAACTGCAACTGTATTTTGAATGTAACTTACCATTCCGGAATACCGGCTGTCTTGATCCAGCAGCGCCATATAGTTGTAGGCGAGATAATATGCTGACATGTTGCGCTGGAGGTATTTGTCCTGTCTGATGGAAGACTCCGTGACGATTTCACCGTTTGCATGGACCAAATAGAATGTCAGGTTCAGATTTTTGCGAACTACATCATACAGATATTCATAGTTCATTTTTTTTGCAATGACCAACAGGCATCTGTTGGTGACGGGTGTATAGACGGCCGTACTTCGCTCATTGTACTGACCATCGGGATCGATATCTATCTTCTCAGCCAGCCATTGTTCAACCCTGGCCCTATAGATTGGGTTGGGGAAGAAGGAATTAATCCAAGCCAGCGCACCGGAAACTACCCAGCGGTGGTTAGGCGTGTGAATGCCACCAACGGAAAGGGCCTTACCTGCGTTAAGCAGATATTGTTTTACCAGGGAAGGTAATTCTCCATAGTCTGCATGATTGTTTTTCAACATGATGGAATACGCCAACGCCAGCGGATAGATGGTAAAACCTAAGTCGGGCGTTGAATGAAAGTTTGTCGTCAATAAATCTATGGTGCCATCGTCGTGTTGCAGGTTTAGTAATGCAGTCGCGGCAAGGGTCATGTGCTGAAGCAACAATTTCGACCGGTAATATTTGGAATCTCGTGACGCGTAGCTGCACATCAGGGTTTGGATTAAGTTCGATGTGCCGATGGGTGATACAACACTGTCGACGTCAAAGACAGCGCCATAATACACTGAGCCCTTTTCAGTCAATTGCCTGCTTGATACTTTGGTTATGTTTTCATCATTGCGCCTGATGAGTTGCGACAGCAATTCCTTTTTGTTATCGGGGGGTGTATTGCCGGCAGCATAAGCCTGATGCAATACCATAACCATGGCCAGGCAAATGAATGCTCGCATTTTCCTGGTAATCTCGATAGCGATAAACATTTTTATTTTGGAGTTATGGGTTTTTCTTGTTTTGCCCATCAAACCTAGCCAGGAAGTATTGAAATTTAAATTAAAAAACCCGGAAGTTGTTTCCGGGTTTGCAAAAGCCTCAGGCGGTCACTGGTTCCTTTTTCTTAGCGACCAGCTTCTCCAGCAATTCAGGAACTTTTTCAAAGATTGAAGAAAGACCTTTGTTCTGATGGGTACTGACGAAGGATATCTCATCGTCCTTGGTTACCAGGAATCCGATGGGGTCAATTCCAATTCCTGCCGCTGCGCCACCGCCTTCTCCTTTGCCTGCTTTTACAGAATCACCTGCGCCACCGCCACTGCCGAATCCCACGCCAATGCGGATTACCGGTACACAGGAGAAGCCTCCCAGTGCAAAAGGCTCACCAATCACAGTTTCAGTTTTTGCTTCTTTTTGGATAAACTCTGTTAGCCGTTGAAGCATGGTTTCAAAATTCATTTCCATAATTTTTTGTTTTTATTAATTGAGAAAAAGAGAAAAGCCCAGCCTATTTTATAAAGCCTGATTTCGGCATTGAAGCAGGCATACACGCGTCCATAGAAGTTTGTGTTGAGTTCTACCGGACCACGACTCAGGGAATAACATAGCGGTATCAATTTGGCATTGTAGACCACATCGTCGGTGTCGATGTCAAGCGCGAGTTTTTTGATGGTTATACTGCGAAGAATTCCCTTAAGCAATTGAAGCATTCGCCGTATTGTGAAATGCGACTTTTTGCTTTTCTTCTTTTTTGGTTTCGCTGCTTCGGTCATCCTGGTGGTACTTTTGCGGAAGGGTATTGAAACGCCAAATAACTTCATATGCGGTTTCAGGTCGGTTGTAAGCCAAAAACTTACCGTTACAGGCTGGCTGATTTTGTACGCTGCGCGCGCGCTGTCAATGTCTATAGTTATCGGCACAAACAACAGCCAGCACAAAAGCGCGGCCAGGAGTATGAAAATTGCGATCAGGATCATGGCTGTTTGCTATTGGCCGAAAGTAGTTGCTGCTCAGAAATAATGAAATGATAAAGTACACGGCGCATGAATGATCATTATCATGATGTATTGCAGAGAAAGGAGAGTGATTGGCGCACCGGAAACAGCGGGATTTACACAGGGCGACTGATCTGGGGCAGGGTGCAGCGTTCTTCGGAATACTGGTGATGTAAACTAGGGTAGCGTTGGTGCCGATATATCCTGAGCTTTGAAGGCAATCCTGGCAATATTTGACTTCACTGCCATTCTTTTTTCGAGTTTAGCGCTACCATAGCACTTGTACTTGTTGCCGAACTAAGATAGCTGCAAAATCTTAAACATCTTCACGGCCAATCTTGTCTTTTCACACGAATCCCACAGCAGGAAATATAAGCGATATAGATATGACAATATCGATATTGCAGCGGCAACGAGATTGGGTATTCCGATTGGCTTCACACCGGGTGCGATGGGTGATGCGACAGCTGATGTTGTATTTGATTGATGGTTGCCACGGCACGGTAAATGTTCTTTATGAACAAGTCGATTATAAATAACAAATGGACTTATTTTAGACCCACTGCAATCACGGCATGAAATAAGTTCTGCACGGCACCGCGCGATCATGGGCTGACAGTTGAAGCGGGAAATTGCTTTCCAGCAAAGCGATAGACCAGGTACCCCGCGCCTGCAAACATCAGCCCCATAAATCCCAACAACATGGGCGCAAACCACCGCTCCCAAAATCTGTCAATTAGAATTTCCTGCGGGTCCTGCGGGTCGACCAGCACGTCAACCTCTTCATCAATATCATACGAAGGACTGGAACTACTCGTACTGCTTTGGTGGGTGTATGTTTTGCCTGCAAACGCATATGAGAAGGTGGGCCTGTACATCATCGTTGATCCACCATCATCATTGCTGCTTTCATAGCTTTCGTAGCCTATTACTTTGCCCTTCACGGGTATGGCGCGTTGCGCAAACTGATTGTTTGATATAATGAGATAAGCCATTATGAAGAGCATGATACCGCCCAGGCTCAAGAATACGGAACCTACTACACGGCCCACATTCATGCCAGGCTTTTGCAGTAACTCCTGCTGCAGCGACTTAAACTTTTCATGCAACGGAGAGGCTTCAAGCTCTTCCTCCAGTTTTTCTGCGAGGACTAATGCCTGCTCGGCAGTGACGTTAAGCGTCTCCTGAAAATAACGCACGACCTCCAGCTTATTACCCATTTCAATAAGCTCGGTAGCATGTTCTTTTTGTTCGGGGGTAAGGATCATAGCCTATGAAATTAGCAATCTTTTTTTGGTTGTTATACCTGCTCCATTTATTATTTTTTCCTGCTGATGGTATGTGTATGTCATTCCCAAACACCATGGTATTGCGCAACCTTGAAAATAAGTGCTGAATAACTTCATGGAATCCATTCTGTGGATAAGCATTTGCCTGACGGGTTTTTCAAATGTGCACAGGCTGCAGTATCTGCCCACAGTAGGGTTTACCTTCGCTGCGATCACGGGTATTTGCCCCAGTCAAATTGGTGTTTTCAAGATGCTTGGCTCGAAATAGTTCGACTTGCAACCGTCAAAAGAAATCTGAGATTCTGTTGTTTTGAAACGGCAATAATCCTGGATTTCAATACCCGACAGGAAATAGTCGGAAAAAGTGCGTCACGCGTCAATCACGCTTATCCAATTTAGGGGTAAGAATGTTTCCTTTTTGTTCGATATTAGGTGTTTGGTTAAATCAACAACTGATGAACAGAACAATGCCTATTGGCAAACCAGGCAAACAATGCTTACAAATAATTCTGTTGACAATCTGCTGCGCTTTCAATTCCATCGCCCAGACGGAGGATATTGATGCGGAAAAAACTGCCATCGAATCATCCAGACATTGGTTGGATATTGATTATGCAGGCGATGGTATCGTAGGGCATCGGTTGGACATTCATTTACCCAGGAATGGTAAAGCTCCGTTTCCCGTTGTGATTGCTATTTATGGAAGTGCTTTTTTTTCAAATTCTTCCAAGGGTGTTGTCTTCAAAGATGGTCTGTGCCAGAAGCTTTTGGAAAATGGATTTGCCGTTGTCAGCATCAATCATCGATCGAGCAGGGATGCCGTTTTTCCTGCACAAATTCAGGATGTGAAGGCGGCGATCCGATTCATCAGGGCGAATAGTCTGAAGTTTTCTTTGGATAATGCTTTTATAGGCATCACGGGCTGGTCATCGGGAGGTCACTTGTCTGCCCTTGCCGGCACTACAAATACCACAAAAACAGATCGGATTAATGGCCTTGCTGTAGATATTGAAGGGAGTCTGGGAAAGTATACAAAAACCAGTAGCCATATAAATGCGGTAGTAGATTGGTTCGGTCCTACTGACTTTCTGATAATGGATAAATGTGGCAGCACGATGTCGCACGATGATATCAACTCCCCGGAATCTACTTTGGTCGGCGGTGCAATTCAGGAAAATCCGGATAAATGTGCATTGGCCAATCCCATTTCCTATGTGAATAAATCGAACCCACCCTTCTTGATTTTCCATGGCGATCAGGACCCGCTGGTACCAATATGCCAAAGTGAAAAGCTTTTTGAAAAACTACGATCAACAGGCGTGAAAAGTGAATTCGTAATCATCCCCGGAGGCAAGCACGGGCCGGGCGTGTTGATTGACAAATATTTTGAAAAGGCAATTCTATTTTTGAAAAGCGAATCAGGTGCCGATAAACGATGATTAACGTATTGCAATCGGCCTCCCAGGCGAACCAGAGGAGCCCACAAACCTGATGGGCGTGAAGATGAAGAGGAACTCGTATACCTTATCCGCCGCCAGCGATTCGAGGTCCATATTTTCCAGATTAAAAATACCGTTTTTCATGATGAGTTCCTGGTGCACCGGGACTACCAGATCCGCGTCTGGATTGGGTACCACTTCCGTTGGTGCCGTATCAGCACCAGTCATCGCTATCTGCCTGGCGACAAGCCAGTGAGCAACTTCCAAACCAATACCCGGCGGGTTGCGATTGAATTCTTCGGGTGATTTCCAAAGTTGAGACCACCCATAGCGGAATATGATCACATCGCCAGGTGTGATGCTACTTTCTGCAACGCCCTGACGGGCCAGGGCCCCGCGGGTATCTGCAAGTGTCACCTCATAACTGTTGGAGAGTCTGTCTACACCTTTGTAAGATGCGATGTCAACCAGTATTCCGCGTGACACGATGGGCTTGACATGCTGTACGCCAAGATGAAGCAGCCCGTCGGGATGGACCACTTCCTCCTGTGTGAAACCATTGTAATAAACACCCTTCATTGTGCCGTCGCCATATTTAATCAGCGCGCCGATGTGACCGGGCCCATCAAATTGTGTCCCTACCTGTCCAAGTTCACCACTGATCACCTCTTCATTTCCAAGCTGCTTATTTTTTCCTGCAGCCGGCCCTGTATCAACCACCGAAAGCTTGTAGGAGCGTGTACCGCCATACGGCATAGCGCGTTCATACGGGTGCCCCAGCTCATAAACTTTCCCTTCCTTTGCGTAGGTCAGCGCCTGCATGATCTTTTCGGGTGTAATCCAGTTGGAAGCCCCGGCCTCGTCCCGGGCGCCCCAGGTTGCGTTTGGCCACCACGGGCCTTTTTCTCTCGTTTGACTCACCGTTGGGAACGACATGATGATAAGCAGAAGGGAAGTGAAGAGGGTTTTCATAGGCTAGCGCAGTTGGTATTGCGAAGATAAGAAAAACGGCGCGGCATGTCAGCACTTCACATGTACTCCGTTCTTCATTACTGTTTTCCAACAACATAATTCCCGGTTGCCTTTGATTTCGATTGCGTTACATTTGATAAGGCTCATATTTCCTAACTCAATTAAATCCAATGCTTTGATGGAACCAACACATTTTTCTGATCAAGCTTCTGCACCAATGGCAAGGAGGGATTTTGCCAAAGTAATAGCCGGGGGCGTAATTGCAGGTACCTTGCTCCAAACAACCGCTGAAGCAGCTCCACCTTTCATGTCTGGCAAAAAAAGAAACGCACTTATGCATGTGGGTAGTGATTATCATGTGATCATGAGTGATGCATCATTGAAGTGGGATGAACGACAATTAACGTGGACTTCCAGGCGAAACTTTGAATATCATGAGCGGTGTGGAGTTCGTCATTTCACAAACATCATGGGCAGGGAGTGGAACATTGATGCAATGAAACGTTGGAAAGATGATTGTGACAATGCGGGAAATACCTGGGAAGCGATAAGGATGGACTCCAGCTACATCTATCTGCCACCCGGATTGGAGCGGCAACAGAAAATTGAAGAGATCATCGGCAATATTAAAAAAGCATCAAGCGTGGGTGTTAAGGTTATTACCATGCATTGGACGCTCATTCCGATACGCAGAAACGGACATACTCCAGGCCGTGGCGGATCAAGCTATCACGCATTTAAACTCGAAGACAATTGGAAGGATCTGCCTGTGGGGGCGAATGGCGTGGTGACCTACAACGAATACTGGGAGCGAATTGCGTATTTTCTTAAAGCAGTAATTCCCGTTTGCGAAGAATATGATGTGCGAATGGCCGTTCATCCTTATGATCCGCCCGGGTTGCCCAGGGGCTACAAAGGAGTTGACAATTGGGACAGTGAACCTTCAACCGTAATGGAATCGCTACAACGCTATGAAGCAATCGTGGACAGCCCTTACAATGGATTTCAATTGTGTCTGGGAACGGTGATGGAAGGTTTAAAA
>Ga0224505_10000740_pt1 | contig 21959 bp, 24 predicted proteins | sample SF_Jan12_sed_USG_FD_169102 | JGI IMG/M metagenome (GOLD analysis project Ga0224505, IMG submission 169102) | Sediment microbial communities from San Francisco Bay, California, United States - SF_Jan12_sed_USGS_4_1 | ecosystem: Environmental > Aquatic > Marine > Sediment | place: USA: California... | reverse complement strand
CACGGTGTCGGTGTCGCGCCTTCGCGCTTGCCGTTCTCGACCGTGCCACCCCCCCAGCGATCGTGGCAAGCGGTCGCTGACATCGGACCCTCAGCTCACACATCGATACTGAATCGGAAGGTGTGCTCGCCGGTCCACTCCGCGCCGGGCGCCAGCGATTCGAGCACGCGGCTGCGCAGCTCTCCGTGCTCGTCGCGACCGGGTCGCACCACGCCGGTGCACTCGACGAGGCATCTGCCGCCTCGGATCTCGAGCGAGACCCCGACCTGATGGTCCTCCATCTCTACGCATGCCTCCGCGACCGCGAGGACCAGGTCGTCGGAGCGGTCCTCGTCGACGTGATGCTCCAGGAACCGCACGACGAAGGTCCGGATCGTCGCGGCCATCGCCGGCGTCGGCGGGACCCGAAGGGAGCCTCGCCACGCGCCGGCCGGGCCGTCGTTCACGTAGGGAGGTCGGCGAGCGATCGGTCGATGTCGAACGCGGACTCGAGTCCGGTCAACGCGATCACCTTCGCCGGCGATCCCTGGACGCCGACCAACCGCATCTCGCCGCCACGTTCGTTCGCCTGCTTCAAGCAGCCGACGAGCACCCCGAGGCTGGTCGAGTCCATGAAGGTGACATCGGTCAGATCGACGGCGAGGCGCGGTGTGCCGTCGCCGAGTCCCTGCTCGAGGGCCGCACGGAGCGCCTCCGTGGTCGAGAGATCCAGCTCCCCGCTGATACCGACGACGGTCCACGGTCCCGCCGATCGGGTTTCGAACGTTGGCTCCACGGAGAACTCCTCTATCGTGACGGTCGATATGAGCGTCGGCCCTCAGGTGGGGGACCAGTATAGGAAGGAAACCGTGGATCCTCACGAGACAACGGTGAATCTGGGGCTCCCGGCCGACCCGGGCTCGATCGGGGTGCTCAGGGCGGTCGTGGCGAGCGTGGCCTCGCGTATGGCGCTGACCTATGAGGGCGTGGACGATCTTCGCATCGCGGCAGCGGAGGCGGCCGCCCTGGTGCTCTCCTCCGCGCCCGAGGGCTCGCAGCTGTGCGTCGATCTCCTCCCGAGCGATGAAGAGCTTCGGCTCACGATCTGGGTCGAGGGTGCCGGCGGCTCGGCCACGATCGAGGAACGTGGATCGCTGGCGTGGCGAGTGATCGAGGGGCTCACCGACGATTCCGCCGTCACGGATGTTCACGGGAGCCCTGCCATAGAACTGCGTCTACGGACGATCCGAGCGTGATGGAGCACGGCGCCACGGGGGAGGCGGGCGCCGCACGCACGCAGCCCGACGATGACCGGGTCGAGGCCCTGTTCGGCCTGCTGCCCGATGCGGCGGCGCGGGACGAGATCGCGACCCGGTTCGCGTCGTTCGCCGAGTACCTCGCGAGGCGCTTCGCCGGCCGTGGAGAGCCGGTCGAGGATCTCAACCAGGTCGCGATGATCGGTCTGCTGAAGGCGATCGACCGATTCGACGACGATCGGGGAGTGCAGTTCTCCACCTACGCGGCGGCGACGATCATCGGCGAACTGAAGCGGCACTTCCGCGACAAGGGATGGTCGCTCAGGGTGCCTCGGCGACTGCAGGAGCTTGCCGTGCGGGTGAACCGCGAGATGCCCGAGCTCACACAGAAGCTCGGGCGGTCTCCGACGATCCCGGAATTGGCCGACCACCTCGCGGTGAGCACCGAAGACATCGCCGAGGCGATGGACGCGGTGCAGGCGTACTCGACGGCCTCGATCGACACGCCGGCAGGTGACGATGCCACCGCTCCGATCGACTCCCTGGGTGGCGCCGATCCGTCGCTCGAACTCCTGGAGGAGTGGTCGACGATCGCTCCGGCGGTCGCCGAGCTGTCGCCTCGCGACCGTCGCGTGCTCTATCTGCGGTTCTTCCGCGGGCTGACACAGAGCGAGATCGCCGAGGACATCGGGGTGAGCCAGATGCATGTCTCGCGCATCCTGACGCAGACGTTGGAGAAACTGCGGCGAGCCGCCACCGCATAGCGGGGCGGCTCGCAGCGGATCGGGTCGACCGTGGCTCAGGTGAGCCGGGGCAGGACGTACAGGCCGAGGAAGCCCAGGATCGCCAACACGATGACGACGATCGCGGTGTACTTGATCGCGGCGTACCCGACCAGGCCCCCACCCGGTTCCTCGGGGGTGGCGGGGCGGTGGGTGTGTGGCTCGTTCTCGTGCATGCCGTTCCTCCTTGACGGTTGTCGTTCTCGGTTCCTCATCAGCCGCAGGGCGACATGGCTCGTGACGTGGGAGCGAGCTTCGCGCTCGCGATCTCCTCGCGGCGATGCGGTCGTCGTCGGGCCACTTCGAGGCCATCGCTCCGGCTCTTACCCGCGACGCCGAGCCGGGAAACCCTCGTTCGTGAATGGGCGACGATCAGGAAGGAGGTTCCACCGTGTCCTCGGAGCGTCGACTGAGATGCGACGGTGGAGGCGTTCTCATCGAGGGCGGCCGATGACGACGATGGCCACGTCGTCATCGAGTGCGACGGAGGGAAGCAGCTCGTTCTCGATGCGCCGGACGATCTCTTCGCTGGAGTACCCGGCGCACGTCGACAACAGCATGGCCAAGCGCCGTTCGCCCTCGTCGATGCCGACGCGCCGTTGCTCGACGAGGCCGTCGGTGAACGCGACGATCGTGTCCCCATCCGACAGTTGGGTGGTGACGTCGTGCAGCGTGGGGTCGGAGAACGTGCCCAGGAGGGTGCCCGGCTCCCCCACCCGCTGCACGGAGCCATCACTGCGGATCACGAACGGCATCGGATGTCCCGCCAAGCAGACGGTCACATGAAGGCCCCCGGGGTCGGATCGCAGTCGCATCTCGCACGCGGTGCAGAAACGTTCCGCGGTGACGTGTTCGGCGCCGAGCAAGGTTTCGTTGAGGGCCAGCAGGACGGCGGCGGGCCGCGATTCGTAGCGCGCCGTCGCTCGCACGGTGTGGGCGGCGAGTCCCATGATCGCGGCTGCGTCGGGGCCCTTTCCCGAAACGTCGCCGATGACGATGCCCCAGGAGGTGTCCCCGTGAGGGAAGACAGCGTAGAAGTCGCCTCCGATCTGGTCGTCCTCTGAGAAGGGGAGGTAGGCGGCAGCGAGGTCGACGCCCTCGATGTGCGGCATGCTGGTGGGAGCGAGGCTCCGCTGGAGGGCGTGCGACATGGCCGTCCGGCTGTCATAGAGCGTCGCTCGCTCGAGTGCCGAGGCAATCCGGCTCGCAGCCAGCTCGAGAACCTCGACGTCATCGCTCGTGAATCGGCGAGGAGTACGGCTCGCCACGTGGATCACGCCGCGTGTCTGCTCCCGAAACACGAGCGGAACGCCCATGAGTGAATGCATCTCGGTCAACCAGCTCCTCGCCACCTCGTAGGTGCTCAGGTCATCCACGACGAGGGGAGACACGGTGCTCGCGATCTTCCCCGCGATGCCGGTGCCGATCGGGATCGACGGCTGCGATCCTGCCGTCGAGGCGCCGACCGTGCTGTGCTCGACCAAAGTGCTGCCCTCGCGATCGAGCAGCAGGAGCGTTGCCGAGTCCGTCTGCAGGACCCGGCGCAACGTCTGCATGAGGCGCTCGGCGAGATCGTCGAACCCGAGGCCCGTGAGCGTCGCGTCGGTCACGGCCTGCAGCTGGCGCAGACGGGTCGTGGCTCGGATCAGGCTCGTCTGGATCTCCGATCGCTCGGTCACGTCCTGGAAGGAGGCGACCGCGCCGATGATCGTCCCATCCCCGTTCGCGTGGATCGGCGCGGAGTCGACTTCGATGGTGACGGTCGAGCCGTCGGATCGTTCGATGACCATTTGCTCGCCGATCACGACCTCGCCGGTACGGAGGGAACGGATGATCGGATACGACGCCGGCTCGCGTGGACGCCCATCGGTGTCTCGAGCCGTCCACGGCACGTCGTCCGATTCCAGTCGTAGGCCGGGTTCGGGCCGAAACATCAGCAGGTCGTGCGCCCGCTCGTTCTGTATCGACAACGCGCCCGCGGCGTCGAGCACCACGACGCCGTTGGGCATCTGGTGCACGATCTGGCGGATCGTGTTGCGTTCCGCGGCCAAGGCGCGGGCGAGCGATTGCACCTCCGCGGCCGCCTCACCGGCTTCGTCGTTGGCTGCATCCTTCAGGGCGAGGGTGTAGGCGACCACGAGCGAAACGACCACGAAGATCACGACGGCGATGAGGTCTTCCGGGTGGGGCGATGAAAGGCGCCATGCCGGAAGGACCTCCAAGGTCACGATCAAGGCACCCGACGCGAGGGTGGCCACGAGGCTTGCCGCGAGACGCCCGACGAGCGTCGCGGCAACCGTCGCGACGAGGAACGGCAGACCGACGAAGCGCTCGAAGATGGCGAGGTCGATCGAGAGCCACGCCGCGAACCATGGCAGCATCAGGGCGAGGCCCAGCCCCGTCAGGAGCTCAGGCGTCGAACGAGGGCGCCACATCTGCTGGCGCAGCGAGCGGTCTGTGAGGTTGGCCGGCATTCGGGTCGTGATGTCGAGGTCTCCCCTCGGCGTCCGGTGAGGACATCCCGGCAGGGAGGCCTTCGGCTCATACGGTACGCGCTGAGGTGAGATCGGTGAGGCGCGGCCGCGTGAGTGGTGGTGGACCGCTGACCCGTATGTGGCCGAATGCGTTGCAGCGGAATTTCAGTCGGTGAACTGTGCTTCCTCGGTCGACCCTCTCAACGCGAGCGTCGACGAGCTCCCACCGCTGATCACGGTCGAGACCCGGTCGAAGTAGCCCGTACCAACCTCGGCCTGGTGGCGCGTGGCCGTGTATCCCTCGTCTTCCATGGCGAACTCGCGCTCCTGCAGTCGCACGTACGCGCTCATGCCCTCGTCGGCGTAGCCGCGCGACAGCTCGAACATGCTCGCGTTCAGCGCGTGGAAGCCCGCGAGGGTGATGAACTGGAAGCGGTATCCCATCGCGCCGAGCTCCTTCTGGAACCGCGCGATCGTGGAGTCGTCGAGATGCTGTTTCCAGTTGAACGAAGGGCTGCAGTTGTAGGCGAGCAGCTTGCCCGGATACATCGAGTGCACCCCGTCGGCGAACGCCCGAGCCTCGTCGAGATCGGGCGTGGCGGTCTCGCACCAGATGAGGTCGGCGAACGGAGCGTAGGCTTGGGCGCGGGCGATCGCTGCTTCCATGCCGTTGGTCACCTGGTAGAAGCCTTCGTGCGTGCGTTCGCCCTTCACGAAGCGGTGGTCGCGTGGATCGATGTCGCTCGTGAGCAGCGTCGCCCCGAGGGCGTCGGTACGTGCCACGACGAGCGACGGCACGCCGAGCACGTCGGCGGCGAGTCGAGCGGCGGTGAGCGTGCGAACGAACTGATCGGTCGGCACCAGCACCTTGCCGCCGAGGTGCCCGCACTTCTTCTCGCTCGCGAGCTGATCTTCGAAGTGCACGCCGGCGGCGCCGGCTTCGATCATCGCTCGCATCAGCTCGAACGCGTTGAGGGCGCCCCCGAAGCCCGCCTCGGCATCGGCGAGGATCGGCACCATCGTCCGAGTATCGATGCCCTCGCTCCAGGCGATCTGGTCGGCGCGCTGCATCGCGTTGTTGATGCGCCTCACGACCGCCGGCACCGAGTTCGCCGGGTACAGGGACTGATCGGGGTAGGTGTGACCGGCGAGGTTCGCATCGGCGGCCACCTGCCACCCGCTGAGGTAGATCGCTTGCAGACCGGCCTTGACCATCTCCACCGCCTGACCGCCTGTCAGCGCTCCCAGCGCATGCACGTAGTCGGTCTCCGTGACGAGCTGCCACAGGCGCTGAGCGCCTCGCGTGGCGACCGTCTGCTCGACCAGGAAGGAACCACGCAGCTTGATCACGTCTTCTGCGGAGTACGGTCGTTCGACGCCCTTCCACCTCGCGTCGGTTTCCCACTCATGCTCGAGCTCCTCAGCCGCTCGGGCGATGCGCTCCTCGATCGTGCCGCCCATCGTGTGTGCCCCCTTGCCTGTGCATCGTCTACCCCGGGAAACGAAAGGACCTCCCGCTCGGCGAGAGGCCCCCTGGCGCGCGTGGACGCGAAGCGCGTCCGCGACGCCCTACGCGCTCGATACGAAGTTGAACGCTGATTCAAACATCTGCCTCGATTGTGCCACACGGCCCCGGGGGGGTGTCAATCACGGTGCCATGGCACCGACGATGCGCTCGCGGACGGGGTCTCAGGAACCCAGCAGTCTCGCGACGCCGAACCGACGATGCCCGCGGTCGAACGCTTCGCCGGCCACGACGATCCTGCCGTCTGCCTGCAGTGCCACGTCCCGGGCGGTGTCGCTTCCCCCACCGAAGTCGACGACCACGCGGCCGTCCTTAGAGAAGTTCTTGTCGTAGGCGCCGTTGGGCTTCAAGCGCACGATGCCGAACTGGTCGTTGCCCGAGCGACGGATACGCCCGACCACGACGATCCGCCCGTTCGATTGCACGGCGGAGGCATGGGCGAACTCGTAGTCCGACCCGAAGGCGAGGATGCGGATCCCGTCGCCGTGAAAGGTGTCATCGAGGCGCCCGTTCTCGCCATATCGCAGCACGCCCCAGTCGGCCTTGCCGCCGTTCGCCACGTGGCCGACGACGATCAGCTTGTGATCGGATTGCTCGGTCACCCCGTAGGCGGTGTCGGGACCATTCGCGACATCGGTCGTCTTCACGCCTCGTTTGCCGAAGGTGCGGTCGAGCGCACCGCCGATCTGCACGCGGGCGATCGCCATGCGGGGGGAGAGCCCCGACTCGGCTGCGCCCACTGCGACGATCTTGCCTCCTGCCACGGTCGCGAGATCGTTGATCTGCTCGCCCGCGGGGCTCAGGTCGATCGTCACGCGACCGTCGCCGCCGAAGTTGCGATCGCGCGAGCCGTTCGGACGCAGTCGGGCCAGGGCCCAGCGGGTCGTGTCGCCGTTGGACGTCGAGCCTCCCAGCACGATCTTGTCGTTCGCGCCCACCGCGACGGCGTTGGCCCCCTGGAACTCCTTGCCGAAGGTGACGAAGGTGATGCCGTCGGAGGAGAAGCTCCGGTCGAGCACGCCGCGCGGACCATAGACCGCGATGGCCATGCGGGTGCCCGAAGGGCGGTCGCGTTCACCGGCGACCACGATGCGCCCGTTCGACCCCAGCGCGATATCGAACGCGTAGTCCGTTCCGCCGAGATCGGTGATGACACGTCCGTCGCCGCCTCCGAAGTTCTTGTCGAGCGTCCCGTTGGGCCGGAATCGGGCGAGCGCGAAGTCGGTGTCGGCACCGAGCGTGTATCCCGCGACCAGGATGCGTCCCTTGGCATCGATCGCCATCCCGAACGCCGTCGCGCCCTTCGGGAACGCGGTGGCTCTGCCGTCTCCGGAGAATGACTTGTCGAGTTTTCCGGCTGCGGCGAAGGCCGAGCTCGCGGGACCGGCGAGCACGGCGAGCACGATCGTCGCGGACATCGCCGCGCGGACCCGCGCGCTTCGCATCGTGCCCCCTCCCCGGTGGGTTGCTCGGCGAGGGTATGGGCGAGACGCCTTACAGGTCAAGCCGCCCGCCGGTCGACCCTTCAGATCGATGACCGAACGCCCGTCGCCGCACGGCGGATGCGGATGTCTCCGCTGACGCTTGCCGCTCTGATCTCGAAGGCTGCTACGTCATCGGCCCCGCCGTCGTGGGGGTCGAGTTCCGACACCGCATCGCCCGAGGTCGATGACGCGTCGAACCACACCCTGGTGCCGGCGGACACCCCGACGTCGATGTCGCCCGACACTGACCGCAAGGACAGATCCCCGTGGGCCGAGCGGATCGAGAGGTCGCCCGAGGCCGACATCGCCCGCGCCGTTCCCATCGCCTCATCGATCGTCACGTCGCCCGAGGCGGTTCGGGCCTCGAACGCACCCCCGACCGTACCGACTTCGATGTCGCCGGAAGCCGTCGTCACGGTGAGATCCCCTTCCACCGTGCCGATGCGGACGTCGCCGCTGGCGGTCTTCGTTCTTGCATGACCGGCAACTCGGTCGATCGAGGCTTCGCCCGAGCCCGATCGGAACTCCAGCGACCTCAGCACGCCGTGCGTCGCCAGGTCTCCGGTACCGGTCGCGATGTCGGCTCTCGAGGCCTCCGGGAGCGCGACCTCGACGAGGAGGTCGCGCCGGCCGAACCCCCAGGCCCCCCTGTGTTGTTCGATGTCGATCCGGGTGAGCTCGTCCGATGCTTCGCACGTGATCGCGACCTCGTCGGGACCGCGCTCGCCGGTCACCGACACGGTGGCGGTGGCCTCATCGGTGCCGGTGATCCGCACGGCGCCCGATCGAAGACGCACATCGAGGTGCAGCTCGCCGGCGATATCGAAGGTCCTTGGTTCCATGCGGTGATCTCCTAACCTTGTCCATATCCGGTGAGGCGGGTGCCGACGACCTTGCGTCCTCGATGGTCCAGGGCCCGCTTGACGGCTGCGACGAGCCACGCGTTCGTCGAGCGCCCCTCCCGGTCAGCAGCGCGTTCGACCTGCGCCTTCAACGATTCCGGCATCCGCAGGGTGAGTCGGGCGGTGCCGCCGTCGACGTCGTCGGGAAGGGGGGTGGCTGCGGCCGGCTCGTCGTGCACGTACACGAGCTCGACGTCACGCCCGGCGAGTCGCACTTCCACGTGGCCCGAGGTCATCTGCTCGCTGAGTTCGAGCGCAGCCTGGCCCATCGCGTCGAATAAGCGAAGCTGGAGCGATGAGCGGAGCATGCCGACGATCCGGGCTCCCGCTGCGGCGTCGTCGCCTGTCGCGAGCGCCTCGAGGTCTGTCTCGACCGCGTCGAGGAAGGGACCGGTCTCCACGTCAGCTCGCCGACTCGTCGTGTTCGGGGTTGGGACGTCGTGGGCTTGCGCTGCGACGCTTGGTTCGACGGTGATCCTCGCTCGCCCGTGCGATGTCTCGCACGTGGAATCGCAGCAGCTCGGTTCGGAATCCCGGGTCGATCATGACACCCTCCTGACGTCGTAGATCTGTCGCCCTCGCATCATCATGACGGCATTATGACGTCACGCAGCCTGGATGTCAAGCCAGCGTGAGACGAGCTGGTGGGATGCTGCAACCGAGCGGCGTCAGGGAACGATCTTGGAGATCGGCAGTTCGAGGATGTCGGTGGCGCCGGCCGCCTTCAGCTCCGGGATCAGGCGATTCACGCCACGTTTGTCCACGACCGTCTCGATTGCATAACCGCCGTCGGCGAGCGGCGACACGGTCGGGGCCTTCATCGACGGCACGACGGCCAGCACCGCATCACGCCCCGACTCGGAGACGTTCAGCTTGATCAACACGCGACCCTCGGCGGCCAGCGCGCCCAGCAGCAGGGTCGTGATGTCGTCCATCGCGGCACGCTTGGCCCGGTCGGCCGCCGCATCGAGGTTCGCGACCAGCACCGGGTCGGAGGTGAGGAGGGTCTCGATGATCTTCATCCCGTGCGCGCGCAGGGTGCTGCCCGTTTCGGTCACGTCGACGATCGCGTCGACGATCTCGGGCACCTTCGCTTCGGTGGCGCCGTAGCTCCATGCGACCTTGACAGGGATGCCGAGCCCGGCGAAGTGCCGCTCGGTGATCTTCACGAACTCCGTGGAGATACGCGACCCGGCCGGCATCTCGGTCGCGCTGGTGGCCGGATGGTCGTTGGGCACCGCGAGCACGATCTTGGTGCCGTGGCCGGGACCGGACTTTGCATAGCTGAGGCTCGTGAGCACCTCGACCTCGCTCCCGGTCTCGGCGATCCAGTCCTGTCCGGTGATGCCGAGATCGAACAGGCCGTCGGCCACGTAGGTCGGGATCTCCTGCGGACGGAGCACGCTCACCCGCTCGATGCGATCGTCGTCGATCGAACCGTGATAGTCGCGGTTCGACGAGCGGCGCACCTGCAGGTCGGCGGCCTCGAACAGCCGGAGCGTCTGTTCCTCGAGGGAACCCTTGGGGATGACCAGCTTCAACATCGATTCCGGAGTGTATCCGTGGGCGTCAGCCCTCGGACCCGGAAACGGCGCGGAAGAAGCAGCTCCGCTCCCCCGTGTGGCAGGCGGCTCCTTCCTGGTGCACGCGCGCGACGATCACGTCGGCGTCGCAGTCGACCCGCAGCTCCTGCCAGTGCTGCAGGTGTCCGCTCGTGTCGCCCTTGCGCCACAGCTCGCGCCGCGACCGCGACCAATAGACCATGCGCCCCTCGGTGAGCGTGTGCTCGAGCGACTCGCGGTTGGCCCACGCCAGCATGAGCACCTCACCGGACCCGGCATCTTGCGCGATCACGGGGATCAGTCCCGCGTCGTCGTACCGAAGGGCGTCGACGTCGACCGGCGACCGGTCGAGATCGGGGGGACCCTCAGGGCGTCCGAGGTCACTCACAGCCTCACCTCCACGCCTCGAGCGCGCAGGTACTCCTTGACTTCACGGATCGTGAGCTGGCCGAAGTGCAGCCGGCTCGCCGCGAGCACGGCATCGGCTCGGCCGTGCACGAGGGCCTCGGCGAAGTGGTCGAGGTCCCCGGCGCCGCCGCTCGCGACCACCGGGACCCGGACCTCGTCGCCGATCGCTCGCAACAGGCCCAGGTCGTAGCCTTCGCCCGTGCCGTCACGATCCATCGACGTCAGCAGGATCTCCCCGGCGCCTCGATCGGTCGTGGCCTCGACCGCCCACTCGATCGCGTCGCGTCCCGCCGGCGTCCGACCGGCGTCGACGAAGACTTCCCACCCCTCGGCGTCCGGACGTCGTTTCGCGTCGATCGCGATGACCATGCACTGGGTGCCGAAGCGGTCGGCGCACCGCTGCAACAAGGCCGGGTCGCGTACCGCGGCCGAGTTCACTGCGACCTTGTCCGCCCCGACGCGCAGGAGCTCGTGAACGTCGTCGTCGCGTTTCACGCCACCGCCGACCGTGAGTGGGATGAATACCTGCTCCGCGGTGCGGGCGATCACGTCGAGCGTCGCGGCCCGCCCCTCGAGGGTGGCGGTGATATCGAGGAAGACGAGCTCGTCGCCGCCTTCGCGATCGTAGTGAGCTGCGAGCTCCACCGGGTCGCCCGCGTCGCGCAGCTCCTGGAACCTCGTGCCCTTCACGACCCGCCCGGCGTCGACGTCCAGGCAGGGCATCACGCGCTTGGCGAGGCTCATCGCCGGTTCATCCCCGGATCACCTGCGCGAGCCTGAGCGTCTTCTCGTACAGGGACTTCCCTGCGACGGTTGCCTCGCAGCCGAGATCGCGTAGCGCCCAGACGTCGTCGGCGTCGCGCACGCCGCCGCTCGCGATCACGGGGGTGTCGGTGAGTTCAAGGACGTGCTCGTAGAGGGTCATGTCGGGGCCCTTGAGCGTGCCGTCGCGCGCGATCGAGGTCACGAGGTACCTCGGCGATCCGGCGTCGTCCAGCATCGGGATCGCCTCGTCGAGCGCCGGGCCCGCTTCCTGCCACCCTCGCACCATGACGTGACCGCCGCGTACGTCGATCGCCACCACGATCGCTTCGGCGTGTTCCTCGATCGCCGCACGAACGAACGAGGGGTCGCCGGCCGCGGCGGTGCCCAGGATCACACGCTTGGCGCCCCGGCTCAGGATCGCGTCGATGTCTTCCTGCGAGCGGATGCCCCCGCCGACCTGCACGGGAACCTGCACCGCACGGCAGATCGCCTCGACCCGCTCACGGTTGTCGCCCTCGCCGAGGGCCGCGTCGAGATCGACCACGTGCAATCGCCGCGCACCCTCCTCCTGGAAACGCACGGCGACTTCGACGGGGTCGGCCGAGTAGGCGGTTTCGACGTCGGGGTCACCCTGCAGGAGGCGCACCGCACGTCCGCCACGCAGATCGATCGCGGGGATCACGATCATGCGAGCGACCTCACGAACCGTTCGTACACGTGTAGACCCGGCTCGCCCGATTTCTCGGGGTGGAACTGCGTCGCGAAGACGTTGTCGTGTGCGACCGCAGCCGAGAACGTGCTTCCGTACGTGGTGCTCGCCACCGTGTGGACGCCGGTTGGCGGCGCGAACGAGTGCACGAAGTAGAAGCGCGTTCCGTCGGGGAGCCCTTCGAGATAGGCGTGCGGAGCTGTCCAGGTCGCCGTGTTCCACCCCATGTGGGGCACCTTCACGTCGCCCGTCAGGCGCTCGACGCGCCCCGACACGATGCCGAGGCCCGGCTCGGGGTCCTCGTCGCTTCCCTCGAACAGCACCTGCATGCCCACGCAGACCCCGAAGATCGGGCGCCCCGCAGCGAGGAAGTCCTCGATCGCCAGATCCATGCCGTGGTGACAGATCGCGCGCATGCACGCCCCGAAGTGCCCGACTCCGGGGATCACCAATGCGTCGGCTCCGGCGATCTCGCCGGCGTCGCGGGTCACGAGCGCGCTGCCGCCGACACGCGCGATCGCGCGTGAGACCGAGTGAAGGTTGCCGGAGCCGTAGTCGACCACGGCGATCGTAGACGCCATCAGGTCCCCGAGAGGGTCCCCTTCGTGGACGGGACGCCGTCGCGGCCGGTCAGGCCACACGCGTCCCCGAGCGCCTTGGCCATCGCCTTGAACTCCGCCTCGCAGATGTGATGGGGCGAGCGGCCGGAACGCAGGTGCACGTGGATCGTCATGTTCGCCGCCTGGGCGAACGCGCGCACGAAGTCCTCGAGCAGCCCGGTGTCGAAACCGTCGATCGTCTCGTACGGCACGGGAACCTCGTGCACCACGAAGTTGCGTCCGGCGAGGTCGAGTGAGACCTCGACCGCCGCCTCGTCGAGCGGCACGGTGATCGACGCGAAGCGGCGCACGCCCGCTTTGTCACCCAGCGCCTCGGTGAGAGCCGTGCCGATCGCGATGCCGCAGTCCTCGACGGTGTGGTGCCCGTCGACCTGCAGATCGCCTTTGCACGTGATGTCGAGGTTCCATCCGGCGTGCTTGCCGAGCTGTTCCAGCATGTGGTCGAAGAACGCGATGCCGGTGTCGGACGTGCTCGCGCCATCACCGTCGAGGTTCAGCTCCACGGTGATGTCGGTTTCTTTCGTCGTGCGGGTGACGCTCGCCGTGCGGGTCATCCGGACAGCACCTCCTGCAGGCTCGCGAGGAACAGATCGACCTCGTGCGATGCTCCGGCGGTCACGCGCAACGCGTTGGGCACCACGGCGGTGAGGTCACGCACCAGCACCCCACGATCGAGCAGGGCTCGCCAGACCTGCCGGGCGTCATGCGGAGATGGCGGCACGAAGAGCACGAAGTTCGCGTCGCTCGGGAACACCGTCATGCCGGGCACCGCGGTGAGCTCCCGCACGATGCGGTCGCGCTGGGCGCGGATCGCATCGAGGAGCGACATGGCCTCGGCCGTGTGATGCAGCGCCACGATGCCGGCAGCCTGCGCGAGCGCTGACATGTGATACGGCAAGCGAACCCGCTGCAGGTCGGCGACGACCTCGGGGTCGGCCAACACGTACCCGAGCCGCGCCCCCGCCATCGCGAACGCCTTCGAGAAGGTGCGAACCACCGCGACGTTCGGATGGTCGGCGACGAGCTTCAGCGTGCTCTCTCCGCCGAACTCGATGTAGGCCTCGTCGACGATCACGAGCGCCGCCGTCCGGTCGGCCAGCGAGGCCACTGACTCGAGCGGCTGCGCATTGCCGGTCGGATTGTTGGGGGAGCAGACGAAGATTACGTCGGGTTCGCCGGCGAGCGCCAGTTCGATGGCGGGTTCATCGAGCGCGTAGGGCGGATCGAGCCTCAGCCCCGCGAGCTGGGTGTGCGTCAGCCGAGCCAGCCGCGAGTGCAGCAGGTACGTGGGCTCGAAGACGGTCGCGGTCTGTCCGGGGCCTCCGTAGGCCATCAGGAGCTCGCTCAGCACCTCGTTCGAGCCGTTCGCGGTCCAGGTGCCCTCGACGGGGTGGCCATGGTGGGAAGCCAGTTCCTCGCGCAGGCGCGTCATCTGACCGTCGGGATAGCGGTTCAGCGGCAGGTCGCGCACCACCTCGGCGAGCTCGACGGAGAACGCTTCGGGCAGCGGGTGGGGGCATTCGTTCGTGTTCAGGCGGGCGGCCACGTCGAGTTGGGGCGACACGTATGGGTCGACGTCGCGCAGTCCGGCGCGTGGTTCCGCGGCCGGGGTCACGGCTCGACTACCTCGGCGGTTCCGGCCCGGGCGTCCATCGCCCGAGCGTGACCGACGAGCCCTTCGGCGTTCGCGATCGCCGCGGTGCCCGGCGCGTACCGGGCCGCGCTGCGCTTGTCGAGTCGGACCACCGAACTCACGGTGACGTAGTCCGACGCGCGCAGGCCACTCGAGAACCTCGCCGTGCCGGCGGTCGGTAGCACGTGGTTGGAGGCGACGCCGTAGTCGCCGAACGGCACGGCGCTCCACCGTCCGAGGAAGATCGCGCCTGCGTTCCTGACGGTGGGCAAGAACGCCTCGGGCTCGGTGAGCAGCAGCAGAAGGTGCTCGGACGCCAGGTCGTTCACGACCTGGGCGGCTTGGCCGAGGTCGCGCACGAGCACCGCCTTCGCATACGCGAGCGCGGCATCGACGATCGCTCGCCGGCCAGCATCGCGGAGAGCTTCGTCGAGCGCCTGGGCGACCCGGTCGACGAGGTCGGGGTCGGGCGTTATGAAGAACGTGCGCGCTTCGGGGTCGTGCTCAGCCTGCGCGATCAGATCGAGCGCGGCCATATCGATGTCGACGTCGCCCTCGGCGACGATCGCGAGCTCCGACGGGCCTGCCAGTCCGTCGATGCCGACGGTGCCGGCCACCTGTCGCTTGGCCTCGGTGACGTAGGCGTTCCCAGGCCCGACGATGCGGTCGACGCGCGGGATCGACTCCGTGCCGTACGCCATCGCAGCGACCGCCTGCGCCCCGCCGGTCTTCGCGACGTAGTGCGCCCCCGCCTTCCGCGCGGCGTAGAGCACCGGGGAGGGAACCGAACCGTCGGCTTGAGGCGGGGTGCAGAGCACGATCTCGGACACGCCCGCCACGACGGCGGGCACGACGGTCATGCACACCGACGACGGATAGACGGCGCGTCCACCGGGCACGTAACAGCCGACCGACTCGAGCGGCCGGACGATCTCGCCGAAGCGCACGCCGTCACGCTCCTCCCACCATTCCCTGGGGAGCTGCCGTCCGGCGAGGTCGCGCAGGCGTGCGATCAGATCGTCGAGCGCGGCGCCGAGCTCCGGGGGCGTGTCGCGCTCCGCGGCCTCGAATTCCTGGTCGGACACCAGCACGCCGCCCTCGCTGAGCACGGCGCCGTCGAAGCGGTGGGCGAGCTCGATCAGCACGTCGTCGCCTTCGACGAACACGCGCCGCAGGATGCCGGCCACCGTGTCGGCGACCGTGGGGTCGGTCTCGAGCCGGGTGGCGTCGAGACGCTCTCCCCGCTCTCGCAGGTCGAGGAGCTCGAGCATCGTCAGTGCTCCTCTGAGGTCCTGTGATGTCCCGCGGCGTCGGTCCCAACCGGCGCCAGCGAGTGCCTGATGCGCCGATCGCGCGCCAGCAGGATCCATCCACTCACTCCGACCGCGAAGGCGGCGACGGCGAGCATCGCGATGGCAACGATGAGCAGGGTTTCGCGGTCCATGGAAGGGTTCCAGGGTACCGAAACCGACCTTCCGGCAGCCCGGACGGCGATCGGACCGAGAGCGGACATGGAAGCGGGCCGGCGCCCCGTGCGCCGGCCCGCCCAGGTACGGGAAGTCGGAACGGTCTACTTCACGCTGCTCTTCAGGCGTGCGCCCGCGGTCACCTTGACCGTTGCGCTCGCGGGGATGTTGATCGTGTCGCCGGTGCGCGGGTTGCGGCCCGTGCGCGCGGCGCGGTTCACCTTCTGGAACGAGATGAAGCCCGGGATCGAGATCTTGTCGCCCTTGGCGACCTCGGACTCGATCGTCTCGGTCATCGCCTTGATGACGTCGTCAACGGTGGACTTGGCGACACCGGACTTGTCCGAGATCGCGTCGACCAACTCGGCCTTGTTCATACAGACACCTCCCCAGGTGTGGTCAGGAACCCGGGCAGCCTACCCGGAAACCGCGCCATTCCGCGGATTTCCACGAGGTTTCTGCCATCGATGCAGGTCAGGTGCCGTTCCGATCGACCTCGAGCCGGCTACCGAGGAGCCGTTCGGCTACCGTCGAAGGTATCGTCGGCGTGGGGCGCGCTGGGGTCGAGCCGGTCTGCGAGCAGGTCGTCGGCGAGCCGGAATGCCATCGACGAGACGTCGAGATCCTCACGGTTCGCGAGCACGATCACGGTGACGCCTTCGGTCGGGAACCGCACCATCTTCGACTCCCACCCGGGGAAGTTTCCCCCGTGACTGACGATCGGAAGGCCTCGATGGGAGCGCACCGACAGTCCCCACGCGTAGTGGATCTCGGTCCCGTCGGTGAGCGTGCCGCGGCTCGTGAGTCGTGCGGGCAGCCATCCGTCCGTGAGCCGGTCGTCGTCGAAGTTCTCGTTCCACGTCGCGAGGTCGGCGACCGTCGTCCACAACCCGCCCGCCCCCACCGCATGGAACCGCGCCGGCTCGACATGCACCGTCCCGTCGTCGGCCTCGAAGTGTCCCCGCGCGGTGCGCACGGGCAGGGGGAGCGGCTCGTCGCGGAAGAACGTGTCGGTCATGCCGAGCCGATCGAAGATGCGCATGCGCGCGAGCTCGGCGAGGGATGTGCCGCTGACCGCCGCCGCGACTTCGGCGAGCAGCAGGTAGCCCCGGTTCGAGTAGCCGTAGCGAGAGCCCGGCTCGAAGTCGAGTTCTGGAACCGTTCGCACGGCGTCGAGCAGGTCGGCGTTTCCCCATGACGGCACGCCAAACGTGGGCACGCCTGGCCCCTCCCGCGCTCGTTCCCTGACGCCGCCCGTGTGATGCACCAGCTGCGAGATCGTCACGCGCTCGCCCCAGTCGGGCAGGGCGGGCACGAACCGCGACACGGGATCGCCGACGTCGAGGGCGCCGTCATGCTCGAGCAAGGCGATGCAGGCTGCCACGAACTGCTTGGCGATCGAGCCGACGTAGAAGATCGAATCGGGCTCGAGTGGCCGGCCCGTGTCGGCCCGCGCGAGCCCGTCGACCGAGACGTCGAGGGTTCCGTCGCGCACGATGCCGGTGACCGCTCCGGCGGCCACGGCGGGCGGTCCTAGCCTTCCCGGAGCGCTCTGCGTTTGTGCTCCGTGCGGCGCTCGGCCTCGAGACGCTCGAGGTCGACCTCGGCGTCGCTCACGTAGCTGAACGTCTCGCCGATCGCGGGGTGCACGTCGGCGATGAGGCGGTGCATCGACTGGGCGACCCGGCGGTAGACGGGGTGACCGGCCGGCTGCGATCGGAGCTCGGTCAGGTGCATCGCCTCTCGAGCGGTCATCTGCATCACGAACCTGATGCGATAGGCCATCGACACCGCGTATTGGGCCTGCTCGCCGAACCCGGCCTCGAGCAACGCGCGTTCTGCGTCGGCGCTGGCCTGCATCACGCGTTCCCAGTCGCCGCGCAATCCGGCGTCGTCGATCTGGGCCGGCGTTTCGTACCCGTGCTCGGTCGTGAGCCGCTGCCATTCGATCGTGAGTGGACGATGACGCTGCAGGTCTCGGAACGCGCCGTAATCGCACAGCACGTCGAACCGGTAGCTCGTGCGCTCCCAGGCACGGCCGGGCTTGTGTCGCCGGTTGGTTCGCTCGCCGACGCTCGCGCGCAGGATCTCGGCGGTCTGCTCCCGGGACAGCGACCGAGCCAGCGCCAACAACTGGTCGTCGGGGACGTCGGACGACGCATACAACACGGCCGCGGCGATCTTGGTTTCGCCCTCGGGATCGTGATCGACGAGGGTGACCTCGCCGCGATGCTCCGGTTTCACGCCGGCCTCGCCGAGCACCCGCGCGGTCAGCGCGTCGACGCGTTCGCGGTTCGCCTGCCAGTAGCGCGACCAGGCGACGCCGCGTTCCTCGACGTCGACCCGCTTCAAGAATTCGGGGATCACCTTGCGCAGCTCGGTGATCATCAGCTCGCCGTACTCACGCATCTCGGCCAGCGGGTGCACCGCGAGACGCATCAGCAGCTGTTCGTAGGACTGACCCGTCGCGTAGATGCCCAGGTTCGACCGGGTGCCTGCCGGCAACAGCACCCGCAGCGTGTCGCAGGTCTTCGCCATGATCGTCTGGCGGTAGACGAAGTCGCTGTCGCCGTCCTGCTGGGGGTGGCGATCCTTGAACCAGGCCTCCATGGGCTCGTACATGCGACCGTAGGTCGTGAACGCCTCGTCGAGGAAGGCCGCGTATCGCTCGCCTGCGGGCGTGCCTTCTAGCTCGGGTGGCACGGTTGCACGCCAGGCGCCGCCTGGGCGGTCGTCGTAGCGCATGTATCGCGTCGACTGCTCGAGGTAGGCCGCGAGCCGCCCCCACTCGAGCGCCTTCGCGAGCAGCTGCGACGACTGTTCGCACGCGAGGTGCACGCCGCCGAGTTGAGCGACCGAGTCATCGCCGTATTCCACGAAGACGGAGTCGTACAGGCGCTCGGCTCGCTCGCTGCCGGCAGTCGAGGATGCGCCGGCGTGCGAGCCTGCGATCTCGTCGATATCGCCCGCGAACTCGTCGAGGAAGAGCCGCCGCAGCGACTTCGTCGTGCGCGAGTAGCGGGCGAACATCGCGCCCTTGACCGCTTCGGGCAGATCGATGAGGGCGAACACCGGGCCCTCGAGGTTCGTGAAATGCCTGGCGAGCATCGCTCGCTCGCTCGGTGTGAAGTCCTCGGTCACGTAGGCCAGCGTCATCGTCGTCACGCTACCCCGTCGCTCAGACGTCGCCACCCCCGCCCGGGAACACCGTCACGGTGGTCCCGGCCTCCACCGTGGTGCCGGCGACGGGGTCCTGGCCGATGATGCGGTTGGGATTCGGGCATTCGGGGATCGACGGCACGGGGTCACCGACGACCATCTCGAGTCCCTGCGCCTTCAGGAGCTGCTTCGCCCCGCCGATCGCCAGGCACCCCGTCGACACATCGGGTACCTCCACCATCTCTGGCCCTGTCGACACGACGATGTCGACGGCGCTGTCGGGCTCGACCTCGGTGTCGACCGGCGGATCCGACCGGATCACGAGTTGAGCGTCGATGTCGGTGCTCGGCTCGGGCAGCTGCGAGCCGAGCGTGAGGCCCGCGGCGCGCAGCGCCGACTGCGCCTGCGACACGGTCAGCCCTTCCAGCTCGGGAACCGGCACCGTGTCGGGTTCGACCGCGACGAAGATCGTGACCTCGGAATCTCGGGCGACCTCTGCGTCCGCCTTCGGGTTCTGCGCCACGACCGTGCCGGGGTCGACCTCGTCGGGATCGACTTCCCGTCGACGCACGCTGACGTTGAGACCTTGCTCGGCCAGGGCTGCCTCGGCTGCGGCCTGGGTCTCGCCGACCACGTTCGGCACGAACACCGTGATGCTGCCCTCGTTCCCGCCGGTCAGGCTGTTCACGAGCAGGTAGCCACCGCCTGCCAACAACGCGAACAGGAGCAGACCGATCAGCACGCCGAGCCAGACCTTGCGGCCCGATCCCTTCGGCTCCTCGGGCGGAGGCAGCACGGCCGTCTGCGACGACGGGCGCGAGATGACCTGTGTCGCAGCCCCTGCCGCACCTGCCGCCATCAGAGGCGTGGCTTCGACTTCCTGTCCGGCGACCACTCGCTGCAGGTCGTCGCTGAATTCCTCGGCGCTCTGGTACCGGTTCGAGGGGTTCTTCGACAGGGCCTTCATGACGACGGCGTCGAGTCTCGCGGGCACGTCGGCGTTCAGCGACGACGGCACGGCGGGGGTCTCGTTCACCTGTTTGTAGGCGACCGCGACCGGGGAGTCGCCGACGAACGGCGGCCGGCCGGTCAGCAACTCGTAGAGGACGGCGCCGAGCGAATAGATGTCGGTGCGCGCGTCGACGGGACCACCCTGCGCCTGCTCGGGGGAGAGGTAGGAAGCCGTGCCGAGCACCGCGCTGGTCTGTGGGGCGGTCTCGGGGCCGAGCACGCGCGCGATGCCGAAGTCCATCACCTTGACGGTGCCCTCGCGCGTGACCATCACGTTGCCGGGCTTGATGTCACGGTGGATCACGCCCTGCGCGTGCGCCGCCGCGATCGCCGCCGCGATCTTCTGCGCGATCTCGGCGGCCTGCACCGGTGTCGGGCGCCGACCGGTGGCGATGAACTCGGCGAGGGTTCGCCCCTCGATGAACTCCATGACGATGTACTGCGTGCCGTCGTCGGCGCCGGTGTCGTAGACCCCCACGATGTTGGGCTGGTTCAGCCGGGCCGCGGCCTGCGCCTCACGACGGAACCGCTGCACGAAGCTCGTGTCGCGCGCCATCTGTGGCAGCAACACCTTGATCGCGACCGTGCGGTTCAACACGGAGTCGAAGCCGCGATAGACCTCGGCCATGCCTCCCGCGCCGATGCGTGCCTCGACCTGGTACCTGTCCCCGAGTCGCTCTTTCATCGCCTCACGCTTCCTCGCGTCGCTCGGTCCCGCACGCTTTCGTCCCTATCTCTACAGATACGCGTCGATGACCGCACGCGCGATCGGCGCCGCCACCGCTCCGCCGGTGGCCTCGTTCCCGAGACTGCCGCCGTCGAGAACGATAACCGCCACGGCGATGCGAGCCTCGTCACCGGGGCCCGCCGGTGCGAACGCGGTGAACCAGGCGTTCGGCGGACGGTTCTCACCGTTGGTGGCGGTGCCGGTCTTGCCGGCGACAGGGATCGGGAAGCCCGAGAAGGCGCTCGATGCCGTGCCGCCCTGGGTGACCGACAGCATCATCGCTCGCATCTGTTGCGCGCTCTTGTCGCTGATCGGCTGGCCGTACTGCTCGGCGTCGAACTCGCGCACGATCTTGCCGGTCGGGTCGCGCACCTCGGTGATCAGTCTGGGCTGCATCATCACGCCGTCGTTGGCGATCGCGGCGGCGATCAACGACATGTGCAGGGGGTTCGTGAGCACGTTGTCGAGCCCGATCGCCGAGAAGGCGAGCTGGGGCTGCCGGTCGGCGAAGTACGAGGGCACCGGGAACCGGCCGTTCTGCCACGGCAACACGAACGGGATCGTCGGCTCCTCGCACTCGACCTGGTCGGGAGGGTCGGTCGCGCAGAAGCCGTAGGCGCGGGCCTGCTCGCTCATCTCCTTGGCGCCCAACTCGAGTCCGATCTCGGCGAACGTCACGTTGCACGACGATCTGAACGCTACGGCCATCGAGACGGTCCTCGAGCCGCCGTTGCACAGCGAGCCGCCGAAGTTCTCGAGCGTGTTCGTCGTCTGCGGAAGGTCGAGCACCCGGGGGTTCGGCCACTGGTCATTGACCGGGTCGACACCGTTCTCGAGGGCGGCCGACGCGGTGACGAGCTTGCCGGTGGAACCCGGCAGGTACAGCTCGTCCTTGGCGCGTGAGATCAACGGCTTGTCGGCGTCGGTCGAGATCGACTCCCAGGCCTCGACGATGTCGTCGTCGGTGCCCGAGGAGATCGCGTTCGGGTCATACGTCGGGTTCGCGACCATGGCCAGCACGTCGCCCGTGGCCGGGTCGACGGCCACGACCGCGCCGGGCAGCTCGCCGAGCGCCGACGCCGCGGCTTGCTGCAGGCCGGCATCGATCGTGGTGTAGATGGCTCCGCCCTTGCGTTCCTTGCCCAGGATCAGATCGGTGAACGTCGAGACCGCGAGCTCGGGCGCGTCTCCCGACAGGAAGGGGTTCGCCTCCTGCTCGAGCTCGGCACGCCCGTAGATGCGCGAGTAGTAGCCCGTCAGCCCGGCGAACAGCGGGCCGTCGGGGTAGGTGCGCCTGAACCGGAGCTCGGCCCTGCGTTCGGGATTGCGCACGCTCTTGGCCAGCACGAGGCCGTCGGCCGAAAGGATCGACCCACGCTCGACGCGGTACTCGGCGATGATCTGACGCCTGGCGTTGGCAGGTTTGGCCTTGATGTCGTCGGCGGCGATGACCTGCACGTACGAAAGCTGGGCGAACAACAGCGCGAACAACGCGAC
>Ga0224505_10000738_pt1 | contig 22013 bp, 16 predicted proteins | sample SF_Jan12_sed_USG_FD_169102 | JGI IMG/M metagenome (GOLD analysis project Ga0224505, IMG submission 169102) | Sediment microbial communities from San Francisco Bay, California, United States - SF_Jan12_sed_USGS_4_1 | ecosystem: Environmental > Aquatic > Marine > Sediment | place: USA: California... | reverse complement strand
GCGACTCGATGCCGGGACGCTGCTGGTGGGCGATCTGGGTGCCGGGACCATCGCGGTTCTCGACGAAGCGACGGGCGATGAGATCACCCGCTTCGGCCCCATCGACCGCCTTGTCGGCGCCGATCTCGGGGCCGGCGCGGCCTACCTGCTCGATGGCACCGACGGGGTGGTCACCCGCGTCGATCTCGGGACCGGCTCGGCCACGTCGAGTGATCCGCTCGGGGCCTCGTGGAATGTGGCTGGCCAGCCGGTGTACGACGCCGGTGTCGTCGTCGGCGACGCCGGCGTGTTGCTGGAGACCGACGAGGGCTTCTTCGTTCTCGATCCCGTGACCCTCGAACTCCTCGGGGAGATCGAGATCCGGGGTACTGGGGGCGACATGACCATCGGTGCCGATGGCACGGCCTGGGTGGTCCGCTATTCGGCGAGGACGGTGACCCGGGTGGTGCCGGTTGCCGTCGAGGATTGAGGTTTCATGAGACGAGCACTCTTCGTGACAACGGCGTTGGGACTCCTCCTCGCCGGATCGACGGCGAGTCCGGTTGCGGCCGATGATCCGACGGCCTTCACCGACTCGGATACGTTCATCGACACCAACCCGTGCAGCGGGCTGCCCGACCGAATCACGGTTCACTTCGCCGGCCAGGTCCACCAGCACGGCGACCGCTTCGTCGCCCACATCAGCCGAACGGGTACCACCGACAGCGGCTACGTCATGGACCACGGTGTGCAGCATCGCCAGAACAACGGGCAGGTGGAAACCGTCCAGTTCAACGACCGGTGGCGCCACGCCGATGGTTCGATCTTCGTGGTCCGGGGTCTCGCGGTGTTCGACCCGGACACCTGGGAACCACAGGTCGATCGTTTCACCTCCCGTTGCCTGCGGACATGAGGAGTCGAGCCACCGCCCGGGTCGGGATGTGGCTAGCGTCGGTCGCATGTCCGCGCCGAGATCCCAGCCACGGCTCCCTCCCCGGTGGTTCATCCGTGCCGCCTGGTACACGCATCGCGGGGTGTACCGCCTCACCCGCGGCCGCCTGGGCCTGTGGCGGCCGAAGCCCGACGGGTGGGGCGCCTTGCGCCTCACCACCACCGGCCGTCGCAGCGGTCAGCCGCGCCGCGTGATGGTGGGCTACTTCGAGGACGGACCGGACCTGGTCACCATGGCGATGAATGGTTGGGGCGAAGGCGAACCGGCGTGGTGGTTGAATCTCCAGAGCAATCCCGACGCGCAGGTGGAACTGGCCGACGGGACCCGGGCCGTCACCGCCCGGGCGGCCCACGGAGAGGAGCGAGAACGTCTGTGGGCCCGATGGGGCGAGATCGACGAGGATTTGGACGCCTACGCCGCCCGCCGCTCCGGCGAAACCGCCGTGGTGATCCTGGAGCCTCGGTAGCAACTGTCATTCCAGCTGCGTGCGTCGCCGACCGACGTCGAGCCCGGCACGAGGCATGATGGGGCGGTGACGGCTGCGATCGGGCTCGACGTCGGGACCACCAACGTGAAGGCGGTGCTCGTCGACGACGAGGGTCGGGCCGTCGCACGCAACCAGCGGGAGTTGCGCACCGACCGCGACGGCGACGCCGTCGAGCAGGACGCCGAGACGATCTGGAGCCTGACGGTCGAGGCCCTCGCCGAGCTCGTCGCCGCCCGACCGGACATCGCCGAGCGGATCGGCGCGATCGGGGTCTGCAGCCAGTACTCGTCGATCGTGCCGGTCGACCACCGGTGTGTGCCGGTGGGCCCGATGGTGCTCTGGAGCGACCAACGGGGCACCGATCACTCACTGGCCATCCTCGAACGCGACGAAGGCGCCTTCCTCACGTGGCTCGAGATCCACGGCATCCCTCCGCTCGGTGGTGGGCTCGCTCTCGCACACCTGCTGCACCTGCAGAACGACCGACCCGAGCAGCACGCCGCCACCGCCGCCTACCTCGAGCCCATGGACTACGTCACCGCCCGGCTCACCGGACGGATCGCGGCCACCCAGCATTCGATGTTCATGTCACAGCTCTGCGACAACCGAACCCTCGGCGCCCGCCACTACGCCGACGGGCTGGTCGCATGCGCAGGAATCGACCCAGCGAGACTGCCCCCGCTCGTCGACCCCGACCAGCCGCTCGGGCCGGTGACGCCCGAGGTCGCGGCGGCAACCGGGCTCCCCGCCGACACCGTCGTCCACCCCGGCGCGAACGACACCGCGATCGTCGGCCTCGCCTCGGGGATGGTCCGACCAGGGCGGGCCGGGCTGGCCATCGGGACCACGAGCGTGGTGGTCGACTCGGTCGGACGCAAGGACACCGACGTGGACCACGAGATCCTGTCCATGCCCGGGCTGACGGCTGACCGCTACCTGGTGTTCGCCGAGAACGGGTACGGCGGGCGGCTCGTCGAGTACATGCTCGATGAGATCGTGTACCCCGACGACGCCCTCGCCGAGCACGGCACGGTCGAGCTGTTCGCCCGACTCGACGACGCCCTCGCCGGCAGTCCAGCGGGAGCCGGCGGCACCTTGTTCCTACCGTGGCTCGGCGGCTCGCTCGCCCCGAGCTCGAACCCCGACATGCGAGGCGGATTCATCAACGTGTCGCTGGCCACCCGCCGTGTCGACCTGGTGCGGGCCGTCGCCGAGGGTGTGGCGCACAACCTCGCCTGGCTGATCCCCCACGTGGAGGCGTTCACGGGCGACACCATCCGCGAACTCGTCTTCGTCGGCGGCGCGGCGCGCTCGCCCGAGTGGTGCCAGATCCTCGCCGACGTCGTCGACCGCGCCGTTTCACCCGCCGTCGACCCCGACACGGCAGTGGCCCGTTCGGCTGCCCGACTGGCCCTGGCCCGCCTCGGCGTCCTCGACCGGGCAGAGGTCGAGGCGGGCGTCGAGCTCCGTCCGGCGTACGAACCCAGGGCCGCCCACCGTCCCCTCTACGAGTGCCACCAGCACCAGTTCGAAGCGGCCTTCGAGGCCCTTCGCCCGATCAGCGAGGCCCTCTCCACCTTCCACGGAGGACAGACGTGAACAGTTCCCACCCCTACGCCGAGCGCTACCCGGTCAACACGACCATGCCGGCGACAGGACGCGACCAGGCTGAGATCCTCGCCGAGCTCCGGGAGATCGCCGTCGCCGAGGACGCGGTCTGGGAGCGGGGCCAGTGCTCCGGCACGATGTACTGCGGCGACCACGACCACTACGGCTTCATGGCCGAGGCGTTCGAGCGCTTCGCCCACGTGAACGCCCTCCAACGCGACATGTGCCCGAGCGCCACCCGCTTCGAAGGCGAGATCATCGCCATGACCCTCGACATGCTCCACGCCGATGCGGTCACCGAGGGGGAGCCCGCCGGGATGGTCACATCGGGAGGAAGCGGCAGCATCCTCCACGCCGTGCTCGCCTACCGGGAGGAGGCCCGGAACCAGGGGATCGGCCGGCCCAACATCGTCAAGCCCGAGACGGGTCACCCGGCGTTCGACAAGGCCGGGTACCTGCTCGGCGTGGAGGTTCGACGGGCGCCGATCGACCCCGTCACCACCCGCGCCGACCTCGACGCGGTGGTCGATCTCATCGACGAATCCACGGTGGCCCTGGTCGGCTCGGCGACCAACTACGGCTACGGCACCATCGATCCGATCGAGGAGCTCGCCGAGATCGCCGTCACACGCGGGATCGGTCTCCATGTCGACGGCTGCCTCGGCGGGTTCATCCTCCCGTGGGGCGAGGAGCTCGGCTACAACGTCCCTCGCTGGGACTTCCGGGTGCCCGGCGTGACGACCATCTCCGCCGACACTCACAAGTACGCCTACGGCTTCAAGGGCACGTCGGTGCTGGCGTTCGCCGACAAGGCGCTCCGAAACGGCCAGTACTTCTACGTGACCGACTGGACCGGCGGGAAGTACTGCTCGCCGGGGATCGAGGGGTCACGCTCGGGTGGTCTGCTGGCCGCGACCTGGGCGGCGATGGTCAGCCTCGGCCGTAACGGCTACCTCGACCGGGCCCGGGGGATCTTCGAGACGTCGTTCGCCATGCAGGCCGCGGTCCGTTCGCACCCCGAACTGCGCATCATGGGCGACCCGACCTTCTGCTTCAGCTTCACCAGCGACGTGCTCGACATCTACCACGTCAACGACGCCATGCGGGACAAGGGGTGGCGCTTCAACGGCCAGCAGTACCCCGACGCGATCCACATGGCCGTGACCGGGCCCCAGACCCGGCCCGGGGTGGTCGAGCGGTTCGCCGCCGACCTCGCCGAGGCGGTGGCGTTCGCAGCATCGGGGCCGACAGCGCCCCCGGCGACCGGGGCGATCTATGGTGGCGTGGCCGGCGGGCTCGACGACGACGCCGAGGAGTTCATCCGGGGCGTCATGGCCCAGATGATGGACGAGCATCAGTCGATACCGACGCGCTGAGGCCGGGCCGGGAGCCACGCGGCACCGAAGACGCTGGCGACCATGGCCACGAGCGAGATCGCGAGGACGGCGCGGGAACCGTGTCCATCGGCCGTCACCAGGACCGACACGGCGACACTCGTGGTGATGCTGCCCACGTAGCGACTCATGGCGAAGACCCCGGCTGCGGCACCGGTCCGGTGCATCGGGACCGACTCGAGCGCGGCCGTCATCAGGCTCGGGGTGGCCACACCAAGTCCGACCCCGAAGAGCCCCAATCCGGCGACGAGTACCAGCACCGTGATCGTCGGACCGCCGATGAGCAGGACCGCCACCGCGCCGGTGGCCACCGCCAGGCCCACACGGGTCGGCGCCCGGCGTCCGTGGCGATCACCCAGACGCCCGCCCATCGGGCTCATGAGGATCATCCCGATGGTGAGGGCCGACAGCACGATGCCGATGGGGCCGGCTTGCCACCCGCGGGCGTGGAGGACGATCGGTGTCAACAGCAGCAGGGCGTACTGGGCCGACGTCGAGAGGGACTGGAGCGAGAAGGCGACGCCGAACACCGGATTGGCGATTCGCCCCGAGGCGGCCACGGCCTCGGAATCGCCGTGCTCGTCGGCCTCCTCGTGGATCGGAGTGTGGACGCGTAGCGAGATCACCAGCGCGGCGACGGCGATGGGGATGTTGACGAGAAAGATCGCGGGCCAGTCGAACGCCTGCGTGAGCAGGCCTCCGATCAACGGACCACTGGCCGCCCCCACCCCCAGGACCGAGCCCAACAGTCCGAACGTGCGCCCCTGATGTTCCGGTGGCGTGGTGGCCCGCAGCAGCGACTGGACGCTCGGGACCAGTGCGGCGGCGAAGACCGCCTGAGCGATGCGGGCCACCACCAGTGCGGCGAAGACCCAGGCAACAGCAGCGACCGCAGAGAACACGGTCAGGCCGACCAGCGCGATGTTCACCATTCGTCGGTTTCCGACCGAGTCCCCCAGCCGACCGGCCAGCGGTTGGCCGATGAGCATCACCACCAGATAGCCGATGATCAAGATGCCGGCGCTGCCGGTCGAGATCTCGAAGTCGTCGGCGATCTCGGGCAGGGCGACCGCGATCATCGTCGAGTTCAGCGGCACCAGCCCAGCAGCAGCGGAGATGCCGAGAACCGCGACCGTCGAGCGCCCCGTCGATCTCTGTCCTCCCGCCCGGGTCACGAGAGGACGACGACTTCGCCCTTCGTGCCGTCGACGCGGATCCGGTCACCGGGCTGGATCCGAGTGGTCGCGTCCACGGTCCCGACCACCGCCGGGATCCCCATCTCTCGCGAGACGATCGCCGCATGACACGCGTGGCTCCCGTGATCGGTCACGATCGCACCGACGAGGTGCAGCACCGAGTTGAAGGCCTCGCCCGTTGCGGCCACCACGACGATCTCGCCGTCCTCGAGATCCAGCAGGTCGCCGGTGTCGTGGATCAGCCGAGCGGTCCCCTCGTAGCTTCCCTGGCTGGCCGGGATGCCGACGACCACGGATGCATCTCCGGCGGCGGCATCGAGTTGACCGAGGATCGCCTCGATCATGAACCCCGTGGCCGACATGAGCCGCGCGAGTGGCGGCGGTAGCTCGTCGGAGGGCGGCGGGGGTGGCGGCGGACCCAGGTGGCGGGGTGGCCCGGCCGCACTGAGCGCGCGCCGCCGCTCGCCGCGGCCTGACAGGTCGGTGGCGGTGGGTCCTGCACCGCTCAGCGACGCCGCGGCCTCGTCGAGCGTGGCGTCGAGGATGTGCTCGGGATCGTCGATGTGTCCGCGTTCGTGGGCTCGCCGACCGAGCTCGAGCATCGTCAGGCGCAGGATGCCCATGGCGGTGATCTCGCTGTAGATACCTCGCTCGTCGCGCAGCCGGTAGTTCGCCCTTGCGTCGCCCAGGAGCTCGTCGTAGGACGCACGATGCTCCGCAGGAACCTCGTTCCGTACCTGGGCCGCGAGCTCATCGGACCGCGACCGCGCCTGCTCGGGCTCGGCCACCAGCCCGGCCGCCAGCTTGCCGAGCACGATCTCGGGCTGCTCACGGAGGGTCCGGTTCACCAGGTCGAAGCCCTCGATCAGGCGGCAGTCGACCGTGGCCAGATAGTCATCGACGGCCGGCTCGGCGACCCGAAGCTCGGCCAAGCGTTGGGCCGGATCACCAGTCCCGACCACGAGATCGCGCGCCGAGTCGCTGGCCCTGATCGCCTCGACCGCAGCGGTCATCTCGTCGGGCAGGGTCGCCGACACGGGCGAGTAACCACCCAGCACATCGAGCAGGCTGTGCGGGGGGCGGCCGGTCCATTCGCTGGCATGGAGAGCGAAGTCCCCGACGGGGAAGACGGCCGCCATGTTGAAACGATGGTGCTGGTAGACCATCTCGCTGACATGGTCGGCGACGGCGACGAGGTGTTCGATCAGCGACGCGTCATCGAGGTCAGCGAGCGGAGCGGCGGCCAGCTCGCGATGTCGGGCGATCGCCCGTGGCTTCCACTCCGTGTCCCAGTCATGCAGGTCCTGACGCCACAGCCTGGTGTCCAGGACCTCGGTGGCGACTCCCAACCGCCGACCGAACTCCGCCTCGAGCTCGTCGGACGCCATGGGACCGTCGGGGCCCGGCATGTCGAAGGGCTGGGGCTGGTGGTAGGTGAACCCGTTGACCACACCCATGGCCAGTCGGTCGAGCAGGACGCCGTAACGGGCGAACGTCTCGGTGAACCCGCGATTGAACCCGCTCGGATAGACCTCCTGCATGATGGCGGTCTGCGACACCGGCGTGTGCGCCGAGTCCTGCTGCCAAGGGCCCGGCCCAGGTGGAACCCACTGCGTCGCGTCGGTCATGTCAGTCGCTCCCCAACCTGCTCCTGGTGCCCGTGGGCGAGATCCGATCCGACCCCACCGCCGAGATGCTCGGACCCTAGCAGTCGAGTGACCCAGTCGATCGGGTGACCCAGAGCCGCGGTCGCACAGCGGTGGGTCACCGGGGTGCGACTATTGTCCTCGGCGGGGGTCGATCATGCAGACGATCAAGATGGCCATCACAGCGGTGCTGGTGACCGCGCTGTTGGCGGCGGCGTGTTCGAGCGACGACGTGGCCTCCACCGACGATGTGTCGCCCGCCACCACGGCCGCACCAGCGGACACGATCGCCCCAGGCGGGTCGGCCGACATCAGTGAGCCGACGACCTCGGTGCCGCAGGCTCTACCGGCCAGCGCCCGGGGCGTGACGGAGACCAGCATCAAGGTCGGGGTGGCGGTCCCCGACTTCGACGCGCTCCAGGCCGCGGGTATCAGCAACTACCAGGGTGATGCCGACATCGCCTTCCAGGCCTTCTTCGACCAGATCAACGCGTCGGGCGGCATCTTCGGACGCCAGATCGAGCCGGTGTACGCGAGCTTCGACTGGACGAGGCCCGAGACACAGGACAGCGCGTGCACCGAGTTGGCCGAGGACAACGAGGTGTTCATCGTGCTCTACGGGTTGCTCAGCGACAACAACCTGTGCCTCACCGATCGGCACGACACCATGGTGATGACCCGATCGTTCCAGACGACCGATCAGCGAGAGCGGTCGGGCGACACGCTGTGGCTGCAACTCAACGCGGCCGACGACGAGCGGACGAGAATCATGGGCCAGGCCCTCGCCGAGTCCGGACGGCTGGACGGCAAGACGATCGGGATCCTGGCCAGCGCGACCCAGAACGACGGTGTCGAAGGCGACGCCCTCCAGGATGCGCTGACCGAAGTGGGACTCGCCTCCACCGTCATCCGGCTGGATGCGCCGGGCGACGATCCCCTCGCCCGCGATGCCGAATTGAAGATCGTCGCCGAGCGACTCGCGGCCGATGGCGTCGACTTCGTGTTCGATCTGATCGGGGGAGGCGGCACCGCCGACGTGTTCGCCGCGTCGGGCTACAGCCCCGAATTGGCGTTCAAGGCCCTGGGGGCAGCCGTCGACGGCAGCCAGGACCGCTCCCTGATGGATGGGGCCCTCAGCGTGGCCGAGATCACCGAGCAACTGATCTTCGACGACCCCGAGTTCCAGGCCAATTGCATGGACGTGGTGCTGGCCGATCACCCCGAACTGGCCGATGAATTCGCGTATCTGCCCACTGGCGATCAGCAGGCGGCGGGCGAACCCAACTGGGCCAACCCGGTGATGATCGCCTGCGACCAGACGATGCTGTTGAAGCAGTTGGGTGAGATCGCCGGCGCCGACCTCACCAATGACACGTTCCGGGCCGCCCTCGACCAGTTGGGGCCCGTGACCCTCCACGGCTACGGGCAGGCCTCGTTCAACAGCGAGTCGAAGTGGGACGGTCTCGACGAGTTCTACGTCCAGGAGTACGACTTCGCCACCGACGAGATCAGCCTGGTCGGCGAGGCAATCGTCATCGACCGCTCCGGCTGAGCTCACGTCGGCCTGTCACGACCACGACCCGGCGCCGGGCGAGGTCGTGGTCGGCCACCTCGACCTCCTCGAAACCGTGGTCGGTGAGCATCGCCCCGAACGCCTCGGCTTGTTGCCCGGTCCAACCGTGGCTGGCATTTCCCTTGGCTCCCGGCTCGGTCCGCTTCTCGAGGGCAACGAACAAGCCGCCCGGCGTGAGCACCCGATGCACCTCGGACAACCCGCCGTCGAGGTCGGGCCAGTGGTGCACCGAGGCCAGCGACCAGCAGACCGTCACCGACTCGTCGGGCAGCTTCAGGTCCTCGGCTCCCGCACACACCCATTCGATGCGACCGCCCGGTCGTCGAAGGCGGGTCAGTAGCCGGGCCAGGCGCAGCATGGGCTCCGCCGGATCGACTCCAGTGAGACGAACCCCGTCGCGGGCCGCCAGTCGAACTGCCGTGCCTGGACCACAGCCGATGTCGAGCACGTGATCACCCTCATCGAGATCGGCGATCCGCGTGACCAGCCGGGCGTCGGCCCCGCGCCCGATGATCATCGTCAATCCGGCCACATACCCGAAGACGCCCGAGAACTGCCGGTAGTCGGCGTGGTGATTCGGGGCGAGCTCGGTCATCGGCGCAGACACTAACGGGGACAACGCGCTGATGACGTCGGTGCTGCTGGACGGGGAGCCGTTCGGCCCAGCGCGCTTCAGTTCGGTCGACAGTCAGCCGATTGCCGACCCATGAAGGAGTCCCGCAGGCGCCGACTCATCGCCGGGTGGGTACTGGTCGCGGCGTTGGTCTTGGCTGCCGTGGGGACGATCCGCCAGGTCGTGATCCATACGACCGCGCGCGGCGAGTCGGCCAGCCGACTGATGGCGGCCGATCAGGCACAGGCAGCGCTGCGGATCGACGTGCTGGCCGACTCCGTCCTGAACCTCCGCCCCGAGCTCCGCGATGAGGACTCGCTGGCCGAGGTCATCGAGGACGTCGGGGATGAAGCGGGCCTGATCGAGGATGCGCTGGTCGAAGTCGAGATCGCCCCAAACCTCTATACCTCGATCTCCGGTGCCGCCGCGCAGGCGATCGAGATGGCCGAGGGCCGCGATCCTGGAGCGACACCCATGGCAGAGGTCCTTGCGCTGCATCATCAGCTGCTCACCGACGCCGGCCGACTGCTGGATTCGGCCAAGTTCGTCGACCCCGACCTCGCCCTCGCCCGAGCGAGCTTCGCCGGGCACTTCGAGCTGACGGCCCGCTCGCTCGCCGGCGAGGCGGTGGATGGCGACGAGTACGAGCGGAGTAGCGCAGCGGCGACGGCCGCGGCCGAGACGCTGCGCGAAGATCACGATCCACAGCTGTTCGAACCCGACGTCGATCTGGTCTGGGCGGGCGAGCTCGACGGGACGTCGTTCGACCATCTCTCGGAGTTGCTCGCATCGGTCGACAGCGCCATCGCGGTCGAGATCACCCACGCTCACCCCCGACCCGAACCGACCGCCATCTGGGCATGGGTCGCGGTGACCGCCGGCCTGGCCGTCCTGGGTGCGATCGCCGGTGCCCACGCGTGGCACGGCCGCTCGAGCCGCGAGCGTGAGCTCCGCCACCACCTGCGTCACGACAGCCTGACCGGGTTGCTCACCCGCGCACAGCTGGCCCCGGCCTTCGCCGACGCTCACAACGACAGCGAGGCGCCGGTCGGGGTGCTGTACATGGATCTCGACGGCTTCAAGAGCGTCAACGACACCTATGGCCACCACATCGGCGATCTGTTGCTGATGGAGGTCGCCGACCGCCTGCGTGCTGACGTGAAGCCCCGCGACCGCGCCCTACGGCTGGGCGGCGACGAGTTCGCGATCCTCGTCAGCGATCTGTCCTCTCCGCACGAAGCGGTGGCGATCGGACAGCGGCTGGTGCACACGATGTCACAGCCGTTCGTCCTCGAGGAGCAGTTGGTGGAAGTCGGTGCCAGTGTGGGCGTGGCCGTGAGCAGCGCCCCGTCCGACGACATCGAGACCCTGCTGCGCCACGCCGACGCTGCGTTGTATGCCGCCAAGGAGGCCGGTCGAGGTCGGGTCGTGGCGGCCTGGAGCCTCCACGACCGGCCCGACCTCGCTCCAGCGGTCTCCGCCCGACAGATGGGTCAGGTAGTGATCTGATAGAGCCCGGTCCTCACCAGGTCGCCGGTGGGGCCGTCCTTGGTGACCACCATGGCAAGCCACCCCGCTGAGTAGAGTCGCCAGGCCCCGACGGAGGAGTTCGCATGAGAACCGAGATCAGCTTCAGCCCGGCGTTCGCCATGGCCACCATCCACCTGGATGCGGGTGAGTCGGCCAGTGCCGAGGCCGGAGCCATGGTCGCCATGTCACCATCGATCGACATCACCACCAGCACCCAGGGCGGCATGCTCAAAGGGCTGAAACGCTCCGTTCTCGGCGGCGAGTCCTTCTTCATGAACCGGTTCGCCGCCACCGGACCCGATGCCCATGTGGTGGTGGCCCCCGCCCTGCCAGGCGATGTCATCACCTGGCCACTCACCGGCAACACCGTCTACCTGCAGTCGGGTTCGTATCTGGCGTCGCCCGACTCGATCGACATCGACAGCAAGTGGGGCGGCGCCAAGACCTTCTTCAGCAAGGAAGGGCTGTTCATGCTGAAGTGCTCGGGCACTGGTGACCTCATCGTGTCCAGCTACGGCGCCGTCCAGGCGATCGACCTCGCAGCCGGCCAGGCCTACACCGTCGACACCGGTCACATGGTGGGCTGGGACGAGGGCGTGACCTACGAGGTCAAGAAGGTCGGGAACTGGAAGTCCACCATGCTCGGCGGCGAGGGACTCGTCGTCCATCTCACCGGCCCCGGACGGGTGTACCTCCAGACCCGCAGCCCGGAGAACTTCATCGACTGGCTCGCGCCGAAGCTGCCCACCCAGCGATCCTGAGCGGTCGCCTCCAACCGCTGGCGCACCCCATGACCCGATCGCCCACCGGACGGGGTGTGCAACACTCGGGCCATGGATTCACCGGAGCGCTGGCAGATGGTCGGGTCGGCGTCGACCAGCTACGAGACCCACGTCGCCTCGTTCTTCGTGCCCTGGGCCGCCGACCTCGTGGAGCGGGCCCAGCTGCAACCGGGCTGGTGTGTGCTCGACCTGGCTTGTGGAACCGGCGTGGTCAGCCGGGCCGCGGGCCCGGTGATCGGCGCAGCCGGGTCCATCGTGGCGACCGACCTCAGCCCGGACATGCTCGGTGAGGCCCAGCGACACCCCGTGCATGGTGCGCCGGTGCAATGGCGCCAGGCCGATGCCGAACAGCTCCCGTTCGACGACGCCACCTTCGATGCGGTGCTGTGCCACCAAGGACTGCAATTCGTCCCGGACAGGACGGCGGCCGTCCGGGAGATGCGGCGAGTCCTCCGGCCCGGTGGTGTGGCGGCTGTGGGCGTCTGGCGCTCGGGCGCACACAACCCCTACGTGTCGGCCCTGGCCGAAGGCCTGACCCGTCACCTCTCGATCGAGGCGGGACGATCCATGCTCGCGCCGTGTGGGTTCGGCGACAGCGACGCACTGGCTGGCCTGTTCGCTGACGCCGGCTTCTCGTCCATCCGGGTCGAAACCATCACGCTCGATCGTGACCCCGTGGATGCCGTCGACGCCGTGACCGGCAATCTGGCCGCTCTACCGATCAGCGCGCAGGTCGACGAGATGGACCAGGCCGCCCGCATCCGGATGATCGACGACATCGTCGCCGAACTCGACGACTACATCACCGACGACCGGCTGACCGCTCCCTTCAGCGCCAACGTGGTTGTCGCCACCGCCTGACCGTTTCGGTCAGTCCGACCCCACGATGTCGACAGTGACGGTGCGGTCCAGCGCATCGCCCAGCAAGCCGACGTGCTCACGCGCCGTGAACAGCTCGAGCTCGGCATCGCGGCCCTCGGGAACCTCGGCTTCCAGCTCCAGCACTCGCCCGTCATCGCGGGTCCGTAGTCCGGCGACGACACGCTGATAGGTCCGGTCGAGGGCGATCCCCACTCGCAGCATGCCGGCGAGGACCTTGACCCGACGTTTGTCCTCGTCGGAGAGCCGAGCGAACTCCGGGTGACGGCGGCGGGGGGCGCTCTTGCGGTGATAGCGCGCCACCTGGGCCATCAGCTCCAGCTCGTGGTCGGTGAAGCCGGCGATGTGCTCGGTGTGGCGGATCAGATAGTACGAGTGCCGATGGTGCGAGGCGTGGGCCACGAAACGGCCGACGTTGTGCAGCAGTCCGGCCGCCTCCAGTACGTCGCGCTCAAGCACGCCGAGTCCGTGCAGCGCGACGGTCTCGTCGAACAGCTCGAGGGCGAGATCGGTGGCGTGCTCGGCATGATCGATGTCCTCCTCGCAGCGAGCGGCCAGCGCCAACACGCTCGACCGGCGCAGATCCTCGAGGTGGTGCAGACCATGGCCTGACGTGTCGCGGCGTCGAAAGCGGTCCAGCAGGACTCCTTCGCGCAATGCGCCGGGCGAAACGATCAGCGCGTCGACGTCGAAGGACCGGCACAGACCCTGCGCCAACAGCGCGCCGGCAACGATCACATCACGCCGGTTCGCTTCGAGTCCGTCGAAGCGCCGATCCGACGGGTCGGCGACCTCGGTGATGTCGGCGACGATCTCATCGAGCTCGTCGCGGGTGAGCACCGCGCTGGCGATGGTTGCCAGTGGCTCGCCCCGACGATGAGCGGCCATCGTGGCCAGGGTCTCGATGGTGCCCGAGCAGCCGACAGCCACGTCGAACCCCAGGCGCCGTACCTCGCTGGTCAGGGCGGCCACGAAGGCGGTGACGAACCGGCGACAGCCCTCGATCTGGGTGTCCTCGATCCGTCCACCCGGAAAGAAGCGCTCGCTGAGTCGGATGTGCCCCAGCTTGAGGCTGCGCGCCAGCAGCGGATCGGTCCCCTCGCCCACGATGAACTCGGTCGAGCCACCTCCGATGTCGATGACCAGGTGACGCCGGTCGGCCACGGCCACCGCGCTGAGCGCGCCCAGGTGGATCAGACGGGCCTCCTCGGCGCCCGACACCACATCCACCACCACACCGGATTCGTTCAGGAACCGGGCGACGACCTCGTCTCGGTTCTCTGCCTCGCGTACCGCGCTCGTGGCGACCGCGACCACCTCGGCGCCATGCGCCTCGGCGATGCGACGGCACTCGTCGAGCGCGGCCACCGCCCGCCCCACCGCCTCGGGCTGGAGATGCTTCATGTCGTCACGACCCGACCCCAACCGGACCGGCATCTTCTCGCGAGCCAACACCTCGGGGCGCGCCCCTCGAACAGCCCGGGCCACGACCATGTGCACGGAGTTCGTACCCACATCGATGGCGGCCAAGGGACGATCAGCGGCGCCCTCCATCACGGCGTCGAGCTTCTCGATGCGGGTCTCTCCTGCCGAACGCATGTCGCCCCTCGCCTCACCCGGGTGTGTGGCATCCTTCCGCAGATCCGATGAGCGCGCCGCAACGAGACCCGAACTCCCCGCTCGTGGCCTGGTCCACGCGAGCGATCAACCTGCCCGAACACGCCACCAATCCGATCCACACCGACGAAGGAGGCCGAGCCGCAGGTTTCCCCCGCGCGCTCGTGGCCGGTGTGACCTCGTACGTCTACCTCACCCATCCGGCCGTGGTCGGGTGGGGACTGGACTGGGTGGACAGGGGCTCGGCGCACGTCCGGTTCCTTGCTCCGGTGCTCGAAGGTGACCTGGTGGATTGCACACCGGTGCCGAGCGCCGACGGCATCCGCATCGACGCGCAGGTGGCCGCCGAGACCCGGGCGACGTGTGCGGTGTCGCTGGCCCACACCGATCCCCTACCGGTGGCCCCGAGGTTGGGAGAAGACCTCGACCCCATCTCGGTGCCGCTGTCGAGCTCCTGGCACAGCTACGCCGCTCGCGCCGGCGACAGCCTCGAGCTCCTCACCGACCACGGCATCGTCCACCCGGTGATCTGGCCGGTCCTGGCCAACGAGATCGTGCATCACCAGCTCGCACGCGGTCCGTGGGTCCACACCCGCAGCCGCATCCAGCACCACGGCCGCGCGGCGGTGGCGACGACGGTCGAGGTCACGGCGACCGTGATCGATCGCTACACGACACGGGCCGGCGAACGGGCCGTCGTCGATGTGCGCGTGCAGCACGATGGTCGACTGCTGGCCGCCATCGAACACGAGGCGCTCATCGCCCTCACCTGACGGCCGGAGAAGCCAGTTGACGTCAAAAGGACGGACAAGGCTCGAACAGCTGTCCCAATGACTCCCGTGACTTGCAAATCATGGAAAACCACAGAAAACTCTGGAGGTCCGGCCGTGCCCGGGTGAGGAGGGCAGGATCCGATGAGCGACCCCACGAGAGCTCCATCGCGGCGGCGACGGGGCGCCGCCCTGGTGGCCACCATGCTGGCCACGGCCATCACCACGGTGGCGCCCGCAAGCGCAGCACCCGAGCCTCCCGTTGCGCATCGAGCGGTCGTCGCCGTCCGATCGTTCCCCACCAATGAACACGGCGTCGACGTGCCGGCCGCCGTCACGTACCGGGCCGACATCGCCGCCTTCGCGGTGATCGGCGACGGCCAGTACCTCGAGCTCAACGCGACCGACGATCTGTTCACCCGAGCCCCGCTGGCGCCCGGCGTGTCGGCCGGCATCGTGACCTTCGACCCGACGACGAAGGCCGTGGCCATCGTCGATGCCACTGGCGTGTCCCACCTCACCCGGGCAACGGGAGGCGAGCAAATGGTCGCCGAACCGGTGACCGAGGCGACGTTCCGCGCTCCGGCAGCCGCCACCTACGACCCACAGGGAACCCTGTACGTCATCGACCACGCCGGGCGGGCCTTGTCCATCCTCCAGCGGGACGGCAGCCGCTCCGACGTGGATCTGGGCGACGCCCTCGGTGGCCCCGCCGCCGGGCTGGCCCACGACCCCACCGACGACCAGCTGTATCTGACCGCGGCCGACGGCCGCCGGATGATCCGGCTGAGCGACGCCGGTCAGGTCGGTGCGACGTACGACCTGTCACCGGCGGACCTGGAGCGCCCCGGCGGCATGGTCTTCGCCCCCACGTCGGATTCCACCGACGCGCCCGGGAACCGCAGCCTGTACATCGCCGACGGCGCCGGGTTCATCGTGGAGATCACGCCCGATCCGGGTGTGATCGGCCAGGCCGCCCTCCCCGTGGCCGAGGCGGTGAACGCCTCGCTGCTGCGCACCTACGATCTGTCCGCGGCCCAGCCTCCCAGCCCCGACAGCGCCGGTGTCGCCTGGCTACCCGACCGCGGCATTCTCATGGCCAGTGACTCCGAGGTGAACGAGATGGCCATCTACGCCGGCCGCAACCTGTTCGCCGTGAACCCGGCATCAGGATCGGTGGGCAACGCCGGCGCCACCACGGTCGGCTTCAGCAACGAACCCACCGGTCTGGGTTACAACCCCTCCAATCAGCATCTCTTCGTGTCCGATGACGACGCCAACGAGATCTACGAGGTCGACGCCGGCGGCGACGGCATCTACGGCAGCGGCGACGACTCGGTGACCTCGCTCGACACCGCCAACCTCGGGTCACAGGACAGCGAGGACGTGGCCTATGGCGCCAACACCCTGTACGTCGTCGACGGGGTGAATCGCGAGGTCTACGTGGTTCAACCCGGGGCCAACGGCGTGTTCGACGGCATTCCCGGCACCGGCGGCGATGACGTGTTCAGTCAGTTCGACGTCGGTGTGTACGGCGCCCTCGACCCCGAGGGCATCACCTATCGACCCAGCTCGGGCACCCTCTTCATCGTCGACCACAAGACCGACCTGGTCTTCGAGCTCACCACCAGCGGAAACCTCATCGACACCATCGACGTCGCCGCGGCCGGCGCGGTCGTGGCGGCGGGCATCGAGGTTGCGCCGGCCAGCGACGGATCGCCCGTGGAGCACCTGTACCTCGTCGACCGGGGTGTCGACAACGACACCGACCCGACCGAGAACGACGGCCGGATGTACGAGCTCGACGGACTGGACCCGCCCGGCAACCAGCCGCCGACGGTCCAGGCCGGACTGGACCAGACCATCAACGCCACCGCATTGCCGGCCGGTGCCACGGTATCGGGCACGGTGATCGACGACGGTCTCCCCACTCCCCCAGGAGCCACCACCGTCACCTGGTCGAGGGTCAGCGGACCGGCACCAGTCACCTTCACCAACCCCTCCGCGGCAACGACCGGCGTGTCGTTCCCGATGGCCGGCACCTATCGGCTCCGCCTCACTGCCGATGATTCCCAGCTGACCGGCAGCGACGAGCTCGACATCACCATCATCGGCCCGGGCGGTCCGTTCCTGTTCGAGGCCGGCGTCCCCACGGGCGGCGACGATGTCGAGGAGACCCAGGCGGGCAGCGTCCGCACGACCGGCTCGGACCTGGAGCTGGTGGTCGACGGCCCGAGCACCCAGACGGTCGGATTGCGCTGGACGGGGGTCGACATCCCCCGAGGCGCCACCATCGAAGGCGCCTACATCCAGTTCCGGTCCGACGAAGTCAGCGCAGGCGGGGCGAACCTGACGCTGCGCGGGCATCGGATCGGCAACGCGCCGGCGTTCACCCAGACCAACGGAAACGTCTCGTCCCGTCCGCCGACGGTCGCCAGCGTCGGCTGGACGCCGCCGGCCTGGCCCACCAAGAACGTGGCCGGGACGGCCCAACGCTCGCCCGACCTGTCCACGATCGTGCAGGAGCTGGTGTTGAGAAACGACTGGTCCAGCGGCAATGCCATGGCCATCGTCATCTCGGGCACCGGCACGCGCACGGCCGACTCCATCGAGGGTGGTTTCGCTCCGCTGTTGCACATCGACTACACCACCGACCCCAACGGCGCACCGGTCGTGGACGCCGGGCCCGACCAGAACGTGTCGACCGACACGCTTCCCCAGTTGGTGTCCCTGGCCGGTTCGGCCAGCGATGACGGGCTTCCCAACCCGCCGGCCACGCTGAGCACCTCGTGGGCCCAGGTCGCGGGCCCGGCCACCGCCACCATCCAGAGTCCGACGTCACCGACCACCGACGTGAGCTTCCCGTCATACGGGCAGTACACGCTGCGCCTCACCGCCAGCGACAGCGCACGCACCTCGACCGACGACATCACCGTCACCATCACCGACCCGACGGCCGGACCCGTGCTGGTCCAGGTCGCGGTGGCCACCGGCATCGACGACGTCGAGGAGCGGCCCAACGGCAACGTCGCCACCTCCAGTTCGGATCTCGAATTGGCCGTTGACCGTAACCAGACGCAGACCGTCGGGCTGCGCTTCACCGACGTGGCCATCCCGGCCGGAGCGGTCATCCAGAGCGCCAGCGTGCAGTTCCGCGCCGACGAAGTCACGGTCGGGGCGGCCGATCTGTCGATCGCGGCGGAGAAGACGGCCAACGCGCCGGCCTTCACATCGGCGTCGGGCAACGTGACCTCGCGTCCCACCACGGCGCAGGCGGTGCCGTGGGTGCCCGCGCCCTGGCCCACCGTCAACGCGGCGGGGGCGGATCAACGGACACCAGATCTGTCGCCCATCGTGCAGGAAGTGGTACTCCAGCCAGGGTGGACCGCCGGGAATGCGTTGGTGCTGCTGATCGACGGATCGGGCACTCGCACCGCCGCCTCGTACGAGGGGGGCTACGGCACGGTCCTGTCCATCGAGTACCAGTTGGGTGGCGGCCTGCCCAACCAGCCCCCCACCGTCGATGCCGGTGCCGACCGAACCGAGGTCGCCACCGAACTACCCCACTCGACCACCGTCTCGGCCGTGGTCGATGACGATGGGCTGCCCGACCCGCCGGCGACGATCGGCACCGTGTGGTCGCAGGTCAGTGGACCGGCGACGGCATCCATCCTCACGCCCTCATCGGTGACCAGCGATGTGACCTTCCCGGCGGCGGGGACCTACCGACTCCGCCTGACCGCCGACGATTCCCAGTTGACGGGGAGCGACGACATCGACATCACCGTCGTGGCTCCGGGTGGTCCGGTCATCGTCGAGCGCAACGTCCTCGTCGGCAGCGACGACGCCGAGGAGGCTCCCGCCGGGTCGGTGCAACTCAACAGCTCCGACCTCGAGCTGGTGGTGGACAAGGGGCTCACGCAGACGGTCGGAATTCGATTCACCGACATCGACATCCCGGCCGGTGCCCAGATCGACGCGGCGTACATCCAGTTCCGGTCGGACGAGGTGAGCACGGGCGCAGCCGATCTGGTCATCCAGGGCCAGGCCACGCCCAACCCGACCACCTTCGCCAACACGGCTCAGAACATCTCCCTGCGGCCCCGAACCACGTCGTCGGTGCCCTGGGCGCCGGCCGCGTGGACGGCGACGAACCAGGTCGGACCAGCCCAGCGCACACCGGATCTGTCGGCCGTGGTAGCCGCCCTCGTGGGCCAGGGCGGTTGGACATCCGGCAACGCCATGGCCTTCATCATCACCGGCACCGGGGCCCGCACGGCCGACTCCGTCAACGGCGGCTGGGCGCCGATGCTGCACATCGAATGGAGCCAGTGACGGCACCGAGGTTCACTACAGTCACGGCGTGACCCGTCATCGCTTCGTCGCGTTCTGCTCCATCGTCGCTCTCCTCGGTGTGTCGGCATGCGGCGACGACACCGCCGAGACCGGCGGCACCACGGAGAGCACCACCAGTGCTGCCCCCGCCGTGACCACGACCCGAGCCGCGGCGCCATCGATCGCACCCACCACCACGTTCGCCGCGCCAGAGACGCGGGAGTACGACTTCTCGGCCGTGTCCCCGGTGGTGCAGGACTTCATCGATGAGCGAGGCCTCAACGGTGCCGGCCTGATCGTCGTACACCGTGACGACGGCGTGATCCACCACGAGCACTGGGGCGAGTTCGACGAGGACCGCATCTCGCTGATCGCCTCGTCGTCGAAGATGATCAGCGCCGGCGTGCTGGCCCGGCTGGACGACGAGGGCGTGCTCGACCTCGATGCCCCTGTCGCCGACGTCGTCGACTGGGGCGCCGGGAACCCCGGCATCACCCCGGCCCAGTTGGTCTCCAACAGCTCGGGGTTGGTCGGGCTCGGCCCCGACGTGCTCTTCGCCCCCTACCTCTGCCAGTTCGGGCCCACATTCACCCTCCAGGACTGCGGTGAAGCGATCTTCACCACCGCCGGCGACGACGCCGATGTGGTCCCGGCCGACTCCGAGTTCCGCTACGGCGGCGCACAGTGGCAGGTGGCCGGGGCCGTGGCCGAGGCGGCGTCGGGCAAGTCGTGGGCCCAGCTGATCGACGAGATCTACGTGCAACCGTGCGAGCTCGACTCGTTGGCGTTCAACAACCCGTTCCTTCCCCTGGGATCCGACGGCAGCGGATACCCGAGCGCATTCAACGCCGACCCGGCCACGCTGGCCCCGACCGACAATCCGAACATCGAAGGCGGTGCCTACGTCACGACGGGCGACTACGGCAAGCTGCTGCTGATGCACCTGCGTGAGGGGATGTGCGGCCAGAACCGGGTGCTCTCGGCCGGGGCGCTCGCGCGCATGCACGATGATCGCATCGCCGAGGCCTACGACGGCGACGCAGGCGGTCCCGACTCGGGCTACGGCATGGGGTGGTGGGTCGACCGCCTGACCGGCCGCATCTCCGATGGCGGCGCCTTCGGCTCGGTTCCCTGGCTCGACCTCGAGCAGGGCTACGGCGCCTACCTGGTGATCGAAGCCGACAGCGACACCGGCGGGCAGCTGGCCAGCCAGCTGTTCGACGTGATCGACACCGCCGTCACTTCCCTGACGTGACGACATGACTGAAGCCCGAGCCCACGCTCTCAGCACCAACTCATCGGTGGCCATCCTGGCGGCGATGGTGCCGGAGCTGCGGCCGATCGTGAAGCGGCTGGGGCTCTCGCCCATCATGATCGGAGACCTCCGGGCGCACGAAGGCGAGGTAGAGGGCCGCCGCGTGGTGGCCGCGGTCACCTCCATCGGGACCGGCGCCGCCCGCGCCGCCACCACTCGCGTCCTGGACCATGGCGCCGTCGACCATGTGGTCATCACCGGCATCTGTGGCGCCATCGATCCCGGCCTGACCATCGGAGCACTGATCGTGCCGACCGAGACGATGATCGAGGCCGACGGGCGGACCGGTCGCCCGGTCACCCTCGGCAGCCATCAGCCGGCCGGAAGGCTGCTCACGACCGACACGTTGCACACCGACCCGGCCACGGTGGCCGGGTTGCATGCCGAAGGGTTCGTGGCCGTCGACATGGAATCCGGCGCCATCGGTGCCGTCTGTGACGACCGGGGGGTGGCGTGGTCGGTGTTTCGCGCCGTCAGCGACCGCGCGGGCGATCCCGATGTCGACCTCGAACTGCTCTCGATGAGCACCGCCGAGGGCACGCCCGACCCGAAGGCCATCGCTCGCTACCTGGCTCGTCACCCGCACAAGGTGCCCAAGCTGGCCACCCTCGGAAAGGGCATGCGCGTGGCCGTGGCCGCATCCACCACCGCCACCCTGGCCGAGTTGGCCACCTAGCCTGCAGCCATGAACGCGACCCTCGACGTGAGCACGTGGGACCCGCGGGACCCGTCCTTCCGGTCAGACCCCTACCCGTGGTACCGAGCCCTGCGGGAGCAGGCTCCGGTGCACCGCCACCCCGATGTCGGCTACGTGGTCTCTCGCTACACCGACGTCGACGCGCTGTTGCGGGATGACCGGTTCTCGGTGTCCACCCCCTCGCCGTGGCGCGAGCTGCTGGGTGAGCACGCGGTGCCCGAGCTACGTGCGCTAGGCGAGAGCACGCTGCTGTTCATCGACCCCCCGGCCCACAGCCGTGTCCGCGGGTTGGTGGCGAAGGCGTTCACCCCTCGCCGCATCACACAGGCTCGCCCCCACATCGAGGCCACTACCGATGCGCTCCTCGACGGCCTCGAGCACGAGCACGAGTTCGACCTACTGGCCGAGCTCGCCGAGCCGCTCCCCATCCTCACCATCACCCACCTGCTCGGGGTACCGGATGCCGACTGGTCCGAGCTCCATCGGTGGACCACCGCCATCACCGCGTTCAACGAACTGCCCGTCGACTTCGCCGCCCTCCCACGCGCCAACGCCGCCGCCGCCGAGTTCACCGCCTACTGCAACACCCTCATCGATCAGCGTCGTGGCGCGCCGGGCGATGACCTGGTGTCGGCGCTGA
>Ga0224505_10000737_pt1 | contig 22016 bp, 20 predicted proteins | sample SF_Jan12_sed_USG_FD_169102 | JGI IMG/M metagenome (GOLD analysis project Ga0224505, IMG submission 169102) | Sediment microbial communities from San Francisco Bay, California, United States - SF_Jan12_sed_USGS_4_1 | ecosystem: Environmental > Aquatic > Marine > Sediment | place: USA: California... | reverse complement strand
TTGCCTTTGCGCGCCCGCTCCCGCCTGCCCCGGCGGGACCGTCTCGATCGGCCTGGCCTTTCGGCCTTCTCTTCGCCTTCCGAAGTTCCCTCGACTTTTTCGCCTTCGGGCTGTTCATCATTCTCTATCTCTTCCATGGATGAGGCGGCAGGCGTTTCATCTTCCGGGATTTGCGTCTCTTCTCCGGCTTCCATCGCGGCTTTCTGCAGGAACAGCTCCATGGCCCCCGTTACTGCCGCTTTTCGCTCCGGCGTCCGATCAACCGAGCGTCTCTCGATAAACTCGGCCCCTTCTCCCAGGCGCTCTGTTTCCAGTACGAACTGGGCAGGAAGAAGCCTCTCGGAGGCCAGCACCGAGATGCGCATGCCGTAGTCGTTTTCCAGTCGGATGATTTCGTGACGCTTCTGGTTGAGCAGATAGAAGGCTACCGCCGAGGGGAGGGTGATCTGGGCGGACCTGAACTCTTTCTTTGCGCCCTGGGCATGCAGCTTTCGAATGGCGCCCAAAGCAGCGGCTTCGGTGGATTTTACCCGGCCCTTGGCTTCGCAGTGAGGGCAGGGAATATAGCTTCCTTCGCTGACGGGCGGCTTGATTCTCTGCCGCGAGAGCTCCATAAGGCCGAACTCCGATATCTTCGCCAGCTGGACCCGGGCCTTGTCGGCCTTGAAGGCGTTCTTCAACGTCTTCTCGACCTCATGACGGTGCTTGCGGTCTTCCATGTCGATGAAATCGATGACCACAAGCCCGCCCATGTCGCGGAGCCTCAGCTGCCGCGCCACCTCTTCGGCGGCCTCCATGTTGGTCTTGAAGGCGGTTTCTTCCACGCCCTTTTCGCTGGTCGATTTCCCCGAGTTGACGTCGATGGCGACCAGGGCTTCGGTCTGGTTGATGACGAGAGACCCGCCCGATTTCAACGGCACTCGCTGGTCGTAGATCTTCTCGATCTGCTCTTCGGTCTGGTACTTGGAGAATATGGGGCGGCGCTCCTGGTAGAGCTTGACGATCTTGGTGTAGCGCGGCATCAGCGCCCTGAAGAAGTCTCGCGTCTTCCTGAAGACATCCTTGTTGTCGATGAGGATTTCATCGATCTCGGTGGTGAAGTAGTCGCGGATCATCCGGGTCACCAGGTCGTATTCCTGGTAGATGAGGCTTGGGGCGGCGACGTCGGCCTCCGAAAACTCGATGGTCTCCCAGAGCTTCATGAGGTAGGCGTAATCGCGGGCGATCTCCTGCTTGGTCCTTCCCATGCCCGCGGTGCGCACGATGACGCCGAACCGGTCGGGGATGTCAAGCCCCTCCAGCAGTTCCTTCATCTTCTTCCGCTGCTCCTCTCCCTCGATCTTCCGGGAGATGCCCGCGGTGTCGCTGCCCGGCATAAGCACGAGATAGCGGCCGGCGAGGGAGATATACGTCGTGAGGCTTGCCCCCTTGTTGTCCCGCTCTCCCTTGACCACCTGCACGAGGAACTCAGTCCCCTTGTGGATGACGTCCTGGATGCGGGGGCGTTTGCTCTTGTCGGCTCCGTCCCGCCATTTGTAGTATTTGTTCTGGATTTCGCCGAAGGGGATGAAGCCGTGGCGGTTGCCGCCGTAGTCGACAAAGGCGGCCTGGAGTCCCGGCTCCACCTTTACCACAAAGGCCTTGTAGATGTTTCCTTTTATCTGTTCCTTGCCAAAGATCTCGATATCCAGTTCCTGAAGGATCCCGTCCTCCAGGATGGCCACCCTGCTTTCCTCGGGATGGCTCGCGTTGATCAGCATTTTTTTGCTCATGTTTCTTCCTTTTTGTTGACGCGCGGGCTAGCCCACGACGTCGAGTTCTCTTACCCGGAGCCTTGCCCCAAGCCCTTCAGCGATGCGGCGACATTCGTCGATGTCGACCGTCGGCAAGGTAAGGGCGGTGGCGACCACCTCGGGTATAAATTCCGTTGCCAGGCGGATGAAGTCCTTCATCGCCTGGTATGCCCCCGTAAAGGCGGGCTGACAATGTTCGATGTACTGTTCCTCCGTGTCGGTGTTGAGGCTCACCGATACACAATCTACAAGCCCCGCCAGCTCGGGCAGGATATTCCGTTTGTGGATCACATTCCCATGGCCGTTGGTGTTGATTCGCACCTTTACGCCGCGTTCCTTTATCCACTTGGCAACCGTCTTGACGACATCCAGCCGCAGCAGCGGCTCGCCGTAGCCGCAGAAGACCACCTCGCGGTAGAGGGTGGGGTCGCCTATGGCCTTAATCAGTTCTTCCGCCGTGGGCTCGTGGGTGAGCCGCAGGTTGTGCCCCTTCACGAAGTCCGTGTAGTAACGGACACAGAAGGTGCAGGTATTGGTACAGCGGTTTGTTACGTTGAGGTAAAGGGAATCGCGGATCCGGTAGGCTATCCGGCCTTCCTTCTCTATGTCGCCGATGCCGAACAGCGTCATGGCGTTGAGCGTGGTAATCCGTGCCACGTCCTGTACGGTTAGCCCCTTTACCTTTGCAATCGTTTCGGCCACGTATTTTACGTACGCCGGTTCATTCCGTTTTCCCCGAAGCGGCTCGGGCGCCAGGTAGGGGGAGTCGGTCTCGATCAAGAGCGACTCGATCGGTATCTCGCTCACCACCCGGCGGTAGTCATCCGATTTTTTAAAGGTCACCGGTCCCGCGATGGAGATGAGAAATCCCATCTCGATGGCATCCTTCGCCATCTTCGCATCCCCCGAAAAGCAGTGGAGTATCCCGCCGTTTTCTCCCGCCTTCTCTTCCCTGAGGATCCGCATGGTGTCATCATGCGCCTCGCGGTCGTGGATGATAACGGGGAGCTTGAACTCCCTGGCCAGCCGAGTCTGTTCGCGAAAGCGGGCCTGCTGCACCTCCATGGGCGAGTAGAGGTAGTGATAGTCCAGGCCGATCTCACCCCAGGCCACTACCTTGGGGTCTTTGGCCAGTTCCCTCAGCTCGTCGTAGGTTGCTTCGGTAATATCCTTGACCTCGTGGGGGTGAATGCCCACCGAGGCATGGACGAAATCGTGCTCGCGGGCCAGCTGCACCGCACCGCGCGACCCGTCGAGGTCCGAGCCTACGCTGATGATATAGAGAAGCCCCTCAGCCCTTGCCCGTTCAAGCACCGCCTCACGGTCGCCATCGAACTGGGTCATCTCCAGGTGGGCATGGGTATCAACAAGCATTCTTCGCGAAACTCCTTCAAAAAACTGGCATAACGGTACAGCAGGAACGGTTTATTGTCAACAAGGAGGACACTCTTGCCGATGCCGGCCCCCCGGGGTAGGGGGTTGAGAAAAAAGTCCATATGATGTATCTAAGAATAAAATGATGAAGCGGTAACCCTTCAGGATTGGATGGAATCATGTTCGAGCTCATACGAAAAGTCATGGAAAGCCCCCGGAAGAAGGGGGAAGAAAATAAGGAAAACAGCGACCCCCAGCTCAAGACCCATATTGCCGCGGGCGTATTGTTGCTTGAAGCTGCCCATGCCGACAACCAATGTACTGAAGAGGAAATGGAGCATGTGGTCGCTACTCTCCGATCGAAGTTCAACCTCACACCGGAATATGCCGAGGAGCTGATTCAGATGGCCCACACGGCTCGGGACAATGCCATGGATCTGTGGCAGTTTACCAACCAGGTGAACCAGCAGTTCTCTGCGGAAGAGAAAGTCGCGATTCTGGAAGATGTCTGGAGGATCATCCATCTCGACGGTCAGCTCGACAAACACGAAGATTACATCGCCCGCAAGCTGGCCAACCTTCTTCATCTTTCCCACAAGCAGTTCATCGACGCCAAGATAAAGGCGCGGCAGCAGGTGCAATAATCACCGCGGTTCAACGGCGACCGGTCTCCCGTGGGTTTTTTACCATTGATATGGGGCGCATTGGGTTGATACCTGGCGGTCTTTGATGGTCTCATTTGTGAACCCAACGTCTATCAGGTTGTCCGAGAGATTAAGGTGGCGCGATATCAACGGTAAAAAACCCACGGGAGACCGGTCGCCGTTGGCTCGGGTTTATCCGAAATATTGAACCGAAAAGCAAATTATGTTATATAGATGCAGGTTTTGGAAGTAACAGGAGGATGTAATGCCTATTTATGAATACCAGTGTGAGCAGTGCGGCAAGCTCACCGAAGTCATCCAGAAGTTTTCTGATCCACCGCTCAAAGAGTGCTCCCACTGCGGCGGGCACGTCAGCAAGATCCTTTCCACCTCTGCCTTTCACCTCAAAGGCGGCGGCTGGTACAAGACTGACTACGCCTCGTCAGACTCCGGCAAGAAGTCATCTGACGGCTCCGGTGGCTGCTCTTCCGGGGCATGCGGCTCCTCAAACTGCTGATAAATGCAAGCCAGAATCAACGTCCACGTGCCCTTTAAACGGATCTTCGACCACCTCGATCTGATCCGGGAAAAGGCGCTGGACCTCGAGATTTACGTCAGCGCCGACGACCTGGATGCAGGAGACCATGCACGGTTCGAGCATCTTGCCGCCTCTCTGGACTACAGCCCGAGGGTGTCGATCCACGCCCCCTTCATGGACCTTTCTCCCGGCGCCATCGACCCGGCGATCCGGGAAGTCACCGTCAGGCGCTACCGGCAGGCCATCGAGAGCTGTACAGTCCTGCGGCCGCAGATCATGGTCTGCCATTCAGGGTACGACAGGTGGCGGTTCAATGGCCATCGCGACATCTGGCGCGACGGGTGGCGCAGGACGTATGATGCGCTCAGCGGATTGGCGGAACATGCCGGTATCCGCATTGCCATCGAGAACATCTTCGACGAGACCCCGGACCCCCTTGCCTCCCTCATGGAAAAACTCCCCCGTGAGCAGGTCGGTATCTGTTTCGACACGGGGCACTTCAACCTCTTCTCCAGCACGAGCCTCTCGGAGTGGATCGGATTGCTCGGCCACAGGATCATGGCCACCCACCTCCACGACAACTTCAAGCAGAAGGACGACCACCTGCCTGTTGGCACCGCGACCTTCGACTTCCCCGGCTATTTCGGCCTTCTCAAGGCCGGAGAACATCTGCCACTATTTACCATCGAGACCCACGATCGAACGCGGATAGAAGAGAGCCTTGCCAATACAAGGCGAATCTGGGAGGCAGCCTAGTGAAGCGACCCGATAGTTTCAAAACATTTACGGTGCGCGTCGGTTTGGAGGTGGTCAGTTGTATTTTTATGACTATTCGGCGTGCCGATACGGTTCTTCTGTAAGGTAGCGCAGGCAAACGTTTTAAAACTATCGGGTCGCTTCACTAGTCTTCCTGTATCCGATATTCCTTAAGCTTGTTCCGCATGGTTCGGATGCTGATGCCCAGCACGTCGGCGGCCTTGGTGCGGTTGCCGCCCATCTCGTCCAGCGTGGTGAGGATCAGCTTCTTCTCCATCTCCTGCAGCGACGTGCCAACGGCGAGGGAGAGCGGCCCTTCTTCCACCTCAGGGCTCAGGGATGCCTCCTCGTCCAGGAAGAGGTCCTTTACCTCGATGGTTTCGCCGCGGCAGACGACCACCGCCCGCTCGATGACATTTTCCAGTTCCCGCACGTTCCCCGGCCAGTCGTATTTCTTGAGAAGGGCGAGGGTCTCCTTGCCGACGCCGGAGATCTTCTTCTGATTTTCAGTCGCGTACTTTTTGATGAAATGGTCCGCCAGCAGCGGGATGTCGCCCTTGCGCTCCCGAAGCGGCGGAAGAGTAAGGGGGATGACGTTGATGCGGAAATAGAGGTCTTCGCGGAACTTCTTCTCCTTCACCGCCTTCTTGAGGTCGACGTTGGTGGTGGCGATGATCTTGACGTCGACGGAGATGGGGAACTGACCTCCCACCCGGTCGACCTGCTTCTCCTGTATTACCCTCAGGAGTTTTGCCTGGAGCGGCAGCGGCATCTCGCTGATCTCGTCGAGGAGAATCGTTCCGCTGTCGGCCAGCTCGAACTTGCCGACCTTTTTGAGTACGGCGCCGGTAAAAGCGCCGCGCTCATGACCGAAGAGTTCGCTCTCCAGAAGCCCTTCGGGCAGGGCGGCGCAATTGACGGCGACAAAGGGGCCTTCGTTGCGGGGGCTGTGGTCGTGGATGAACCGGGCAACCACTTCCTTGCCCGTTCCGCTCTCCCCCTGGATGAGGACGGTCGATTTGCTGGCGGCGGTGCTTTCGGCCCGCTCCAGTATCTCTTTCATCACCGGGTCGGAGGTTACCACCTTTACCGGCTGACGGAGGGAAGCCCCCTCTCGCCGGACAGGGCGCGTTTCTTCCTTTTGCGAGATACTGAGAAACACCCGGTGGACAACCTCTTCCAGTGCCTCGGGAGAGAAGGGTTTGAGCAGATAGTCGAACGCCCCCTCCTTCATGGCCTCGACTGCGTTGTTGACGGTGGCGTAGGCGGTGACCATGACCACCGGCATCTGGGGTGATGTCTTCTTGATGTTTTTCAGAAAGTCGATGCCGCTCATCCGAGGCATCTTCATATCGGTAATCACCAGCTGAACTTCGTCGTCCTTGAGCTTCAGCAGCCCCTCCTGCCCGTCACCGGCGGTCACGACATCGTAGCCGCTTCTCCGGAGCGTCTCCTGCATGGCCAGACGCATGGATGCTTCGTCATCAACGATCAGTATCTTATTGGGCATTGTTGAAACCTCTCAGTATAAGTCAAATGTCTGTAAAAAACGGTTGGCGCTAGCCGGTGCGGTCCCCGGTTATTTTCGCGTCTCTCATTACTTTGTCCTGGGGACCGAACGTCGCTCCTTGCCGCGGTACTTCATGGGCAGTGAAATGAGAAATGTCGTGCCCTTCCCTTTCTTGCTCTTGACCTCTATGGCGCCGTTATGCGCCCTGACAATATTGTGGACGATGGCCAAGCCCAAGCCCGTTCCCCGCTCCTTCGTCGTAAAGAAGGGATCGAATATCCTGTCCAGCGCGTCCCCCTCGATTCCCGGGCCGGTATCGCCGATTTCGATCTCGATGCATCCCCGGTGGCTGGCGGTGGTAATGGTCAGCTTGCCGCCGTCTTCCATGGCCTGAAGGGCATTGAGGATGATATTGAGAAAGACCTGTTTCATCAGTTCACGATCGATGTCCACCATATGATCGCTGGCTGAAAATTTCTTTGCGAGGGTTACTTCGCTCTGGTTGATCAGGTGTTGGCAGAATACCAGAGTTTCGTCGAGGATGGCATTGACCGACACGGGCTGGAGAACCGGCGTGCAGGGTCGGGCGAAGAAGAGCAGGTTCGAGGTGATGTTGGTAAGGTTCTTGACCACCATTATGATGTTATCGGCCAGGCCCGCCTTGTCGGCGTCACCTTCCAGCTCCCTGCGGAGGAGGGAGCTGAACAGTTCGAGGCTGCCCAGCGGATTTCGTATCTCATGGGCAAGGCTGGCTGCCATCTCACCCATGGCCGAGAGCCTCTTCGAACGCTGTACCTGCTCTTCGAGCCGCTTCATCTGCGACAGGTCGGAGAAGACAAGGACCGACCCCATCACGGCGCCCTGAGGGTCCATCAGCGGAGAGAGGCTGTAACTGATGGGGATACCCTTCCTCTCCCCTTTCCGGGGCAGCAATGTTTCTCTGATGACGCCGGTCTCCTTCACCAGTTCGAAGTCTTTTTCATCAAGCGGAACCCTGAATATCTCCGAGAGAGGGCACTCCACGGCTTCATGAGAGGGCATCCAGAGAAGCTCCGACGCAGCCCGGTTGATATGGGTCACCGTCCGGTCGAGGTTGACGACGATAACGCCGTTGGTAAGACTCTGGAGGATATTGTTGAGGTATCCCTGGTTGGCGAGCAGTTCCTCGTTGGCCCGCTCCAGCTCAAGATTGAGCGTCTGCACATGCTCCTTGAGGTCCTGGTAGGCCTGCTGCAGCCGGGTAGTGGTGCGGTTGAAGGCGTCAAAGGCCTTCTCCAGCATATCGACTTCCTGATCGCTCAGGAGGGTTTCCACTTCCTGCGGTTTCTCCGGCGTCACTGAGCGCTCTTCTCCTTCTTTTCCTTTATTCTGGCGGCCCATTCTATCCCCTCGAGCCTGTTGTTGGCGCGGCCCGTCCATAAAGGGTCGGTAGTTGCCGAAAGCAGTTCCTGGTAGCTTTCCGCGGCCTTGGCGCTGTCGCCGACCTTTTCCAGGCATTCTCCGGTCCGGTACAAAATCCAGGGTAAATCCTCAGGTGTTGCCCCGCTATCTTTGGCCTTCCTGTAAGCCTGGGCGGCCTCCGGATATTTCCCCTGGGCGTAAAGCGTATCTGCCATCCCGACATGTATTCGTGGCAGGGCCTCTTTCACCATCGCGTCGGTAGCGGCCAGGCTTTCCCCGACTGCAAGAGCGTTTGAGTAAGCCTTGATGGCTTCTCCCTGTTTATTCGTCTTGAAATAAAGCTTCCCCTGGAGCAGCGACATCAGTACCCCTTCCCTGTTTTTCTCCGTTGCAGGGAACGCTCCCAGGGTTGCCAGCGCCTCCGCAATCTTCCCTTTCTCACTATAAAGGGTGGCGAGGACAAGGACAACTTCGGCTGATTTACGACTTATGGAAAGTGCCTGCCTCAGGGCCTTTTCAGCACCGTCAAGATCGTTACGCCCCATTAGTGCCTGCCCCCTTCGTGCAAGGGCATTAATCTTATACCGGCTGTTGGGGTATACCCGGTCAAACTCGGCCAGCACGTCGATGGCCCGGTCGTAGAGCTTGAGGGCAAGATAGGAGTCCATAGCGAACAGCAACCCCTTGCCATCATCAGCCATTGAGGCGAAATCCTGCTGATGAGAATCGTAGAGCTCGGCCCCCCGATATGCCCTGCCGACCTGGTTGCTGGCCCAGACAAGGCTCACCAGGCCTTCCTTGTAGTGGGGGCTTTGCGGGTATTCATTGATCAAATGCTCAAGGTCTTTGGTAGCGCCTTCGAGGTCACCCATCTCCATCTTCAGAATGCCGATTCTCAAATAAACCAGATCCCGCAGGGACGGGCCTTCGAACTGTTCAAGGAGAACTGTGTAGTGCCTGAGAGCGTCCTCCTTCTGTCGAGTTCTGTAATAGTAGTCGCCCGCGAGGATATGGGCCTGCCGGGCAAACCAGTTGCTGGGGTAAATCACCAGGGCCTTTTCAAGCAGCGTGATCCCCTCCTCCCTCGCTCCGGAGCTGAACAGAGCGTTTCCAAGCCCATAAATGGACTCCTCGTAAAACTCGCTGAATGGGTATTTGTTAACGATGGTCGACAGTTTCTCCGCGGCGGTTTTGTAATCTTTCTTTTTCAGCGCTGTTTCGCCGGCCTGATAGATAAGCAACTCCTGGGTGCTGCCGGGGAGGGTGCGCTCAGCAGGGCCGACGGCTTGTTCCTGGGCGCCTGAAGACAAGGGGAGAGTGTGAAGAAAAGCGACGGCTATCAGCAGTAGGAAAGGTCGATTCCACAAACCAGAAGGCCTCATGATAAAGGGTCGAGAGAAAGAGGCATAAAAATTTTATCCCCTCCCCGCTCCTTTGTAAAGGTAATAGATTCAAGCTTCATGCGCTCAGCGCTGAGGGGCGGTAAAGGGTTGGAAGTAGGCGCCCGAGAGAGACGGTTTCGCCTCACTCTGAATGACGGGCTTGGGAACGGTGTTCCGTATCAAGATGTCTATCCTTCTGTTTTCCGGGGCACCCTTCAGCGGGTCGTTCGGTACGCGGGGCCGGAACTCCCCGAATCCCACGGCAGAGAGTCGCCCCGGAGCAATACCGCCATTTATAATGTTCTTCACCACGTTAACCGCCCTGGCACTTGAAAGCTCCCAGTTTGAGGGGAACCGGGTGGTCTGGACGGGGATATTGTCGGTATGTCCTTCGACCACCACCTCGCCGGTAAGGGGAGAGAGCAATGCAGCCACTTTTTTCAGCAACTCTTCGGCCGCCGGACTGAGTTCGGCCTGTTCGGGTTCAAAGAGAAGCGAGTCGGCTACGCTGATGGTGATCCCTTCCGGTCCCTGGCTGATCTTGATATTGCCCGAGGAAATCTCCTTTGAAAGAGTTGCGCTCAGGTCGCTGTCAAGGGTTTCCATGGGGTTCCGGTTCTGCAGGACCGGGGCGTCTCCCTCGCGGGTTTTGTAGTGTTCGGCCGGGAATATGGAGAACCCCTGCTTGACGGCAGTGGCAAATTCGTTGAACCTCTGGGTATTGGTAGCGGAGATGGCGTAGAGGATTATAAAGAAGGCAAGAAGGAGGGTGATCATGTCGGCGTAAGTAAGAAGCCACCTCAGCCCGCCGGTGCTGTCGTGCCCGGTGTCGCCCTTTTCCTCCTCCGTGAATGGAGCTTTTCGGTTCGGTCTGCGTTCCATGGGTCACCTATTGACTGCTTTACTCAGGCCCAGCATGGCCGTCATCTTCTCTTCTATGAATCGTGGGCTTTCACCGGAATGAAGGGTGAGGACGCCTTCGATCATTGTTCGCTTGAAGGATATCTCCTCATCACTCTTCTTTTTCAGGTTTGCCGCGATGGGCAAAAAGATCAGGTTGGCCGAGAGGATGCCGTAGAGAGTGGCAATGAAGGCTACGGCTACGGCGCCGCCCAGGCTGGAAGAATCCCCGTGACCAAGAGAGATAAGCATGTTGACAAGTCCCAGAACAGTTCCAATGATTCCCATGGTTGGCGCATAACCGCCCATCTTGAGAAAGGTCTCCGCCGCCGCCGTATGGCGTCGTCTTATGGCGCCCAGTTCCGCCTCCATTATGTCGGCAATATTGTCGCTGGTGAGGCCGTCAACTACCATTTGCATTCCTTTTCTCAGGAACAGGTCTTCCACCTGCTCCAGTTTTTGCTCGATGGCGAGAAGTCCTTCTCTGCGGGCTATCTGGGCAAGGGCGACCAGCGTGGTGACAAAGGCCTCTCCGTTGTAGTTTGACCGTGCATTGCGCGATGCGATCTTCAGGATCGCCGGGAGGCGGTTTATCTCGCTGACGCCGACACTGATCACGGTGGCGCCCAGGGTTCCCCCCACGATGATCAGAAACGCCCCTATGTTCAGATAGGCGGTAAGGTCGCCCTTGTCCACGAGGACAGCTGTAACAAGCGAGCCTATGCCAAAGAGTATGCCAAGATAAAAACCTATATCCATAAACCGGCCTCACAGGGAATAAAGACTTCTTTCCCGTTCCCGTTTCCGATTGATGCCCGCTCCAGCTGTCTGTGACTGGTCAGGGCACACCTCAAGTGTACTCACCATTTCGACAGGATATGATTAAATCTTGAGACGGAGGGCAGGGGTGAAAAGATGCAGGGAAGCGTCAAGGAGCAAGCCCAAAGACTCGCATTTATCGCCTTCTGTAGCGAAGGTATGAAGGCTCCCGGCCCTGGGCACGGCCTTTCTCTTCGTAGCGAGTACAAAGCGCAGCCTCGTCAGGGTTGTCTTCCCGGTGGGAGGTAAAGCGTCCCCGGGCAGGCATCGCTTCCAGGAGGCTGCAACCGTCAAGGCACTCTCTCATCCATTGGGCATAGTCTTCCACATCGGTGGAAAGCCATATCTCGCCGCCTGCCTTCAGCGACCGGGCAAAAAGTTCCACCGTTCGCGGCTGGACGAGACGGCGCTTATGATGCTTTTTTTTGGACCAGGGATCGGGATGGTTGATGTGAATAAAATCGAAAGTTCCGGCGCTAAACATCTGCTCCACCACCTGAACGCCGTCGCCGTGAATAATGCGGATATTCTCAATTCCCCGCAGGTTCATTTCTTTTAGCAGTCTGGCAATGCCGTTCTGGAAAAGCTCGCAAGCGATGATCCGATGGTCCGGGCAGGCCTCGGCCAGGCAGGCGGTATACTCCCCACCTCCAAACCCTATCTCCAAATGGAGAGGGGACGCAGGGGGGAACAGCGCGTCGATATCGTTGACCCTTGATCCAAACGGTATCCGATAACGGGGAAGAAACTTTTCCAGAACAAGCTTCTGCCCCGCGGAGAGCTTCACCGCCTTGCGGCCAAAGGTCTTTGACGGCGCGAAGGATGGTGAAGGCTCTTGTGATGGAGGGAATTCGGTGTTCATTGGGCAGCTAAAACGTCAACATCTTCTCCAGGGCAAGCAGCGGAGTACGGTTCCCGTCAGTGCAGATTACCCCTTTGCACAGGCTTTGCGGAATCGATGTTCCGGTGGCATCTCCCTTGATATCGCTTTCAGCGATCTTGTTTATGCCGCCGACATCGTCAACAATAAGACCAATGGGCTCTCCCGCGCACGTGGCAACAATAACCTTTGCCTTCAGGGCGGTTTCGGTGCAGGCTATGCGCAGGGCCCGGCGCGGGTCCACAAGAATGGTTGATCTGCCTCGCCACAGCACACGGTTGGGCATAGCCGATATGCCACTCTCCTGCAGCAGCCTGTTAAGGGGGATTATCTCCCGTACTTCCAGGGCATCGAGGGCGAGGGAGACATCTCCGATACGGAAGGTAAGATACGATCTCCGCCTGGTTTCCGGCGTCTTCTGCCCCTGGGGAGCTGGTGCAGTATAGGTGGTTTCCGTTGCATAGGAAGTTGATGGCGCCGGTTCGTTCCACATGCGCATCAGCGCATCATACGCCTCCAGTATCTGCTGGGTGCGGCGCTGCGCCGCAACAGGCGTCTCAGGATTGAGATCAGGGTGGTTTTTCATCAGCAGTGACCTTCTGGCGCGCTTGATGTCATCGAGTGATGAACGTGCCGGCAGGCCCAGTACCTTCAGGTATTCTTCCTTCCTCATGGCGTCTCCCCCTAAGCTGTTCATGCTCGAAGGCGCTCATCCCGGAACACCTCCAGCATTCTGATGTGCTCCTTCTCCTGGTCGATCAACTCCTTGAATATCTCTTTCCCTTCAGGGAGGTTCGTGTTCCGCATGGCGTCGGAGAAGAATTTCATCGTGTCGACTTCGGCCTTGAAGGCCATCTCTATGGCCTCCGCATCTGACCGGATGTTAGCAATAACGGTGCCAATGTTGTCGGCTTTCGGAAAGACCCCGGCGTCGACTACCCGCTTCAGGTAGTCGTCCATGATCAGTTCATCCTCGCCGGAATAAAGCTCCGGCTTGTAATGGGCCTCATATAATTTCTTTGCCATTTCGTAGTGATCGGCCTCTTCCGCAGCCAGAAAATTAAACACCTTTTTAATCTCCGGATTCCGGACAGCGTCGGCTGCCCCGGCATAAAATGCCTGCCCTTCTTTTTCAAGGTTCATGGAAATATTGAGTGCCTCTATATCGTTAAAGTTGATTGACATGGCTAGAGTCTCCTGAGGTAAAGAAGATTATGGTCACAGTTTACCGGCACAAAAGCGTGGCGTCCGGTCAATGTAAGCAAATAGCCTCCACAAGTCAATAGACCGGTAAGCGGGGGGCAGCAGGGCCGAAAGAAGAACGCTTGTTTCACGATGTATTGCGAGGTCGTTCCGCCGGAAACCGTTTAAACTGAAGGATTTGAAAGGCCTTGACACCCTTTTCGCCCTATGGTAGCCTGCCACTCTTTATTTTCGCCTTCAGGAGGCTCGCTTGACTCAGGAAAAACCTGCAAAACCGTCAAAGAGTGTCGGGACCCTCGTCTGGGATTTCTTCTGCTCAGTAAAACTGGCTATCTTCACTCTGATTCTTCTCGCCATCACCAGCATTGCGGGGACGGTCATCCCGCAGCAGCTCTCAAGGGAAGAATATCTGGAGAAGATGTCCGAGTCGGCCTATAATTTTTATAGCGCCCTTGGCCTGACCGACGTCTATCACGTCTGGTGGTTCCAGCTGCTGCTGCTCATATTGAGCATCAACCTTATCGTTTGCTCCATCAATCGCTTCCCCTATACATGGCGTATGATCGTAAGGCCGACCAACGACCTCGACGAAGACAGCATGTTTAACTACCAGCTCAGGGAGAAGTTTCATAGCCATGAAGCTCCCGATGTGCTGAAGGCCCGCTATGAAGAGCTGGTAACGAAACAGCTCGGGAAGCCTGATGTCGCGGTGAAAGAGGACGGTGGCTTCAGCTTCTTTGTGGAAAGAGGCAAATATGCCCGTCTTGGCGTCTACGTTGTCCACCTGAGCGTCATAATCATCCTGGTCGGCGCGCTCATCGGCTTTGTCTGGGGCGTTCGGGGAGGAGTCAATATTCCGGAAGGGAAGTGGGCCGATACCATCTACCTCTTCGGGACCAACGGTACACCTCATTCTCTCGGCTTTGGCGTAAGGTGTGACGATTTCGACGTGTCGTTCTATGACACAGGGGCGCCCAAGGAGTTCAAGAGCGACCTTGTCATTCTGGAAAACGGCGCCGAAGTGCTGAAGAAGACCATCAGGGTTAACCATCCCCTCACGTACAAAGGGTACACCTTCTACCAGTCCAGCTACGGCCCCACCGAGCCGGTCTTCACCCTGGGCGTCAGGGACCGTGCTTCCGGTGAAGTGCAGTCGATACGGGTTGGTTTGGAGGGTACCCCGGTGCCGCTTCCCAACGGGGATTCTTTCCAGGTGGTAAACTATACACCAAACCTTCAGGAATGGGGTCCTGCTATACAGGTATCGCTCATCAAGGCCGGGCAGCCCCCTAGCACCTTTGTGGTCGTGCAGCGGTATCCGCAGCTCGATGAGACCCGGAACGGCGCCCAGGTTTTCACCCTTACCGACATGCAGCAGGGGTATTACACCGGGCTTCAGGTCACCAAGGACCCCGGTGTCTGGGTAGTGTATCTTGGTTGTATCGTGATTGTTCTGGGTTTTTACCAGTGTTTCTTCATGTCCCACCGCCGGATGTGGGTGACCGTTTATGCCGGCGGCGGCAAGACAACGATCCTGACGGCCGGGAGCACCAACAAGAACAGAGATATCTATGCCAGAGAGTTCCGGCAACTTGTAACACTCATGAAAGGAGGGGAGCACCCCTCGTCCGACAAGGGTAAAGGATAATCTCCACCCTTTTGTCATGTCCGGGAAGGAGGTCCCGAGCATTATGAACAGCACCGCACTTTTTACCTTTTCAACCTATATCTATATACTGTCCGCAGCCTTTTACACCATATTCCTTGCGTTTCGCAACAAGGTGGTAGGCACCATCGCTACGGCAATAACCGCCGCGGGCCTTGGCGCCATGACCATTGCCCTCGGTTGGCGATGGTATGAGTCATACCAGCTGGGCCACGGCCACGCGCCCCTGTCGAACCTTTACGAGTCGCTGGTCTTCTTCGCCTGGTGTACGGTCCTGCTTTACCTGATTTTTGAGTACAAGTACAAGAACAAGACCATGGGTGCTTTCGTTACGCCCTTCGCCTTTCTGGCCATGGCTTACGCATCGCTCAAGGTCGATCCCTCCATTGAACCCCTTATCCCGGCCCTGCAGAGCAACTGGCTGCACGCCCACGTCATTACCTGTTTTATCGGATACGCGTCCTTTGCCGTCTCCTGCGGCATAGCGATCATGTATCTCATCAAGGCGGCCAAGGAGGCGGGGAACGCCCCAGCTGGCGGTATTCTCAGTGTTTTCCCGAGCCTTGAAGTCCTCGACGAGATGATCTACAAGCCGATCACCATCGGTTTCCCCTTTCTCACCATTGGTATCATTGCCGGCGCCGTCTGGGCCAACGAGGCCTGGGGCAGCTACTGGAGCTGGGATCCCAAGGAAACCTGGTCGCTCATCACCTGGTTTGTCTATGCCGTATTTCTCCATGCCCGCGTAACCAAGGGCTGGCACGGCACCAAGACTGCCTGGCTGTCCATCATAGGATTCGCCGCTACCGTATTCACCTATTTTGGTGTCAACTTCCTTCTCTCCGGGCTCCACAGCTACGGCTCCCAATAGTTTCTACATGGGCGGGCCTTTCATGGCCCGCCTTCATTCAAATCCGCGCCAGTAAACGATCCGCAGTATTTCCTTCAGTAATTTGCTAAACAAACCGCGATTACCGCCGATACACAGAACAGATAGTTGTCTCTGCCGTGGAGGTCGCGCCATGACACCATTTGAGAAAGCTCTTTACCAGGAACACCTGAAGATGGCCATGTTGAGAAAGGCTGTGGATGTAGCGGTGGGTGCCCTGCTGGAAGGGGAGATTACCGAAGACGACGCCCTTGAAATCATGGGCGCTACCCGGAGAAAGATACTGGAACTGTTCCCCGACGCCGAGCGGCAGTATGAGCTTATCATAGAGCCCCGGCTTATACGGGCCATGCAGCTTAACCGCTGGGTGTGGGTCGACCGGGTGGTCGCGGAACTCGAGGGGAGAACGAAACTGGCCTGAGCCGGCAGCTTTCTGTCAGGATGTTGAAAAAGTCCCTCCTGAGACTTTTTCAACTACGACTTGGCCGAAATGAATTCGTCCAAGTCTCGCAAATTGCTTGTTTTCTAATAACTCGCAATTTGGCAACCCATCCATGGGATTGCCCATCAGGCTGTTTTTCAACAGCCCGCTAGCGGCAATTTCTGCCAGCGCTGCCGTCGCAATCCTCTTCTTCCGACGCCAGCGCAAGCCCGCAGTCCGGGCATTCCGTCGCATCGGCATCCACCGGATGACCGCATGCCGGGCACTTTCCTTCCAAGGCCCATTCATCCGACTGCCCCGCCTCGGGGTGCATCTCCACAAAGTAGTCGTTAATCATTGCCAAGGCGTCGTGTGCCGCGTCTCTGGGCACCAGCAGTCGATATTGCGAGCCGCACCCTCCCGGCTTGCATCCGTCAGCCAGTTTCACCCGCGATGGCACCCCGTGTCCCGAGAGCATCTCCGAAAGCTCCCGAACCCATCCCTGGGCATCCTGCCGTATCTCGACCCACTCATCCGCGGCGTAGGTTTTGCGAGCGTTTCCCTGAATTTCTTCCGGAAATCTGAGCGGTATCCCGCAATCGGCGCAATTGGCTATGTGCGCGTAGTATTCCACGCCGCATTCCGGGCATACTTTTATATCTGCCTGTGACATATCGTGCCTCCCTCAATCCGTAACCCGGCGAAGAGTATAGCATGGCCGTTTCGATCACACGAGGAGTGAATCGGTTCTCCGTCCCTCTTACCCCTTGACGGTGAACGATAGTTCACTTATAGTGTTTTTATGACCCGGCGCACCGAACCGGAAAGGTTAAGAGAACGGGTTGAGGCCATCAGGCTAACGAGCGAGCCGAAGACCGACGGGGTGGTTATCGGCGTGGTGAGGCAATATAAGTGAGTAGACGGGATGGACTTGCCGTGCGTTTCTATTTGAAGCATATAAGGAAACGGGATAGTATCTGAGCCGCTGCTTGAAGTGGAGGATGGCAATTGACCATGAAAAATCAACCCGCCATTTTTGAAGAACACGAAATTCGGCGCGTTTATGACGAGGCCACGGAAACCTGGTGGTTCTCTGTTATCGACATCGTCCAGGTGCTGACCCAGCAGCCGGATTACCAAGCGGCCAGGAATTACTGGAAGGTCTTGAAGAACCGCTTGAAAAAGGAGGGTAGTGAGTCGGTTACAAAATGTAACCGACTGAAATTACCTGCCGCCGATGGGAAGAACTATCTTACCGATGTCGCCACCGCCGAAACCCTGTTGCGGCTGGTTCAATCCGTTCCCAGCCCCAAGGCCGAGCCGATCAAGCTCTGGCTTGCCAAGGTAGGTTATGAGCGGATGCAGGAGATGGCCGACCCTGCCCTGTCGCTCAACCGCGCCCGCGAGACGTGGCAAAGGCACGGGCGCAGCGAGAAGTGGATTCAGCAGCGCATGACCGGTCAGGAGACCCGCAACAAACTCACCGACTACTGGGCCAATCACGATATTAAAAGGGGCGATGAATTCGCCATCCTCACCAACATAATCCACCAGGAGTGGTCGGGCGTGAGCGTGCAGGCCCATAAAGAGCTAAAGGGGCTGAAGAGCCAGAACCTGCGCGACCACATGAGCGAGGCGGAGTTGATCTTTACCGCTCTGGCCGAGCTTTCCACGCGCCAGATTGCCGAGAGTGTGGAGGCCACGGGCATGGATGAAAACGAGACTGCGGCAAAGACAGGTGGCCGCATCGCCAAAAAGGCGCGGCTGGAACTGGAAGGTAAAACCGGCAGGAAGGTGGTCTCGGCGGAGAATTATCTTCCGCCGACCGGCAGGAAGGGGTTGAGAGAAAAATGAACGACGCTGAAACCTGTCTGCCGGGCCGAATCCTTCGTTTTTGGTGGAGTGAAGGCATTTCCTTGAGGCTCGCGGGTAAGAGATTTAGGCTGGTACGACAGCAGAAAAGTGTTACGGGTGGTGCCCTCACTATTTTTCCCAATAGTGCAGGTTTGGTGACCTCTTGGTCTGCCGTGGGTTGCTGGGAAATGAGGATGATGTCACCGGAAAACTTCGCCAAGACAGGTACAGGTCAAGGAGGCCATCATGGCGGCTATTGAGTCCTCTGAATCGGCAATTAATCGGTTATGCCAGGCGATTTGTCGATCTCTTGCTGTGACTTCGATGGAGCTTGGGAACTCAACCGTTGGGCAACGCTGGCTGAATGCCTCAGCGCTATTCAAGCGGGCTTTGGGCAACAGGCAGTGTAGACGAGACGCGACCCTGTTGTGATTTTCTTGGTGTAATTCTGGTGTCCCCAAAAAGACCTTTGGGTTTCTTTTTAGTGAGCAGCTATGAAGGAAAAATTGCAACAATATCTTGCTCTGGCCAATGACGTACGATCTTTAATGCAGAATGCTGCAGAGAAGATTGATCGCAAGCATCAGCAACCGGATCAGATAATGACCATTAATGAACGTGTTGCTCTTGGGCTTGCCAATAAGATGCACAGTACCTTCGAAGCGCTTGTTGAAGATGCCCGATTGGCTCGCGGTGAAGCCATGCATCATCTTAAGACCTTGGTCGAATGCTTCATCTATCTATACTGGGTAAGTCAAGGAAAAGATGACGAACGAGCCAAGCAGATTCTTGCTTGGGCATGCACAGAAAAAGAGAAGTTTTTTAAGAACAATCCTGGATATCCGGGTGGGACGGCATATTTGAAACGCTGGCAGGATGCTCACGAAAATATGACTTCCTCTTTAAGGGGCAAAAGTGGAGAAAGAAAGATTTTTGATCTCGCGAAAAATTCTGGTTTAAATGACTACTACTCCCGGATTTACCGGCTAGCTTGTGACTCTGCGCATATCGCCGACATACATGACTATATGCCGCTCCAAGGCAAATCCATTGCGTGGAGACAGACAGATACATCCGAGCTTATGGCCTACGTGGCTATCGATTACGGAGTGCATATGATGTGCGGTTTGCTTGAAATCGGTTCTTATTCTTACCACCTTGGCCTTGAGGCCGATATACAGCGCCTCAGAGAAAATTATAACGAGGCAAGAGCGCATTAATACTGAGACCGATTAAACCAGGAATGTGAGGCAGTGCGGGACGCCCATAAAATTATAAGTTTCTTTGCGCCGATAGAACAAGCTCAAGGCTTGAGTTGAGAAGTTGAGCTTTCCGTATAAGCTACGGCTTGAAACCACAGAGACCCAGTTCATTGACTGTCCTGAAATGTGCCACGCTACCACTGGCCAGTAGCCAATAATTTCCCACGGCAGACAGGCCTCACCTTACAGGCTTCCTCCCATGTCGACACCAAATCAAGACCACCAGCCCCTCACCACCCGTTCCTGGCCCACGGCCATCATGCATATGGACGCCGATGCCTTCTTCGCCTCCTGCGAGCAGGCGATCCACCCGGAGCTTCGCGGCAGGCCGGTAATTACCGGCAAGGAGCGGGGGATTGTGGCCGCAGCCAGCTATGAGGCCAAGGCCAAGGGGGTAGAGCGCGGGATGCGGCTCTTCGAGGCGCGGAAAGTCTGCCCCGACGTAGTAATGCTGCCGTCGGACTACGAGACTTACAGCCTCTTCTCGGTGCGGATGTTCGACATCCTCCGCCGTTTCTCGCCCGATGTAGAGGAGTACTCCATCGACGAGGCATTTGTGGACCTCACCGGGCTTCGGCGCAGCTTTCACGGCTCATACGAAGAGATCGCCAAAAAGGCGCAGGAGGCAGTCGCTCGGGAGCTGGGGATCACCGTCTCCGTGGGGGTAAGCCTCACCAAGGTGCTGGCCAAGGTAGCATCGAAACACAGGAAACCCCGAGGTCTTACCATGATCCCCGGGCGGGAGATCCACGACTATCTGGCCTCGCTGCCGGTAGGGAAGGTATGGGGGATAGGGCCGAACACGGCGGCCTTTCTCAACAAATTCGGTATTGGCACCGCTCTTCAGTATGCGCAGGCCGATGAGCGGTTTATAAAAGGGCGTCTCTCCAAGCCGTTTCAGGAGATTTGGCATGAGCTCAACGGCCGGAGTGTCTACCCCGTCGTTGCCGAATCGCGGCATGAGTACCAGTCGATCAGCAAGACGCGGACCTTCACCCCGCCGTCGGACGACGAGGCCTTCGTCTTTGCCCAGCTCTCGAAGAACCTTGAGAATGCCTGCATCCGTGCCCGCCGTCACAACTTGGCCGCGACGCGACTCATAGTCTTTCTCAAACAGCAGGATTTCCGCGATGCGGGGGTGGAGATCAGGCTCAGTCGTCCGACCGCCTTTCCCGCCGAGCTGTTTGAGCCGCTTAAAGAGGGGTTCGGTGGGGTATATCGCCCAAAGATTCTCTACCGCTCCACCGGCGTGGTGCTGGGCGGGCTGGTGGCGGAGAAGAGTGTCCAGTACACCCTCTTCGACGACGTGACAAAGATCGAGAAGATGGCGCGGCTCTACACCGCCGTGGATGAGCTTTCGGAGCGGTTCGGCAAACACACGGTGCAGCACGGGGTCAGCCTGTCGGCGAAGCTGCAAGCCCAGCACGAGGGGGAGCGGGGAGATGTGGCCCAGCGGAAGACTGAGCTGTTTGCGGGAGAAAACAAACGTCAGCGGCTGGGGTTGCCGGTGTTGAAGATAAAGGTGTAAAGAGGATGCTTATCTTTTTGCCCGCCGATACCCCGCCCGGATAGCCTCCTCCTCGGTATCGAAATAGACCCGGTTCTTCTCTTTCACGTGCTCGTAGTTGGCCTGCCCCGGCAGGTGATACACCCGGGACGATTTATTGCCGATGATCTTCCCCTGTCCCTCTTTCTGAGTGTCGGCAGGCACGGCGTTCCTATGGTTCCCCTGGTAGGGGAAGGTGTCGATGATGGTGCCGGTGCGGTCCGCAAGGCGGGAAACGCCGCCTTCCTGCTTCCAGGCCGAGTCCTGTTCCGACCAGTAAACAACGGCCTGTCCCCGGCCATCCCTTGTGTCTTCTCTACTTCTGCCCGACACGATCACCGAATACCCCGGTTCGATACTGACGTCGGGGAATATATACCGATGTCCCTTGTCATCGGAGAGGGTATGCCCGGCCAGCTGCGCGGTTTTTTCGCTGAGATTGACGATGCGGACGTGGGAAGATCCCCGGCGCTCAGGCGCCGCCGGATCGGCCAGGTGGACGGAGGTGATTTTGAGTATTCGCGTGCGGCCGCTACCCGCCCAGATACCGATCCCACGTTGCCTCGCCTCGGCCTGATTTTTCAGAAGCAGCGAGTCGTGCTTCCCTTCAGGCCCTATGAAAAGGGCGTGGGCCACCCCTTCCCGAACCAGGCGGGCGTTTACCATCTGGTCGCCGACATAGACATAGGCCAGGAGGCGGCCGTAGGCATCGCTCTCCCTGTCGCCCTCAAATTCCAGCCGGACCTTCCTTCCCAGCACCAGGGCCCGGTTCAGGTCTTTTGCCTTTTGATACAGCGGTTCTCCTCGCTCCGGCGTGTTGATCCCCAGGTAGCGGACCTTTCTCCCGTCTTCAATGACGGCGGTGTCGCCGTCTATGACCTCCACGACCCGCACCTTCTGATCGGCTGCAGCGAGGGAGGCAAAGGCAAGAACGATGAAGAGGGGGAGGGCAAGTCGCCGCGACAGGTCTGTCAAACTACGCATATCTCTACTCCCGGGTTTGTAGCGTTGATTCATGAGAGTGTACCGTTTGCCGGGCACAGGAGCAAGGGTTGGAAATCCCCGTATGCATAAAGGGGTTGACCAGTGGGGCGACAAGCTCTATAACTCTACAGGAATATGACTGATCCGGAGACCCTTTCATGAAATCATGCTGCCTGGAATCGATAAAGAAATAC
>Ga0224505_10000731_pt1 | contig 22098 bp, 28 predicted proteins | sample SF_Jan12_sed_USG_FD_169102 | JGI IMG/M metagenome (GOLD analysis project Ga0224505, IMG submission 169102) | Sediment microbial communities from San Francisco Bay, California, United States - SF_Jan12_sed_USGS_4_1 | ecosystem: Environmental > Aquatic > Marine > Sediment | place: USA: California... | reverse complement strand
TCGCATTGGCCCATGCGGTCAACGTCGATCGTTCTGCGGACGACAGGAGAATCGCTGGGGCCCGATGCATGGGGCAGAAGATAGCGCTCGCCGGAATTGATTGTCAATCTATTTATGACGCACTACAGTAGCGGCTACCCTACTCCAAAAAGTGCGCTTGCCAAAGGGAAGAATCGATTTGTCATTCGATGTGGATCGACCGTGTGTCCAATCGCCAGACATGTTCCGTTGCCGGGCACTTGCCTTTGAGTCCACCAGGGACCTCTATCCGGGCTAGGGGGGTGAGGGTGTAGCTGTCGCTGTAATGGCGATGGAGTTCATCGGGAGTGATGGAGAAGGGAGGTCCAGGCGCCATAGTTTGGTCGTACTCATAGCCGATGACGAGTTGGGGTGCGAACGCCGTGATGGTCTTGAGATGCGCCGTGTACCGTACCCTCATCGTTTCTGGTAGCGCGACCAACGCAGCCCGGTCATAGACTGCATCGACGGGCCCGAGGACTTCGGAAGACAGGTCAAAGATATCCCCCACGAAAATGTCGATCTTCCCTCCACGAAAGTGTTTGTGCTTTCCGACCTCTGATCTGGTCGGTTCCACTCCCAGTTCGGCAAAGAGTTGTGTGACGGCCAGTTCGCTGAGTTCTGCTCCAGCCACCGTATACCCTTGGGATAGGAGCCAGCCGAGGTCGAATGACTTACCGCAGAGCGGGACAAAGACGCGTCGGCCCGAAGGAAGATTCAGCGAAGGAAAGTGGGCGATCAACAGCGGGTTGACGGTGGATTCGTGCCATCCGGTCTGGTTCGTCTGCCAGCGGTTGTGCCAAAAGTTTGGTTCCATGCGAATTCCTTCGTGAGTGGAGGTGAGGGCGTTGCCAGTGACATCCTAAAGGGCCGGGGTGAAATGAGGCAAGATCAGAGAAGGGTAGTTTGGGATGATGTCTAAATGGCCGAAGCTTGGTCGCGTACCATGAATAATGCGTCCAAACCTAGGTCTGTCACTGGTTGATGTTCCAAGCAGAAGGCAATATCCAACTTACACCTTCCCTAGCTTTTATCATCCAGAATCTTGTGGAGATTTGCTTCCGTCAGCCCCTGTGCCGTGACCTTCTTACTCACCCGATCTGAAAACCGTAGAAGCTCCTCTCGGTTCATAGCGCACACTCGTTCATACTCTTGAGCTGAGAGCAGCACAGCCACATCTCGTTTCTGGCGGCGGATCATTACGGGCTCACGTTGCGCCGCATCCAGGATCGCCGCCAGTTTCTGCGTCGCATCGCTTGCTGAGACGTATCGCATGGTCGTCACCTCTCATGTCCGTTCTATCTAGTTTAGATAAAGTAGACAATGTTTATTGATTGCCTATATACATCAATGTCTTGGAGAGAGCTATCGGCACTGCTCAGATTTAGAGAACTATCGGCGAGCCACGCTGTCCGACTTGCTGAACGAAAGCTCCTCGCTCACGCCTGAACTGGCGTTGTGCATGGAGAAGGCCTTTCATCGCAACATGAACGTGCTGCTACGGATGCAGGCCTGGCATGATGCTACGGAAATGCGGGAGCTCCCGGGGTAAATCAAAGTCGATCCCTATGTGGCGGCATGACGGCTTGAATATCGGCTTTGGTCAGGCGGGGATAGGCATCCAGCAGATCAGCTTCTGTCGCACCTTCACCGAGCTTTCTGAGAATCAACTCAACGGGAATGCGCGTGCCACGAATAACGGGTTTGCCCATCATCACTTTGGGATTCATCTCAATGCGAGGTGTCGTCATGGCTTGGCTACGCTTTGTTGAGACGAGTATAGCAGACTGACCGGGCAATACCCAGCATGACGTACAGGCGTTGGTTAGAACACACGCCCGATATGTTTGGCTGATGGGCTTCGCATATGGTGAGATGCATACTCCAAGAGCCGACTCCAGCTTTCTGACCGTTTCGTTCTTACTGATCATCCAGATATTCCGCGCGACAACACCGCGGTGTAGTGCAATGAAAAGAAGGCCGGTTGGAGACCAGATCGGCTCTCCTGTGCCTGCGCGATTCAAGATCTAGCCTCAACTTCGCGACGAATCATAAATCATCCGGTGTGAGGCCCGTTACCTTTGATAGGCGAGCCAGCATGCGCGGACCAATTTCCTCGCGGTCGTGAAAAGCGAAGATTACATCGGGCCAACCGTTTCTCTGGAGTACGCGATGGGAGCCGGTCGTGCGTTTGATTTGCCAGCCGATGCGGAGAAGCGCGGAAAACACGCGTGAGGCCTGGGTCGAAGGCCACTGGCTCATGCGGCGATAAAGGAGACGTTCAGCAGTTCCTCAGGCACAGCGTCCTGGTGTTCGAGGCGATCGGCCATGGCACGGAGCGCGAGAGCCTGGACTGCTGCAAGGGCTGCGGCCTTCGTCTGTCCATAGGCCATCACGCCTGGCAACGCTGGCACCTCGCCGATCCACCGGCCGTCCGCTTCCTGTTCCAGTTCGATCTTCAGTTGTGTCATCTTGGCCATGAATAGTCTCGATACCGTATGACTGACATCAGGCTAAGCCTCTACAGATGGGAAATCAAGCAGTCACTGGATCAGCGGCGCGCCGTAAATAGGTCAATACGCATACCGGACCCAGATCGTCACCCACTCGCAGGGAGCTCTCAACTTGCAAGGGCATAGACCATTCCATTTGGCTTTTTATGCCTCGTCGGGAATAAAACTGACCTCGCAATGCACAAGGCAAGATGCGATCCTGCTTCTATTCTCTAGCTTCGACGAGCAATTGTTATTCTCCTATTCAGGACTCTGTTAAAATCGCCTTTCCCAATTTGGTATCTGGATCGGAGGCAGAATTATGCAACCTTTCTCCATTCGTCATGGGAAAGCACTCGTGGAACAGCGCATTCGGGTCACAATGAAGGACCGATTGCGCCACCGGCTATGGCTGACGGTACAAAAATACAATGAATCATATTGGTACCAGCCAGACCCTTCAGACAATTGGACTTCAAAAACAAGCATTGCAGAGCAGACCGAGATAAAGCTGAATCGGCTTCTCGGTTTTCCAGAGCTTAAGTCACGAGCTGCGGAAGATGCAGTAGGGTTTGAAGGGTATTTCATGAAGGGGTATCCCTCATGCGCACTTGAAGTGATTGAACAGTTTGCGGAAGAGCTATCCACATTCGGGGAGCATGGCTATGGTAAGCGTCAGGCGGAACATTTTCAAACAGAAATTAATGCAGCGATGATGGACTTTGAATGCCCCTGGCGCCTTTCTGATGGTCGGTTCTTTCAGATCGACGCTGAGTTCTTTCAGGCTGAAATCATTCAAAAGGGCGAAGATATTTTGAGAGAAAAGGGATTTGAGGGTGCGCACGATGAGTTTCGAGAGGCTCGTGAAGACTTCGTAGATGGAAAGACCAAAGATGTCATCTTGAAGGCATTCAAGAGCTTCGAGAGCACGTTAAAGACCGTACTCAATCAGCATAGCGGGGATATCACAGACCTGCTCCGAATGTTCCGAGAGAAGGGATTCTTGGATGATATTCCAGAAGCTCCAGCAAAGGCAATCAGTAAGACGGTACTTGGATCACTGGCAACGCTCCGGAATGAACTGGCGGGACATGGGCAAGGAAATGCAGTCATAGAAGTACCCCATCATTACGCTGTCTTAGCAATTCATCTGGCTGGTTCTTTGAATCAATTTGTTCTAGATCACTACCTAAGAAAGCAGCCACACCCCACAGTGGTGTCACCTTGTAAATAACGATATGCAGCGGAAATCAAGAGCAGTAACTACAAAGGCTGGGATCGTATCTTGTATCACTAGCTTGTTGTGACTGTATGAGAAAAAGCAGGTAGCGGAGTGCAGGCGCTATGGCCTGGCAGATGACCTGTCGATGGTGAGGCCGGTGCGGCTGTCGTCATTCAATGAGCTTTCGTCTCTCAAGCGAGGGCCTGATTGCGTCCGTTGATTGAGGTCGGAGTCTTTGGGCTGGACGCGATGGCGTGGCAACTGACACCTGGTGGAGGCGGGATTGCAGCGCCCACGTTTTGTTTTCATCGGGAGCGGGGAATCGCTCTGGATCGCACGACCTGTGCGCGGTTTGAGGGAAGATGAATCCAGACCCTGTGCCGAGGCCACAGTAGCGAGGATGACGATGGAGGCCACCGCACTCCATTGAACCAGAATTGTTCTCATCGAGTCTAAGCCTAGCAGGAGTTGAGCAGGCGTCAATGAATACTGGGATGAGGATCACGTGTGAGGGTTAGAGCAGCGTCTGGAGCTTGCTCAAGGTTTCCATGACTACGTTGAGGGAGGCTGCGCCTTTCTTGACGGCCTTTCTCGCTTTCCAATCCAGGCTCTTCACTTGATCTGCCAGTACCACGCTCATCCTCTGAGGGTCGTCACTCACTACGACTTCAAAAGGATACCCCTTCTTCTGGCTGGTCATGGGGCAGCAGAGCATCAATCCAGTGACCCGATTGTAGTTTGCCGGTGACAGGACGAGTGCAGGCCGATGTCCGGCTTGCTCATGGCCGGATTGCGGGTTGAATTGTAACCACACGATATCCCCTCTGTCTGGAACATAGGCGGATTTCTTCATCACCAGATCTCGCGGCCGACCGGAGCACCTGTATCTACTTCACCGTGCAAGTTCTTCGAGGTGATCCGTTTGACAAGGTCGTCAAGGCGATACACTCGCCGTAATTGTGGTTTCAGCACGACATTCCCATCCTGCACCTCGATTTCCAAATCGTCCTGAGCTTTGAGACCAACTTGCACCGCGACACTCTTTGGAACTCGAATCGCTAGGCTGTTCCCCCACTTCTGCGCCGTAGTTTTCATGCGGTGCCCTCCTGCGTAGATACGGTGTAGATACTATGCCGGTTAGTCAGCTGCGTCAAGACCTCGATTCCATGCATCTATGTCAGGACTCATTCTGATAGACGACTACGACTGTTTTTCGGGTTCTGTGAGGATGCTCAACCAATACCGGGTATGTTTGAGTTCGCCGGTTTTTCGGAATGCGCCGAGTTCGACGAGGCTCTGTAAATCCCTGGTGGCGGTGGCTCTGGAGGTGTTGGTGATTTTGAGATAGTTCTCTGCACTGAGCCCGCCTTTAAACCCGTCCAGCCCTTCCCGAAACATGCGCGCCAGTGCTTTGTCCTGCCGTTCATTAATCTTTCCACGCAGCCGGTCATAGAGCCTGGTTTTGGCAATGAGAAAATCAATGAGGCGCTGGGTGTACTGTTGGGCTTCCAACACGGTTCTGGTGAAATAGAGGAGCCAGTCTGTGATGTTCAAATCCTTACTGTTGTCCTCAAGGGCCGTATAGTAGGCCTTCCGGTTCCGGCAGATCGTCTGGGACAGTGCGATGAGCGTCGGTCGTCCCAAGCTCTGAGACAAGGCCTTTTCTGACAGCGCTCGTCCAATTCGTCCATTGCCGTCTTCGAATGGATGGATCGATTCAAAGTAGAGGTGTGCGATGCCTGCCCGGGTCAATGTCGGGAGTGGCTGTTGGCCATCCGGTGCCGTGTGGTTGAACCATGTGAGAAATCGGTTCATCTCCGTTGGGATTTTGTCCGATGGCGGCGCTTCGAAATGCACTTTGGGCGTTGCGATCGGGCCTGACACGACTTGCATCGGATTCTCTGTGGTCCGATACGCTCCGATCGTAGTCAGGTCTTTTCGTCCACGCATCAGCATCGCATGCCAGCGGAAGAGCTGTTCTTCAGACAGCGCGACGCTGGCGTGCTGATAGAGGTCGGACATGAGGGCAGCAATGCCCGCTTCGGCAGGAGGGACTTTCCGGTTATCCGTATCCAGTCCGAAATTCCGGCGAATGGAGGATTGCACGGAATCACGGTTGAGTAATTCTCCCTCGATCTCTGAAGTGGTGACGGCCTCATTACTGATCAGCTCGATGGCGAGCTGCGACTTATCACATTCCGTGAGATGTTTGATGGCGCCATGAACCATTCCCGCTTCATGGATAAATTGGGTCTCGTTCGGGGCAAGAGCCTCCCTGTCATAGGTGAAGTTCGGCCAGTCGTCTTCTTGCCAATTCCAGGTCATGAGCGATAGACCTCTCACGTATGGCTCACAATAGACCAATTTCATGAGTTATAGAAGCGCTTTCTATAACTCATGGGCGCAATCGACCGCTGGTGTATCTATGGATGGCTGACAGGCCTTAGCGTCCCATGTCGGTTCCAGCAGTTGAAGATCCTGCACGGTCAGCGTCGCGACACCGAAGCTTTCCTCCACTAGGCCACGGACGAGATAGGGCTGGTTTGAGGAGAGGAGATGGCAGTAGCGGCGATAGACTTCGGGGAACAGTGTGGCATCGTAGAGGGCTGTGACGTCTTCCAGCGTGATGAATTCCATGGCCTGGCCCTGCTTGGTTTCAGCAGACTTCTCTGTGATCAGCACACCGACCATGGTGATGCGCTGGCCGACAAACTGATGCATCTGTGAGGCGGGAACTGGTTTCAGCCGTTCGATGTGCTGGCGATAGAGGGTCAGAGGATGGCGACTGGACAGAAATCCGAACGATTCAATTTCATGGGCTCGTCTCTGAGCGGCTGCATAGTCGTCCGGGATCGGGAGAGGGCCTGCCGTGGTATCGCTTTCCACATACAGCCGCCACATTAACGCTGGTCTGGTCAGTTCACCGGCGATGGAATCACAACAGCCTGCTCGGACCAAGGCTCTAGCCTGTGCCGGCTCGGGTTTTACACGCTGGAGAAAGTCTTGGAAGGATCGATAGGGACCGTGCTGGATACGCTCGTTGACAATCCTCTCGCCGAGGTCTTTGGGGATGGTCTTCACTTGCATCAAACCCATCCGCAGCCGCTCGCCTTCACCGCGATAGGCCCAGGCGCTCTCGTTGATATCCGGCAGGAGAATCGCCAGTCCCATGCGCCGAGCTTCCGAGAGATAGGCGAAGGTCGAATAAAACCCGCCATGGTTGCTGATGACGGCGGCCATGAACTCCGCGGGATAATGCGTTCGCAGATAGGCCGACTTGAACGAGACCTGCGCGTAGCTGGCCGAATGGGGTTTGCAGAAACTGTAGCCGGCGAAGCTCATGATCATCTTCCAGATCTTGTCGATCGTCTCCGGTGATGCGCCATTTCTTTTGGCACCTCGGCAAAACTGCTGATAATAATCTTGCAGCTGTCGCTGTTTGTGTTTCTTGCTGATGATCTTGCGAAGCTGATCCGCATCTTCAACGGAAAAATCGGCCAACGCCATGGCGACCTTTGACACGTCTTCTTGATAGGTCATGATGCCGTGGGTCTCGTCCAACACTCCGTCCAGCTTGGGATGGAGAGATGGGCGAATTCCTGCATGTGCACGACGGATAAAGTCTTCGACGAAGAGATTCGTGGCGGGTCTGACGAGGGACGAGACCATGACGAGGTATTCGAAGACATCGGCCTCCGCGCGGCGATGTGGAGGCATGCCGAGCCACAACTTTCTTAATAGGAGACGAGTGGCGGGCGACTCGACATAGAAGCAGCCGATCGTATCGCCGCGTCTGACGGCTTCTTGCGTGGCAGCATCGTCCAGGGGATCCCATGTCGCGTAATCGATCTGTCGGCCTGTGTGTTCGGCGATGGCGGCGAGGGCATCCCGGATCACCGCCAAGGAACGGTTCCCAAGGATGTCGATCTTGACGAGACCGGCCTCCTCCGTCTGGTCTTTTTCCCACTGAATCACCGGCAGACCCTTCGCTGTGTATTCGATCGGTACATAGCGCCTGATCTCGTCCGGTACGATGACGACTCCGCCGCAATGCATGGAGAGGTGACGAAAGTGATCCTGCACTTTCAGCGCCTGCAGTAGGATCTCGGGCCAGGGTGTTTTCAATGTTAACGTTTGTGAAAGGCGATCGAGCCACTGCTCGATCGTCGGGGGAGTGAAAAAATTCAATACGCCCTTCTGGCGCACGATTTGCGACAGGATCTTGCTGATTTCCTCGGCGGGTATGCCATAGACCTTGGCTGTTTCGCGGATCGCCGCCCGAAAGCCGAGACCGTTCTGGTTTGCCACCATGGCGGCTTGACGCTCACCATAATGCTCGAACACCCAATCCAACATGCCGTCGCGCTCGTCCCAAGGAAAGTCGATGTCGATGTCCGGCGGGTCTTTCCGGCCTGGATTGAGAAACCGCTCGAAGAAGAGGTGGTGTTTGATCGGATCGACGTGGGTAATGTTCAGACAGTAAGACACGATCGAGGCGGCAACCGATCCACGACCACAGGTGCGGGGTGCTTGGCTGACGATTTCCTCCACGACAAGAAAATAATGGGCGAAGCGTTTGGCTCGAATGATGGTCAGCTCTTTTTCAATCCGGTCGCGAACCTCTTGCGTGATGACTCCGTATCGATCCTGTGCGCCGGCATAGGTTTTGTCTTTGAGAGTCACAAATGCATCTTCATCGGTCAGTCGACGGAAGGCTGGAAAGATGCTTTCGCCGAAACGCCAATCGCTGTAACAGGCCTCGGCAATGCGAACAGTGTTCTTTACTGCTTGAGGGATATGCGGAAAGTGAGATGCCATGAGCGCAGGGGGCATCAGCCACTGCCTCGGCATACAGCAAGCCTCTTCTGGTAATCGCGACAGGGTTGTGTTGAGGGCGATGGCACGCAACAGACGATGGGTGGCAAAGTCGTCTGGATGAGAAAAGTACACACGATTGGTGGCGACGGGCGGTAGCTCGGTTCGCCGACTGACGAGAACCGCCTCGTGCATGGTCGGTCCCGGCGTCAGCTCGACGTACAGATCTTGCCGTGAATCTTGCAGCCAAGCTGTGAGGGCTACTGTATCGTCCGTGAAGATGATGAGCCCGCTGCGATAACGAGAGACGGACGTGAGAACGTCGAACGAGGGATTGCAATGGCGCTCCGACAGCAGGCGACAAAGGTTGGCATAGCCGTCAAGTGTTTTAGCCAGCAAGACTGCGCGATGGCCGACGGTCGTCAGTTCAGCGCCGAGAATCGGTCGGATGCCATGCTGCTTGGCCTGCTCGATGAATCTGATAGCTCCGTACAATCCATTCGAATCGGTCAGGGCTACAGCCGGTGAGCCCTGTTGCTGCGCGAGGGCGCAGAGTTCTCCCAGTGGCGATACGCCTCGCATCGGCGAATAGGTGGAATGGACATGGAGATGCACGAACTGAGTACCCGTCATCGTAATGTTCGCCCCCAAGACAAGGCTTGTTCGCCGAATTTTGCGCGAATCTGATCCAGCGCCAGCGCGAGGCGGTGAGCGCGGGGAAGCGACAGAGAGTCCGATCCGTCGAAGAGCGACAGTTGCTGCGCCGGAGGTTCCAGCCGACTGACTCGAAGCATCATCCGTGTGAGACGCACCCGTCGGGTGAAACAGCGGTAGAACAGTCGTATCAGTGCTGGTTGGAGGTCGACTTCCCAAAAGGTGCCTTGCGGCAATGGCTCCTCCGCTGTCCGCTCGACATGGTCGCTGTGCCGTATCGTCAGCATGATCAGCCGGCACACACGCTGGTGTTGCCGAAGCGTTGTGCAAATCTGTTCCAATAGCCGGTATAGCCGTCCCAGTAAGACCCGATCATCTATGTCATCTGGATCGAGATGAAGCGAACGTTCGATAACCGGCTGTGCGATCGGGGGATGCACGGGAGAACAATCGATGCCTTGAGCCCAGTCGTGCAGCATATTGGCAGGAGTGCCGAGAATGGCTTGCAGGTGTGCGAGTGAAACAGCGGCAATCGCTCCGAGTGTGAGGAGATTGACATCTTTCAATCGTTGCCAAATGCGGGAGACGGTAGCTCGGTGAAGGCCGGGGAGCACCATGGTCGGCAATGGAGCGAGAAATGACTGTTCGGCCCCTGAGTGGATCGACAAGACTTGAGGTGGCTTCGTCAGCGTGATCGCGGCCAGTTGTGAGACCAACTTGTTGCCCGCCAGTCCGATGGTGCTCGGCCATCGTTGTTGATGGGCCAGCTCTCGACTGATGCGTGCTGCGAGATCGATGGGGGGACCAAAGAGTCGGGTCGTGCCGGTGAGGTCGAGGAAGAGCGAACCGGGTTTGATCGATTCCCAGACCGGCGCAACGGATGAGATGTGCCGTTGCAGTTCACGGTGGGCGGCGTGAGCGAGCGATGGATCCGGGGGGATCACTCGCAGGCCAGGGCAGATGAGCCGTCCGAAGTCGATGGAGATGCCAGGCTGAAGACCTTCCTGGAACGCTTCCGTAGAAATTTCTTGAATGACTGCACGGGGCGTATGGGTTGGTGCCACGGCTACTGGTCTATCTCGAAGAGACCGGTCGACTGCCCGGGCCAATACAATTCCAAAGGAAGGAATACGAAGGCAGACAATATGGCGGTCCATGGCAACTCACCTAGTAACCAATGGTTACACTTTGATGTGTTTCTGTCAATGGCGGTAAAGCCCTTCATGAAGCCCAAAGTCAGATCGATAGCTCGTACGTCAGGCTGGTTTTGAGAAACCGCTCTTGAGCAGATTGCCCCAGGCTTTATTGACAGTGTGAGAAATCCTGTGCTACGGTCCGCCGTTCTGTTCGTCAAATAGGTACCCTACACCTCGCTCCCGACTGGTTCGGGGGCCTTTGTCCAGGAGGATCGCTGCATGGAGCTCTACGAGTCTCTGTTTATCATTCGTCCGTCCGTTTCTGATGAGGAGACAAAAACCCTCATCGACAAGATGAAAAGCGTTGCCGATAAGACCGGCGCCGAGTTCATCAAGGCCGAAAATTTAGGGAAGAAGAAGCTCGCCTACGAAGTGCGGCGTGAGCGGAAGGGTACGTACGCCTATTTCTATTTTAAGGCGCCGAACAACACCGTCGGGGAATTGGAACGGGCCTACCGTTTGGAAGACAACATTATCAAGTTTCTGACGGTGCACCACGAAAAGCCGTTGGTGGAACGGCGTCCGATCGAAGCTTCAGCACAGGGGTCTGACGGTGGCCGGGTTTAATAAAGTCATCTTGATGGGGAATCTCACCCGGAACCCTGAGCTTCGGTACACGCCGAACGGGACGCCGGTAGCGAGTTTCGGCCTGGCGGTGAGCCGTCGGTTTAAACAGGGTGAAGACCTGAAGGAAGAGGTGTGTTTTGTCGATATCGTGGTGTTCGGCAGGCAGGCGGAACATTGCGGACAGTACCTGAGCAAAGGGAATGGGGCCATCATCGAAGGTCGGTTGCAACAGCGTCGATGGGAAACCGAAGACGGCCAAAAACGTAGCAAGCATGAAGTGGTCGCGCAAACGGTGACATTCATGCCGAAACGTCAAGATGGCGGTATGAGCGCCGAACCTCCGATGCATGACGACCCGGGGTATGACATGAGCGAAGAAGGTTAATGCCAAGCGCATGAGGAGGCAGTATGGATCGAGGTGACAGCGAACGCGGAGGCGGGGGGCGGTTATTTCAGCGAAGACGTCCCTGTCGATTTTGTTTGGATAAGATACCGATCGATTTCAAGGATGCCGGCTTGCTCAGGAACTTTTTGACTGAGCGCGGGCGCATCGTTCCTCGTCGTATTTCCGGGAATTGTATGCGGCATCAGCGTGAACTGACGGTGGCCGTCAAGCGGGCGCGGCATATCGCCATTATCAGTTTTGCTGAAGAGCGATGAAGAACGTGCTCGGCGATTTCGATGCATTCATCCAGGACAGCAGTACGTCGTCGAGAATGACTATGGATATCTTGACACCGAAAATCGCGGATATCACGGCCGAGGGCCTTTCCTTGTCGGGAGACCTGACAGGCGAAGAGTTGGGGCTTGCTGATGCCGATGTGTCGATTCGCGGAACGGTGGCAGTGGGATTGGATCTTCGAGCGATCGAGCGTACCTTTTATGTGACGGGAGTTGTGGAAGGGACGGCGATTCGTCAATGTGCGCGCTGCCTCAAGGCGTTCGATGATCCATTAGCGTTTTCGTTACGAGTCGTGTACGAGCGGGAAACGAAAGTGACGGCGCCTGTGTCAAAGCGCGACGACATCCGAAAGAAAAAGACAACGACACTTCCTGAGGTTGAACAGGAACAGCAGGACGACGATCGCTATTACTTTACGGGTGACCATCTGGAGCTGGCTCCGATGTTGCGCGAACAGGTGATTCTCGCATCTCCGATGCACCCTCTCTGTTCCGACACATGCCTTGGGTTGTGTCCACGATGTGGGAAAAACTTGAACGAAGGACCCTGTCACTGTGCCGCAGAGCCGATGGAAGGTCCATTTCAGGTGTTGCGCACGATCAAGGAAAAACTGCGAGAGTCCAGCGATTAGTGAACGACATTCAGGGTCGAGAGGAAGAAGGAGTCACCATGCCGAATCCAAAACATAAACATTCACGGGCGAGACGCGATAAGCGCCGTACCCAAAAGCTGCGTATGACCCTACCAGGAATGGCGGTGTGTCCACAGTGCCATGAGGTAAAGCTGCCGCACTATACGTGTTTGAACTGCGGCACCTATAAAGGCAAGGCTGTTATTCAGGTTGAGGAAGCGTAAGCGGAAGTCGAATATCCGCCATCGTGCCCAGACGCTGGACATTGACGGAGTACGGTACGTTCCTGGGCGCAGTCTTGGCCGTGTTGTTGGGAGTTGCCTAGCGAACACGGCGGTCCGCTGCAGAGAGATTCCAGCGCGTTCGTTGTGAACTAAAGGGGGCGACGCGTGGTCAGCCACTCTTTCCGACGTCATCTGTGAGTACACCATCTCGTATGAAGATTGCGCTTGATGCGGTGGGGGGAGACCATGGCCCCGCCCCGTGCATCGAGGGTGCCGTTCAGGCTGTGAAAGAGTTCGACGTCGAGATTATCCTCGTCGGCGATGAAACCACGCTCAAGCAGGAATGTGCTCGTCTCGCCTGTCACGATTCCCGCGTGTCCATTCGCCATGCGTCACAGGTTGTTGAGATGCATGAATCGCCTGCCGCAGTGGCTCGGAAAAAGCGGGACTCGTCCATCTGGGTCGGAACGGAGCTCGTGAAGAACGGCCAGGCTGACGCGATCGTGAGTCCCGGTAACACCGGGGCGAGTATGGTCGCCTCCTTCTTTTTGTTAGGGTTGGCAAAGGGGGTTGAACGACCGGCCATCGCGACCAGTCTGCCGACGCTGAGCGGGGAAGCGATCATGCTGGATGTTGGAGCGAATGTCGACTGTACCGCCACGCACCTTGAGCAGTTTGCGGTGATGGGGAACGAATATGCAAAGCATCTGCTGGGGAAGCCGAATCCTCGCATCGGGCTACTGAGTATCGGAGAGGAAGATACCAAGGGTAACGAGGTTACCAAAGAGGCGTTTAAGCTGCTCAAGAGCAGTTCAATGAATTTTGTCGGGAATGTTGAGGGGCGCGATGTCTACAGTGGAATCGCCGACATTGTGGTGTGTGACGGGTTTATCGGCAATGTCGCACTGAAAATTTCAGAAGGAGTCGCAGCGATGATCAAGCGGCTCCTGCTCAAGGAAATCTCCGGCCATTTTCTTGGCCGGCTTGCATACCCCTTCATCTCTGGTCCGCTACAGAATCTCAAGCGGAAAATTGACTATGCCGAGTTTGGCGGGGCTCCGCTTCTCGGAGTCAACGGGATTACGATGATTTGTCATGGGCGTTCGTCGGCCAAGGCTATTAAGAATGCGATTCGGCGAGCCAAAGGAATGGCCGAGGGGAGGGTTCGAGAACAGATCCAGCGAAACATTGAAGCCAGTCACTCCCACCCGCCGGTGGAGCTCGAGACATGAAAGCGCGCATCGCTGGAACCGGTTCCTATGCCCCCACCAGGGTGTTGACCAATGCGGACCTTGAGGGCATGGTCGCCACCTCCGATGAGTGGATTCGAGAGCGGACCGGCATTCGTGAACGGCGAATTGCCGCGACGGGAGAAGCCTGCTCGGATCTGGCGGTTCAAGCCGGGAAACGGGCCTTGGCGGCTGCCGGTGTGGCGGCGAGCGATCTCGACATGATTTTGGTGGCGACGTGCACGGGTGACTTCCCGCTTCCGGCCACCGCGTGCCTTGTGCAGCATCAACTAGGCGCCATGAAAGCCGGGGCCTGTGACCTTTCCGCAGCCTGCTGCGGGTTCGTCTATGCGTTGTCCGTAGCGGATGCCTACATTAAAACGGGGATGCGCCATGTCTTGGTGATTGGATCCGAAGTGATGTCTGCCATCACCGATTGGACCGATCGGAATACGTGTGTGCTGTTCGGGGATGGGGCAGGGGCGGTTGTCCTCAGTGCGAGCGATGGTGAGAGGGGAATTCTCTCTACAGACCTCCGTTCCGATGGAACGCTCTGCGAGTTGATTATGGTGCCGGGGGGAGGCTCGCGAACGCCACCATCCGAAAAAGTGCTGGCGGAGCGTCTGCACTATATCAAGATGAAAGGCAACGAAACATTCAAAGTCGCAGTGCGCACGCTGGAAGACATCGCTCGTGCGACCCTTGCAGCCAATCATGTCGAGGTGGAAGATCTTGATCTCTACATCCCTCATCAGGCCAACGTACGGATTCTCAAGGCGGTGATGGAACGGCTCGGTCTTCCGATGGAAAAAGTGCTCCTCAATCTGGATCGGTATGGGAATACGTCGGCGGCATCAATTCCGATTGCGCTGGATGAAGCGGTTCGTGAGGGCCGTATCAAGGACGGCTCTTTAGTGATGCTCGGGGCGTTCGGAGCTGGATTGACATGGGCCTCTGCGATGATTCGGTGGTAGACGGCCATTCTGGCCGTTCAGTGAAGGTGGTAGGTGAAAACTTTTCCCGTTGACTTTGCACGGTATTTCTAAGATATCTAACCCCCCATGGCTTTAGAAATCGGGTTTGTTTTTCCAGGGCAAGGGTCCCAATCGGTTGGAATGGGAAAGCTGCTCTATGACGCGTATCCCTCGGTCAGGTCCGTCTACGAGGAGGCCTCCTCGGTCCTGGGATATGACGTCGCCGCATTGTGTTTTACCGGACCTGCGGAGCGGCTCAATCTCACGGAATTTACCCAGCCGGCTCTCCTGGTCAGCAGCATGGCGGCATTTACACTCTTGGAACCGGCTGGGATCAAGCCGGTTGCGGTGGCAGGCCATAGTCTCGGCGAGTACTCGGCGTTGGTTGCGGCAGGCGGACTTGGATTTCGAGATGCCGTGGGCCTGGTTCAAAAACGGGGGCGCTACATGTCTGAAGCCGTGGCCCCAGGAACTGGTCTGGTGGCGGCATTGTTGGGCTTGACGGCTGAGGTGGTAAGGGATGTTTGCCGGCTTGCGTCATCTGCCGGAGTTGTTGCGGCGGCCAACTTCAACTCCCCGGGACAGGTGGTCATTGCCGGAGAAAAGGCAGCGGTAGAACGGGCGATCGAATTGGCGAAAGCCCAAGGCTGTAAAAAAGCTATTCCTCTACCAGTGAGTGTGCCGGTTCATACGCCGTTGATGCAACAAGCTGCTGATCGATTGGCAAAGGATTTGGCCCAGGTGAGGTGGTCGGACCTCCGTGCGCCGCTGGTGAACAATGCTGAAGCGAAAGCAATTCGTCGTGCCAATGAGATTCAAGCATCGCTGATCCGCCAGTTACCGTCTTCTGTCTTGTGGGAGGATACCGTGCGCACCATGGGGACGATGGGAGTCACGACGTTCGTCGAGGTCGGCCCGGGGACCGTCCTCACGGGATTGATCAAGCGAATTTTGCCGGATGCAAAATTAATGAACGTCAACGATCCAAAGTCGCTCGATGCGACACTCGCGGCGGTCAGCTAAGCCCTGATTGACTTTGCAAAGAAAACCAGGTGACGAACTCCCTGTTGGCCTGTTAACGTATCGCCTGAAAGGTCTCTTATGTCACTACAAGGAAAAACTGCGATTGTAACCGGCGCTGCTCAAGGTATCGGCCGAGCTATTGCTGAAAGCCTTGCCCAAGCTGGTGCCGATATCGCCGTGGCCGATCTCGATCCTGGGCGCTCCCTCGAAACTATCGGGGCCATCGAGAAGCTCGGGAGAAAGGCGTTAAACTTGAAAGTCAACGTTGCTGACAGCAACGAGACCAAAGCGATGGTTGAGCAGGTGATGAAGGCCTGGGGAAAGACCGACATCCTGGTCAACAATGCCGGAATTACTCGCGATGGGCTGCTCTTGCGGATGAAGGAAGAGGATTGGAATCTCGTTCTTCAGATCAACCTGAACGGTACCTTTAACTGCACGAAGGCTGTGTTGCAGCCGATGACCAAGCAACGATATGGCCGCATCGTGAATATTGCCTCGATCGTGGGAGTCATCGGGAATGCCGGCCAGGCAAATTACTCTGCGTCGAAGGCCGCTGTCATCGGATTCACCAAGACGGTTGGGCGGGAATATGCCAGTCGCAACGTGACGGTGAATGCGGTGGCGCCGGGGTTTATCGATACGGCCATGACCCACGGGCTTCCCGACGATGTGAAGGATACGTTGTTGAAACAGATTCCGCTGGGTCGATTAGGAACGCCCGGGGATATCGCTGCAGCTGTGCGGTTTCTCGTGTCCGAGGAGGCGGCGTACATTACCGGTCATGTCCTGCACGTGAACGGTGGGATGTTGATGGTCTAGAAGCATACACTTAATCTTTGGTGTACGGCCGTTTCAGATCCCCATGGAACGGTGGAGAGGGAGTCATATTGGGGAAGGAGGTAGTCATAGCGATGGCAACTGTCGAAGAGCGAGTCAAGAAGATTATTGCTGAGCAACTCGGTGTGGAAGAAGATGAGGTGACGCCGGAAGCCTCCTTCGTCGAAGATCTTGGCGCGGATTCGCTCGATACCGTCGAGCTTGTGATGGCGCTCGAAGAAGAATTCTCGATCGAAATTCCCGATGAGGATGCTGAGAAGATTTTGACTGTCGGGAAGGCGTTGGATTATATCAAGGAAAAATCCTAGGCATGGCACAAGAAGTCTCCAATCCGGCCGCGCGACGTGTTGTGATAACCGGTCTTGGGCTGGTTACCCCACTCGGCACGGGTGTGGAGAAGACCTGGAAGGCGATCTGCGCCGGTGAGTCCGGGATCGCGAGAATCACCAGGTTTGATCCGACAGGATACGATGCGCAGATTGCGGGTGAGGTCAAGGATTTTGATCCGGCTCGGTTCATTGAGAAGAAAGAAATTAAGAAGATGGATATGTTCATCCACTACGCTGTGGGGGCTGCCCAATTGGCGGTGGATGACGCCGGGTTAAAAGTCAAGCCGGAGGAAGCCACCAAGGTTGGGGTGTATATCGGTTCTGGAATCGGCGGGCTTGGGTCGATCGAGCACTATCATGATGTGCTCAAAGAGAAGGGACCCGGTCGAGTCTCTCCATTTTTCATCCCCATGACCATTATCAATCTTGCCTCGGGGCAAGTCGCGATTCGGATCGGCGCCAAGGGTCCGAACTCGTGTGCCGTGACGGCGTGTGCTACGGGCAATCACTGTATCGGCGATGCCTACCGACTGATTCAGCGAGGTGATGCCGATGTGATGGTCGCCGGAGGAGCCGAAGCCGCGGTGACCCCGCTTGGGGTTGCTGGATTTGCCTCAGCCAAAGCGTTGTCGTTCCGGAACGACGAGCCGACGAAAGCGAGTCGCCCGTTCGACAAGGACCGAGATGGGTTTGTGTTAGGCGAGGGGGCGGGTGTGGTGGTCATCGAAGAACTGACACACGCCCTTCGGCGCGGAGTGAGAATTTACGGTGAAATCATCGGGTATGGGATGAACAGCGATGCCTATCACATAACGGCCCCACCGGAAGAAGGTGAGGGGGCTGTTCGTTGTATGGAATTGGCGCTCAAAGATGCCGGGATTGCACGTAACCAGATCGGCTATATCAATGCGCATGGGACCTCGACTATGGCCGATGCCATTGAGACTCGAGCGATTAAACAGGTGTTCGGTGAGCAGGCCTTTCATATTCCTGTCAGCTCAACCAAATCCATGACTGGGCATTTGCTTGGTGCCGCGGGTGGGATCGAAGCCGTTTTCAGCATCCTCGCCGTCTATCACGGGATTCTTCCGCCTACGATCAATCTTGACCACCCTGATCCAGCCTGCGATTTGGACTATGTTCCTAACAAGGCACGGCCTGCTGCCATACAAATGGCGCTGTCAAATTCGTTCGGATTCGGTGGGGTCAACGCCTGTTTGATCTTCAAAAAGCTAGACCCTTAAGTACGCGTGTCGCCATGAAACCGGCTTCTTCAGCCGATTCTCCTCCGAGCATATCCAACTACCGATTTGTGAATGCAGCTTTCTTGAACGAGGCGCTGACACACAAGTCGTACGTGAACGAGCAACGAGCCTCAGGGCAAAACCACAATGAACGGCTTGAATTTCTGGGCGACGCGGTCCTGTCCCTTATTATCAGCGATTATCTTGCGAGTCGATACCCTGAATTGAGCGAAGGTGCCCTCTCGCAGCTCAAGGCTAAATTGGTGAGCGAGGCTCCATTAGCCAAGGCCGCCAGGCGTCTTGATCTTGGCGCGAGGTTGAAACTTGGTCGTGGCGAGGAGCTCTCGAAAGGTCGGGAGAAACCATCACTGCTCGCCGATGGCTTGGAAGCAGTCATCGCAGCGGTTTATCTTGATGGAGGCCTTGAGGAAAGTCGCAATTTTACGATCCACATCTTGGGTGAAGAGCTACGCCAGATCGATGAGTCGCAAATGAAGCCTGGTGGAGGTGACTACAAGACACGCTTTCAGGAGTGGTGTCAGAAGCATCATGACGTGTTGCCACGGTACGTGATTGCGCGGGAAACCGGGCCTGATCATCAGAAGTTGTTTGAGGTCGAAGTATTCCTGAATGATGCAATCTATGGTCTTGGTCGAGGGTCCAGCAAAAAAGAGGCAGAGCAGCAGGCAGCGCAACGAGCACTTGAGCGGGTTGAGCGCGGTGGCACTTTTCCATTAGGATGATACAAATCAGTCATATGTACGGTTGGGGAGGACAAGAATGCTGAAGCAAGGAAGAGGGCGAATACTTATGGGGCTGTTGGCATGCGTGATATGGTCAGCCTCAAGTATCGAGTCAGTCATGGCTGCTGATCCGGCACCGAAGGCGCCGAGGGCGATCATCAAAACGAAATTCGGCGATATTGAAATAGAGTTCCATCCAAATGTGGCGCCGAAACATGTGGAGAATTTTGTTAAGCTTGCGAAAGACGGGTTTTACAATGGAACGATTTTCCACCGTGTCATTCCTGGGTTCATGATCCAAGGCGGCGATCCGAATACGAAGGATTCCCTCAAGAAGGAGACCTATGGCCAAGGTGGACCAGGCTACACGGTCAAGGCGGAGTTCAACGATATCCCACACAAGCGCGGTATTGTCTCTATGGCACGAGCGGCTGATCCGGACTCGGCAGGTTCTCAGTTCTTTATCGTCGTAGAGGACTCACGGTTCCTGGATCGTAAATATTCCGTATTCGGCCAGGTCAAAAAGGGAATTGGAGTGGCCGACAAGATCGTCAATCTACCTCGAGACGAGCGGGATAATCCCAAGGAACGTGTGGAGATGACAGTGACCATTGTTGAGTAATCACGATTCGATGATCCGTTGAGGAGCAGACTGGTTCCCCTGGGCATTGTCCAGGGGCCGTGTCTCTCCGCTCCATGTGAGTCATTCCGTACTCTCGGAACTCCCTACTCCTGAGGGGTGGCTTTCGAGGGGTTTCCCCCAGCCTGTTTGGCCGCTATTCTTAGCGTCGCGTTCTTCGTCTCCTCAAAGGAGGGCCCATGAACCCAGTTGTGACGCGCCGCATGTACCGTCGGGTCTCAGCCGATTATGCAAGTTGTTATCTCATGGGCTCGGTACTGAGACAGGCAGTCATACGAGACATCTCCCTAAATGGAGTTCGGATCCAGTGCTTTTCGGAGCCTCCAGAGAACCCGTTGGTCATGGTGCGGCTCTGGTTGCCGGGACAACAGGAGAGTCTCGATGTTGATCAGGCGATGGTACGATGGGTGCGAGGGCAGGAATTTGGTGCCCAGTTTGTCTCCCTTTCAAACGAGGCAGATTTTCGCCTGGCCGTTCATATCGAACGGATCTTACAACAGCAACTCACGATGGCAGTCTAGTTGCTCCAAAAGCACTGGTTAATGATGGTGCTTGCAGTCAGGTCCATGGGTGTGAACTTCGTTTGCCGGAGGTGGTAAGAAAGATTGCCCAGGTACAAGGATATGTCCTGGTTCATGCTTCTTCTTCAGATGCGCTGCAATGTCCGGATGCATTATCTTGACATAACCAATCAGACCTCCTAGAAACCGGCTTGATTGAAAATCATTTTCCGAAAATTCAGAGACAAATCGAGCGGCATGATCCAAAACTTCCAAGGCTTCTGATGACTCAGCAATTTGGTCGGGATTCTGCTTGTGAAACAGCTCGTATTCTTTCTTGAGGTGCTCAGCGAACACGGGCATGGGCGCAGCAGGCACATGAAGAGGACTCAGTGAACGACGGAGCGCTTGCAGTGCCGTGACGATCTCAGCATCCTGCCCATCCCTACGTCCTTCAAAGTAGCCGAAGATGACGACTTCGATTAGGTTGAATAGAGCGACTGCTTTACGGCCTCCCAATTGCTCAAGCTCCAGATAGAAATTCCGGCGAACAGGGGCAAATTGCGTGGCAAGTCTCTTTTGTTGATAGTCGCTTCCACTATCAAGGTAGGTGCAATCAGTAGGGCAACTGATTCTCGTCACCCGGTGTTCCCCACAGCAGAGGCTACAGACTAACCCGTTAAGGGCAGGACAAGGGCGTTTGCCCTTTCGCTCGTGACAATACGCACAGGAGCTCATTTGTTGGTCCCCTCGGCACCGAGTTTTGGAGGGGGAGGGATGAAGCCATAGTCGGCAAGCGTACGCTTCTCACCCTTCGACTTTGCTGAGGATGGAGTTTCCAACCCATTCATTTCGGCTGCATGCATGTAGTGGTAGGGAACCAATATCAGGTTGTTCGCACGGTCGATGCCGATATCGGCCGGGGCGGGGAGATGCTCGGCAATTACTTGGAATCGATGATCCCTGGTCATACGCCACACCTTCCCTTTGGTAAAATCCGACACATACATGTTGCCCCATCGATCAAAATCCACGCCGCTCAGGTTTTGAAAGCGGCTGGTGAAAAATCCGTTCGGTTCTAATTCGGTTAGCTGTCCATCCGGAGTGATTTCAAGGATTTTACCTTTCTCCCAGCTCACGGTAATGAGGTGGTTGGTTTTGGGATGGATCGCAATCCCAGCAGGACCTGCCAGCCTACTGTCTTGAATCAGGAGGTCGACTCGATGGTTATCGGTGGGGGTGACGCGGTAGATTGCATTGGCCATCTGATCGGTGACGTAGAGGAGACCGGTCGGCGACGCTGCCACGTCGGTCAGCGACACTTGGGTCTGAGAACGCGACGAGAAGGAAACGGTGGCGACGAGTTTTCCTGTCGTCTTATCGAAACCTTTCAATTGATCCAGGTCCGCGACATAGAGCAGCTCTCCTGCCAGAGCCATCCCTTTGGGAGCATGCAAGGAAACTTCTGCCCCCCCGCCTTGTATGAACTTCAGGTGGATGATCTTGCCCTCGGCATTCAACTTTGTGATGAAACCGTTATTATCTCTGGCGTCCGGTTCACCGTTAATGTTGGAGATGAAATATTCGCTGCCGGATGTGTCGCCCACGAAACTATTGGGAGACGCCAATCCTGTAATCTGTGCTGCCTCGGTGGGCAAAACAAGGCTCGAAGTCAGTACCAGGAAAATAAACACTCGGTATGGGAACTGAAAAGGCAACGGCGGGATGTCCTCAATTGAACTGGACGCTATCGTATCCAAGGGGTCAACAGGCTGTCAAGAAAGGGATGGACAAGGACAGGTGGAGAAGCGGAAGCAGGAACCTCTGTGCCTGACCGCTGGTGCAGGGGGCAGCTAGTGTCCTGTCTCTGAAATGCGTCGAAGAAGTCCAGTGCATGAAGACACCATTAATCAAACACTTGGCTGCGAAAATTATAATGCGTACTTCGGAGACAGGACACTAGTGCTTAGTTGCATAAGTAATCGATAAGGCGTACCGTCTTGGGCAAGGAGGCCGACCATGTCCAAGACGTCGCACAGGTTGCAGTGTTCCGAGCCAGACCGGAAGACGCTGGA
>Ga0224505_10000729_pt1 | contig 22104 bp, 18 predicted proteins | sample SF_Jan12_sed_USG_FD_169102 | JGI IMG/M metagenome (GOLD analysis project Ga0224505, IMG submission 169102) | Sediment microbial communities from San Francisco Bay, California, United States - SF_Jan12_sed_USGS_4_1 | ecosystem: Environmental > Aquatic > Marine > Sediment | place: USA: California... | reverse complement strand
CCTGGTGGCCCACATCGAGAAGGTGCGCCGGGACCTGCACGCGCTGCTCAAGCGCGGTTCGGACACTGGCGCCGCGCGACCGCAAGTCGATCCCCGGAACAAGTCCAAGGTTGGCAAGATGCCTTCCTCATCATCGACCCACCGGGTCAAGCGCCGCCCATGATCGAGAGCTTCTCGATGACCTCGTCCGTCTGCCCGCATGTGGCCGCCGCGATGGCCTGTGCGCTTGCCGTTGTCGCGCCCTGTTGGGGCGGCTGCCTGCCGCTGAGCCTGCGGCTGACCACCTGGCCCGCGGCAGGGGTGCGCTGGCTTGTGACACAGGCCTGACAGCGATGGCGCCTCGGGTCCCGATCAAGAACTCCGACCTGCGAGGCGCGGCCCGGCTGGCGACCGACGCCACCGCGGGCCTGACGAGTCTGGTCGAGGCGATGCACGAGCGCATCGTGCGCGTTCCGCTGGTCACGTCGGGGCGGCTCGATGGTCGCACGGGCGGCATCACCGGCCTGGTCTACAAGACGATCCGCGGCGTCACGCGGGTGGTGGGCGGCAGCATCGAGGCCCTGCTCGGGCTGATCGCACCGGCACTCGCCGGTGACGATCCGGTTCCGGAGCGCGAAGCGCTGATCGCCGCGCTCAACGGCGTTCTGGGCGACTACCTGGCAGCCACCACCAACCCCTTGGCCACGCCGATGGCGCTGAGGCGCGGCGGCGTGACGCTCACACTGGAGGCCGACGCACTGGCGAAGAGCCTGCCCGATGCGAGCGGACAGGTGCTCGTGCTGATGCACGGCCTGTGCATGAACGACCTGCAATGGCTTCGCGAGGGACACGACCACGGTGCCGCGCTCTCGCGCGACCTCGGGCTCACGCCGGTCTACCTGCACTACAACAGCGGCCTGCACGTGTCGATCAACGGCCACGCGCTGGCGCAGATGCTCGAGCGCCTGGTCGAGCAGTGGCCGCAACCCGTGCAGCGGATCGTGCTGCTCGGCCACAGCATGGGCGGTCTGCTTGCGCGCAGCGCGTTGCACTATGGCGCGCTTGCCGGACTGCGCTGGCGCAGCCGGGTGTCCGATGCGGTGTTCCTCGGCACCCCGCACCATGGCGCGCCGCTCGAGCGCGCCGGCAATTGGGTCGACATCGTGCTGGGCGCGACGCCCTATGCGGCGCCATTCGCGCGGCTGGGCAAGCTGCGCAGCGCCGGTATCACCGATCTGCGCCACGGCAACGTGCTCGACGAGGACTGGGTCGGACGCGACCGTTTCGCACACCGCACGGACCGGCGCCTGCATATCCCTCTGCCCACCGATTTGCGTTGCTTCGCGATTGCGGCGACCATCGGCCAGCGCGACGGCGACGTCAAGGACCGATTGCTCGGCGACGGCCTCGTGCCTTTGGACAGTGCGCTCGGCCAGCATCGCCTCGCCTCGCGCTGCCTGAAGTTCGACGCCGGGCGACAGTGGATCGGCTATGGCATGCACCACCTCGATCTGCTGAACCACACCGAGGTCTATGCGCAGCTGCGGCGCTGGCTGGGGGGCCCTGGCGTCTGACCCGGTGTCAGCCGTGCGCGGCAGTGCGCCCGTAGCTGCGGAATTTGCCGATCACATCGTCCATCTGCGCGCGCGTCAGGATCGCGGGCTCGCCCACCGCCAGCGCCTTGAGGTAGACCTCGCACAGCGACTCGATCTCCTGAGCCACCTTCATCGCACGCGCCAGCGTGGGCCCGGCGGCAATGAGGCCGTGATTGGCCAGCAGGCAGGCGTCGCGCTCGTTCATCGCGGCGGCGACGGCCTGCGACAGCGCTTCGGTGCCGAACAGGTGGTACGGCACGCACGGGACGTCGTGGCCACCGGCCACCGCCACCATGTAGTGGAAGGCCGGCAGCGCGCGGCGCAGGCACGCGAGCGCGGCCGCGTGCACCGAGTGGGTGTGCACGATCGCATCGAGATCCGGCCGCACCCGGTAGATCGCCTGGTGGAAGTGCCACTCCGACGACGGCTGCCAATCGCCGACATGCCGCCCGTCGTCGAAGCCCAGCCAGACCATGTCCTGCGGCCGCAAGTCGTCGGCCCCCATGCCGGTGGGCGTGATCATCATCCCGCCCTCGCCTTCGTGCGCGAAGCGCAGGCTCAGATTGCCGGTGCTGCCGCGGTTCATGCCCAGCGCGTCGAGCCTGCGCACGGCCGCCACGGCCTGTTCGCGCAATGGCGTGGTGTCGATCTCGCTCATGCGGCGTGCTCCCCCAGTCTTCGCAACTCGGCTGCTTCGGCGGCCACGATGCCATGCTCCGTGATCAGCCCCGTCACCAGACGCGCCGGCGTGACGTCGAACGCGGGGTTGACGGCACCGCTGCCATCGGGCGTGAGCTGCACCTCGACGACGCGCCCCCTGCTGTCGCGCCCGGCCAGATGCGTGACCTCGCGCGCGGTGCGCTCCTCGATCGGAATCGCATCGCCGCTGGGTAGCGTCGCATCGAAGGTGGAGCTCGGCATGGCTACATAGAACGGCACCCCATTGTCTTGCGCCGCGAGCGCCTTCAGGTAGGTCCCGATCTTGTTGCACACGTCGCCGTTCGCGGCGACGCGGTCGCAGCCGACGATCACGAGGTCGACCTGCCGTTGCTGCATCAAGTGGCCGCCCGCGTTGTCGGCCACCACGGCATGCGGTACGCCGGCGCGGCCGAGCTCCCACGCAGTCAGGCTCGCACCCTGGTTGCGCGGACGCGTCTCGTCGACCCACACGTGCAGGCGCATGCCCTGAGCGTGCGCCTGGTAGATCGGCGAGGTCGCGGTGCCCCAGTCGACGGTGGCGAGCCAACCCGCATTGCAATGCGTCAGCACGCGCACCGGCCTGTCAGGATGGCGCCGGGCGAGCTCATGCAAGAGCGCGAGGCCATGTCGGCCGATCGCGGCGTTGGTCGCCACGTCCTCCTCGGCGATCGCATCGGCTTCGTGCCAGGCCACGTCTGCGCGCAGCGAGGCCGCCAGGGGTCGCACGCAGCGGTGCACGCGATCGATCGCCCACGCAAGGTTGACGGCGGTCGGTCTCGCCTCACGCAGCCGTGCAGCCGCAGCGTCGAGCGCCGAATCACTGGCATCGGCGCGCAGCGCAAGGGCGAGTCCGTAGGCGGCGGCTGCGCCGATCAGCGGCGCACCACGCAGCCACATGTCTCGGATCGCGGTGAAGACCGCCTCGGGCGTGCGCAGTTCGACGAGTTTCAACTCGTGCGGCAGCGCGCGCTGATCGATGATCTCGATTCCGTCGCCCGCAGCCAGCGCGCCAATCGGGCGCATCGCTCGGCCGTCGACCTGCATCGGTTCAGTCCACCAGGGGCGGCAGCACGCGTCCGGCGATGGGCCGCAGGCGGTGCACCATCGCCGGGTCGCGCGCCGCGGGTGCGGTGATGATCGCGTGGTCGAGCGCGCGGCGGCAGCCACATGTCGGGCCATCCGCATCGGCAGTCACCGTCAAGGCGAGCGACCGGACCAGCGCGCGCGCATGGTCGGCGTTGGACAGCAGCACGCGGATCACCGCGTCGACTGTCACCGCGTCGTGGCCAGGGTGCCAGCAGTCGTAGTCGGTCACCATCGCGAGGCTGGCGTAGCACAGCTCGGCCTCGCGCGCCAGCTTGGCCTCGGGCATGTTGGTCATGCCGATCACCGAGCAGCCCCACTGGCGGTACAGGTGCGATTCGGCCTGGGTCGAGAACTGCGGCCCCTCGATCACGAGGTAGGTGCCGCCGCGCGCGTGCGGCAATGCCTGCGCCCTCAGGTGGGCCTCGAGATGGTCACCGAGGCGATGGCACACCGGATGCGCCATCGACACGTGTGCCACGAGGCCGCGGCCGAAGAAGCTCTTCTCGCGCGCGAAGGTCCGATCGATGAATTGGTCGACGACGACGAAAGTACCGGGAGGCAGCTCCTCGCGCAATCCGCCCACGGCGCTGATCGAGAGGATGTCGGTCGCGCCGAGCATCTTCAGCGCCGCGATGTTGGCGCGGTAGTTGACCTCCGAGGGTGGAATCCGGTGCCCGCGCCCGTGGCGCGGCAGAAAGGCCAGGCGCGCGTCGCCGAGCTGGCCCAGGAAGACCTCGTCGCTGGGCTCGCCCCAGGGGGTCTCGATCTTGACCCAGCGGGTGTCGGTCAGGCCCGGCAGGTCGTACAGGCCGCTGCCGCCGATGATGCCCAGCATCGAAGCGTTGCTCATGGTTCGGATGTTGGCACAGGGAAGCAGCAACGTGGCGCCACGGGGCCGCCGATGACTTCAGACGCGACGAACCGCCGTCGATCGAGCCTCACCCGCGGCGGCGTCATGCTGGCACCGCTGCGTCGAGCGCTCCGCGGGCGCGCCGGGCCACCTGCGATGCCGGCAGCATCTTGAGCCGATGGTCGCTCCACACCTGCCGCCAGCGGCGCGCACCGGGGACGCCGTTGTACAGGCCCATCATGTGCCGCGCGATGGCGGTCCATGGGGTGCCGCTCGCGCGCGCTTGCCGATCCATGTAGTCGACCATCCCTGCCTCGACCGCTTCACGTGAGGGTGCCGCCGGTGCAGCGGCGCCGAGGAAGCGTACGTCCCACCCGGCCATCTTCCAGGGGTGGTGATAGGCCTCGCGACCCCACATCACGCCGTCGACCCGCGCCAGTTGCTCGTCGATCTGCGCGCAGTCGTTGAGGCCACCGTTGACCACGAAGGTGAATGCCGGAAAGTCGCGCTTGAGCCGGTGAACGACGTCGTGGCGCAATGGCGGAACCTCGCGGTTTTCCTTCGGGCTCAGGCCCTTGAGCCACGCATTGCGCGCGTGAACGATGAACACGGTGCACCCGCTGTCGGCGACCGTGCCGACGAAGTCGCGCACGAAGTCGTAGCTTTCGGTCTGGTCGATGCCGATGCGGTGCTTGACCGTGACCGGAAGATCGACGGCCTCGCGCATCGCGGCCACGCAGTCGCGCACCAACGTGGGTTCGGCCATCAGGCAGGCCCCGAATGCGCCGCGCTGCACGCGCTCGCTCGGGCAGCCGCAGTTGAGGTTGACTTCATCGTAGCCCCATTGCGCAGCCAGCCTCGCGCACGCCGAGAGGTCGGCCGGCTCGCTTCCGCCGAGCTGCAGCGCCAGCGGATGCTCCTCGGCGCTGAAATCCAGGTGCCGCGGCACATCGCCGTGCAGCAGCGCGCCGGTGGTCACCATCTCGGTGTACAGGCGCGTTCGCCTCGTGACGAGACGATGAAAGTAGCGGCAATGGCGATCGGTCCAGTCCATCATCGGAGCGACTGCCAGGCGCCAGGGGTTGGGATTGGCATGCATGTTGGGCGTGACCCGATTGTCGCGGTGATTCGCAGGCCGCCCGGTCCCGCGCACGTTTCCGGTGCGCCCGTTGCGCCGTGATGACGCGCGGCAGACTTGTCGCGGAACCCTTACCATGCGGCGCACAACATCAACACAAGGCTGCTGCGCCACGAGCGTCGCGAGCCACCAGGAGTTCTTCGATGAACCGTTTCGCCGCTCTTCGCGCCGGCGCGCCGCGCATTTTCCCCACCGTGCTTGCGGTCTTTGCCGTGATCATTGTTGGTGGTTGCAGCCCGGCCCAGTCGCAGGGCGGACCGGGCGGGCCGCCACCGGTGTCGGTGGCTCCCGCGGTCGAGCGCACCCTGCAGACCAGCGAAGACTTCAGCGCGCGCATCGAGGCACTCGAAACGGTCGAGTTGCGCTCGCGTGTGGCGGGCACGCTCGAACGTGTGCACTTTCGCGAAGGCCAGCGCGTGGCCAAGGGGGCGCTTCTGTTCACGATCGACAGCCGCCCGTTCGCCGCCGACCTGGAGCGAGCAGAGGCACAGGTGGCGGCGGCGCGCACCCAGGCCGATCTGGCCGAGGCCGAACGGGTGCGTGCTGAGAAACTGCTGCCGCTGAAGGCGGTGTCGCAGCAGGAGATGGACCAGTTGCGCGCTGCCGAGCGCAATGCCGGCTCGACGCTGCGCGCTGCGCAGGCGGCACTGACGACCGCGCAGCTCAACCTGGGCTACTCGAGGATCACCGCACCGGTGGCCGGACGCATCTCAAGCGCCAACGTGACGCCGGGCAATCTGGTTGGCGTGGGCGATCCGGTCCTGTCGACCGTGGTCGCGAGCGACAAGGTCTATGTCTGGTTCGACGCCAGCGAGGCGAGCTACCTTCGCCTGCGTGCTGCAATCCGCGCGGGGGCGGCCGCACCCACCGTCGCGGTCGGCTTGGCCGACGAACAGGGGCACCCGCACAAGGGCACGGTCGATTTCGTCGACAACCGGCTCAACCCGGCCACGGGCAGCATCCGCGTGCGCGCAGTGCTGGACAACAAGGATGGCCACTTCACTCCCGGGCTGTCGGCACGTGTGCGACTGGCCAGCGGCGAGGCGGCGCCTGCCACTCTGGTGCCCGATCGCGCGATCGGCACCGACCAGACGCGAAAGGTGGTGATGGTGGTCGGCGCCAACAACATCGTCACTCCGCGCGAGGTAAAGCTCGGCGCGCTGGCCGATGGCATGCGTGTCGTGACCGGGCTGAAGGCTGGCGAACTGATCATCGTCGACGGCCTGCAGCGCGCGTTCCCGGGCGCGCCCGTCACCCCGACCGTGCTGAAGGTCGACGACAAGGGCATGCCGATCGTGCCGCCGCCGCAGCCTCCGGGCGGCGAGAAGAAGTAGACAGCGGAGCGACCGCATGGACATCTCGCGCTTCTTCATCGACCGTCCGCGCTTCGCGACGGTCCTGTCGATCTTCATCTTCCTGGTCGGCACGATATCGATTTTTCGCCTGCCCGTTTCCGAATACCCCGAAGTCGCGCCGCCGCAGATCGTGGTGAACGCGTCGTATCCGGGTGCCAACCCGCGCGTGATCAGCGAGACGGTGGCCACACCGCTGGAAGAGCAGATCAACGGCATCGAGAACCTGCTGTACTTCGACAGCCAGGCCACGGCCGACGGTCGGATGAGCCTCACGGTGACCTTCAAGGTCGGCACCGACCCCGAGGCCGCCGAAACGGCCGTTCAGAACCGCGTCAACCGGGCACTGCCACGGTTGCCCGAAACGGTACGCCAGATCGGGATCACGACTGAAAAGCAGGTCAGCAACCTCACGATGGTCGTGCACCTGCTGTCACCCGACAACAGCCGCGACGCGCTCTATCTGCGCAACTACGGCCAACTGCAGATCCGCGACGAATTGCTGCGCATCCCGGGCATGGGCAATGTGATCATGTTCGGTGCCGGCGACTACGCGATGCGCGTCTGGCTCGACCCGGCCAAGCTGGCGGCGCGCAACCTCACCGCCGCCGACGTGGTGGGCGCGCTGCGCGAGCAGAACGCGCAGGTCGCCGCCGGCGTCGTCGGCGCGCCGCCCGCCGCGCGCAACGTCGAGTTCCAGCTCGCGATCAACACGCAGGGGCGCATGACCACGGAGCAGGAGTTCGCCGACGTGATCGTGCGCTCCGAGCCGGCCAGCGGAGCGCTCGTTCGGGTCAAGGATATCGGCCGCGTCGAGCTGTCGTCGAACACGTACGCGCTGCGCAGCCTGCTCAACAACAAGGAAGCCGCCGCGATCGCGGTGTTCCAGGCGCCTGGCAGCAACGCGCTGGCGCTGTCGAACGACGTGCGGCGCGCGATGCAACGCCTCGCGCCGTCGTTCCCGCAGGGCGTGCAGTACTCGATCGTCTACGACCCGACGCGTTTCGTGCAGACCTCGATTGAGAAAGTGGTCGAGACTCTGATCGAGGCGGTGTTGCTGGTCGTGCTCGTGGTCATCTTGTTCCTGCAGACCTGGCGTGCGTCGATCATCCCCTTGCTGGCGGTGCCGGTGTCGATCGTGGGCACATTCGCCGCGCTGCTCGCACTGGGGTTCTCGATCAACACGCTGACGCTTTTCGGCCTCGTGCTGGCGATCGGCATCGTGGTCGACGACGCGATCGTCGTGGTCGAGAACGTCGAGCGCAACATCGAGCGCGGGCTGCCGCCGCACCGCGCGACGGTACAGGCGATGCGCGAGGTCAGCGGACCCATCGTCGCGATCGCGCTCGTGCTATGCGCTGTGTTCGTGCCATTGGCCTTCGTGCCCGGACTGTCGGGCCAGTTCTATCGCCAGTTCGCGGTGACGATCGCGATCTCCACCGTCATCTCGGCGTTCAACTCGCTCACGCTGTCACCGGCGCTGGCCTCCATCCTGCTGCGCCCGCACGACGCGCCGAAGGACCGTCTGACGCGCGCAATGGACGCGGTGTTCGGCCGCTTCTTCGGTTGGTTCAACAGGATGTTCCGCCGCAGCAGCCAGGCCTACGGCCGCGGCGTCACCGGCCTCCTCCAGCGCAAGGGCATCGCGCTCGGCGTCTACGGGCTGCTGATCGCCGCCACGCTGGTGCTGTTCGCGCGCGTGCCCGCGGGCTTCTTGCCCGCACCGGACAAGCAGTACCTGATCGGCATCGCACAGCTGCCCGCGGGCGCGTCGCTCGACCGCACCGAGGCGGTGATCCGCGAGATGAGCGACATCGCGCTCAAGGTGCCGGGCATCGTCGACTCGGTGGCTTTCCCGGGGCTGTCGATCGCCGGCTTCTCGGCGGCGCCGAACGAAGGCATCGTGTTCTTCGGCCTCGAGTCCTTCGACAAGCGCACCACACCCGACAAGAGCAAGTTCGCGATCCTGGGCCAGGTCAACGGCGCGATCCAGAGCATCCAGGGTGCGCGCATGTTCGTCGTGCCGCCGCCGGCGGTCGACGGGCTGGGCAACGCCGGCGGGTTCAAGCTGCAGGTGCAGGACCGCGCGGGGCTGGGAGAACAGGCGCTGTTCGGCGCCGTCTGGGGCACGCTGGGCCAAGTCTATGGCAACCCCAAGACGAGCATCGGCACGCCGTTCTCGACCTACGACATCAACGTGCCGCAACTCTTCGCCGAGGTCGATCGCACCCGGGCCAAGCAGATGGGCGTTGCGCTGACGGACATCTATGACACGCTGCAGATCAACCTCGGCTCCCTCTACGTCAACGACTTCAGTCGCTTCGGCAAGACCTACCAGGTGATCGTGCAGGCCGATGCACCGTTTCGCGCCGACGCCTCGTCGATCACGCAGCTCAAGACGCGAAACGCGCGCGGCGAGATGGTGCCGCTGGCGTCGCTGATGACGGTCGAACCGACATTCGGCCCGACACGCGTCACGCGCTACAACGGCTACCCCTCGGCGGACATCAACGGCGCGCCGAACCCAGGCTTCTCCAGCGGCCAGGCCGAGAGCGAGATCGAGACGCTGCTCAAGGGCCTGCCGCGCGGCATGACCTACGAGTGGACCGAGCTGTCGTACCAGGACCGCCTGACACGCGACGTGGCCGTGCCTGGCACGGACCTGAAGGTGCCGACGCTGGCCGCTGTGCTGCTGCTGTCGGTGATCCTCGTAATCCTCGTGCTCGCGGCGCAGTACGAGAGCTGGACGCTGCCGCTTGCGATCATCCTGATCGTGCCGATGGGCGTGCTGTCGGCGCTGTTCGGGGTGTGGCTGTCGCATTTCCCGCCCTTCATGCAACCGGGCGACTTGAACATCTTCACCCAGGTCGCGCTCGTTGTCCTCGTCGGCCTGGCCTGCAAGAACGCGATCCTGATCGTCGAGTTCGCCAAGCAGCTCGAGGAGACCGGCAACTTCACGATGCTCGAGTCGGTGATCGAGGCGTGCCGCCTGCGGCTGCGCCCGATCCTGATGACCTCGATCGCTTTCTGTGCCGGCGTGATTCCGCTGATCCTGGGCAGCGGCGCGGGCAGCGAGATGCGGCGCGCGATGGGCATTGCCGTGTTCTCGGGCATGGTCGGCGTGACCTCGTTCGGCATCTTCCTGACCCCGGTGTTCTATTCGCTGCTGCGCAAGGGCACCGAGCGACGGCGGGCGAAGGCGGCCCAGCTGCGCGCCGCCGTCGAGGCTGCGGCTCACCCGTGGGACCCTGGCGCCGAAGGCAAGAGCGGGGAGGCTCCGCGATGAGTCGAATCGCCCTTGTGCTGGCCACGGCCGCGCTGCTGGCTGCCTGCACCACCACGCCTGCCCCAAGCCCGCGAAGCGTCGCTGCGCCCGGCGCATTCACCCACGCGACGGCCACCGCCGACGAACCGGTGGCCGAGTTCTGGCGCCGATTTGGCGATGCCGAGCTCGACGCACTGATGGCGCAGGCCCTCGCCGCCAACCTCGACCTGCGCATCGCGGCTGCCCGTGTGGCCGAGGCGCGTGCCCTCGTGCAAGGCACCGAGGGTCTGGGGCGGCCGAACCTCGATGCCACCGCAAATGCCAACCGCATCCGCGAGCGTGACAGCAATGGCGACCCATCGAGCCGCAACGCGTTCGGCGTCGGGCTCGCGACGAAGTGGGAGATCGACCTGTTCGGCCGCATCGGCAACGAGCAGCGTGCCGCATCGGCTACGCTCGCCGCTTCCGAGGCCCAGCAGCGCGCGGTACAGGTCAGCGTCGCGGCCGAGGTGGCGCGCAACTACTTCGAGCTGCGCGGCCTGCAGGAGCAGTTGCGCGTCGTGCGGCTCGACCTCGGCACCCAGCGCGAGGCGCTCAAGCTGGTGCAGGCACGTCTGGATGCAGGACGTACCACGGCGCTCGACACCGAACGCGCCAAGGCCCTCGTTGAAGGCACCGCAGCGAGCGTGCCTGCCCTCGAGACCGCGCTGGCCCGAACCCGCATGCGGCTGGCCGTACTGACCGGCGCCAGCCCGACCGCGCTCGATGCGCGCTTGGCCGAGCAGAAGCCGCTGCCTGGCCTGCCCGCCACGGCGCTCGACGCGATCGGCACGCCCGAGACCTTGCTCGCGCGCCGGCCCGACGTGGCTGCCGCCGAGGCCCAGTTGCGCGCCGCCGAGGCCCGCTCGGGCAGCGCCCGCGCCGCGTTATATCCGAGCCTGACGCTGTCGGGTACGCTCGGCCTGAACGCGGGTCGCATCGGTGATCTCGGGGACTCGGCATCCTTCGCGTACAACCTGGGGGCCTCGCTGCTGTGGTCGCTGATCGACAACGGGCAGCGCCGATCGCAGGTGACCGCGGCAGACGCACGACGCGATGCAGCGCTCGCGCAGTTCGACCAGGCCGTGCTGGCCGCACTCGAGGAGACCGAGGGCGCGCTCCTGGCTTTCACCCGATCCCAGCAGCGCACCGAGCACCTGTTCGCGGCGGCGCAGGCGGCCGAAGCTGCGGCGACGATCGCGCGCGCGCGCTTCGATGCCGGCACGATCGACTTCCTCACGCTGCTCGATGCCGAACGAGAGTTGCTGCAGGCGCGCGATCGGCTGGCGCAGGCGCAGACCGCAGCAGCGACGAGCCTGGTGGCGGTCTACCGCTCGCTGGCCGGTGGCTGGCGCTGATCCGCCGCGCGCACGAATTTCAGCACGCGGCCTTCGTCCTCGCTCAGCTGGCACTCGTAGACCGCGTCACCGTCGTAGCCGCCGTACGCGTTGCGCGCGTTGATGACGAGGCTGTAGGTGCGCGCCGCGATCGTCGTCTCGTGGATCACGAGCTTGCGCGCGCCGGCATAGCGGATGCGCCCGATGCGCAGGCTGTCGGGGTCATTGAAGGTGCCGGCGGCGCGCGCATGGCGCTCGCACAGCGCCGCACCGGCCGATGGCGCCGGCGCGGCACTCGGCGGGCCCGGCTCCGATGCGACCTTGCTGCCACCGGTGCACGGTGTCTGCTGAAAGACGATGCGAGCGCCGATCGTGCAGCGGTACGCCTGCGCCCAGACCGGCAATACGGCAACGGCGAGAACCGTCGCAACGACAAGTCTCTTCACGCAGAGGTTGGTCATGGCAGTCGCAGCGGGAATATCGTGCCCATGATCCGCACCGGCCACCTCAATGTGCCACCCCCGCGATGCTCTCGGCCAGGCGAGGCCACAGCGCCGCCGGCAGATCGTGGCCCATGCCCTCGATCACCTCGAGCGTCGAACCGGCGATCTTGGCGTGCAGGTCATGCGCGGCGGCCACCGGCACGAGCGGGTCGGCGGCGCCGTGGACGATGTGCGTCGGCGCGATGATGCGAGCCAGCAGCGGCGAGCGGTCGCCGTCGGCGACGACGGCCACGATGTGCCGCACCACGCCCTGGGGGCGGTAGGCGCGCGTGACGAAACTCCTGATGCGATCGCGCATCGCATCGCGGTCGGGGCGAAATGCGGGACTGCCGATGATGTCGAACACATGCTCCATCCGGTCGACCAGCGCCTCGACGTCGTGCGGGTCGATCTTGCCGCGGTCGAGCAGAGCCATGCGCACCCGCGCGCTCGGTTGCGGCAGCCGGCGCGCACCGCTGGTGGTCATGATTAAGGTCAGGCATGCGATGCGTTCGCCGTGCTCGGCCGCCAGGTGCTGCGCCACCATGCCACCCATCGAGGCGCCCACCACCTGCGCTCTCGCCACGCCGAGTGCATCGAGGACGCCGAGCGCATCGCTGGCCATGTCGCCGATCGTGTAGGGCGCATGCACCGGCTGGTGCAGAAAGTAGCGCAGCATGACCGGAACGAAGCTCGGCACACCCAGATGGTCGTAACCTTGCGACAAGCCCGCGTCACGGTTGTCGATGCGGATCACGCGGCGGCCGCGGTCGACCAGCCGTTGCACCAAGGGTTCGGGCCATGCCGTGAGCTGCATGCCCAGGCCCATGATCATCAGAATGGGCGGTCCACCGGGTGAATCGGGCGGCCCCTGATCGTCGACCTCGATCGAGATGCCGTTGGCGCTGATCTGCACTATGCGTTGGCCGCCGCGAACGGACCCATGCCCGTGGTCTTGTAGAACCAGCGTCGCGCGCCCTGCACGTCGAAACGCTTCCAGTGCGCCGGGTCCTGGCGCAGCCGGTCGGCGATCGCGTACAGCGCGAGCGGGTTCATGCCCATGCCGATGTGGCTCGCGTGCACTTCGATGTTCTCCGACAGCGGCGACTCCTCGTTCAGGCTGCACTGCCACGCCACCACACCGTCGGTCCGCGAGTAGATCGAGGTCGTGGGCACCGGCGGCGTGCCGCGGATCTGCTCGATCAGCTCGGGGTCGTGCACGTTCTGGCCGCTGACCATCTCGTAGAAACGCCACGCGTTGGTCGCACGCGGATGCCCAGTGAACGGTGAGCCCAGTGTGATTACGCAGCGCGAGATCGCCGGGAATTCCTTGGCCATCTCGCGCGCGTACAGGCCGCCGAGGCTCCACCCGATGAGGCTGACCTTGTCGTCGTGGCGCTCGGCAATGCGCTGGACATACTCGCGCACGGCCTCAAGCACGCCGCGGCGCGGACCGAAGTTGAAGCCCTGCTTCCACGGGTAGGCGCTGTAGCCCATGTCCTGCAGGAAGCCGCGAAGCGGCGCGGTGGTGATGTCGGTGGCGCCAAGGCCCGGGAACACGATCACCGGATGCCCGTCGCCACGCGGAAGGCGCTTGAGCCAGGGCATGGCCGCGAACATGGCCGCCCATTCCCAGGGCGCGCGCCCCTCGAGCAGCACCAGAAAGGCATTGGGGGCACGCAGGTCGGCCGGGTGGAACAGCGGCGCCGGCGCCTCGTGGTGCCGGTAAGGCGGATGGCCGTGCTTGGGTCGCGACTTCATTGCAAACCATCGTATCGGCTGCAGCGCACCGCGCGCTTGGGCGCTTGCCCTAGGCGCGTCTCGCGCGTGCGACACGTCACGCGAGCGCCCGGCTTCAAGCTTCCCCGGCCTTGCGTGCGGGCTGCCTCACGGCCGTCGCCCGCTTGCGCGATGGGCCCGGCGCCCGCCTGCGCGGCCTTGCGGCCCCTGGCGCGGCGATGGCCACGTCGTCTTCGTCGGCGGGCACGGTGCGCAACACGGTGAATGCGTCCTCCAGTGCCTCGGCAAGACGGCGCACGTCAGGCATCGCCTTCGCATCGGCCATCAGGCCGAAGTCCAGCGACCGGTCGTAGCTCTGCACCGTGATGTTCAGCGCGACCCCGTGCACGACAATCGAGCAGGGGTAGTTCGTCAGCATCTTCGCCCCGGCCAGGTACAGCGGCGCCAGCGGCCCGGGCACGTTGGAGATCGTGACGTTGGCCACCGGCGGGAGCCTGTCGCTCTCGGTGGCGCGGCGATAGATGGCATTGGCCGCCTCCATCAGCCACGGCACGCCGAGCGACGGGAAATCGGTGGGCAGGATGTCCTTGACGCCCGCCAGCGTGCTCTTCATCGAACGCGTCGCGGCACGGACATGGGCCAGGCGCTTGGCCGGATCGGCGATGTTCGTGCCCAGGCTGACCAAGGTCATCGAGGCCTGGTTGTCCGATCGAGTATCGCCCTTGGCGCGCAGCGACACCGGCACCGCGGCCACCAGCGACTGGCGCGTCAGTTCACGGTGCCCGGCCAGGTAGGCGCGCAGCGCCGTGCTGCACAACCAGAGCACGACATCATTGAGCGTGGCCTCGTGTGCCTTGCCCAGCGCCTTGGCCTCGGCCAGCGGCAGGCTCACCGCGGCGAAGGCACGTCCGGCCGTCACCGCATGCGTGAAGCGGTTGCGCGGCGCGGCACCCAGGCCGCCCGGCGCCTTGCGCCCCGTGACGAGTTGGCTTCTCGACACCGCCCTCGTCGCGGCCGAAGAGACGGCCCCGACGGCGCCGGGCAACGCGCGCAGCAGATGCGTGATCTGCTGCACCTCGCTCGTGACCGCTCCCGACACCATCTCGACAAGCGACAGACGGAAGCGCTTTTCTCGCGTCGACGCCTTGAGTTCGAGCGCTCGCGGCTCGGGCGACAGATCGAGGATCGCGTTGGCCAGCGCGACCGCGGCCTGGCCGTCGACGGCGGCGTGATGCAGCTGGGTGTACATCGCCACCCGCTTGTGTCCGTTCGATGCGGGCGCGAGGTCCTCGATGACGTGGAACTTCCACAGCGGCCTAGTGCGGTCGAGCGGCTGCGGATGCAGGCGGCCGACAAGCGCCTCGAGCTCGGCCATCCCCGCCTTGCCGCCTTTCTTCGCGGGCGGGAGCCTGACCTCGACGACGTGGTGCTTCATGTCGGGCACTGCGTCGACCCAGACCGGGTTGGTGATATTCATCGGCATCATCCACAGACGCCGCCGCAGCGCGGGCGTGAGCGGCAGTCGCGCGCTCATGTGGCGGCGCAGCGCGTCGACGAAACGGCCCCTGAACCCCTTGGGCAACTCGAAGACGTGCAACGCACCGACGTGCATCGGCATCTCGGGCGTCTCGAGATGCAGGAAGGTGGCGTCCAGCCCCGACAGTCGCTTCATGCGGCGATGCTAGGGGGCACCCGCGCCCGGCACGCCCGAGGGAACCCTAAACGAGCACGGCGGCCAGTGCGAAGTCCTGCGGGCCGTGCGGCACGTTGGACGCGACAACCTGGACGATCCAGTCGCCAGGCGACGCCGATGTGGCTTCGATCACCTCGACGTTGTTGCTGCCGTCCAGAAGGAGCCCGCCGTGCACACGCCCCGCCACGTTGCCGACGAAGCGCACGCCGCCCGGGCCACTGGCGAACAGGTTCAAGTTGTTGACCAGTCTGAAGCCGGGGTAGTCGGTGTAGGCCATCGCGATGCGCAGCGTCCTTCGACCCCGTGGTACCGGAATCGTCAGGCTCGCCACCGCGCCGGTGTGCAGGCCCGCCGCTTCGTGGACCAGCAGCACTTGCCGCAGCGAACGTTGCAGATCGACACGGCCAAAGCCCTGCTCGTTGTCGACCAACAGGCCCCGACCGGCAGGCAGCCGGCGGCAACCTGCGACCAACAGCGCCTTGATCAGCGCAGCGGTCGGTGCGGCGATGCCATGGCGCATGCGCAGGGCCTGACGCAACAGCGTCGCACACCCCGCCGTGATGGGTGTGGCCATGCTGGTGCCGGTCATGTAGGTATAGCGCTCGGGGTCGGCGGCGTAATGCGGGTCGAGCGCGTTCGCGTCGTTGGCCCGCGACGAGCGTGTCGAAAGGATCAGCGTGCCCGGCGCCACAAGGTCCGGCTTGCAGCGGCCATCGTTGGTCGGTCCACGGGCCGAGAACGGCGCGATCGTGTCGGGGTCGTCGGCCAGCGGATCATCACGAAACGGCGCAACCGGGTAGTCGTCCTTCCAACGGGATCCGTAGGTGTCGTGGGCGAACGCAGGTCGCAGGCTCTCGCACGCGCCAACGGTGATGCAGTTCTTCGCCGTGCCGGGCGGCGTGACGCTCTTTGGATTGATGCGGCCGTCAGGGGGCTTTCCCGCGCCGCCGGTGTCGCTGCCATCGTTGCCTGCGGCGACGAAGATCGCGAAGTCCCGATGGTCCCAGACGAAACGATCGATCTGCCGGCAGCTGGCATCGTAGACGCCTGGCGTACCGCCGGACCAGGAGTTGTTGTGGATGCGCGCTCCCTTGCGGTAGGCGAACTCGAACAGGCTTGCCAGGTCCTCGGGGAGTCCGGCGAGCTGGAACGGATCGTCGTCGAAGGTGGGTTTCCAGTTCACCTTCTGTTCAACGGCCTGGAATACAAGCTGGGCGCGAGGCGCCATGCCCTCGATGCGTACCGCGGCCCCTGCCGATGCGCGCCCGTTGCCGAGGATCGAGCCGGCGACATGCGTGCCATGGCCCGCGTCGACGTCGTCCGCGCCATCGTTGGCGCCTGGATTGCGCACGAAGCCTGCATAGCCGCGTGCGATCGGATAGCTCTTGATCGCCAACACGCGGCCGTCGAAGTCGGGGTGCAACTGGTCGAGCCGACCGGTATCCAGGCCGGTATCGCACACCGCGACGATCTCCCCCTCGCCCGTCAAGCCCAGCCCCGGCGGCGGTGCGGCGGCAACGTGTCGGCCCACGATGTAGCTGGCCACGTTGTTGCAGGTGCGCGGCACGCTGCGTGGCGCAATGCGTGCAACGCCGTGAACTTCAGCCAAGCGAGCCACGAGCAATTTCATTGCACCCTCGTCGGGCACCTTCAGGTCGATCCGCCGTGCACGCTTGTTGCCGGCCAGCACCTCGAAGCCATGACGCTGCGCTTCGGCCGCGACGCGCTCGAGATCGGCGGCGTCGAACACCTCCAGTGTGACAACCTGCCCCATGGCCCTGCCGCGGCTGCGCACGGCAGCAGGCGGCTCGTCACTCTTGAGGACGGTGGCGATGCGGTCCTCGTGGCGCAGGTGCCCTGCCCAGCGCACCCAAGGCAGCGCGCGAATGCGTGCAATGGCCGCGCCGTCGGCGCGCACGATGTAGGCGAAACCGCCGACCGGCGACCGCACTGCGCCGCCGGCCTTGCGAAGCGTCGTCAGCCAGGCTGGTTTGATTGGACCGACGAATTGAACCAGGTAGTGATGGGGCGCATCGTCCACCGGCGGCGGTTCGGGGCGGCTGCGAGCAGCGTCGGACAGCGGGTCGATGTCGATGCCGCCGATGCGCAGCTGGTATTGCTGGCTCATGTCCTCGCAGGGATAGCGGCGCAGCAGCTTGCGCGCCGCCGTGTCGTCGACTGCAACAACCACGAAGGCTTCGTAAGCCTCGATCGCCCGACCCAGGGCCGTGATCTTGGCTTGTTCGGACTTTGGCGCAAAGACCTTGAGCGTTTTCATCGCACCTCCAGTTGGCGAGTTGCGCCACGAAGTAGAACGCGATCGACGCCGGGGCACAACGGCCGCGCACGGCGTCGCCCGATGTCAGAGCCGCCGCGCGCGCAGCGCCAGGACCTCGTTGCCGGCCAGCGCCAGGAGCACCAGCGCGCCACCGCTCAGGACTGCGGCGCTCGGGGACTCGCCCGCGCCGAGCCACGCCCACGCCACGCCGAACAGCACCTCGAGCAGCGCGAGCAGCGACACTTCGGGCGCGGGCAGGTGGCGCGCCACGGCCACGGCGACCAGGCAGGGGATCGCCAACTGCACGGTACCCAGCAGCGCCAGCCAGGCGACGTCATGGCCGGAGGCCTGCAGCGGCCAGGCCAGCGGCAGCGTGATCGCAGCCGACAGCAGCGCGCCGATCAGAACGGCCGGCAGCATGTCGGACGCCTCCTCCCGACCGCGCAGGCTCTGGATCAGTGTCCAGTTCACCGCGGCGGCCACCGGCACGGCAAGCGCCACAGCCGTGCCCAGCAGGTGCCTGCCGCCCTGCAATTCACTGGCGTACATCCACGCGATGCCCATACCGGCCAGCACGATCGCGCCCCAGGTGCGCGGCGCGAGCCGATGCGCAAGCGCGAGCCGCGCAGCCAATGCAGTGAACAGCGGCGCCAGCGCCATCGTCACAAGCACGTTGGCCACCGTGGTCAACGTGATCGCCATCATGAAGGCGGTGAACATCGTGCACCAGCACAGCCCCGACAGCCACAGCGCACGGCCGCCACGGTTCAGCGACGTCCAGAGCGCGGCCGGCCCGCGCAGCACGCCGAGCATGAACACCAGGGCCAGTGCGTTGAAAGCGCTTCGCCAGAACGTGACCTCGAAAGGGCGCGCGCTGTCGAGCCAGCGCGTCACCACGCCGGCCATGCTCCACATCAGCGTCACGGCGACCATCAGCGCCACCGCACGGCCATGCCTCATGCAGCTTCGCGCGAGGCGCGCTTGCGGTCGTGCTCCTTGAGGTGGCGCTTCCTGAGCCGGATGCTCTTCGGCGTGATTTCCACGAGCTCGTCGTCCTCGATGAACTCGACCGCGTACTCGAGCGTCAGATCGATCGGCGGCGTGATCTTGATCGCGTCCTCCTTGCCCGAGACACGGAAGTTGGTCAGCTGCTTCTGGCGCACCGCATTGACGACGAGGTCGTTGTCGCGGCTGTGCACGCCCACGATCATGCCCTCGTACACCGGGTCGCCGGGCTTGACGAACATGCGGCCGCGGTCGTCGAGCTTGCCCAGTGCATAGGTGACGATCTCGCCGTCGTCCATGCTGATCAGTACGCCGTTCTTGCGCCCGCCGATCTCGCCCTTGAAGGCCTCGTAGCCGTCGAAGATGTTCGAGATCAGCCCGGTGCCGCGGGTGAGGTTCATGAACTCGTTGGAGAATCCGATCAGCCCGCGCGCCGGGATGCGGTACTCCAGGCGCACTCGGCCCATGCCGTCGGTCTCCATGTTGACGAGATCCGCCCGGCGCTCGCCGAGCGCCTGCATCACGCCACCCTGATGGCTGTCCTCGACATCCACCGTCACGAGTTCGATCGGCTCCTGTCGCTCGCCGTCGACCTCGTGGAACACGACGCGCGGCTTGGAGACGGCCAGTTCGTAGCCCTCGCGGCGCATGTTCTCCAGCAGGATGGTCAGGTGCAGCTCGCCGCGCCCCGAGACCTCGAAGATGCCGTCCTCGTCGGTCTCCTTGACCTTGAGCGCCACGTTGCTCTGCAGCTCGCGCTGCAGGCGGTCCCAAATCTGGCGGCTGGTGACGAACTTGCCCTCGCGGCCCGCGAGCGGTGAGGTGTTGACGCAGAAGTTCATCGTCAGCGTCGGCTCGTCGACCTTGAGCATCGGCAGCGGGCGCGGATCCTCGAGCGAGGTGATCGTGACACCGATGCCGATGTCCTCGATGCCATTGACCAGCACGATGTCACCCGGCCCGGCACTGTCGGCGGGCACGCGCGCGAGCCCCTCGAACTTGAGCACCTGGTTGATGCGCGCCTTGCGCGGCGTCGACTCGGGTCCTTCATACACGGCAACATCCATCGCCGGCTTGAGCACGCCGCTGTGCACGCGGCCGATGCCGATGCGGCCGACGTAGCTGGAGTAGTCCAGCGAGCAGATTTGAAGTTGCAGCGGCTCGGCCTCGCTGCCCTGGTGCGGCGGCACGTGCTCGATCACCGCGTCGAACAGCGGCGCCATGTCCGTACCCACCTCGCCTTGCGTTCGCGTGGCCCAGCCGTTCAGGCCGGAGGCGAAGATCACCGGGAAATCAAGCTGGTCTTCGGTGGCATGCAGCTTGTCGAACAGCTCGAAGGTCGCGTTGATCACGTAGTCCGGGCGCGCTCCGGGCCGGTCGACCTTGTTGACCACGACGATCGGCTTGAGCCCGAGCGCCAGCGCTTTTTTGGTAACGAAGCGCGTCTGCGGCATCGGGCCCTCGACCGCATCGACCAACAGCAGCACGCCGTCGACCATCGACAGCACCCGCTCGACCTCGCCGCCGAAATCGGCGTGGCCCGGCGTGTCGACGATGTTGATGTGCGTGCCTTTCCACTCGACGGCGCAATTCTTGGCCAGGATCGTGATGCCGCGCTCGCGCTCGAGATCGTTGCTGTCCATCACGCGCTCGGCCACCTTCTCGTTCTCGCGGAAAGTGCCGGACTGGCGCAGCAACTGGTCCACCAGCGTGGTCTTGCCGTGGTCGACGTGGGCGATGATGGCGACGTTGCGGATCTGGGTGTTCATGTCGGTGCGGTCTGGTCCGCCTCGAGCGCCGCGACGCCCCCGCGGGGGGACGCGAACGCACAAGGCGTGTGGGTGGTCAATTCATGCCTTGGATCTCGAGCGGGCTGAGCAGTCGATCAGGGATAAGTTCGCCGGCGGTGATGTGGGCGGCGCCGAGCAGCGACCTGTTGCCAGGCCCATAGACCCGCACCCGCGGCTCATCGGGCGCGTCGACGCGGCGCCGCAGACCCGTGAGGAATCTCGCCGCCTCTGCGGCCGAAAGCCGCCACTCCGGCCAATCGGCCAGCAGCGCGTCCGGCGCCTTCAGGCGCGCCTCGCGATCGTTCGCGCTCAGCTCGCCCAGCGCGTCCAGGGTGATGGCGTCGTCGATCGACAGCGGGCCGCTGGCCGTGCGCCTGAGCGCAGCCAGGTGGGCGCCGCAGCCGAGCGCTTCGCCAAGATCCTCGGCGAGGGTACGGATGTAGGTGCCCTTGCTGCATCGCACGTCGAGCACCAGCGTCGGGCCCGCCCACGACAGCAGGTCGATCGAGCGCACGGTGACGCGACGTACCTGGCGCTCGACCTCGCGTCCCTCGCGCGCGTACTCGTAGAGCGCGCGGCCCTCGTGCTTGAGCGCCGAATGCATGGGTGGGCGCTGGTCGATCGGACCGGTGAAGCGAGCCAGCGCGGCATCGATGTCGGCGCGGTCAAGCCGTACCGGTCGTTCGAGCGCCGTGACGCCCTCGAGGTCGCCGGTGGTCGTCGTGCGCCCCAGGCCCAGCGTCGCGAGGTAGCGCTTGTCGGCATCCAGGCTCGCCTGCGAGAACTTGGTCGCCGCACCGAAGCACAACGGCAGCAGGCCCGAGGCGAGCGGATCGAGCGTTCCGGTGTGGCCGGCCTTCTCGGCATCCAGGAGCCGCCTGGCCTTCTGCAAGGCGTCGTTGCTCGACAGGCCCACCGGCTTGTCGAGCAGCAACACGCCGTGCACCGGGCGCCTTGGCATCACTCGTCCTTCGCGCGCGAGGCATTCGCCTCGCGAATCAGCGCGGTGAGTTCAGCGGCCCGCTCGGTGGTTCGATCGAACTGGAAGTGCAGTGTCGGCACGGTGTGAATTGAAAGGCGCTTGAACAGCCCGTTGCGAAGCCACCCCGCCGCCTCGTTGAGTGCTGCCTCGCACTGGGCCGGATCGCCCACCAACAGCGAGAACAGCACCTTGGCATGCGCATAGTCGGGGGTGACCTCGACTGCATTGATCGTGAGCATGCCGATGCGCGGATCCTTCAGCTCGCGGATCAGTCCGGCCACATCGCGCTGGATCTGGTCGGCGACACGGAAGCTGCGGTTGGGGATAGTGCGTTTGTGCTTTGTCATCTCGGGCTCCACAAGCCAGAAAGCCCCGCCTTGGGGGACGGGGCTTTCTGCACGTTGGCGGAAGGTCCGGTCCTAGAGGGTTCGGGCGACTTCCTTGACTTCGAAGAATTCCAGGTGGTCGCCTTCCTTGATGTCAGTGACGTTCTTCAGCTTGATGCCGCACTCGAAGCCCTCGGCCACCTCGCGGACGTCGTCCTTCATTCGCTTGAGCGAATCGACCTCGCCGGTGTAGATCACGACGTTGTCGCGCAGCAGGCGGAAACGCGCATTGCGCGTGACGCGACCGGCCGTGACCATCGAGCCGGCCACGGTACCGATCTTGCTGGCCACGAACACGGTGCGGATCTCGGCGGTGCCGATGACCTCTTCCTTCTGCTCGGGCGCCAGCATGCCGGCCATCGCCGCCTTCACCTCATCGACCGCGTCGTAGATGATGTTGTAGTAGCG
>Ga0224505_10000724_pt1 | contig 22193 bp, 23 predicted proteins | sample SF_Jan12_sed_USG_FD_169102 | JGI IMG/M metagenome (GOLD analysis project Ga0224505, IMG submission 169102) | Sediment microbial communities from San Francisco Bay, California, United States - SF_Jan12_sed_USGS_4_1 | ecosystem: Environmental > Aquatic > Marine > Sediment | place: USA: California... | reverse complement strand
TCCAACTTCTCTTTCAAGCGCGTATCGTCATCCATGATCTCCACATAGGCCCGGTTCATCGCGGCCCATCCCACCGTATAGGTGTAGCCCCAGTACTGGTGGGCCAAGCTCACGTGCAACTGCACCAAGTGGTCTTCCGCCATTTCGAACAGCCTCAGCTCATTGGCCGCCGGGTTATTCCCCTTCGACCAATAGATCTGGAAGAACTTCTCGAAGCCATCCGTTTCCGGTGCCGGCGGCGCCGGGCGATTGGTCTTCTGGCCCGTCAACAGGCCGTTCTTGTACTGCTCTTCCACGACGTGATGCGCTTCATCGTACTTGTCCAAGCCCGAGAAGGTCCCGTTGTCCATGAACTCCATCCAGGCGCGGGCATAGGTCTCCGAGTGGCAATTAGTGCAGGTCTTCACCCAGGCATCATTGCGCTTCTCGGCCCACTCGGTCTTGATGTTCTCGCGAATCCCCGGCACGAAGGGATAGTTGGCCCAGCGCACTTTCCGCACGATGTTGTGCGCAATCTTGCCTTGATACTCCATGTGGCAGTATTGGCAGGTCGGTGCGGTCTCCGCCCCCTTGGCCACGGCTTCCTTGATCGGGATATTGAAGTTCCACTTGTCTTTATCCCGCTGATACTTCAACCCGTGCTTCGACAGGCTGTAGGCTTCCCAGTTGTTGTGGTCCGCCCCGCTGTGACACTGGGCGCAGACTTCCGGCTTCCGGGATTCGGCCACGTTGAAGTCATGCCGCGCATGACAGGTATCGCACTTGTTCTGGTTGACGTGGCAGCCCGTGCAGCCGTCGGCGATCTCGCGCTGCGGCATGCCGGCATACACTTCCACTTCCACGTTGGCCTTGTAGTCCAACGCGTGCGACGGCCGGCCCTTCGGCCACTGATCCTTCGGCCACGTGATCGTATCCCGCTCGGACTCGCGCTCCGCAAACTCCTGCAAGTGGCAGGCACCGCAGGTGTCGGCCGTCGCCAACTTGATGTCCTTCCGGTGATCCGCTTTCTTCGTGGTGTTGATGTCGAAGTGGCAATCGATACAACCCACTTCCTTCAACTTCTCCCCCTTGCCCAACTTCCCGATCGACCGCAGATTCTCTTCCACGGCCTCGAGTTTGGCCTTCTTGTAGAAGGTGTCGTCCTTCGGGGTCAGCTTCCGGATCTTGTCCAGATTCGCATGGGTGCTCTTCTTCCACGCGGCGACCCAACCCGGGGATTCATCCGTATGGCACTTCACGCACTGTTCCCGACTCGCCACTTCTTTCACCGCTTGCGGCGGCTTATAAAACGTGTGCGGGTCAAAATACCGGCTAAAGGACACCGGTTGCCAATAGTCGCCGTATTTCCCCTTCCCGACCCCTTGGGCCGGATCCAGGTAGCGCTTCAGGAGTGCTTCGTACAGCTCCTTCGGCGAGGCGGATCGGTCGATCTTCAGCGCCTCATACGTTTCCTTCGGCACGGTGGGGAAACCTGCCTGCACCTGGACTGCGGCCAAGACCCCGCAGACCACCAGCGCATACTTCACCATGTTTTTCACCATCACAGCTCGACTCCTTCCGTTTGATGGCCAGTGCGCACTGTCCTTCAACAAACACTCTCTCATTGCACGCTTGTATTTACTTACATCCATTGCGCAAGATTAGAAATAGAATGGCGGCGAAATATAGCTCAGCCCCATCCGGGTGTCAAGAAATTTTCCTGCGCCATGATCAGAGAACTTCGCAGATTTCTTCATCAAAACCATACGGATTCCACTTCACTTCAGTTACGGCCGTTCTCGATCAATGACAACCGTGATGTTTTCAGCACCAGGCTTGATCGGCTGACTCATTCCCTCCAAATCTCCACTTTCCGGCATGGCTTTGCCTGACTTTGACAACCGCGCGACAATGACGACTGTATCAATGTCGGACAATTTTCTGGATGGCATTGGGCTGGTAGAGTCATCAAGCCTGAAGGTAAACGGCAAATCCTTTCTCGACGCCCTCACGATAGACACCGGCATCGGCGGACCAGCCACATCCTTGGCAAACACGAACAGTGTATCCGGCAAAGAAGCCTTGTTCGCCAGATTCGGCCCCAACACCACCTTTCCCGTGATCGCGCGGGACTGACCGGATTGCGTCGTCGGCTTGGCCGGCTTCGCCTGCTCCATCGGTGGATTTGCAACCAGCATACTCGTACTCGGGCCACCGCCCATTCGCCGTTTCGCTTCAGCAATGCTGGCCTGGAGCTGATCAGACGATTCTTGCTCATCGGGAGGAAGATGGGCGTGGGCATCCTCCCACTCCTTGGCAGCGCGAGCAAAATCTTTCCGGTTATAGGCGATCGTCCCTGACAACATCAGGGCCTTGACGTTGTGGGGATCAAGCTTCAACGCCTTTTGGATCAAGGTCTCCGGTCGGCCCTCAAGCTTGCGCCCCTGGTGTACGGCAAGGGCATCGGCATAGTCAGCGAGCAGACTCGCGTTGTCGGGATCAAGCTTCGTCGCCCGTTCAAAAATCGGCACCGCATCCGCATACCGTTCCATCGCCATATAGGATCGAGCCAGCAGCCCCCACCCAACCGCGTCGTTCGGATTCTGCTCTAACTTCTTTCGCAATTGCTCGATCAGCTGGTTCAGCCCTTCCGCCATCTGCGCATCGCCGCCGGGTCCCCCTTGAGAGGCGGCGGCCACCGTTGGATGGGTCATGGCAGCAGGATTCCCCAATGTCCAATACAGCACACCGCTGGACGCAGGAATAATCATCGCTAACGACAGCGCCACAAATCGAACATTCACAAGCCCTCCGGTGGTCAACGTTGAAGTTTCAGTAGAACCGGTCTCCTCAAGGACACGGCGCTCCAGTTCACTGCGCGCCGTCTGGTACTGTTCATCAGTCAGCAACCCATTGGTAAGATCTTGCTCCAGCTCCGAGAACTGCTGGCGATACACCGGCAGTTTCTTCTCCTGTTCGTTCGTCACAGTGGGCTGACGCAGAAACAGCGGGCGCAGAACGAGCCCTAGAATAGCAAGAGTCATGGCGGACACGATCGACCAGAATGTTACCGTCATGGACGCTTCCCCCCTTCAGCCAACAGCTGCTCGACTCGTCGATGTTCATCTTCCGTGACCGGCACCTCAACCACCTTGCCCGCTCGACGCCGGAGCGTGATGATCAGCACGGTTGCACCGATGATCACCAGCACAAACGGCCCAACCCACAGAAGAGTCGTCGTGGCCTTGAGTGGCGGCCGGTACAATACGAAGTCACCGTACCGTGCCGTGAGAAACTCGATGATCTCTTGATCACTCATATTCTTGGCGATCATTTCTCGAACTTCCCGACGCAGGTCTTCAGCAAGCGGAGCGTTGGAGTCGGCCAAGGTCTGGTTCTGGCAAACAAGGCATCGCAGTTCAACGGCAAGATGTTTCAGACGCGCCTCAGCAGCGGGATCATCAGCCAATGGCCTGGCTTCACCAGCCCACACTGGCCCGGACAGGAAGGCCATGACGATGAGTGTGATCCATTTCATATTCATTGTGCTTCAAGTTGCTTGACGAGTGGAATGATCTTCTTCTCAACGGTGTCAGGATCCAAGGGGCCAATTTGCTTGTACCGAATGACTCCTTGCTTGTCGATGACGTAGGTCTCCGGCACTCCATAGACTCCATAGTTGATCCCGACCCGGCCAGCATCATCCACGCCCACGACCGGATAGGGATTGCCCCATCGGCTTAACCAGGTCATCGCTTCATCCCGTTGATCTTTATAATCCATGCCGTAGATCGGCACTTCCCCTGACTTCGCCAAATCCATGAGGACCGGATGCTCCGTCTTACACCCACTGCACCACGAGGCCCAAAAATTGAGCAACCAGACTTTCCCCTTCATATCCCCTGGCGAAAATACCTTAGTGGGCTCAAAGAGTTGGGGCTGGGAAAAATCCGGCGCGGCCTTCCCGACGAGAGGAGATGGGATTTCACGAGGATTGAGCTTCAGCCCGATCCCGAGAAACACGACGACGACGATAAAAATGGACAACGGCAGGAGGAAGCGGTTCATGCCACTTTTCGCCTTGCCGCTCGAGTGGACGCTGACACAGCCGGCTCTTCCCGGCGCCAGGCGATTCGATACCGGCGATCGCTGATGGCAAGCACCCCACCTAGCGCCATGATAAAACATCCGCCCCAAATCCAATCGACGAACGGCTTATGGTAGAGCCGCACGCTCCAGGCTCCGTCATCGAGCGGTTCTCCCAATGACACGTACAGATCCCGTAACAATCCCGGATCGATCGCCGCTTCCGTCATGATCTGATTCTGAGCAGTATACCGTCGCTTCTCAGGATACAGAACCGTCGTCTCACGACCATCCCGGCTCACAGAAAAGTTCCCACGGGCGGCGGTGTAATTCGGGCCAACGACATCCTGCGCCCCGTCGAAACGGAACATATAGTCCCCGATGGTCGCCGTCTCTCCTACGTTCATCCGCACATCCTTTTCTGTTTCGAATCCCTTCACCATCGTCACACCGACGATAAAGACCGCGATGCCGCAATGGGCCACCTGCATCCCCCAGTAGGACCTGGGGACGGACGCCAACCGCTCCATGAGATTATTGCCGGCAACATGCGTCAATCGTTCTCGTAACGACACCAGACCTGTTGTGAGAATCCAAATCGCCAGCAAGAGGCCGAGGCTGAGCAAGGGCGTCCAATTGCCCATGACAATCGGCAAGGTGATCGCCGTGACCACGCTCACTCCGAATGCCCACTTCAATCGCTTCGCCAAATCGGGCAGGCTGGCCTTTTTCCACTGAGCAAGGGGACCGATTCCCATCAAAAAAATTGCAGGAGCCATCAACGGGACGAACACCGAGTCGAAATACGGAGGCCCGACGGAGATTTTCCCGAGGTCCAATGCGTCCAAGAACAAGGGGTACAGCGTCCCCAACAGCACGGAGCCCATCGCCGCAACCAGCAACACGTTGTTCGCCAGCAACATCCCTTCACGCGACACCGACGCAAAACTGCCGCCCAATCCGACACGCGGTGCCCGCCAGGCATAGAGCGCCAGCGACCCGCCGATGACAATCGCTAAGAACGCCAAAATGAACATACCGCGCTTCGGATCGGTGGCAAACGCATGCACGGAGGTCAGGACACCGGACCGGACGAGAAACGTCCCGAGAAGACTCAATGAAAATGCCATGATCGCGAGCAGAACGGTCCAGACCTTGAACCCACCGCGCTTGTCGGTGACGGCCAAGGAGTGAACCAAGGCCGTTCCAGCTAACCACGGCATGAAAGAGGCATTCTCAACCGGATCCCAGAACCACCAGCCACCCCAGCCCAACTCGTAATAGGCCCAGCCACTGCCCATTGCAATGCCGACGGTCAGGAAACACCAGGCAACCGTCGTCCAGGGGCGAGACCAGCGGGCCCAGGCTGCATCAAGATTCCCGCCCAACAGAGCGGCAATCGCGAAGGCAAAGGCCACGGAGAACCCGACATATCCCATGTACAGCATTGGCGGATGGATCACCATGCCTGGATCCTGCAAGAGTGGATTGAGGTCACGTCCCTCAGCAGCAGCAGGAATCAGCCGCTCGAACGGGTTGGAAACCGTCAGCATGAACAAAAGAAATCCAATACTGACGAGGCCCATCACGCCGAGAATACGAGATCGGGTAGATTCAGGAAGATGCGTGGAGAACAGCGTGACCGCAAACATCCAGATGGTCAGGATGAGGGTCCAGAGGAGCAGCGATCCTTCATGCGCGCCCCAGATGGCCGCCAAACGATAATGCAGCGGGAGTTGAGAGTTGGAGGTGGCCGCAACGTACAGGACGGAAAAATCCTTCTCGGCAAACGCATAGGCAAGACACCCGAATGCCGTCAGGACCAGGAGAAACTGCCCGCGCGCAGCCGGCTTGGCCACGGCCATCAACGCCGAGTTCCCGACCGCCGCACCGTAGATAGGAAGAATGCCCTGCACCACGGCCACGCACAGTGCAAGAATCAACGCAAAATGACCGATCTCTGGAATCATAGTGAATCTTTCCTACCTTCAGGAACCACGAGCGATTTGCTTTGCTGGGCCCCGGAAGCCTTCGCCTTGGCCATCGCTGCGGCCGCTTCAGGCGGCATATAGTTTTCATCATGTTTCGCCAGCACCTCACTGGCGACGAAGGTGCCGTCGGGCGCCAACTGACCCTGCGCGACGGCGCCTTTCCCTTCTTTGAACAGGTCCGGCAATATTCCCTTGTAGGTCACGGGCACGCGCTTCGCCGTATCCGTCACCACAAAGTGGACGGTAAGACCATCACCCTCACGCTTGAGGCTGCCGTCTTCGACCATCCCTCCGATCCGGAAGGGTCGGCCTTTCGGCACTTCGCCGTTTGCCACCTCAGTGGGCGTGTGAAAGAGCGAAAGATTACTCTTCAATGCATTCATCACCAGCCAAGTGGCCACAACCACCACCACTAGACCCAACCCGATAAATGCAAACCGTTTATGCCGCGGTTTCATCCGTGCCTCCTAACAACGCAGCACGCTGCTCGGCGCGCGCCGCCACCCGTCGTCGCCACAGGGCCAGGACTTCCCAAATCATGCACAAGGCTGTGGCAATAAACGAGGTCCAGACATAGAGCCCATAGCCGCCCATCGCAAAAAATTCCGAGGCGCTCCCCCACTGCATTAGCGAGCCTCCACTGCTTCAGACATCGCTGCCGGCTTTTCATCCCACGTTGGCAACGATTCCCGCTCGACCATAACACATCGCACCCGGGCCAGGATTACCGCAATACTGTACAACCAGAAGGCGATGGTCATGATGAGCATGGCCATCAGCATGGTCGCGGCCATTTTTGAACCAGTCGCCATACTCACCGAAGCCCCTTGATGCAAGGTATTCCACCATTGGACGGAATAATAAATAATCGGCACGTTGACGACGCCAACGAGCGCAAACACCGCGCTCGAACGATCCGCACGGCGCGCGTCATCGATCGAGGTCCGAAGTAACATCACACCGGCATATTGAAAGAGGAGAATCAGTTCTGAGGTCAACCGAGCGTCCCAGACCCACCAGGCTCCCCAGGTGGGCTTCCCCCACATGGCTCCGGTCAGCAACGCTAAAAAGGTGAACATCGCCCCGGTAGGCGCAATCGCCTGCGCCATCATGAAGGACAATCGGGCATTGAGCCCCATCCCGACACCTGCCCAGATAGCCATCACCACGTAGAGAAACATCGACATCCAGGCAGCCGGAACATGCACAAAGATAATCCGATAGGATTCTCCTTGCTGAAAATCGGTCGGTGCAACAAAAAACCCCATATAGAGGCCAACGATCATCAGGAGGACGGCGACCGCTGCAAACCAGGGAATGAGGCGGCCTGCCAGGGGATAAAACACTTGAGGAGCTGAATACTTCGACCAGATCACTTGTGTACGACCCTTCTATTCCAACGCAATACGCAATGCTGCGGCCGTGGCCCAGGGTGCCAGAAAGAGTGAAAGCACCAGACAGGCCCCAAGCAGCGACAAGTTTGCTTCGCCGCCGATCCCAGCCACACTGCTGGTCACGGCGCCGGCCCCGAAGATCAAGACTGGAACGTAGAGTGGAAGCACCAGGAGGGCAACCAGTAGACCACTCCCCCGCACGCCAAGGACCAACGCGGCGCCGATCGCACCAATCATACTCAACGTGGGCGTCCCAAGCAAGAGCGACAACACCAGCACCCCCAAGGCCTCCCCCTCCAGGCCAAACTGTAACCCCAGCAGGGGCGAGAGCAGGACGACCGGAAATCCAGAGATCACCCAATGGGCCAGGACCTTCCCCAGTACCAGGAGTGATAAGGGCTGGGGAACCAACACCATCTGTTCAAGGACCCCGTCCAGATAGTCCGGGGTAAACACCCGCGCCAGTGAGAGCAGGCATGTGAGCAGCGCCGCGACCCAGAGCACACCCGGGGCAATGGTCCGCAACACGGCCGGTTCGGGCCCGACCCCCAAAGGGAACAGACTCACGACAATCACCAGAAAAAAGAGCGACATCGCGGCATCTGACCACCGTCGCATGGCCAGCAGCAGATCCCGCCTGATGATTCCACTGATCGAGCCCCACATACTGGAGTGACTCATCCAGCCAGCCTCAGCTGTTGCAGCCGCTCCGCGGGAAGGGCGATCTCCTGATGTGTGACGACGACCACCAACCCCTCCCGTTGTAAATGCGCATGAAGCCGTTGCGTCACCACCGCGGTCGATGCCGTATCGAGCGAGGTAAACGGTTCGTCTAAGAGCCAGAGCGGGCGGGTCGACAGCCACAGCCGGGCCAAGGCAACTCGACGCTTTTGCCCTTGCGAAAGTACTTTTGAGGGTAACCGATGGACCAGCCGCTTCAACCCAATCGCCTCCAACGCCTGCTTAGCCCCACTTTCCGAACAGGGTTCCCCGGCAAGTGCCATCGAACTCATCAAGTTTTCAACCGCCGTGAGATCATCTTTGATTCCGTTGAGATGCCCGAGATACATCAGCTGGCCGGAATAAAGCTCTTTCAGCTGCCGAATGTCCTGCCCCTCCCATCGCACTGAACCTTCCTCCGGAGGCAACAAACTCGAGAAGATACGGAGCAAGCTGGTTTTTCCACTCCCGTTCTCCCCCACGACCGCCAACAGCTTCCCCCGCTCAACCTTCACATTGAGACCGGAAAAGAGCCGACGCTCGCCGCGACGGCAACTCAGTCCAACAGTTTGCAACATGGTCCGCCTATTCAATCCAGAACCGCCGAGAGTAAGGGAACGAGACGTTGAAAAACAAGTGGCGTGAGCGTAGCTGTTGGCCAAACTTATCAGACAGTTGGCACTGCGAGCTTGCACTGAGGACAATCCTGCTGCTATCTAAGATCCATATTCGGTATATGGATTCCCTGTCACTGCACGCTGTGACGACACCTGTCCGTTCCAAGGAGGACATCATGAGTGAACTGGTTTGCATCGCGTTTAAGGACTCCAGCACTGCCGATCGCGTGCTCAACGAACTGCGCGCCATGGAGTCGAAATACATCCTCGACCTGGAGGATGCCGTCATCGTCATCCGCGATATGGACGGCAAGGTCCACCTGAAACAGTGCGTCGACGTATTCGGGAGCGCCACGCCGCATGGTGTCGCCCTGGGCATGTTATGGGGAGGGCTGATCGGCTTGTTGTTCTTTAACCCTCTTGCAGGCCTGCTGGGAAGCCTCGCGGGCGGAGCAGGAGGCGGAGCGGTCTCGGTGGGAGCCAGTGAGTTTAGCCTCCTGAGCGACTACGGCATTCCCGATCAGTTCATCAAGGATTTGGGCAGCACGATCCAGCGAGGCACATCCGCGATTTTTCTGCTGATTCGAAATGCTGACCAAGACAAGCTGCTGACGAACTTCTCCCGCTATGAAGGGACGATCCTCAAGACATCGCTCAGCAAGGAACAGGAAGAAAAACTGCGGACGACCCTGACTCATCAGCACAACCAAAAGATCGCCAAGGGGTAAGGTTCTCTCCCAGATCAACGTTTGCTCCTCGGCGAGCTGCACGAAGGCGGGGGTCCTTAACTACCCTCGGTCCCCGGTCGTGCTGAGTCCTTCGATTGACTAAGGACAGACCTGTCGAGGCATGTTATGAACAGTTCCGAATCCTACTAGCCCACCCTCTTCTGTTTCCCATCCAACAGGCAACTGACGTTCATATCGCCCATGACGTTGATCGCCGTACGGCAACGATCAAGAAACCAATCTACCGTGAGTAGGACCGGGATGTACTGCACCGGCAACTCCACAGCAGTAAAGACCATGGTCATCGTCACCAGACCCGCTTCAGGAATACCGGCGGCCCCGACTGACGCAATGATACTTGTAAGCACCACCATCAGCTGCTGTTGAATACCCAAATCCATCCCGATCATTTGAGCGATGAACAAAGCGGCCATGGCTTCGTAGAGCGCCGTCCCGTCATTGTTGAAATTCGCCCCGACCAACGCCCCCATACTGGCTGACTGCTCGCGCAATCCCACTTTTTCTTTAAGAGAAGCATAGGTCACCGGCATCGTCGCGGTCGAGCTGGCCGTCGAGAACGCCATGACCAGTGCGTCGCGTCCACCCCGCAGCAATTGTCCAGGAGACACCCATGACCCGAATCGGATACGGACAAGGTAATAGATTGCCTGAATCGCGAGCGCGAGCAGCACACAGAGCACAAAGATCCCCAGAGCCTTGAATTGTGCGAACCCCTCGGTCCCCACGATGCTGGCGACGATCCCGAAGACCGCCAACGGCACGACTGCGATGATCCAGTGGAGAATCTTGATCAACGATTCCAGAAAGAGTTCGACGAGATGTCCTACCGTTCCTAGCGGCCGTTCACGCTCTTTGCGGAGCGCCATGCCGAAGGCCACGGCGATGAAGATCACACCGATTACCTTTCCGTCGTCGCCAAGCGGCCCCAACAAGCTCTTTGGCACATTTTCCAGAAAGAGTGCGAATGGGTTAGCGCTCTTCGTAGTTTCCTCATGCGAAATCGGCAGTGTAAGACCTGCTCCCCGCCCTGGTTGAATCACATTGGCAACGGTCAGACCAACCGTGATTGCGACTAGCGTATTCAGCAGCAAGAGCCGGGGAAGTCTCGCCGCAAGTGGCCCACCGAGCTGCGTCGTCATGAACGTGTGCACGATTGCCGCCAAGATCAACGCCGGCGCAAGCGCGCCAAGCAGCCGCAACACCAGCTTCCCCGGCACCGCCAGCGAAGCCGCATTGCTACCAAGCAGCAACCCGGTGAAGACACCGAGTACCAAGGCAATGACGATGCGCCCATAGAGCGGGAGATCCTGCCACCGGCCGATCGGACCCCTGTTTGGTGGAATGGCCATCTGGTTTTCGGTCGTTTGATCGTCCATCAGTTGTTACATTGATAGCGTCGTACCTCTCGTGGAACATGATAAGACCGAGAGGCAAGACTCTCAGGTGTCAGAGACGACGAAGTAGTTGATCGTATCAGATCTGATTCAGGACTAGCGAACAAGATCTCGCACGACTATATGAAGGGCCAACTGTATCGCATCAAGCGTACGGAGATCGCTGTAGGCACGTAACTCAGCCGTTTGGTCAGCCGGACTCATCGTCAGCGGACCCCATTCACGCTTGGAGTTCGCGCTAGTTAGGGTGAGAATCGTTTGCGCCCATTCATCCATCTGATCACGATGAGGCTGAACCAGCCCTACCAGCAGCGTGACCGTCCAGACAGTAGAAATTGCAGAATCAGTAGTCAGTCTGGAAATCCTGAGGCAGCATACGCCTTATGAGACTTGTGCGGCTGCTCCGAGAATCAGAATCGACGACCTCGGGAGAATGGCGCCTGTGCCTGAGGTGGTTGAATGCGTATAGCCAGGAACTGTCTGACCTGGAAGTCACTCCTGCTCAAGCCCGTGCCTTGCTCTATCTTCAGCGAAATCCAGACAGCTCTCTTCAGCACTGTGCCCGAGTTTTTGGTGTGGTTGGCTCAACGATGAGTCATCTCGTTCGTGGCTTACACCGAAAGGGATTGATCACCAAACAGCGTCTACAACAGGATGATCGGCAGATGCTGCTTGCACTGAGCCCGAAAGGCCACATACTGGCATGGTTGCTTCACAAACAACTCAATGCAAGGCTTCCACTCACGGCAAAAGCGTCATAGCTCAATCTGTTTATAGGTCGTCAACTATTCTGGTCTTTCCAGGTGACATCTACGAGGCTCACTCCGGACGATACAGGGTGAATGTCACCCGGCCTTCGTGAACCAACAGAAGGCCTTTCATCTTTGGGAGTCGAGATCCTTACCGACCGGAGAGCTGTAACATTCCATAAAGCATTCCAAATATCGCGACGAATGCGTAGGCTTCAACAAAATACAGCATGATGTGTCCCCCGTTTCTGGTGTGACCTGCGTTCTTTCTACACCTCCAAAATGAAGCCTGCATGAGGAGAGCATGAAGAGTTCTTCATGCCCCAGGAATAAGACGCAATCCATCATGCAACTGAACGCTCAAGCCGTTGCTCTCCTCACTGATACACCATCCAATATGACCGCACACCATCGCGGGCAGCGAGCATCTGGCAGTGCTTCACCGTCTGGCATGGACGCTCGCGAGAGCCCTCAGCGGTCTTATCATTACCTCGCGTATAGTCCACCACGTATTCCTTCCGTGACGCGGAACAACCAACAAGCAACAGCATCAACCACAGCACAACCCCGAGCGTGAGGACACCTTTATATCCGGTGTGAAGCCCACGACCTGCTTGGGTATGAATGAATATGCCCATCGTCCTCTCCTTCCAGTACAAGTGAATATGAACAGGGTGTTGCCCTAATCAACCGCTGCATCAGGCTTCCATCTTGCCTTCGCCCTGGCGAGATCCAATCCCGCAACGGTAGGGGTCTGAACCACCCGTATGGGAGGGAACCCAAAGCCCGGCTGGTCTCAGCCAAAGAGACACCGTTGGCATGTGCCAGCGATGTGTTCCGAAACAAATACGCTGAGGTACGCCATACCGTGGCAAGGCATGGCGGGAGGCCGCTAACAGAACGAGCCCCGTATACTCATCACGCATTCATACGAGTGCATGAATAGTTCAAGACCTGATATCCGCCTGATGGCGCGCCACATTTCTTCTTGACGCGAATCGACTCTCGGCGTAGCTTCCCGCCTGGTTTTTATCGGAAGGAGACTATGATGGTGGAGGACTGGCCCTATCGCCTACTTGCCTGTGTCGGTTTCATCACGATTGCATGGCTGGCTTGGGTGACAGGGAGTCGCAGTCGGCTGAACTGGACGACCATCGGAGGCAGCGCAGTCTTGGCTTGGGGACTCGGCATCGTATCCTTTTGGCTTCCTGGCTCCCGCTGGCTCTGGAGCATGATCAACGATCTGGTGGTCGCCGTGCTCACCGCCTCGCAAAAAGGCACGGTGTTTCTTCTTGGGCCCCTCGCACTCGGCCCCGGTCAGACGTTGCCGGATGGGACGGGTTCGATCGGGTTTATCTTGGCGGCGCAGGCACTGCCGGCAGTCGTGTTCTTTGCCGCTTTGATGTCGGGTCTCTACTACGTAGGCACCATGCAAGCAATCGTCGGTGTGTTTGCCCGGTTCTTTTACCAAACCATGGGGTTATCCGGAGCCGAATCGCTCTCCGGGGCAGCCAATATCTTCGTCGGGATCGAGGCAGGCTTGATCGTCCGTCCCTACCTCGCAGCCATGACGCGGTCGGAACTGCTCTTGGTGCTAACGTGCATGATGGCGACCGTGGCGAGCACCGTCATGGGCATCTACGTATCGGCACTCCAGCATGTGGTGCCCCAGATCGCCGGACATTTGATTTCGGCATCGGTGATGTCTATTCCCTGTGCGGTGCTCATCAGCAAACTCACATGGCCCGAAGATGGGCAACCCGTGACCCTGGGCGGCGTGCCTGCTGTGCCCATCGACCAGCCCCCCTCGTCTTCACCCGATCGTGACACGACCCCGCCGCCTTCTAACCTCATCGTCGCGTTGATCGACGGCGCGGGGCAGGGAATGAAAATGGCGGTCGGCATTGCCACGTTGCTGATCGTGTTTCTGGGATTGGAAGCGTTGGTCGACTTGGCGCTGGCACAACTTCCCGCGATCGGTGGAGGGCCTCTCTCCGTCACACGGATCCTCGCCTGGCTGACCTGGCCCTTCGCCGTTCTCCTCGGTCTCCGTCCTGAGGAATGGCAGATCGGCGCGGATTTGCTGGGGACGAGGTTTATCGAGACGGAAGTCGGGGCTTATTTCAAGTTGGCCGCGATGCAATCGGCGATTCCACCACCGCTCTCTCCACGCTCCCTCACGTCCATCACCTATGCCCTCTGCGGGTTCGTCCATGTGGCGAGCATGGGCATCTTTGTCGGCGGCATCTCTGCATTGGTGCCGCATCGGGCCAAAGATATCTCGCTCCTGGGACTGCGTGCCCTGTGGACTGCCTTTTTAACGACATTACTGACCGGTTGTATTGCAGGTGTCCTCGCATCTTCTTAGCAGGTCACCCAACCGCTCTCTTCCTTGATACCCATGGAGAACCGGAAACTCTATCTGAGCACACAGCCTTCTCGGCATATTTCCTCCTGCCATGGTAAATGACGATGCCCCGACCCACTCAATAGTGCACCTCCGCTCCCCCTATGAACAGATACCCCAATCCTTGCCACAAATCCGTCGACCGCCCCCTCTTAAGAACACTTCTCATTTGTCCGATAGGGAAAATGGACGCTGTGGCCATTGGAAAGTATTTCAAACAAGGCGATCTATGGAATCCCCCCGTTCCGTTCTACCTACGACTCCTCCCACCATTGCCAAAATCATGTCTCGTCGCGTTATAAGCGTCACCATGGATGACTTCCTCGGAAAGATTCAAGAGCTCTTCCACCATCACCACTTTCACCACCTCCTCGTCGTTGAGCAACGAACATTGGTCGGCGTCATCTCCGATCGTGACCTACTAAAAGCTCTCAGCCCCAATATCGGAACCTGGTCAGAGACTGAACGTGATCGAGCCACCCTCCACAAACGGGCCCATCAGATCATGAGTCGAAACCCAGTTACAGCCCACACCGATAGCTCTATCGACGCCGCAGCCCAACTGATGATTGAGAAGAATATATCGTGCCTCCCCATCACAACGAAGGAGGGAATCCTCGAAGGCATTCTGAGCTGGAAAGACATTTTGAAAGCATTGGTGGGGGCACCACGCACAACCATCTAAGAGCCTGTCCAAGTTTCATGGCCTCAATCGCGTTCGCGCGATCCGGCGCAGGCACAACATCGTCCTCCCACCAAACAAAACGGACCCAGAGAAGACCACTTGCCCCGGGATAAACGGCCGAGGGTTCGCATGTGTCAGGCGGCAAGACCTGCTCCCTATGCCCTGACCAAGCGATTACTCCGACTTGGCCTTCATCTCATTCACTTTGCCTTTGGCACGTTCATAGGCCCCCTTCACATTCCCTTTGCCGCGTTCCATCGCCGCGCTCGCTTTATTCCCCTTGGCTTCTTCGATCTTGGCCTTGGCTTCCCCCTTGATTTCCTCGGTCGTCGCGTTCGCCTCACCTTTCGCGGCTTCGACCTTAGCCTTGATTTCTCCAGCCTGTACCGAGAGTGACAGTCCACTCAATGCGACACCCATCACCAGACCAACAAGCATCTTCTTAGACATAGCGCACCTCTCCTTGTTTATACGGTTGACCACTGCCCCACCATTTATTCCACCGGAGCATCTTCCCCGGACTCAGATGAAGTCAAATACATCACCTAGGTACTTGCCCGACAAAGACATGACTCTCTTGGTTCGGCATTCAGATGGAGCAATTCGCTCAACAGGGAGAATGGCACCGTACTCTCCGCACGCATCAATTTCAGTGGACCCACCCTTGAGTACGTGACGCAAGTCCGATAGCCGACTCATACCAATCGACGTACGGTTGTCTGAAATGCTTTTTGTTGACGCAATCTCACAAACGATAGACCATCTACATGACTCGTCGAACCAGGCCATACGGCCTCCGTCAGTGACACATTTTGCCCAAGACGAGCAACCCAGGAGGGTATCCATGTTCGGACCCATCACTATTCCATTTGGAGCCAAAATGCTGTTCAACACCGTCACGCTCAAACCCGGCGTGACCTGTGAGGAGGTAGAGATGGCTGTTGGAGAACTCTGTGCTGTGGTCAAAGGAATCTACGGAGGAGAGAAGGGGGGATTTATCGCTGGGCAAGTGTTCAGGTTCTCCGGCTTCGTTTCGAACGAGGGCCTTGTCTCGGCATCCAGCACCACAGACAACCACTATGTGATCATCACCTATTGGCGCTCGTTTGACGCACACGAACGTTCCCATGCAGACGACATCTTTAGGAAGAAGTTCGGAAAGCTGGCAACCATGTGCTCGGAGACCAAAGAGCTAGGATACGACATGCTGTGGCAAGGAGCAGCGGGAGTCCACGAACAGAAATAGCCGCATGTGCTCGCCACGCATTCGGCCAATGTGTGAAACCCATGAAAGGCTTGGCCGATGGTGGGGTCATCTCATCAGGGGCCGCGATATTTGATTACAAGACGCGGCCCCCTATCTATTCCATACTTTCCCGCACCTTGTCGCTGGATAGTTATGAATACGGAAAGTTTCGCTCGCGCAATGCTTCGCACGCACCATCCAATCCAGGGAACAGGGATCCAGCAGTTATGCCCATATAACTCAGCTCCTGCATAACACTTCTCCGATCCATTACAGGAAGGTCTATGGCCCACAGAAACTTTCTGTCTAGCTCAGTTTCCTTTGATGCGATATAAGTTTCCACATCATCTATATTCGTAACCGTACTCGCTGCCTGCTGTGGAATCATCCTCTCATTTTCAATAGTAATGAATTCGCTAACCGAAACATGGGGGCCAGGGATGAGTAATTGAGGAACTTGTCGGTAGCTCTGTTTCCAAAGCGCTTGATCAAAGATAAAGATGCGAACCTTTGCCTCAGTGCGGGAACTATTTTTCCGAACGCCCTGAGCTTTTCGGTAAGCGAAAAATGCGGCTACGTAAGGCGAGTATGTCCAATCCAATAACGGAGTGGGATATCCGTGATGCTGGACGAGATTGAAGAAAGCACCATTCTCATCGGGAATCTCTAACCTGAATAGATGCTTCGTCCTTGCGCTCAGATGTTTGTGCAACATTGGAATGTCTTCTACTACAAACCTATGAAGGTCCGCCCTCCCGGCACGATGAAAGGAAGTGCGAAGCCTCCATGGTTGGCTCTGGCCCCTAAAAAGGTAGCGCCTCCCCTCTAATTCTGACACATATTCCTTAAAACCCTTCCAGTCTCTATCAAGCGGCTGGATGTCCGATGGCTGATCTGCACGAGATTTTGGCAACTTGCATGTCCCAACAGTGCCTAATTCAGTTTCCCATGACAACTCGATCGACTCGTCATCCCATTTCCCAGCAACATCAGCAAATTTAGATATTGCTATGTTAGGAGCATAGAAAGCTTTTACATTGTCCCAGTTGTCTATGACCCCATTAGTTGGACTAATGGGCAGAATAGTATTCGTCCTGAAACGGAAATTGTTATCCTTGCTCGCTGTAGTAAAAACTGCTGCCACGCTTGGCCATTCGTTGTTACTCTCATTGAGGTATGCTACGCCCTCGAAGTGAGTCCCTCTATCATCCACATTCAGCACAATCAGCCCCCCATGGGATCCTCCATAACTACCGATCCATTGACCTTTCATTTTCCCAGCTACCTTATGGATGAAACTGCGGTAGAGGAAGCGGAGTCATAATTCTTATACCTTGCCTATTGGAACTCCCTATTGCACGAACCACCTCACGCCGCCCGGCGAACCTTGGCGATCAGGCGAACCGTCGTACCAAGTCGAGCCCGCACATTGATCAGCGCGTCGGTACTGAAGAGGTCAATACGCCCGCGGAGGAGATCGCTGACTCGTGGTTGCGTCACGCCCAGCGTCTTAGCCGCTGTTCTCCGTCTGAGGCCACAAGCTGCAATGAGTTTCTGGACTTGAATCATAAGCTCTCTATGCCGCGTGGCCCGCTGCTTTTTCCAGCAATTCGTGGATAAGCGTCTGGTAGGGCTTCCCACGTTTGGCGGCCATTTTTCGCAACTGACTCAGGAGCCGTGGCGAGAGGCGGATAGCAATCAGCTGTTTCGCCATGCCGCTGGATGGCCTGCCCACCCGGCGCGCGCGTCGCAATTCTTCCGGCGTAGACTCTGGGATATCCGAAAAATCAATCTGTGAATCTGGAATAGGCTTGGCGTTCCCTCCGACTCGCCGGCCGCGCGCTGATAATTCGGAATGTTTCTTTTTCATGGTCCATCCCCCGTACGGTATACACAACGAGCAAAATTCGTTCGCTCACCGATCGACCGAGTCGTTTTAACCGGCGCTCTTGGGATGAATGTGCAGGATCGTCCCAGTCGAGTCCGTTGGCATCGGCAAAGACAGTTGCCGCTTCTTCGAACGACACACCATGTTTTTCAAAATTGGCGATCGCCTTCGCAACATCCCAGGTAAACACCCATCTGTATATACAGTAATTCGCGTCTTAGTACAATCCGCTTTACGGCACTAGCCCTGTGAGCACCACCCCATCTATCACCCGTTTTCGTGGCCCGTCAGACAATCACGGCAAACTTAAAGTTTAGGGTCCGACCAGACTATTGACTTATGTAGTGCGAGAGACGATCCATACCGTCTGACGAACCCTGCCGATCAGACAAACGGTCACACCAGGTCAACATGCATACTTGGGATCACGGCTTGCCTTGTGCACAACGGTCCCGAGACTACACGACATGGCACATCCGCTGCCTCAGCATCCCGCGCTTTATGATCAGACAAATCGATCACGCTCTACCTGAGTCGGCACGCGACAGGTAGCCGCTCGGCCCATCCATTGATACCGGTGGCGCGCCACGAAATCGTAGACCACATCGCGGAGGGGAACGGGCACCAGTACACCCACATAGAACAGCGGCCACCACCAAGAGAGCTGTCGGATCACCCTCAGAGCCGCCGTGGACTTAGTATAGACACGCCCCCCTTCCAGCAAGAGGAAGGTCTGATAGTCCGTGGCGGACAGCTGCAGGTCACGCAGGATGTGTTGCGCCTGTTCGGACTGTAATGTCCCGAACTTAAATTGCTGGTCCGGATCATGGGCGATCGCCACGTTGACCCAGGCATTGCACCAGTTACAGACGCCGTCGAAGAGAATCAGCCGCTCGTACTTCGCCCATTCATGCACGGAGGTATCAAGCTGGTATATCATCGAGCCCCTCGCATGGGACCTCACTGCCTCGGATATGCATTGGATGCGACACTATACTACCCTTCACACCATGAGATACGGCGAAGGAATGGTGCGCCGGAGCATTTCCAAGAAGTGCTGAGACTTGAGCGCTGAGGACTGAGAGAAAAGTCGGCTCGAATGAGGTGAGCGAAGATCTGAATGGGATGGATCGGCCCACTGAGGCTCGTCGCAGGTATGAGGTCGAGAGGCTTTCATGACAAGTATACGTTACCTCTAGCTGATCAAGGAGGATAATAAAGGTCAGGCTAAGGCCCTCAGGTTTTCGTCGTTCGCCACGCAATCACGGCGGCGCTCAAGAGTAGGACCGAAGCCAGAATGAACGGCGCGCCAGGGAATTCTCCCAGAGTGCTGAGAGATGAGTGCTGAGGACTGAGAGTGGAGTCGGATCGGATGAAGAAGGCGAAGGTCTGCGTGAAGAGCGTTGGACCAATGAGGCCAGTCACACCGTTGATGCTGGCGATGGCGCCCTGTAGTTGCCCCTGTTCCGTACTGCTCACACGGCGTGTCATGAGCGATTGATTCGCGGGACCCACTAGTCCCCAGAAGGCCATGACGGGAATGCCGAGACAGAAGATCCACCCTTCCGGGGCGAGGCCGTAGACGGAAAATCCAATGGATCCGCAGAGCAACCCCACCAGCACCGTCCTGCGTTCCCCGAACCGACTGGTGATCGGCCCAATCAGGCCACCCTGCACGATCATTGCGGCCAGGCCGACACCCGCCATCATCAACCCGACAGAAGCCGGTCCCCACCCATAGCGATAACCCATGTACAGGACCGACACGCTCGGCAGTACCGCATGGGCAAGATAGCCAAGGAATGCCACGGTCGCGAGCCCAAAGAGTTCATGGTGCGAGCGCAGCAGGACGAGCGACCCGATTGGATTGGCCCGCTTCCACGCGAAGGGCATCCGTTTGTCAGGCCGCAAGGATTCGGGAAGTACGAAATAGCCGTAGCAAGCATTCAGCAGACTGAGCGCTGCTGCGCCCCAGAACGGCAGACGAGGATCGATCGCACCAAGCCACCCGCCCAGAGCGGGGCCGAGGATGAATCCGAGGCCGAAGACCATACCGATCTTGCCGAACGCCGCCGCACGTTGCTCCGGCGGCGTCACGTCAGCGATGTAGGCGCTGGCGGTGCTGAAGCTGGAGGAGGCCATTCCGGAAATGACACGGCCCACAACCAGCCAGGCGACGTTCGGTGCGAGCGCCATGACGATGTAGTCGAGCCCCAAGCCCACGTTTGATAGCAGCACGACCGGTCGCCGGCCAAACCGATCGGAGAGGGCGCCCTGGATCGGCGAACAAAAGAACTGCATGAAGGCCCAGGCTGTCCCCATCAGCCCATAGAGGACTGCCGCCTGCGCCGTATCACCGGAGAAAAACTCCTCGACGAGTTTCGGCAACACCGGGATGATGATGCCGAATGACAACATATCGAGGAGAACTGTGAAGAGAATGAAGAGTACTGCGGCTTGCCGCGGTGCGGCCAGCGCCGGTGAGTGGCTCATCCCAGCATCCTAGCAGACCGACTAGCTAGAAGGCTGTTGACATATTCACCAACAAGGTAATGATGGGGTTTCACTCGTGACGCGAGTCGTTTCTACCCTTTCGAGGCACTCGACATTTCAATGATGAGCCGCACGAGCCGATAAAGCTGCGGTTCGATGGAATCCAGATCAACGTATTCTTCCTCCGAAGAATGAAAGCCGAAACCGATCAAGCCGAAGCGTTCGCCACGGCGGGCTTGCCGGACGCGGCGGCGAAGGCGGCATCGGTGGCTCCTCCTGTGCCGCTCTCGTCCACCGTTAACCTCTGGCCGATTTCCGCATAGATAGCCTGTGCAGTCCAGGCTACGGAGCGCGAGACATCGGTGGACTCCAGTAGCGGACGACGCTGTTCGAAGCGCGCCTCGACTTTGGTGTCGGGGATCAGCGGGATCTACGTAGCAACGCGTTCGTGATAGCGTTGCTCAATGACGTCCAGATCGACCAACCGATTCACTCGCACATCAGCTGTGGCAGTCGCCTGATCTGGAATCATGTTGCGCACTTGACCACGATTCACAAGCGTCCAGTTGAACGTGATGCGCCGTTCTGGATCGGAGAGATCCATCGTCAGTAGTAGGCGATGAGCGTCGGGATACGTACGGTCAGATCTTGTATCGTGCATATCGGTTTCAGGTAGGACACGAAACACCTTACTGGATAGGCTGATTTCATCCCCCTACTACCATTTCTGGAGACATGCAGGATCCCCCCTACCCGCTCTGGTCATCATACGTATCCAAAAACACCTGAAACTTATCGAATAGCCGATCAAGCTCCTTGCGCCGCTTCGCACTCTTCGTGTGGTTGGCCTCCGCAGCCACGTAGCCCTGTATTTCTTCAATCTCGTCCAATGACAGCTCCGCCCTGATCCCTGTGCCTTCCACCACCGCACACTTGGCAAAGTCGGGATTGCAGAAGGTCTCATTCCGAATGAAGTCGCGTTCCCGCAGGGTCAGCGTGACGGGCAATTTAGTTCCGTTATGGGATTCGTTTCCGGGCCGTGCCAAACGCTGCTCGCCGTCAGCCTCTGCAGGGCTTGAGAGTATGGTGCATTCGGGTCAGATGCCTTTGCATCAGCCTGCAGCAGATTCTGTATATGCCCGATCAGCACCGAACCAATCGCATGGATTGCCTCATGTCGATCCAAACCCTCAGCACAGAGCCTCGCCAACGCATCCTTCGTGACTGCAATCTTCTCAGCAAGTTGATTCTCAACGATGGTGTGAATGGCCGCGTGAAGCTGGGCATTGGGAATTTTCGTGTCCAGTTTGGGGTGATGGGCCATGATCAGCTCGATCCGCTGAGCCTCATCGAGAGCCAACCACGTTTCTGGATCAGGCGCGGCTTCTGGGTCATATCTCATCGCATCCTCCTGGGATATAGGTCCCCCCTCACCTAACGTTCCCCTTCTTCTGACAGGAACAGGCCAGCTGCACACGCCAGTCCATTTTTACTTCACATCGACAATCCGGCTGCCGGCCAAGATATTGAGTACTTCAACGAGTCGCCGCTTGCGCTCGTGAGCCCGCCGGATGGTTGAGAGATAGTCCTGCCAGTCACGCTCTTTTCCCTGTTGCTTCAGCACACGGCCCACCTTGCGCAAATAGCCGGCAGCCACTTCGTAGGCCTTTGGCTTTGTGAGGACAATCTGCTCTTCAGCAAGTTGCTTCCAGATGGTGACGGCCCGCTCTGGATACGTGTCCACCACCGCATCAGCAATACGATCTTCTATAAACCATCCTGAGTTCCAGCCTTG
>Ga0224505_10000723_pt1 | contig 22194 bp, 18 predicted proteins | sample SF_Jan12_sed_USG_FD_169102 | JGI IMG/M metagenome (GOLD analysis project Ga0224505, IMG submission 169102) | Sediment microbial communities from San Francisco Bay, California, United States - SF_Jan12_sed_USGS_4_1 | ecosystem: Environmental > Aquatic > Marine > Sediment | place: USA: California... | reverse complement strand
GCGGACAGGTTGCGAGCGACTTTTTGGCTACCGTCGGGCAGGCGGAGTTGCAGTCCGCGGGCCTTGATGGCCGCGAGATGGGCGCCGCGCGCAATGACCGTGACTTCGTGGCCGGCTTCAGCGAACTGAACGGCCAGGTAACCTCCTATGGAACCCGCACCCACGACGCATATTTTCATTCCTGGCTCCCGATCGGTTGATTTATCGCTATGCAACATTCTTCATGTTGCGAGCGTAACTAATGCCGCTTTGCAACATATAAGCAAAAATATTCAGCCTTGTCTATAGAAAAATAAACTAATCTGGAAATAGAAATCCTTTGTTAACAATGAGATAAGCTAATTCATATCCCGTATTATGAAATTAGGATTAGACTGCGAAATCCTGCTGCGCAGTATCAGACTTTCCTTAACTAGTTGATTAACCGTGACATTAGCACTCGAGTTGTGCATAGCATAACGGGCGCTTGCTGCCGCCGGACGGCTGTTGATGAGGTATCTTTGGCATCCCGCTGCCTATATCAGGAGAGAGCTTGACGAAAATTTTCGCCGCAATCGCTGTGCTGGCGACCATCGCCATGACAAATGCCGCTGCGGCCCAGGGCAAGACTCCGGAGCAGATCTTTCAGGAGGTGTCACGGAGCATCGTGACCATCCATGCGCTCGATCGCGAAGAGAGCGTCACGAACCTCGGAAGCGGGGTGGTGACGGCCGCAGAAACGGTGGTGACCAATTGTCATGTGTTGGAAGGCGGCGTGAGCTATGCCGTGTATTCCGGCAAGACGCGATTCGCCGGAACGTTGCGTCTGGCAGACGCCGAACGGGATTTGTGCGAGTTGAATGTCGGCAACCTGCAGGCGCCGCGCGCATCCCTTTATACCGGGCGGTTGCGCGTCGGGCAGCGCGTGTATGCAGTGGGCGCACCCGAAGGGCTGGAATTGACAATCAGCGAAGGGCTGGTCTCCAGCATTCGCGAGATGGACGGTGCGCACTATATCCAGACGTCGGCGCCGATTTCCTCCGGATCCAGCGGCGGCGGGTTGTTCGATGTCGAGGGCAGGCTGCTCGGGCTGACGACGTTCATTATTCCAGAGGGCCAGAATCTGAATTTTGCGCTGCCGGCGTCATGGATTAACGAACTGGCTGCACGCAGCGGCTCCAAACTCACGCTTGCGAATCGAGAGGCGGTTCATGACAAATGGCATAGCCGCAGCGCCGAGCTGCGTGCGAAAAAGGACTGGGTGGGACTGCTCGCGGTGACGCAGCAATGGGTGCGTGCAGCGCCACTAGCGGTTCCGGGGTGGCTGGCGCTGGGAGAAGCCTACGGGCTGGTCAATCGTCCGCGGCGTGCCATCGTTGCTTACAATCAGGCGCTGAAACTGGACGGCGACAGTTACGACGCGTGGTTCGGTGCCGGCACAACCTATCTTGCGCTGAATCAGTACGATCGAACGGTGGAGGCGGTGCAGGAGGCATTGCGCTTGCGCCCCAGCGATGTGCCGGCGCTGAAGTTGCTGGGCGCTGCCTATCATTACCAGAATCAGCGTGCGCGGGTGCGTGAAGTGTTGGGGAGAATTGAAAAACTCGATTCCAACGCTGCCCGCGAGTTTTCAAAAAAATATATAACCAATTGATTTTAAACAAAAAAAATAAAACCCTATTGCGAAGTTCATAATGTGCTTGACGTTGCGCGGGCCATTCCGTATAAAGGCGGCGCGTGTTTGGTTTCTAAGTACTTGAAAGTTAGCGTTACCGCGTTTGCAGTTGTGGTGTTCGAACTTTTGGGCTGTGAGATTTAAATACGATACCCGGCGCAAGCTGGAAATTATCAATACTCAAAAGGAATACAACATCATGGCAACCGGTACTGTTAAGTGGTTCAACGACTCCAAAGGTTTTGGCTTTATCACCCCTGATGGTGGTGGCGAAGACTTGTTTGCTCATTTCTCGGGCATCAACATGAACGGCTTCAAGACCCTCAAAGAAGGCCAGAAGGTGACGTTTGATATCACCGCCGGCAACAAGGGCAAGCAACAAGCGAGCAACATCCAGGCTGCCTAAGCCGGACGTAGCTTGAAGAAGAACCGGGCGCAAGCCCGGTTTTTTTTCGCCTGCGGCATGCGGTGAAACATCGGCCGGGCGTTTGGCCGCATCTCGACTCGCCGTGGAGCGGAGCGCGATAATCGGTGCCATCCATGGAAATCAAGCATCCTGTTCCGGCGGTCTGGGATATATTCTGCAAGGTAGTCGATAATTTCGGCGACGCCGGTGTCTGCTGGCGCCTTGCACAGATACTTCACCGTGAACACGGGCTGCAGGTGCGCTTATGGCTGGATGGTCTTGCCACGCTGCACGCCCTTGCGCCCGCGGTCGATCCGGCAGTTGCCGCCCAGCAGGTCGAAGGCATATCGATTTTGCGCTGGACCGCGGACAAGGATGCGACGGACGATGCCGCCGTCGTCATCGAGGCATTCGGCTGCGGGCTTCCGGATGCGTACGTTGCGCGCATGGCCGCGCGCCCGCGGCCGCCGCTGTGGATCGTGCTCGAATACCTCAGCGCCGAATCGTGGGTGGATAGCCATCATGGATTGGCGTCGCCGCATCCGCGACTGCCGCTGCAGCGCTATTTCTTCTTTCCAGGCTTCACGGCGGCCACTGGCGGACTGTTGCGTGAAGCTGATCTGATTGCGCGCCGTGAGGCCTTCGATGACGAGGCACGCAGTGCGTTCTGGCGAGATCTGAATTTCGACGTCCCGGCGCCGGCTGCGCTGACGGTTTCGTTGTTTGCCTATGCCGACGCGCCGGTCGCCGCGTTGCTCACGGCGATCGCAAATGACGGCGAGCCCGCGATAGTGGCCGTGCCGGACGGTGTGCTGATGCCGGCGGTGCGCGCCTTTTTTAGAACCGCAAATGATGCTGCGAGAACATGGCGCCGCGGTGCACTGGAAGTGCGGGCATTGCCGTTCTTGCCGCAGGCAGGTTATGACGAACTGCTCTGGGCCTGTGATCTGAACTTCGTTCGTGGCGAGGATTCGCTCGTGCGGGCATTGTGGGCGGCACGGCCGCTAGTCTGGCAGCCGTACCGCCAGGATGACGGGGCGCATCAGCGCAAGATGGATGCTTTTCTTCAACGTTATTGTGCCGGCATGCCCGCTGTCGTTTCCGGTTCGTTCAGGGCGCTGTGGCAGGCCTGGAACAGCGATGCGACAGCCTGGAATCCGGATCTGTGGCCTGCATTTCGCGCTGTCACGGGGGATTTAGGCATTCACGCCGGCCGCCGAGCACGGGAATTGGCCGATTCAGCGGAGTTGGCGGCGCAACTGGTGGAGTTCGTGCGCAGCAGGGTAGAATAGCGCCTTTTTTTAAGCTGCTAATTCAAGGATGTAGGGTTATGAAAATCGCACAGGAAATCCGAGCCGGCAATGTGATCATGGTCGGCAAGGACCCGATGGTGGTGTTGAAGGCCGAGTTCAGCAAGTCCGGCCGCAATGCGTCGGTCGTCAAAATGAAATTGAAGAATCTGCTGTCGAACGGCGGCACGGAAACGGTCTATCGCGCCGACGAGAAATTTGACGTCGTGCAGCTCGAGCGCAAGGAAGTAACCTATTCCTACTTTGCCGAGCCATCCTATGTGTTCATGGATGCCGAGTTCAACCAGTTTGAGGTGGACAAGGAGAACATGGGCGACGCGCTGAACTACCTTGAAGATGGCATGGAATGCGAAGTCACGCTGTATGAGGGCCGTCCGATCTCGGTGGAAATTCCGCAGAGCCTGGTTCGCGAAATCATCTATACCGAACCGGCAGTGCGCGGCGACACCTCGGGCAAAGTGCTGAAGCCGGCGAAACTAAGCACCGGTTTTGAAGTTCCGGTGCCGCTGTTTTGCGCAACCGGCGACAAGATCGAAATCGATACGCGCACCGGCGAATACCGCAGCCGTACCAAGGGCTGAGAACCTCCTGTACGCGGCGATCGCCTCGTCGCGCGCTTACCGTGTGCGAGACGGTTCTTTGGTGAATTGCATCGATAGGCTGAATATGAAACGCCGCAGTGATCCTGCGGCGTTTTTTATTCCGGCACCAGCCATTCGCAGCGCGTGCCGCCCTGTTTCTCCGGCGACATTGCACGCCACAGCCAGTCGAGCAGTGGCGGCGCCTCCTGATCCAGTCCGAACGGCGGATTGACGACGATCATGCCACTGCCGCGGATGTGCTCGGTAAAATCCTCAGGATAGATAGTCAGTTCCAGTTGCAGCGTTTTCGGCAGCTTGCTGGCCTTCAGGCTGCGCGCAAAGGCAAGCATGGCCGCCGGCGCCATCAGCGGATACCACACGGCAATCATGCCGGTGGCAAAGCGTGTATGTGCTTCCTTGATGGCGCGCGTGATCCGGGCGAATTCGTCTGCCTGATCGAATGCCGCATCGATGAACGTCAATCCACGACGCTCCTTTGGCGGGAGGAATGCCTTGATCGCTGAAAAACCATCCTGGTTGTGGATGGCCGTATGGCGGACCCCGGAAAAGACGTCCGTCAAGGTCGCGCAATCGTCCTTGTTCAGTTCATACAGCACCAGGCGGTCATCGCTGCGCATCAGACGGCGCGCGATGCGGGGCGAGCCCGGATAGTGCAGCAGGTGGCCGTCAGTATTGTCGGCGCGGATCGCGTCGAGGTAGGGGGTCAGAGTGGATGGCGCATCGCTGCGACCCCAGATGCGGCCTATGCCATGGCGCCATTCGGCGGTTTTTTGTGACCACGGATGTTCGAGGTCATACAGGCCGAGCCCGGCGTGCGTGTCGATGACACAGAAGGGCGTGTCTTTTTTTGCCAGTGCCAGCAGAAGCCGCGTCAGTATGGCGTGCTTGAATACATCAGAGACGTTGCCTGCGTGAAACTGGTGACGGTAGGAAAGCATGGTTGGAATCCCGCCCGGTGGGCTTTATTAGCGTTGACATTGAGCAGGGCCGGGGCCAGTGCCTGCTACATAGGGTAACCGACAATTTCAGCCTGACCATCAAACTGCAGGGGGGTGAAGCCCTTGCGGAATGCGGGATGTGGTAACTCCTCACGTCGCGGCCGGGTCTTTACGCTTGATCATATAAGGGATGACCGCCACGTTGCCGGCCAGCACAAACATGATGATGACAGCGATTATGGTTGCTTCTTCCGCCGGAAGCACTGTTGTGGCGATCAGAAGGGAGATCGCAGGATGGCGCTGGAGGCTGCCCATTGTCAGATTATCGCGGGCGCCCTTGTCGGCCCCCCCGAACAGATGGCCCCCCAACAGTACAAAACCGGTGAAGGCCACCACACTGAGCAGCCGTCCATTAACCGTCATCGACCAGACCTTGGGTACAAGGAAGTAGAGGATTATTGCCATTGCGACGATCATAGCGATGAAACCAATTCGCTCCAGCCACAGCGCCACGGCCTTGCTCTTATCGCCCAGCATTCTGGCAAGCCCCAAGCCGATCGCGAGCGGCAACCCGATTTGTTTCAGTATAAAAAAGGCGATCTCGCCGACGGGATATCGGGGTTCAAACTCAAAAATGTTCCCGGCGATAAACAGCATGGCCGGCACCATGGCGATCGAGGCAATGGCGGAAAAAAACTGCAGTCCGAGCATGTAGTCACCGGCGATACCGGGGTTGGTTGCCGCCTTCACAGTGACCGGACACAAAGGCGCCACCGACATGGCCAACAGACTCGCACGGATCGCCGGTTCGAGCGGCAGGCTCCATGTCATGAGGAAAGTGCACGCTGGCACAAATACGAACATGGCCAGCATGGCGCGCACCCCGAGTGCCGGGTTCCGGAACAGCAGCAGCGCGTCGGCCGGCCGCGTGCGCAGGCCTAGTGCTGTGAGCAGCAAGATGATCGCTGCATTGATAAGCGGAATGCCAGGCCATTCGCCGAGAAGTTGATTAATTTCAAGAAGTTCGCGCATTGTGAGGTGAGTCCTTTGCCCGGTTCAGGCGGAATTATGCCTTGATGCGCTACTTCTGCCGGCACCAGGTTCTAAGAAATCCTATCGCGCGGAAGCGTAAAAGGCCGTCCCCTGCAGGACGGCCTTTTATTGTTTGGTGGAGGCGGCGGGAATTGAACCCGCGTCCGCAAGCCCTCCACAGTCAGGACTACATGCTTAGCCTGGTTATTTGGGATTCGCCGCGCATCCGCCAACCGGCAGGCTGATGTTTGGCTAGTCGCTTCGACGGATCCGCGGGGCTAAGCGACCAAACCCCGCAGAGGGGCTGATGTAAATGACACTGCACCCCTTTCGGGGCCTGACCCATCAGCAGATCAGTGCAGTGTCTAGCCGGTGTTAGGCGGCTAGAGAATAACGCTCGTCGTTGGCGTGTATAAAGTTTCCAGCGGATTTACAAGGTAACTGGACCTTGGCATGCCCTGTGCTGCTTTGTGACCCACGTCGAAACCAGGTCGCCCCCATGAGAAATAAGATTGCGCCGCGCAGCCCAAGTTCAAGAGCTGAGCGGTTCCAAAGATTATCGCATAGGCGGACTATTAACATAACCAATTGTTTTTAAATTAAATTTTCTATTTCAGCTGGTGTGGAGACAATGGCATCTGCGCCCCAGTTTTCGGGGTGGCTGCCGTTAAGATAACCAAAGCGGACTGCGACCGTGCGCATCGCGGCGGCGCGACCGGCTTCTATGTCTCGCTGGTCATCCCCCACGTAGAGGCAATTGCGCGGGGCCACGTTGAGGGCGCGCGCCGCGGCCAGCAGCGGTGCCGGATGAGGCTTCATGTGCGCGGTGGTGTCTCCACCAATGATGCAGGCGGCGCGGCGGTCGTAACCCAGCTGCTGCAGCAGCGGCCTGGCGAGGCGTTCTGCCTTGTTGGTCACGATGCCCCACACGATGGTGCGCTGTTCCAGACGGTCTACCAGTTCCGCCATCCCGGGAAACAGCGTCGTGTCGCAGCACAGGTTGTTCTCGTAGATGTCGAGGAATTCCGCACGCATCGCATCGTAATTCGTATCCCCGGGGGCTATGCCGAAGCCGACGCCGAGCAGCCCGCGAGCGCCCAGCGACGTGACCCGACGCGTGTCTGCCAGAGCAACGGGCGGCAGGCCGCGCGCTGAGCGCATGGCGTTAACGGCGCGGCCCAGATCGGGCGCAGTGTCGGCAAAAGTGCCGTCGAGGTCAAACAGGACGGCAGCGGTCACAATTGTGGCGCGCGGGCGCAAAGGATGTAGTTGACGTCGGTGTCGGACTCGAGCGCGTAGGTCTTGCTGAACGGGTTGTAGGTCATGCCGATGGTGGCGGTGACGTCAAGACCGGCATTGCGGCAGGCGGCGGCCAGTTCCGAAGGCTTGATGAAGCGCGCGTAGTCATGGGTACCGCGCGGCAGCAGGTTGAGCACGTATTCGGCGCCGATAATCGCGTAGAGATAGGATTTCGGGTTGCGGTTTAGCGTGGCGAAGAACGCATGTCCGCCGGGCTTCAGCAATTCTGCGCATGCCCGCACCGTGGCGGCGGGATCGGGCACATGCTCCAGCATTTCCATGCAGGTAACGACATCGAAACTTCGCGGGGATTCGCGCGCCAGCTCTTCGACCGGGATTTTGCGATAGCTCACATTCAACCCGGACTCGTGCAGGTGCAGGCGGGCCACCTGCAGCGGTTTGTCAGCGAGATCGATGCCGGTGACTTGTGCGCCGCAACGGGCCATGGCCTCAGCAAGGATGCCGCCGCCGCACCCCACGTCGAGCGCGAGCTTGCCCTGCAGTTCAGCGGTTTCGTTGATGTAAGCCAGTCGGAGCGGATTGATTTCATGCAGGGGCCTGAATTCGCTCTGGGGATCCCACCAGCGGTGAGCGAGCTCGCTGAATTTTTCCAGTTCTGCCGGATCGACGTTTGCAGTCATGATGGTCGTATTCTTTTTACCCATTGCCTTGCGCGGGCCTTGATGGCGGTTTCATCGATTGTAACCAGTGCGCGGTCGGCGAGGCGGCGTACGCCGCCCACCCAGACATCGGTGACCTGTTCCCGGCCTGCGGCATACACCAGATGTGAAACCGGGTCATAACACGGTGTCAGCGCCGTTGCGGACAGCGCGACCGCGGTCAGGTCGGCCAGCTTTCCCGGTACGATGGATCCCAGGCGTTCCTGCAGACCCAGTGCGCGTGCGCCGCCGAGTGTGGCACATTCGAGCGCCCGATGCGCGGGCATCGCCGTCGGGTCGCCGCTCGCGCCTTTGGCGAGCAGAGCTGCGAGCCGCATTTCTTCAAACATGTCGAGCCGGTTGTTGCTGGCGGCGCCATCCGTGCCGATGCCGATGTTGACACCGGCCTGCAGCAGGTCTGCTACTGGGGCGATTCCGCTTGCCAGCTTGAGATTGGAAGACGGGCAATGCGCGACAGAGCAGCCATGTCGAGCGAATAATGCGATCTCCTCCGGCGTCAGGTGCACGCTGTGGACGGCGATCAGGCCGGGTCCCAGCAACCCGAGTTTTTGCAGTCGCGCGATGGGACGCGAACCGTGCGCTTTGAGGCCATCGCTGATTTCCTGCGTCGCTTCGTGCAGATGCATGTGCACCGGAATGTCGAGTTCGCCGGCATATATGGCGATCTGGGCCAGCGTGTCGTCCGACACGCTGAACGGCGCATGTGGCGCGAGACAGAACGACAGCAGCGGCTCGTCGCGCATTGTGTCCCGCAGTGCCATGCCCTTGCTCAGATAGTCGCGTGCGTCGTTGGCATAGGCCGACCGGAATTCGATGGCGATGATGCCCAGCGCTGCGCGCATGCCCGCATGCAACGCGGCGCGGGCTGTCGCTTCCGGGAAAAAATACATGTCGTTGAAGCAGGTAATGCCTCCGCGCAGCATTTCGGCGCAGGCAAGCATGCTGCCGTCGTAAACGAATTCATCGCTGACGACGCGGCCTTCCGCCGGCCAGATATGGTTGTGCAGCCAGTCCATCAGCGCCAGGTCGTCGGCCATGCCGCGCATCAGCGTCATGGCGGCATGTGTATGCAGATTGATCAGCCCGGGGATCAGTGCATGCTCGGGAAGCAGCACGCGCGGCGCATCGGGAAAGCGTGCGGTCGCGTCGGCAACGGGGAGCAGGGCGGCGATATGCTCATCCTCGATGACCACGGCATGTGCCTCAAGGGCAGCTGCGGCCGGTTCAACCGGTATAACCCAGCGTGGCTCGATGACGGTGATGGATGACATGCAGTATGGTGATTAAACGAAATTCCAAAGGGGGGATTGTAGTGCAAAAAAAAAGCCCTGCCGAAGCAGGGCTTTGTGGTGCTGTTAAAGCTTATTTCTTTTTGGAAGCCGGCTTTTTCGCTGCGGCTTTCGGCTTGGCCAGGCTCTGGGCGCGGCCAACCACTTCCACGGTGACACGGCGGTTCGGCGCCAGACACTCGATGAGCTGCTTGCGCTTCATCTTGTTGTCGCAGAACTTGGTGACCGGGATCGGCTGCTTCGGACCCTTGCCTTCCCAGAAGATCAGCTTCTGGTCGATGCCTTTGGATACGATGTAGTCCTTCACCGTGATCGCACGACGCTCCGACAGCTTCATGTTGTAGGCCATGCTGCCGATACGATCGGTGTGACCGGTAACGATTACGGCGCCGATGGCAACTGCTGCGCGGGCCTTGGTGGGCTTCGCGAGGCTGGCCAGGAACTTGTCCAGGTCCTTTTTGTTGTCGTCGGTCATTTCGGCTTTGTTGAATTCCATGCCTTGAAGCTCAACCTTCTGTTCGATATTGAGCATTTCCGGCTTCTTGGGCTTCGGCTTGGCCTTTTGCGGCGCAGGCTTGGCCTTTTGCGGTGCGGCCTTTTGCGCGGCTTTAGGAGCCGGCTTTTTCACCAGATCCGGGTCGCACTCGGCGACGGCCAGTGCCGGGGTCCATTGACTGCTGCGTACGCAAACGTTGGCGCCGAGCGACTTGACTACGCCGCCAGCGGTATCCGTCAAGTACCCGTCCTTGGCCTGCGCAGAAGCGAGCGCAGGTGCAAACGCGGCTGCTGCGATGGCGCTTGCAATGGTAATCCTAAGAGCTGAACGCATGTTTTTAATCCTCCTGTTTTGCGAAAAGAGATATAGGGACGTGCCGGATCACTGGTACAACAAGAATTTGGTTCTCCCTGAAGCTTACTAGATATCACATCTCGATACCTGAGTAACCCTTGAAGTCAATAATAGCATGTTTCTAAAAAAAAAAGCATAGAGACTGTTGCTCAAATACATCAGTCCGGCAGGGCCGAATTTCACTTTGTGGAACGAGGGGCGCACGCATCCCGCCCGTCAGTCGGGCGTTTGCGTTGCGCTGCGACATGTTCCGACGGGTCGCTGCAGACGATCCATGCAGGCCTGGCGAGAACACTGCTGCGGAGGCCCTGCCGCTGCGTCATCTGCGCAGCGATCAAAGTTGCGCTGGTCCGGTGCCAGGACACAGATCAAGTGCGTGCTGTTTCCGGCACAGCCCGGCGGGTCCAATGGTGCTGCACGGAAGGCATGGAGCAAGGTGTGACTCGCATTGCAGCATGCTAGAATTCCACGCTTTGTAATCACCGCCTGCGGCTGCGCAACTTGCGTAGCTGACAAGACAACAAGCCTCTGGAATCCATGGATCAATTCGCCAAAGAAACACTGCCTATCAGCCTTGAGGAGGAGATGCGCCGTTCCTACCTCGATTATGCAATGAGCGTAATTGTAGGGCGCGCACTGCCGGACGTGCGCGACGGACTCAAGCCGGTCCATCGCCGCATTCTGTTTGCGATGCACGAATCCAATACGGTCTGGAACCGGTCCTATGTGAAATGCGCGCGCGTAGTCGGTGACGTGCTCGGCAAGTACCATCCACACGGTGACAGCGCGACTTACGAAGCGCTGGTGCGCATGGCGCAGGATTTCTCGATGCGCTACACGCTGGTCGACGGGCAGGGCAACTTCGGCTCGGTTGACGGCGATTCCGCGGCGGCTTACCGCTATACCGAATGTCGTCTGGCGAAGATTACGTCGGACATGCTCGCCGACATCGACATGGAAACCGTCGATTTCGTTGCCAATTATGACGGCAAGGAGCAGGAACCGGTCACGCTGCCGACCAAAGTGCCGAATCTGCTGGTCAACGGCTCGTCCGGCATTGCCGTGGGCATGGCCACCAACATTCCGCCCCACAATCTGTCGGAAGTCGTCGACGGGTGCCAGGCGCTGCTGAAAGACCCGGATATCTCTATCGATGACCTGATCGGCATCATTCCGGCGCCCGATTTTCCGACGCGCGGCATCATCTATGGCGTCCAGGGCGTGCGCGATGGTTACCGCACCGGCCGGGGCCGCGTGATCATGCGGGCGCGCACCCATTTTGAGGAGGCCGACAAGGGCGGGCGCGTTTCGATCGTCATCGACGAACTGCCATACCAGGTCAACAAGGCCAATCTGCTGATGAAAATCGGCGAACTGGTGCGCGAGAAAAAGCTGGAGGGCATCTCGGATATCCGTGACGAGTCCGACAAGTCCGGCATGCGCGCGGTGATCGAACTCAAGCGCGGCGAGGTTCCTGAAATTGTCCTGAACAATCTGTGGAAAGACACGCAGATGCAGGAGAGTTTCGGCATGAACATGGTTGCACTGGTCGACGGGCAGCCGCGCATCCTGAATCTGAAGCAATTCCTCGAGGCTTTCCTGCGTCATCGCCGCGAGGTGGTTACCCGTCGCACCGTGTTTGAATTGCGCAAGGCGCGTGACCGTGGCCACGTGCTCGAAGGTCTGGCAGTCGCACTGTCCAATGTCGACGAGGTCATCGCGCTGATCAAGGCCGCGCCGACGCCTGCAGACGCCAAGCAGGAATTGATGGCGCGGTTCTGGCGCTCCAAGCTCGTGGAGGATCTGCTGTCGCGCGGTGAAGGCGCTTCATACCGTCCCGAGGGTCTGGCGGCGGATTTCGGGCTGCACAAGAAGGGCTACAAACTTTCGGATACGCAGGCTCAGCAGATTCTTGAGCTGCGCCTGCAACGCCTGACTGCGCTCGAGCAGGACAAGATCGTTGCCGAATATCGCGAGACGATGGACAAGATTACCGATCTGCTTGACGTGCTCGACAAACCGGGCCGGGTGACGAAAATCATTTCGCAGGAACTGGCCGATGTCAAAAAGCAGTACGGCGACGAACGTCGCAGTGAGATCGTCACCAGCACACAGGATCTGAGCACCGAAGACCTGATCCAGCCGGAAGACGTCGTGGTGACGCTGTCGCACGGCGGTTACATGAAATCGCAGCCGGTGGCGGATTACCGCGCGCAGAAGCGCGGCGGCAGGGGCAAGCAGGCGACGACCACCAAGGATGACGATTTCATCGAGAAGCTGTTCATCGCCAATACGCACGATTACATACTCTGCTTCTCCAATCGCGGCCGGGTGTACTGGATCAAGGTTTACGCAGTGCCGCAGGGCAGTCGCGCGTCGCGCGGCAAGCCGATTGTCAATCTCGTGCCCTTGATGGAACACGAGAAAATCACCGCCATCCTGCCGGTGAAGGATTTTGACGACGAGCATTTCGTGTTCATGGCCACTTCCACCGGCACCGTGAAGAAAACCGCGCTGTCGGCGTTTTCGCGCCCGATGGCCAAGGGCATCATCGCGGTCAAGCTCGATGACGGCGATTATCTGATCGGCGTCGCCATTACGGATGGCAAGGAAGACATCATGCTGTTTTCCGATGCGGGCAAGGCTGTGCGCTTCAAGGAGGACGAGGTGCGCGTGATGGGCCGGGCCGCAGCCGGCGTGCGCGGCATGAAGCTGCAGAAAAAACAGAAGGTGATATCGCTGCTGACGACCAGCGGGGAAAAACAGTCGGTGTTGACCGCAACCGAGTTCGGTTATGGCAAACGCACTCCGGTGTCGGAGTACACGCGCCATGGCCGCGGGACGCAGGGCATGATCGCGATCCAGGCCAGCGACCGCAACGGCAAACTGGTTGGTGCGCAACTGGTCACCAAGGAAGACGAGATCATGCTGATCACTACGGGCGGCGTGCTGATCCGCACGCGTGTTTCCGAAGTGCGTGAACAGGGTCGTTCAACCCAGGGGGTGCGCCTGATCAATCTTGATGAGGGCGAATTGCTGGTCGGGCTCGAAACCATCGTCGAAACGGATGATGACGCGGAAGAATAGCGCGTCGTCATTGCGCCAGGCCTCATCAATCATTTTTTAACCCGGTAGAGCGATCTTATGGCAAGGGTATTCAATTTCAGCGCCGGCCCGGCGGTGCTGCCGGAGCCGGTCCTGGCGCAGGCGGCTGCAGAAATGCTCGACTGGCATGGCAGCAGCATGTCGGTCATGGAAATGAGCCACCGGGGCAAGGAATTCATTGCGATCCATGCGCAGGCCGAGGCCGATCTGCGTGAATTGATGGGCATCCCGGCAAATTACAAAGTGCTGTTCCTGCAGGGCGGGGCGTCGGCACAGTTTGCCGTGGTGCCGATGAATCTGCTGCGCGGCAGGTCCGGGGCCGATTACATCAATACCGGCCAGTGGTCCAAGAAAGCCATCTCCGAGGCCAAGAAGTTCTGCAAGGTCAACGTCGCGGCCAGTTCCGAAAGCGAAGGCTATACACGTGCGCCGAAACAGGCGGAATGGAAGCTCGATCCTGATGCGGCCTATGTGCATATCACCTCCAATGAAACCATCGGCGGTGTCGAATTTCACTGGGTGCCGGATACCGGCAGTGTGCCGCTGGTGGCCGACATGTCCTCGCACATCCTGTCGCGACCGATGGATGTTTCGCGCTACGGGCTGATTTACGCCGGCGCGCAAAAAAACATCGGTCCCGCGGGTCTGACCATCGTCATCGTCCGCGACGACCTGATGGGTCAGGCATTGCCGGTGACGCCGACGGTGTTTGATTACAAGGTGCAGGCCGACAATGATTCCATGTCGAACACTCCAGCGACTTATGGCATATACATCGCCGGCCTGGTGTTCCAGTGGCTGAAAAAACAAGGCGGGCTGGCAAAAATGGAGCAGATCAATCGCGCCAAAGCGGCATTGCTCTATGATTATTTCGAACAGACCGAGTTTTACCGGTCGCCGGTGGCCAGGGACGACCGTTCATTGATGAACATTCCGTTCACATTGCGCAGCGAAGCACTGGATGACGCGTTTCTAAAGGAATCCGGAGCGCAGGGTTTGAAGCAGCTGAAAGGACACCGGTCGGTCGGCGGCATGCGTGCATCGATCTACAACGCAATGCCGATCGAAGGCGTTCAGGCATTGGTGCAGTTTATGCGTGAATTCGAGCGCAAAAATGGCTGAGTCTCCCGCCCGGCGAAATATCCTGACCCTGAACGCCATATCAGGGGTTGGCTTGGCGCGGTTTCCGGCGGAGCGTTATCACGTCGGCGGCGACGTCACGGCACCTGAGGCAATCCTGGTGCGCTCCCATGACATGCACAAAATGGACATTCCGGCGAGCGTCAGGGCGATCGGCCGTGCAGGTGCAGGCACCAACAACATTCCGGTCAAACTGATGAACGAACGTGGCTTGCCGGTGTTCAATGCGCCCGGCGCCAATGCCAATGCCGTCAAGGAACTGATCATTGCCGCGCTGCTGATTGCTGCGCGCAATCTGTTGCCAGCAGTGCGCTTTGTCGACGGATTGAAGGGGGATGACCAGGCGCTGCACAAGCTGGTCGAGGATGGCAAGAAGCAGTTTGCCGGCATGGAACTGCCGGGACGCACGCTCGGGGTCATCGGGCTGGGCAAGATCGGCAGCCTGGTGGCGGACGCTGCAATCAAGCTGGGCATGAATGTGCTCGGCTACGATCCTGAAATTACCGTGGATGCAGCCTGGAGCCTGCCGGCGCAGGTGCGCAAGGCGCACTCGATCGAAGAAGTGCTGCGGGCGGCGGATTTCGTGACGCTGCACGTGCCGCTGGTGCCGGCCACCCGCAACCTGATCAACGCGCAGCGGGTGACGCTGATGAAAAAAGGCTCGGCACTGCTGAATTTTTCGCGCGACGGCATCGTCGACAATGCCGCAGTGCTCGCCGGGCTGGAAACGAAGCACCTGCGCGCTTACGTTTGCGATTTTCCGGCTGAGAAACTTTTGGGCCACCCGCAGGTCGTGGCCCTGCCGCACCTGGGCGCATCGACGCGAGAGGCGGAAGACAACTGCGCGGTGATGGTGGCCGACCAGGTCCGTGACTTTCTGGAGCATGGAAACATCCGCAACGCAGTCAATTTTGCAGACGTGGTCATGGCCCGCGAATCGGATTACCGCATTGCGATTGCGAATGCCAATGTGCCCAATATGGTCGGACAGATTTCCACGGCGCTGGCACGGGCGAGCCTGAACATACACAATATGCTGAATAAATCGCACGGCGACCTCGCGTACACGCTGGTTGACGTCGACAGCGCCGTACCGGACGCACTGATCGCGGAACTCGCGGCGATCAAGGGCGTGCTGGCGGTAAGATATTTGCCCGTAACCCTAGTCTGATCCGTACGCCGATGGCCAAATCCCTGACTGATGTTCGCCGCAAGATCGATGCGCTGGACGCCCGCCTGGTGCAGTTGATGTCTGCGCGTGCCCGCCTGGCGCAGCAGGCCTGGCAGGCCAAAGGCAACTCCGCGGCGTACAAACCTGAGCGCGAAGCCCAGGTCCTGCGCCGCGTGCGCGACTTGAACAAGGGGCCGCTGCCGGGTGCCTCACTGAGCCGGCTGTTCACCGAAATCATGTCTGCGTGCCGTGCGCTGGAGGATCAGCTCGCGGTGGCTTATCTCGGGCCGGCAGGCACGTTCAGCCAGGAAGCCGTGGTCAAGCACTTCGGCTCCGCTACCGCCGCGCAGCCCAAGGCGACGATCGATGAAGTTTTCCGCGCGGTGGAGAACGGTGTGGCTGGTTACGGCGTGGTGCCGGTCGAGAATTCGACCGAGGGTGCGGTCGGGCGCACGCTGGACCTGCTGTTGAGCACGCCCGCGCGCATCTGTGGTGAAGTGATGTTGCCGGTGCACCAGTGTCTGATGAGTGCCGCGCGCCGGCGCGCGGATATCCGCACCGTGTATTCGCATACGCAAAGCCTGGCGCAGTGCCAGCAGTGGCTGTCGCGGCATCTGCCTGAAGTCGAGCGCATCGCCGTCGTCAGCAATGCCGAAGCGGCGCGGCGCGCGAGCAAGGACAGCAAATCGGCAGCGATCGCCGGACGTGCCGCCGCAACGCTGTACAAACTGAAGCTGCTGGCACGCAATATCGAAGATGATCCGCGCAACACCACCCGCTTTGCGGTGATCGGCACCGAAGACGTGTCGCCGTCGGGCCGGGACAAGACTTCGCTGATCTTGTCGACGCGCAATGTTCCCGGTGCCGTGCATGAGCTGCTGACGCCGCTTGCGCGGCACGGGGTCAGCATGACCCGGCTGGAATCGCGCCCGGCGCGCACCGGATTGTGGGAATACGTGTTTTACGTGGACATCGAGGGGCATCAGCAGGAGTCGCGCGTGGCCAGGGCGCTGACGGCGCTAGCGCGCAAGGCGTCGTTCATGAAAGTGCTGGGTTCATATCCGGCAACACATTAAGTATATTATATAACTCGTTGTTTTTAAACATAATAATATGAGTTTCTGCGATCTTGCGCCGGACTATGTCCGCGCCATCGCGCCATACCAGCCGGGTAAGCCGACCTCGGAGCTCGCCCGCGAGCTCGGGCTGGAAGAGTCCGGTATCGTCAAACTGGCCTCGAACGAAAATCCGCTGGGCGTCAGCCCGAAGGCGGCGCAGGCGATGCGCGCGGTATTCGATGGACTGGCGCGTTATCCGGACGGCAACGGGTTCGAACTGAAGCGAGCCTTGTCGCGCCGCTTCGGTGTTCCGATGGATGGCATTGTGCTCGGCAACGGTTCGAATGACGTGCTCGAACTCGCGGCGCGCTCATTCCTGGCGCCGGGGCTATCGGCTGTGTATTCACGCCACGCCTTCGCGGTGTACCCGCTGGTGGTGCAGGCGATCGGTGCGCAGGGTATAGTCGTGCCGGCGCGCGAGTTCGGTCATGATCTTGGTGCGATGGCACGCGCAGTGCGGCCTGACACCCGCATCGTATTTGTCGCAAACCCGAACAATCCCACCGGCACGTTCATCGCAGGCCCGGAACTGGAAACATTCATCGCGGGAATCCCACAGCATGTACTGGTGGTGCTCGACGAGGCCTATAACGAATATCTGGAGCCGCAATACCGCTATGACGGCATCGGCTGGCTGAAAAAATATCCGAACCTGATGATCACCCGCACGTTTTCCAAGGTGTACGGCCTGGCAGGCTTGCGCGTGGGTTATGCACTGGCCGCACCGGGTGTCGCCGACCTGATGAATCGCGTGCGCCAGCCGTTCAATGTCAACAGCCTGTCGCTCGCTGCGGCAGCGGCAGCGCTCGATGATGATGCATTCATGCGCGAGAGTTATCAACTCAACCGCCGCGGCATGGCGCAGCTGGTCGCCGGTCTGGACCAGCAGGGCTTGGAACACATACCGTCGTATGGCAATTTTGTGACGTTCAAGGTGCCGGGCGCCGCAGAGATATTCCGAAAACTGCTGCATGCCGGCGTGATCGTGAGGCCGATTGCGAGCTACGACATGCCGGATCACCTGCGCGTATCTGTCGGCCTTGAGTCCGAGAATGCGCGGTTTCTCGGCGCGTTGCGGCAGGCGCTGGCGTAATTGCCTCAGCCAGTTGCGCGCTGGCGCTAAACCGGTATGGTGACGGGTCTTCGCCTATCGTACAAACGGAATTGCCATGCCGGCCAAACTACGCATCAATAAACTCGTTGTCATCGGCGTCGGCCTGATCGGCGGCTCGTTCGCGCTGGCGTTGAAAAAAGCGCGCATGGTCAGGCAGGTGATCGGCGTCGGGCGCAGCCGCAAGAATCTGCAGATCGCGCTGCGGCGAGGCGTTATTGACCGCGCGGAGACTGATATCGCCCGCGCCGTGGCCGACGCCGACCTGGTGCTGATCGGTGCCCCGGTCGGACAGATGCCGGGAATTTTTGCGCGTATGGCGCCGGTGTTATCTCCTGCTACGGTGATTACCGATGCCGGCAGCACCAAGCAGGACGTGATTGTCGCCGCACGCCGGCATCTGGGGGCGTGCTTTCCCCAGTTTGTGCCGGCACATCCGATTGCCGGTACTGAAAACAGTGGCGCGGGCGCCGCGTTTCCGGAATTGTTTCGTGACCGCAATCTGATTCTCGTGCCACAGCCGGAGACGCGTGCTGCGGCAACGCGACTGGTGCGCGCCGCGTGGCTGGCCTGCGGTGCGCGCATCGTACGGCTCGAAGCAGCGGAGCATGACGAGATTTTTGGCGCAGTCAGCCATCTGCCGCATGTGGTGGCTTTCGCCCTGGTCAATCACCTGGCACGACATCCAGATGCGCGGCGGCTGCTCGGGTTTTCTGGCGGCGGCCTGCGCGACACGGTGCGCATCGCGGGCAGTTCTCCGGAAATGTGGCGGGACATCTGTATCGCCAACCGCGCGGCACTGGTGCCGCTGGTCGATGGCTATATCAGTGAACTCGAAACCGCGCGTGCGGCACTGGCGGCAGGTGATGGAGATGCGCTGGAAGCTCTGTTCAGCAGTGCGCAGCGTGCAAGGGCACGATGGCTAGTTCGTGGCAAATAAGACCCGGATGAGGCGCGGTCAAAGAGCATGATACAACCCCATTTTCTCGATCTGCAGCCGATCCGCACAGTGCAAGGCACGGTGCGCTTGCCCGGCTCCAAAAGCATTTCCAACCGCACGCTGCTATTGGCGGCGCTGGCGCAGGGTTCGACGGTATTGCGTGAAGTACTGGATTCGGATGACACCCGGCACATGATCACGGCGCTGCGTGCGCTGGGTGTGCGCTGCGATGAGGCCGGGAAACACGCGGTTGCCGTGCATGGCGTCAATGGCGCGTTTCCCGTCAAGAAAGCCGAATTGTTTCTGGGCAATGCCGGTACCGCAGTGCGTCCGTTGACTGCCGTGCTGGCATTTTGCGGTGGTGAGTATCGTGTCGACGGGGTGGCGCGCATGCACGAGCGGCCAATCGGTGATCTGATCGACGCGTTGCGCCAGTGTGGCGCCGATGTCAGCTATCTGGGAACTGCAGGCTATCCGCCTCTGGCCATACATCCCGGCGAAGTGAAGCCGGCAGGGTCAGTCACCATTCGCGGTGATGTTTCGAGTCAGTACCTGACTGGTTTGCTGATGGCATTACCGCTGCTGCGCACGAAGACGGTGGTGCGCGTCGAAGGTGAACTGATTTCCAAGCCCTATGTCGAGATTACGCTCAATGCGATGCGCCAGTTTGGCGTGCAGGTGGTGCGGGACGGCTGGACGGCTTTTACGGTGCCGGCGGACGCGCGTTATGTCAGTCCGGGCGAGTTGTACGTCGAAGGCGATGCATCATCGGCGTCGTATTTCCTTGCGGCTGGCGCGATCAGCGGACTGAGCGGCGGCGGTCCGGTGCGTGTTGATGGCGTCGGTAGCGACAGCACGCAGGGTGATGTGCGCTTCGCGGCGGCGCTCGAGCAAATGGGCGCGGCAATCAGTACGGGCAAAAATTGGATCGAGGCCACTGCCGGCACCGAAGCGCGCCGGCGCGGCAGGCTGACTGCGGTGGACCTCGACTGCAACCATATTCCTGATGCTGCGATGACACTGGCGATGGCAGCGCTTTTTGCCGACGGCACTACCACGCTGCGCAATATTGCGAGCTGGCGGGTCAAGGAAACCGATCGGCTGGCGGCGATGGCGACAGAACTCACCAAACTCGGTGCGACGGTGGAAGAGGGCGCTGATTACCTGCGCATCACGCCGCCGGTGCAGTGGCGGCCTGCGACGATCGACACCTATGATGACCATCGCATGGCGATGTGTTTTTCGCTGGCGGCATTGGGCGGGGTCCCTGTGCGCATCAACGATCCGGGCTGTGTCGGCAAGACGTTTCCGGATTATTTTCAGGTGCTCGCGGGCATTTCCGGGAAATGAGCGCGGATACCGCACTTCCGCCTGTTATCGCCATCGACGGGCCGTCGGCGTCGGGCAAAGGCACCATCGCGGCTGCGGTGGCACGGCAGCTCGGGTTTCATTACCTCGACAGCGGCGTGCTGTACCGGATCGTGGGTCTGGCCGGAACAGAGCGCGGCGCCAATCTCGACGATGATGCGCAAATGTCCCGTATTGCATTGAATTTAAACATAAAATTTGATGACGGCCGGGTATGGCTCGATCACCGTGATGTGTCGGATCTGGTCCGTGACGAAGGCGCAGGCGCAGCAGCCTCGCGGGTCGGTGCGTTGCCGGGCGTGCGGATCGCCTTGATGGCTCTGCAGCGCGGCTTTCGCCGTGCCCCCGGATTGGTGGCTGACGGTCGGGACATGGCGTCGGTGGTTTTTCAGGATGCGCAGCTCAAAATCTACCTGACTGCGACCGCCGAGGAACGCGCACAGAGGCGCTATAAGCAGTTGATTGATAAGGGGCACAGTGCTAATATCACTGCCCTTTTGCAGGACATTTGCGCGCGCGATTTACGCGATAGTACGCGTGTCGCGGCGCCCCTGCAGAAGTGTGCGGATGCCGTCGAAATAGACACTACAGGTACCCCGGCAGACGCGGTTGTGGCGCAGGTCTTGCGCTTGTATCAGAAACATCAAAAGCAGCAGAAAACGCAGTAAATACGTACTACCAGGTGTCACGGGCCGCTCCGCCTGTGACTTTTTGCAACCACCCTCCCGTTTCTCAAACGGGTGTGATAACCTCCTGATTCCAATGATTAAAACATCCTCCCAAGCAGTACCTTCTGAAAGTTTTGCCGCGCTCTTTGAAGAGAGTCTGGCGACGAAAGAAATGCGCATCGGCGAAGTGATTACCGCCGAAGTTGTGCGTATTGATGACAATTTTGTAGTGGTTAATGCCGGTCTGAAATCCGAAAGCTATGTCGCCGTGGAAGAATTCCATGACGATCGCGGCCAGATCGAAGTGAAGCCTGGTGATTTCGTCAGCGTTGCGATCGAATCGCTCGAAGACGGCCATGGTGAGACCCGTCTGTCGCGTGACAAGGCCAAACGCCTCGCCGCCTGGCACGAACTCGAAGACGCCCTCGAGAAGGGCAACATTGTTTCCGGCATGATCAGCGGCAAGGTCAAAGGCGGCCTCACCGTCATGATCAACGGCATACGCGCGTTCCTGCCCGGCTCGCTGGTGGATACGCGTCCGGTCAAGGACACGACGCCGTACGAAAACAAGGAAATGGAATTCAAGGTCATCAAGCTCGATCGCAAGCGCAACAATGTTGTGGTGTCGCGTCGCGCCGTGCTCGAGGCCAGCCAGGGTGAAGAGCGCCAGAAGCTGCTTGAAAACCTGCGCGAAGGCATTACCGTCAAGGGTATCGTCAAGAACATCACCGATTACGGTGCGTTCGTCGACCTCGGCGGCATCGATGGTCTGCTGCACATCACCGACCTTGCATGGCGCCGCGTCAAACATCCGTCCGAGATGCTCGCCGTCGGTGATGAAGTCACCGCCAAAGTACTCAAGTTCGACCAGGAAAAGAATCGTGTTTCCCTGGGCATGAAACAGCTGGGCGAAGACCCGTGGGTGGGCCTGTCGCGCCGCTATCCGCCGAACACCCGCCTGTTCGGCAAGGTTTCCAACCTGACCGATTACGGTGCGTTTGTGGAGATCGAGCCGGGCATCGAAGGTCTGGTGCATGTTTCCGAAATGGACTGGACCAACAAGAACGTACATCCGTCCAAAGTCGTGCAGCTGGGTGACGAAGTGGAAGTCATGGTGCTCGAGATCGACGAAGAGCGCCGCCGCATTTCGCTGGGCATGAAACAGTGTATGGCGAACCCCTGGGAAGAGTTCTCGATGAACTCCAAAAAGGGCGACAAGGTTACGGGGCAGATCAAATCGATTACGGACTTCGGCATTTTCATCGGTCTCGCGGGCGGCATCGACGGCCTGGTGCATCTGTCGGACCTGTCGTGGAATGTGCCCGGCGAAGAGGCCGTACGCAACTACAAGAAAGGTGACGAAGTCGAGGCGCAGGTGCTGTCGATTGATGTCGAGCGCGAACGCATCTCTCTCGGCGTCAAGCAGCTTGAAGGCGACCCGTTCACCAATTATGTCGGCGGCCACGAGAAAAATTCGGTAGTTACCGGCACGGTCAAGGCAATCGACGCCAAA
>Ga0224505_10000721_pt1 | contig 22252 bp, 22 predicted proteins | sample SF_Jan12_sed_USG_FD_169102 | JGI IMG/M metagenome (GOLD analysis project Ga0224505, IMG submission 169102) | Sediment microbial communities from San Francisco Bay, California, United States - SF_Jan12_sed_USGS_4_1 | ecosystem: Environmental > Aquatic > Marine > Sediment | place: USA: California... | reverse complement strand
CTTTCAGAGGAGCTGGCAGACACCGCCTGCATCGAGCGCCATACGGCAGGATTTGAGTCGTGGCGCGAGATTGTGGCGCAGTGCACGCCTGAGCAGGCAGCCGAGGCGACCGGTATCGCTGCTAGTGAGATTCGCCGTCTGGCGCATCTCTATGCCTCTACTCGTCCCGCGGCCATCCTGACGGGCATGGGTGTCCAGTATTATCGCCACGGCGGGGCCACGATGCGGGCCATCGACGCACTGGGTGTCATTACCGGCAATATTGGAATTCCCGGTGGCGGCGTCTCCTTTGATTTCTCCAGTCGGTCGTCTTTCGATTATCGGGCCTGGATGGGTATGGAACATGTACGGGAGAGCAGGTCGATTCCCCGCCCGCGGCTTGGCGCTGAATTACGCAGGCTGGCGACTTCCGGTACGCCGATCCGGTCGGCATGGTTCACGGCGGCCAACCCGGTGACCCAGAGCCCCGATTCACAGGGGATACTCAAGGCACTTGAATCGGTGGAATTCAAGGTGACCATTACCCCGTTCGACAGCGATACCGCCCGCGCTTCGGACCTTGTGCTGCCGGCATCTACCTTCCTGGAAAAAGAGGATGTGCGCGGCACCTATTGGCAGCCGTGGGTCGGCTTCATGAACAAGGTTGTCGAGCCTCTTGGTGAATCGTTGTCGGAGACTGAGATCTTCAGGCTGCTCGGTGAACGGATGGGCATCTGTGAACAGATGTCGGGCGACTGGGTCGAGGCTTCGCTGAGCCCGGTGAGCGACAAAGGGCTTAACAAGGAATGGTTGAGGGAAAACGGCGGGGGGCGATCGCCGATGGTTCCGGTAGTGCCCTTTGAAGATGGGACATTTCCGTCCGAGAGTGGCAAGTTTCAGTTTCTGACCGCGCTCCCCGTTATCGACCGACAAGTTGATCCTGCCTTTCCGTACATCCTTTTGACCCCCAAGGCCAAGGGGTGGCACAATTCTAACCTCTGGAAGGCCGATCATCCCACTCTGCCCACGGCCTACATTCATCCGGACAGTGGCAAGCCTGACAATCGAGTGCTCTGCATCGAGTCCAGGACCGGGGTGCTGCGCGTGTTGCTCAAGCACAACGCCGATGTCTGTCGAGGCACGGTTATGGTTTATCAGGGAAGCAACGTCGACCTTGGTGGAGGAGTCAACGTTCTGACAACGGATGAGCTGACCGATTTGGGTGACTGCGCCTGTTTTGGTGAAACCCGGGTGCGGGTGGTGGTCGACGAGACGACCTGTGGCTGTCGCTGAGGAGTGTTCCACGTGGAACAGGCTGTGAATAATCAATCAAATCAAATGGTTGAGGTGGTTTTTAAGGTGGAGGAGTGGTTCTCGGGTCGCCGTCTGGACCATTATCTTTCCCGCCGCCTTATCCGGTATACGAGGACCGAGATTCAGCAGATCATCCGCGAACGGGCCATGGACCGGAATGGCCGTGCCCTGCGTCCCAGCACGCCGGTGCGACCGGGCGACGAATTCATCATCCTCTACCCCCAGCGTCAGGAGCGGGAGTGTTCGTCTGAAATCCCTATTCTCTACGAGGACGATTATATTATGGCGGTGGCCAAGCCGCCGGATATGACGGTTCATCCCACGGCGCGGGTGCAGCAGAACACCCTTATTGTAAAGCTGCGCGGCCGGCAGGGAGAGGGGGAGAAGAAGCTGTTACTCTGCCATCGTCTCGACCGGGAGACCAGTGGGGTGACGCTCCTCGCCAAGGGGAGCGAGGTCGCGGCGCGCATTGTGCCCAAGTTCGAGAGTCGCGATGTGGAAAAGGAGTATCTTGCAATCGTATGCGGCGAAGTGCTTCAGGACGAAGGAGTGATCGAGCTTCCCCTCGGGCCATTGCCCGGCAAGGTGAGGCTGAAACAGGGGGTTGACCATGGCTCCGGCAAGCCGGCGGAGACCTGGTTCGAAGTATTGGAACGGGTGAATGGATTTACGCTGGTGAGGGCACTGCCAAAGACGGGGCGCCTGCATCAGATCCGTGTCCACTTTGCGGCTATCGGCCATCCGCTGGTCGGGGACAAGATTTACGGTCCGGACGAGGCCTGTTTTGTGGAATTTATCGAGCGGGGTTTTGATGACGAGTTGAAGGACAAGCTGCTGATTCGTCGACATGCACTGCATGCTGCTTCTCTGTCATTTACCCATCCGGTAACCGGGGAGCGGCTTCGGATCGAGGCGCCACTGCCGGGCGACCTGGCGGATTTCATTGCCGAAAGGAGAATCGCATGAAGTTTCTTACTGAATATCTCTGGTTTGAGACCCGGAAGAAGCGGGAGTATATAAACATCACCGACACCGTGGTAAAACTGGTGAACAAGAGCGCGGTAAAAGAGGGAATGGTCCTGGTGTCGGCCATGCACATTACCGCCGGGGTATGGGTCAATGATGCGGAAAGCGGCCTTCTGCAGGATATCGATGAGTGGCTTCAGCATCTGGCGCCGGAAGGCCCGGATTACCGCCATCACCGTACAGGCGAGGATAACGGCGACGCCCATCTGAAGAGTCTGCTGGTGCATAATCAGGTTATCCTGCCGATAACCAGCGGGGCGCTGGATCTGGGTCCCTGGCAGCAGGTTTATTACGCGGAGTTCGATGGCAGACGGCGAAAGCGGGTGGTGGTCAAGGTGATGGGCGAGTAACATGGACTACAGCGGGTTTGTGTGACGCGCCCCATGTTGGGTGGTGCCGCCGAATATCTCAACCAGCCGAGTTTCATTGTAAGTATATGTCGCTATTGATAAAAAGGGGGAACATGAAAAATCGAATAGTTGTTCTTTGCGGAGTGGCTCTTCTTGGCCTCGGAATGTTGACTGCCTGCGGTGAAAGCCCGAAAAAGACGCTGGAGACGGCGAAGTTCGAGGAACAGCAGGGAAACCTGGAGCATGCGGGCAAGCTGTATCAGCAGATCATTCAGCAAAAGCCCGATTCGCCTGAGGCGGCCGAGGCCAAGGCAGCAATGGCAAGAATCATGGAAAAACAGGGCGGACCACAATAGAGAAGGGAAAGGCTGCAAGATTGGAAAGTGAGGACTATCGCGCGTAGTTTTCCGGCGAGTTGGTAAAGACGATACTGCCGTCTTCTGCTACGACCTGCCTTATCCGCGAGCTGTCGTATCTGGCAAGACGCTGGGAACCGCTGCGTGAGCCGGTCCAACTGCGCTGATACACGGTTTCTCCCCCGCTACCCGTCTTCTCCCCGTAGTTTCTCATGATTTTCTTAACGTAGTGCTGAGTCTCTTTATAAGGCGGGATGCTTTGCCATCGATTGACGGCACTCTCACCTGCATTGTAGGCCGCGAGGGCCAGCGGTACGCTGCCGTTGAAATAGTCGAGCAGATACCTCAGGTATCTTGTCCCACCATCGATATTCTGCTCCGGATCAAATGAATCCTGCACGCCAAGTCTGGCGGCGGTACCTGGCATAAGCTGCATGAGACCCCTCGCGCCTTTGGGCGATACGGCATAGGGGTCAAAGTCCGATTCGGCCCGTATCACCTCCATGAGCAACAGGGGGTCAAGGCTGTACCGCTCTGCCTTCTTCTCCACAATCGACCGTATGCCCCCTTGTGATATCCTTTCGCCGCCTGTCGACGCACTGGTTGCGTCACTCGATGAAGATGGGGGTGCAGCCGGTTTTTCCTTCATGACGCGCACGGCTCCCGTGGTCTGCACATTGGTAAAATGCACCACGCCGTTTTCATCGGTAAACTGGTAGATATCGGCGCAGACTGCTGACGGCGCCAGCATGATGAAGCAGATAAGGTAAAGAAATCGACGCATGCTTGATCCGATTAGGATTTTTAGCGAGGAAACAGCATATACCTTATACTTATCGGCCAATTTCGGGGTTGCATTACCCTTGCTTGCCGTTTTTGCCCTGAATGAGGTATTTCCTTACCGCTGCGGAGTGCTCGTTGTATGTCTTTGAAAAATAGTGCGTTCCGTCCTTTTTTGACACGAAATAAAGGTATTTTGTCTTGGCAGGATAAAGAGCGGCGATTATGGATGCCTTCCCGGGGTTTGCTATAGGTCCAGGCGGTAACCCTTTATAGCGGTAGGTGTTGTACGGCGAATCATATACCATGTCCTTGCGTTTCAGCTTGCCGGTAAATCGGTCGCCAAGGGCGTAGATGACGGTGGGGTCGCTCTGCAGCGGCATGCCGATCTTCAGCCGGTTGTAACAGACGGCGGCGACAATCGGGCGCTCAAACTCGGTGAGCACCTCTTTTTCCACGATTGACGCAATGGTGATGATCTCCCGTTCCGACAGGCCTATGGCCTTAGCCCGTTCGGCCAGCTCCGGCGTATATATCTCCTTGTATCGGCGAACCATCTTTCGGATGATCTCCAGCGGCTTCATACCCTTGGGAAAGAGATAGGTGTCGGGGAACAGGTACCCCTCCAGCGTAGGGCCCTCGACCTTGAAGGTGGCGACCAGTGCCGGATCATCTATCATCGCTCTGAATTTCTCGGCCGTCAGCAGCCCGTGCCGCTCCAGAAGCATTCCGACCTGGGCCGCGCTCAGACCTTCAGGAAAGGTGATTGGAATTTCGATAATACGGCCTTCCCGGAAGATGCTGATGATCTTTTCGGGAGTCATGGACGAATTGAGCGCATAGGTTCCAGCCCGAACGTTACGGTCAATCTTCTTCCAGCGGGCGAGCTGGGTAAAAATCCAGGCATTGCGGATCAACCCCTCATGCTCGAGCTTGGCTGCAACCTCCCTGAATGCCGCATTCTCGGGGAATTCGATCTCCTTGTCCTGGCGCGGCCCAGTAGGGGGGGTGAAAGTCTGTACATAAAGATACAGGCTCCCCAGAAAGGCCAGAGCAACGCTGATCCATAAATATTTGTGTTTCATCCTACCGCGCACCTTCAGTTGGAGCTTTGTCAGCCCTCATCGATCTGTATTGCAGGTAGCCGCTCAGAATTATGACTGCGGCAACCTTGTCCACCACACCTTTTCGTTTTTTTCTCGATAGATCTGCCTCGACAAGGACACGCGTCGCGGCAGTTGTGCTGAGTCGTTCATCCCATAGATGAATGGGCAGTTTTGTTGTAATCTCAAGCAAACGGCCGAATTCCCGTGCTTTTTCAGCTAGCGGGCCTTCCGTGCCGTTCATGTTGACGGGGAGTCCTACGACAATCTCATCTACTTCATACTCATCGACCAGTTCCCGGATCGCTTGAAGGTCCCTCTCCCGCCCGCGCGATTCAAGGACCTTCAGTCCTGAGGCGGTGAGTCCCAGGGCGTCGCTTACGGCAATGCCGATACGTTTGCTTCCGAGGTCTAGGGCGAGAATTCTCATAAGAAAAGAGGTGGTTACATCTGGCCGGAGCGCAAGATGGCGATGACCAGCCACAGCCCCAGTATGCCGGCGATGACGAATCCCGTCACCCCAAGCGCGGGAAATCCGAAAAGGAGCTTCCCCTGGCCTGAATGAATGATAATGGACGAACCTATGATAATTGCTGAAATGACCAGTGAAAAGGAGATCCTGTTGCTCGATCGGTCCATGTCCCGTATAAGCCGGTCCATGCCGATGTGTTCCATGCGTACCTGGGCATCATTGGTCAGCGCCTTGCGTACCAGTGCCCCAAGCTGCTTCGGCAGCATTTCCAGCAGGTCGGTAATGACTATGAGGTCCCGCCGGAACTTCCTTGCCACCTTGCCTGGGCTCTGCTGTCGCGTAATAAGGGTCAGGGCGTAAGGCTCAGCAACCTCCATGAAGTTAAATTCGGGGTCGAGCTGCCGGCCTATGCCTTCTACCGTCAGGAGCGCCTTGTTGATCAGCAGTAGATCGGGTTGAATCTTCAGTTTGTGCTTGATGGCCAGCCGAATGACGTGGTCGATATAATCGCTGATGTTGATCTGTTTCAGCGTCTTGCCGTAGACAGGCTCCAGCACGTCCACCAGATCGGCCTTGAACTCTCTTCTGAATTTCTCAAGGTCGACCTCGACGCCGAGAAATCCCAGTTTGATGTATTGGTGCACCATCATGTCGAAGTCCCGCTGGACGATGGCGATAAAGGTCTTGCTGATGACATCCTTCAGTTCGTCGGTCAGGCGGCCCATAATGCCGAAATCGACCAGGGCGATCGTGCCGTCCTGCAGCACAAACATGTTGCCCGGGTGCGGATCGGCGTGGAAATAGCCGTCCTCGAATATCTGCTTGAAGAAGGCCTCAGCCCCCTTTCGTGCCAGCTCTCCGCGATCCAGGCCGCTTGCCTCGATCTTTTCAAACTCGTCGATCCGCATGCCCCGGACGCGCTCCATGACCAGCACGCGCCTTCGGGAAAGGTCGTGGTACACCTTCGGCACATAGAGAAAGGGGTCATTCTCGAAGTTACCCCTTAGCCGTGAGGCATTATCGGCTTCCATGGTGAAGTTGAGTTCCTTGCGGATGGTGCGGGCAAACTCGTTGACGATTGCGGTGGGGTTGTAAACGCCGACCTCGGGGACATAGGTCTCCGCGAGCGAGGCCAGAGTGTAGAGGAGGTGTATGTCCAGCTCGATGGTTTTTTCAATGTTGGGACGCTGGACCTTGACGATTACCTCCTCACCGTCGGCCCCGTTGGCGAGTGTCGCGCCATGGACCTGGGCGATGGAGGCGGCGGCGATGGGCGTTTCATCGAAGCTTGCAAAGGCTTCGGATATGCTGCATCCGAGCTCCCGCTCTATAACCGCTTTTGCCTCATCGACGGGAAAGGGCGGGACTTCGTCAAGCAGTTTCTTGAATTCTTCGGCAAATTCCAGGGGGATCAGGTCGGGCCGGGCGCTCAGTATCTGCCCGAGCTTGATGAAGGTAGGGCCCAGCTCCTCCATGGCAAGCCTCAGCCGCTCGGCCGGGGTCTTTTTTTCGTAGGCTTCCTGCTTCTGGAAGGTAACGAGGCGCATCCCCGCCGACATGAGACCGCCCAGGCTCATCTGGTCGATGAACTGGCCGAACCCGTGCTTTATGGCGATGTTGACAATCTGTCGCGTCCTGGCAACATCCCGAAACCGGAATTTTACCTTGGCGGGGAAAATGCTCATGATTGAATCCGATTACCTCTCGATCAGGCGCCTCTTTCCTCTTCGAGCTTCTTTACCCTGGCAGAGAGGGCCTGCACCTTCTTGCTGAGGGCCTCCAGCTCCTTCTTGCTAGCAATGTCGGTCTTCTCTACAGCGGCCTGCACCGCCCCCTTGACCAGTTTTTCGATCTCCTTGCCGCTCTCCTGGGCCTTCTTGGAGACCTCTTTTATCAGCTTCGCGCCTTCCTTGTCCGACAGTTCCCCCTTCTTGACCATCTCGTCGATCAGCTCCACTGCCTTTTCCTGCATCCCGATTCCCGCGAGCATGGCCTTACGAATGATCTCTATCATCCGTTCCCCCTTTCTCTTGCAATGATGTTGGCTACATGGTCAAGTGCCTCTCCGATCTTTGCGGGCTCCTTGCCCCCCGCCTGGGCCATTTCCGGCTTGCCGCCGCCGCTCCCGCCCACCATCGGTGCGATCTCCTGAATGATTTTACCCGCGTGCAGGCGGTCTGTCAGGTCTTTCGTCACCATGACCAGGAGTGAGGCCTTTCCGTCGTTCTCCGCGCCCAGGGCGATTACCCCGGAACCGAGCCGATCGCGGACCTTGTCGCCAAGGCCCCGCAGGTCCTTCGCCTCATTGCCGCTAAGCTTGCGAATCAGCGCCTTGACGCCTCCGATCTCCCGGAGACCGGCCAGCATCTCGCCGGCGGCGGAGGTGGCCATCTTCTCGTTGAGCTTCTCCAGCTCCTTTTCCAGTTCCCGGGCCTGGGTCGCCAGTTTTTCGACCCTTTCGGCCACCTGAAGCTCTCCCGACTTTAGAACCTCGGCGGCGCTCCTGAGCTCCCGCTCATACCCCTTTATGGCGCTATAGGCCCCGAGCCCCGTAACGGCCTCGACCCGTCGAGTCCCGGCGGCGACGGCGCTCTCCGACATGATCTTGAAGAGCCCGATCTCGCCCGTGGCCCGGCAGTGGGTACCGCCGCAAAGCTCCCGGCTGAAATCATCCACCGACACCACCCGTACCGTGTCGCCGTACTTTTCGCCGAAGAGCGCCATGGCCCCCGAGCGTATCGCCTCATCCGCTGCCATGACTGCGGTGCTCACCGGCAGGTTGTTCAGAATCTGCTCGTTGACCACGCTCTCGATGCGGTCCAGCTCGTGGCGGTTGAGGCCGGAGAAGTGGGTGAAGTCGAACCTGAGCCGGTCGGGCTCTACCAGCGACCCGGCCTGCTTTACGTGATCTCCCAGCACCAGCCGGAGCGCCGACTGGAGGAGATGGGTGGCGGTATGATTCCGTGCCGTGGCGCGGCGTCGCTCCACATCTACCGCCGCCTCCAGCACGTCTCCCTTCTTCAGGGTCCCGCTGGTAACCTTTACCCGGTGCACGATGAAGTCCGGCAAGGGTTTCACCGTCTCCTTCACATGAAGCCGGGCCTGCTCGCTCTCCAGCGCGCCCTCGTCGCCCACCTGGCCGCCGCTCTCGCCGTAAAAGGGGGTAACGTCAAGGACCAGCTCGGCATCCTGTCCTTCCGTTGCCGCGTCCGACAGTGCGTCGCCGATAATGATGGCGAGCACCCGGCTCTGTCCCTCGACCGATTCATATCCCGTAAAGCGCACGGCCCCTGCCGCCTCCTGCGCCTGCTTGTAGACGGCCTTTACCCGTTCTTCGCCCGATCCGGCCCAAGCTGCCTTGGCCCGCTCCCGCTGCTCCACCATGGCGGTCTCGAACCCCTGGCGGTCCAGATGGAATCCCTGTTCCTCGACGATCTCCTCCATAAGGTCGAGGGGGAAACCGAAGGTGTCGTAGAGCCTGAAGGCCTCGTCGCCGGGGAAGTCGGCAGTGCCCTTCACCCGCGTCTTCTCCATGGCGTCGGCGAGAAGTTTGAGCCCCTGGTCGAGGGTGGCGGCAAAGCGCTCCTCTTCGATCAGAACCACTTTAGCGACATAACCATGTCGCTCGATAACCTCCGGGTACGCCTCTCTCATCAGCTTGACCACCTCGCCGGAAAGGAGGTGGAGAAAGGGTCGGTCCAGCCCCAGCATCTTTCCGTGACGTGCCGCCCGGCGAAGGATACGCCTCAACACATACCCGCGCCCTTCGTTGGACGGCACCACGCCGTCGGTGATCAGGAAGGTGATGGCGCGGATATGGTCGGCAATGACCCGGAGAGAGACATCACTCTTTTCGCCGCTTCCGTAGGTCGTCTTCGCCATGGCTGCCGCCGCATGAAGCAGCGGCTGGAACAGATCGCTGTCGTAGTTGCTGGTCTTGCCGTTGACCACGGCGGTGATGCGCTCCAGTCCCATGCCGGTGTCGATGCTGGGTTTGGGCAGAGGGGTGAGGTTCCCGGCGGCGTCCCGGTCGTACTGCATGAAGACCAGGTTCCATATCTCCAGGTGACGGTCGCAGTCGCACCCCACGGCGCAGGTCGGCTTGCCGCAGCCGACATGGGCGCCCTGGTCGATGTGGATTTCGGAGCAGGGGCCGCAGGGGCCGGTGTCGCCCATCTGCCAGAAGTTGTCTTTTTCGCCGAGGCGGATTATCCGCTCGGCAGGGACGCCGACCTTGTCGCGCCAGAGGGCGAAGGCCTCGTCGTCATCCTTATAGACGCTTATCCAGAGCCGATCCTTGGGCAGCTTCACCACCTCGGTGAGGAACTCCCACGCATAGATGATTGCATCTTCCTTGAAGTAGTCGCCGAAGGAAAAGTTCCCCAGCATCTCGAAGAAGGTGTGATGACGCCCGGTCCTGCCGACGTTCTCCAGGTCGTTATGCTTGCCGCCCGCCCTGACGCACTTCTGCACCGTTGCAGCGCGGGTATACTCGCGCTTGTCCTGGCCGAGGAAGACGTCCTTGAACTGCACCATCCCCGCGTTGGTAAAGAGCAGGGTCGGGTCGTTGCGGGGGATGAGGGCCGAAGAGCGGACATTCTGGTGGCCCTTGCTTACGAAATAGTCGATAAATGCCTTTCTCAGTTCGCTGCCGGTCAAGTTGTTCTCCTTGGTCGTAAAATAATGGACTTAAAAAACCTAAACAATTTTTTCCAGAACGCGGTACACCGTCTCCGCTGAAAACCCGCGCCGCGAGAGATACCCTGCAAGACGCCGCTTTATGACCGGTTGATCGAGGCCTGCCATGGTCTTTAACCGCTTCCCTGCCAGCACCAGCGCTTCGTCCAGCTCGTTAACCCCTTTCAGGGCTTCCGTGATAATCTCGTCAGCGAGCGCTGTCTCGATCCCCCGCCTTCGCAGCCGCTGCCGGAGGACGGCGCGCCCGACAATGCCCTTTCGCTTGAGCTCTTCAACCAGGGCCTCGGCCAGTCGTCGATCATCCAGATAGCGGTATTCCCGGAGCCGCCGGATGACCTCTTCCTCGACCGCTTCGTCATAACCGGCCTGCTTCAGGCGCTTCCTGATCTCCGATTCCGTGCGGGCACTGTAGCCCAGCCAGCGGCAGGCGGCATTCCACGCGTCCTGAGTCTGCCGGGCCGGGGGCACGAACTAGTCTTCTCCCAACCGGCTGAGCTTGATCTCTCCCCCGCCCGCGCCCGGCTTCTGGAAGGACTTGGACTGGCCTTTCTCGTCCTCGTCGGCCAGGTCACTGGTGGACATGATTCCCTTTACCTTCAGCACGAAGTCGTCGACGTTGGAGGCATTCTTCAGCGCCTCTTCGTAGGTGATGAGCCCCTGCTTGTAGAGGTCGAGCAGCGACTGGTCGAAGGTCTGCATGCCGTACTGGGAGCGGCCCGCCGCGATGATGTCGTGGATCAGCTTGGTCTTGGTCGAGTCGATGATCGACTCCTTTACGGTCAGCGTAGCGACCAGCACCTCCACTGCCGGGACACGCCCCTTGCCGTCGGACTTGGGGATAAGGCGCATGGAGACGATCCCCTTGAGCACGGCGGCCAGCTGAATCCGTATCTGTTGGTGCTGGTGCGGCGGGAAGACCGTGATGATACGGTTGATCGTCTCGGTGGCGTCGGTGGTATGCAGGGTCGACATGACCAGATGGCCCGTTTCCGCGGCGGTGAGCGCTGTCTCGATGGTATCGAGGTCGCGCATTTCGCCGACGAGGATGACGTCGGGATCCTGACGAAGGGCGGCGCGGAGGGCGCTGCTGAACGAGTCGGTATCGATGCCCACCTCCCGCTGGTTGATGATGCTCTTCTTGTCGAGATGGAGGAACTCGACCGGGTCTTCAATGGTGATGATGTGGTCGGTGTAGGTAGTGTTTATGTGGTCGATCATGGCGGCCAGCGACGTCGACTTACCGCTACCGGTGGTTCCCGTTACCAGGATGAGTCCGCGCCGCTCGAGTGCCAGCTTCTCCAGCACCTTGGGCAGCTTCAGTTCGTCAATGGTCGGTATCCTGATAGGAATATGACGGAAGACCATGCTGATGGTGCCGCGCTGCTGGAAGGCGTTGACCCTGAATCGGCCCAGTCCCGGCACGCCGTAGGCAAGGTCGACCTCGCACTTGGTCTTGAACTTCTCCTTTTGTGAGTTGTTCATGATGGAAGAGGCCAGGGCCACTACATCCTCGCGGCTCAGCTTAGGCTGGTCCATCATCGGGGCCAGGCCGCCGTCCAGGCGCATGACCGGAGGGATTCCCACCTTCAGATGAAGGTCGGATGCCTTGTTCTCCACGGTGGTTTTCAGAAGATCATTGATGCTGACCGCCATATTTACGCCCTCCCTGCCAGAGCTCCCGCCGGCTTGAGAATTTCACGGATGCGGGCTTCGATCTCCGCCGCCGTCTCGGTTTTTTCTCTCAGATATTTCAGCGTATTTTCGCGGCCCTGTCCGATACGGGTACCGCTGTAGGAATACCATGCCCCGCTCTTGTCGATAACCCCTTTGTCAACGCCCAGGTCGACAATCTCTCCCATCCGGGAGATCCCTTCATTGAACATCAGGTCGAACTCGGCCTGCCGGAAGGGCGGGGCCATCTTGTTTTTCACCACCTTGACGCGCACCCTGCCGCCGATGACCTCATCACCGTCCTTGAGGGCCGATATCTTGCGTACATCGATCCTTTGCGAGGCATAGAACTTCAGCGCGTTGCCGCCGGTGGTGGTCTCCGGATTGCCGAACATCACCCCGATCTTCATCCGGATCTGGTTGATGAAGATGAGCGTGGTCTGCGACTTGCTCGTGGCAGCGGTCAGCTTGCGGAGGGCCTGGGACATGAGGCGGGCCTGGGCGCCCATCTGGGCGTCTCCCATCTCCCCCTCCAGCTCGGCCCGGGGGACCAGCGCCGCCACCGAGTCGATGACGATGATATCCAGCGCCCCGCTCCTCACCAGGATTTCGGCAACTTCCAGCGCCTGTTCGCCCGTATCGGGCTGGGATATGAGCAACTCCTCGGTATTGATCCCCAGACGCCTCGCATAGTTAACGTCGAGGGCGTGCTCCGCGTCGATAAAGGCCGCGCTGCCCCCTGCCTTCTGGGCTTCGGCAATGGCATGAAGGGCCAGGGTGGTCTTGCCGGACGATTCGGGGCCGTATATCTCGATGATCCTGCCGCGGGGGTAGCCGCCTATGCCCAGGGCTACATCGAGGCTCAGCGACCCCGACGGGATTGCCGGAATATCCGCTATGGCCTGACCGGCCCCAAGCTTCATGATGGAGCCCTTGCCGAACTGCTTTTCTATCTGGCTTACCGCCAGATCAACGGCCTTCAACTTGTCTTCCCGTTCTCCCATATTTGCTCCCTTCTCAGGGACGGCCATTTGCCGTCCGGTTACAGATACTTGTTATGGTCTATCATTTTTTCTCGATTACCGTGACGGCGAAGAGTTTTGTGTACTCGGCACCGCCAGGTTTTAAATCACTTTTAAAAACGGCGACTTCGCCAAGTGGAAACTCACCAAAGGTACATCCCTGAAGCGTCATCATCCCCTCCGACAGCTCCCTGCTCCGTCGGGGTGACCTGACCCGTCCCACCGTGAGATGAGGGTGAAACGGCTTGCCTTCACGGGGGAAACCCGACTTCTCCAGCATATCTTCCAGTTCAAGCTGCAGGGCTTTCAGTCGCCCCGAAGGCTCCTGAAGGCCTATCCAGAGGACTCGCGGGTTCTTCAGCCCCGGGAATGCGCCTGCGCCCGATACGCCGATAGTCGTTAGAGCAATGGCTGACAGACTTTCAAGGGAGGCTTTGATATCGTCCAGCCTCGTATCGTCGATCTCCCCCAGGAACTTCAAAGTCAGGTGCATCCCGTGTCGGCCAACCCACCTTACATCGGCGCCTGTAGACCGAAGCGGATCGACCGCCCTTCCAACGGCGTTCTTTATTGCCTCAGGTATGTCAATGGCTATGAACAGGCGCAAGAAACGACTCCAGCATTGCCAGGGCCTGCTCGGCAGTTGCGGATTTGATCTCCTCGCGGCTGCCGTCGAAGTTGTGTCGCTGCACCTCAGCCCCGTCTCGTCCTGCAACCGCAATATAGACCAAACCCACCGGCTTGGCCGGTGATCCTCCACCAGGCCCGGCGATGCCCGTGACCGCCACGGCGGCATCAGCACCGCTCTTTTCCAGAGCTCCCTGCGCCATGGCGACAGCAGTCTGGGCGCTCACGGCACCGTGATCGGCGATTATACCCGGCGCCACTCCGAGCAGTTCGGTCTTGGCCTCATTGCTGTAGCAGATAAAGCCGCGGTCGAAATAGCCGGAACTGCCCGGCACATTGGTTATTCTGTGGGCAATCAGGCCGCCGGTGCAGGATTCAGCTGTAACGAGCCGCCACGCTTTAGCCGTCAACATCGCGCCAATCCGGACTTCGGATGCATCGGTCATCGGTCCTCTCCTTGATCCCTACACGATAAAACGTAAGGCAATCTGAAGGCAGAGATTTGCGTAAATTCCGGCGGCCACGTCGTCCATCATCACGCCCCAGCCGCCGGGGAGATTATCCTGCAGCTGCCTGGCCGGGAACGGTTTGAGGATGTCGAAAAAACGAAACAGGAGAAAGCCGGCCACTACAAAGCCAACAGAGGGCGGCACCAGCCAGAGGGTAATCATCTGGCCGGCTATTTCGTCAATAACAATGGGTGAGGCGTCCTTTTTGTCGAAGTGTTTCTCGGCAACTGACGACGCCCAGACCCCGGCAAGGGTTACGGCAATGATAAGCCCGAGACCTGCTATCGGGCTGATTTGCGAAAGCAGCAGGGCCGGCAGAATGCCCACAAGGCTGCCCGCCGTACCGGGAGCCCAGGGGGAATATCCTGCCCCTCCGCCGGTGGCGATGAAGACGGCAGCTCTGTTCAAAAACCCCCCGTATTTAAATAAAAAATCCTAGCATCTTCCGTCTTGCGGCGTCAAGACATACGGGCGCGTTAAATTTTGCATTCGCGACGGTGAAGATGGTATATTTGTAGCCCTGCTGCGTTCATTCCGGCGACTATACTTTTCGGTACGGCGAAAGGACATTCAGACCAATGCAAATGCGCAAGATCACCTTCTTCCCCGACAACAAGACCATCGAGGTTCCGCAGGATGTGCACATCCTGAAGGCCGCCAACATGCTCGATATACATATCAACGCCTCCTGCGGAGGCAATGCGACTTGCGGCAAGTGCCTCGTGACCATCAAGGAGGGGCAATTCGAGACAACCCAGACTCCCCACCTCTCCCGCGAAGAAACAGGCCGGGGACACGTGCTTTCGTGCATCACTCACGCGCTGACCGATCTGGTAGTAGAGATTCCGGTAGAATCACGGATGCAGAAGGGGCACAAGATCGCCACGGCCAGCAAGTACGACCTTCAGGAGCGGTTCCGGGAGATCTGCGGCGAGATAGTCCCCAGGACCAAAAAACTCTGCGTCACTCTGCCGCCGCCGAACCTGAGCGACAATATCAGCGATCTGGAACGGCTGAAGCGCGAGATTGCCAAAGCGGGGTACAGCACCGAGCACTTCCACTGCAACCACGCCCTTCTCAAAAAGATGGCGAAGGTGTTGCGGGAGAGCGATTGGGAGGTCAATGTCACCCTCTACGAAACCGGCAATGCGATGGAGCTGCTGGAACTTCAGCCCTGCGTTGCGGGCCAGAAGCGTTACGGTATTGCCGTTGACGTAGGCACCACCACCGTCGTCGTCTATCTGGTGGACATGGAAGACGGCCACATCATCGACCGCGGCTCAACGTATAACGCGCAGGTCCGCTGCGGCGACGACGTCATTACCCGTATCGTCTACGCCACCGAGATGGGTGGATTGGCCGAACTCCAGCGCCTGGTGGTTGAAAACGTCAACACCCTCATCGGCGACATGGCCGAAAAGCACGGCATCGCGATCAACCACATCGACAACATCGTCATCGCGGGTAACACCACCATGACCCAGCTCTTCTACGGCATGGACCCGGCCCATATCCGCGAGGAGCCCTACATCCCCACCGCCACCATGTTCCCCCTCATCCGCGCTAAGAGCCTTGGCCTCAAGGTTAACGAACAGACCCTGCTCTACGCCGCGCCGTGCGTTGCCTCCTACGTTGGCGGCGATATCAGCGCCGGTGTGCTTGCCGCGCAGATTCACAAGCGGGAAGAGGTCTGCATCTTCATCGACGTCGGCACCAACGGCGAGATCGTGCTGGGGAACCAGGACTGGATGATGACCGCCGCCTGCTCCGCCGGCCCATGCTTTGAGGGGAGCGGCATCAAGCATGGCATGCGCGCCATGGAGGGGGCCATCGAGGCGGTCACCGTCGACCCGAAGACGCTGGAGCCGACCTACGAAGTCATCGGCGGGGTAAAGCCCATCGGCATCTGCGGCTCGGGCATGATCGACGCGCTGGCCGAGATGTACCTCTCCGGCGTCATCGACCAGCAGGGGAAGATCCGCGAAGACCTCAAGCATCCGCGCATTCGCCTGGGCGATCACGGGCTGGAGTACGTGCTGGCCTGGCGGGTTGAGAGCGGCATCAACAAGGAGATCGTTCTTACCGAGGTCGACCTCGACAACCTCATCCGCGCCAAGGGCGCCATCTATGCCGGTTTCACCACCCTGCTGGCCGAGATGGGGATGACCTTCGACGACATCACCAAGCTCTACATCGCCGGCGGCTTCGGCAATTACATCAACATAGAGCGGGCCATCACCATCGGCATGCTCCCCGATATGCCAATGGAGAAGTTCGAGTTCCTCGGCAACACCTCGGCCACCGGCGCCTACTTCACCCTGCTCAATGACGGTCTGCGAAAGGAGCTGGAGGATATCGCGTCAAAGATGACCTATATGGAGTTCTCGGTAGCCCGGTCGTTCATGGACGAGTATATGTCGGCGCTCTTTTTACCGCACACCAATTTGGGGGCGTTTCCCAGTGTGCGGGAGATGATGGAGGAGAGGGCGAGGATGAAGGCGGAGGGATAGAACTCAAGTAAACAGATCGCTTACTGTAAGAAGGTATCAATCAGGATTATGGCGGCAACACACACGATCCATGCGCCAACTAACAGCCGGGATACCAAGCTGAACTTTCGCCGGAGAAGGTCACGGATCGTAGAAACTACTGTTCCCGCTAACGTGAGCAGGTAGACCAACTTCAAGGCGGCAGAGTTTGTAGACCAGATGGCAGAGCCTGCCTTGTAAATAAGATAGCAGAGGAGTATCGCACCGCCGCCGCTATAAACAAGGAAATCGATACTTTCAAGCCGCCAGAAAATCCGCCACCCAGAGCTTCGCTGAGTTGTGTTGGACGCAGACTTTTTCACCGCAGCCTCCTGATTTATGCGGAGCAGCTGTCAGGCCGCTGCTTTCGAGGGTGCTTCCCCGCTGACCTTCCATCGTGCCTCAATGGTATCCGCGGATAAATCGGCACCACACTCCCATTCTACAAAGTAGCCGCCGTTCAAGACGTTAACAAATTGATGATGATCTCGGAGCGCGTTAAACGCCTCAAGTTCCAGATAGGGTTTGACATCAAAAATACCATGGCGACCGTCCGCGGCGACTATGGACAATATCCAATCCGGCAACGGTGTAAGCTTGATTATTCTCATTGATCAAGTCCTTTAATCGGAAAGGGCGTTTTACCGTTTACGGCCAAGTCCCAGTCAGCGAGCAAATCTTCCTGGTGGATTTCAATCCACGCAACGACAAGCTTGTGTTTGTTTGGCGGCAGCTCACCGGCCAAAACGGTTCCATCCGGGATGGAGTAGACCGCAACCTTGCCCTGGTAATCAGCGTGAATGTGCGGGACGTGATGTTTCTCTATATCCCGAAAAAACATCCGGATGAGAATTCCATAAAACATAGAAATTGTCGGCATCCTGTTTCCCCTATAATTTCTATAAGTACGATAGTTCTATCGTACGACAAAAGCAACGTCAAGCGGATAACGCTTCAAAGTATCAAAGCAAAAGGGGTTACGGCTTCCGCCGTAACCCCTTTTGAAATCTCTAAGCAACACCGTTACGCCGCTACCTGCTCCACCCCCAGCTCAAACACATCATGGAGCACCCGCACCGCCAGCTCGGAATACTTGGCGTCGATGACGCACGAAATCTTGATCTCCGAGGTGCTGATCATCATGATATTGATCCCCTCATTGGCAAGGGCGTCGAACATCTTCGCCGCCACGCCCGAGTGGGAGCGCATCCCCACGCCCACGACGGAGAGCTTGGCGATGTTTTCCTGAAGGCTCACATCCTTGGCGCCGATGTCGGCGGCGTTGATCTTCTGGGTCAGGTCCAGCGCCTTTTTGGCATCGGTCTTGGGCACGGTGAAGGAGAGGTCAGTCAGTCCACCCTCGCCCACGTTCTGGATGATCATATCGACCACGATGTTGTCGTTGGCCACGGCCCCGAAGAGCCGCGAGGCGACGCCGGGCTTGTCGGGCACGCCGACCAGCGTGATCTTGGCCTCATTCTTGTTGCAGGTTACCCCCGAGACCACTACTGCTTCCATCTCTCTGTCCTCCTTGGTTACCATGGTTCCGGGGTTGTCGTTGAAGCTTGAGCGGACATGTACCGGAACATTGTATTTTGCGGCAAACTCCACCGAACGGGTCTGGAGCACCTTGGCCCCAAGGCTCGCCAGTTCGAGCATCTCTTCGTACGAAATCTTCTCCAGCTTGCGGGCGTTGGGCACAACGTTAGGGTCGGCGGTGTAGACGCCGTCGACGTCGGTGTATATCTCGCAGACATCGGCCTTGAGCGCAGCGGCAATGGCGACCGCGGTGGTGTCCGAGCCGCCTCTTCCGAGGGTCGTCACGTCGCCACCGGCGGTAATCCCCTGGAACCCGGCGACTACGGCGATCTTTCCTTCCTTCAGCGCGTCATGCACCCGCTCGGCGGTGATCTTTTCGATGCGTGCCTTGGTGTGGGCGGTGTCGGTGATGATTCCCATCTGGCGGCCGGTGAACGACTGGGCCTTGTACCCCATGTCCTTGAGCGCCATGGCCAAAAGCGCAATGGTGACGCGCTCGCCGGTGGAGATGAGGGTATCCATCTCGCGCTCGTCGGGTGTTTCGCTTATCTCGTGCGCCAGTTTGACAAGCTTGTCGGTCTCGCCGCTCATGGCCGAGACAACGACGATGACATCGTGCCCCTCGTCCCTCGTTCGGGCCACGCGCCGCGCCACGTTCTTGATCCGCTCGGGGTTGCCGACGGAGGTGCCGCCGTATTTTTGCACTACTAACACGTCTACTTGTCTCCTATGAAAAAGTCCATCAGCCGATGTCCGTCCTCGAACACCAGTCTGGACGACGTCACAATTCCCTCATCGTATGTTGCCGCCCCTTTGCCCTTCAGCGCGCCCGTACTGTCAAAGACAATGGCAGGGACGGGGTCGGAGGAGTGAGTCTTGATCTCGATGGGTGTCGGATGGTCGGGCATTACCAAAATCCGATGGTCGCCGAAGCGCTTCATCCCTTCGACCACTGCCCCCACCACCTTGGCGTCAAAATCCTCGATGGCCTGTATCTTGGCCTTGAGATCGCCGTTGTGACCCGCCTCGTCGGGGGCCTCCACATGCAGATAGACATAGTCAACCGTCTCCAGCGCCTTCAGCGCATACTCGGCCTTGCCGGAGTAGTTGGTGTCGATATACCCCGTGGCGCCCGGCACGTTGAGCACCTCGAACCCGGCATAGATGCCAAGCCCCTTGGTCAGGTCCACGGCCGAGATCACCGCACCGGAGAGGCCGTACTTTTCCTTGTAGGTCGGCATGGAGGGCTTTCTCCCCTGCCCCCAGAGCCAAATACAGTTAGCCGGTTTCTTACCCTTGGCAATGCGTTTTTTGTTAACCTCGTGGTTCCCGAGTACTGCGATTGAGCGTGTCATCAGGTCACGCAGCATCGCCATTCCCTCGCCACCCGGCAGGTGGTCGCCAATAGCCTTGCCCGAAATATCGTGGGGCGGGGTGCACTTGGCCAGCTCCAGGCCGTTCTTCCAGACCATCAGGTGGCGATAGCTGACGCCGGGATGGAAGCGCACCGATTCACTCCCCAACTCTTTATCAACGGCAAGAATAAGCTCCCGCGCCTCCTCGGTCGAGATGTGACCGCCGGAGAAGTCGTCCATGATGAGCGATGACGAAAGAGAGGTCGGTTCCAGGGAATCGCCGTTCCGGAGCGTCACCACGTTGCAGCGGTAGGCCACATCGGTCGGCGCCAGTTCCACTCCCATGCTAGCCGCCTCAAGGGGAGAGCGCCCCGTATAGAATTTCTTCGGGTCGTACCCCATGACCGAAAGGTTGGCCACGTCGCTTCCCGGAGGATAGCCCCCAGGCACCGTCTGGACCTTGGCCGTAATACCGTTCTGGGCCAGCCTGTCCATGTTGGGCGTTCGCGCCGCCTGCAGGGGTGTCTTGCCGTCCAGTTCCTTCATGGGGCGATCTGCCATGCCGTCGCCGAGCAGTACGATGTATTTCATATCAATACCCCAGCACCCTTACCACGTCTTCCATGGTTGCCTTGCACTTGAGCGACTGCACCGCCACCTTCAGCGCGTTGTCCGGGTCCTTGAGGCCGTGGCCGGTCAGCGTGCAGACCACCTTGTCGCCGGCGGTGAACAGCCTCTTGTGATTGGCCTTCATCAGTCCGGCGATGGAGGCTGCCGAGGCCGGTTCGCAGAAGACCCCTTCCTGCACCGCCACCAGCCGGTAGGCCCGCAGAATCTCTTCGTCGCTCACCATGTCGATGAGCCCCTTCGACTCGTCCCGGGCGTTGAGCGCATCCTGCCACGAGGCGGGGTTGCCGATGCGGATGGCCGTGGCCACCGTCTCGGGGTTTTTTATCGGTTTGCCCAGCACGATGGGGGCCGATCCCTCGGCCTGGAATCCCAGCATTCGGGGGAGTGTCTTTGTTTTTCCTTCAGCCTGGTATTCCTTGTACCCCTTCCAGTAGGCGGTGATGTTCCCCGCATTGCCGACCGGCAGGATGTGAAAAGTGGGCGCCTCGCCCATGGCGTCGCATATCTCGAAGGCCGCGGTCTTCTGCCCCTCTATCCGATACGGGTTGAGGGAGTTGACCATGGTGATGGGGTACTTTTCCGAGACCTGTCGCACAATCTGCAACGCCTCGTCGAAGTTTCCGTCAATCTGCACCACCGTCGCGCCGTGCATGATGGCTTGGGCCAGCTTGCCCATGGCGATCTTCCCCTCGGGGATGAGGACGAACGACTTCAGCCCGGCCCGGGCCGAATAGGCCGACGCAGCCGCGGAGGTGTTGCCCGTGGAGGCGCAGATGACGGCGTTTGCACCGTCTTCAACCGCCTTGGAGATGGCCATGGTCATCCCCCGGTCCTTGAAGGAGCCGGTGGGGTTCATCCCCTCGAACTTGAGGTATATCTCGATCTTCGGGTTGATGTGCTGTTCGAGATTCCTCGCCCGTATGAGCGGGGTGTTCCCCTCGTGCAGGGTGATAACCGGCGTCTTCTCCGATACCGGCAGGTATTTTCTGTATTCCTCGATTAAACCGCGCCAGGCCATGAAAACCTCTTGATTGTTTATTCTTCGCCTTCTACTCGAATGATGACCGTCTTCCCCACTATCGCCGGCATCAGGTCGATCTCTTCCAGGGCCGACCGGAGGTTCTTCTCCACGGCCTTGTGGGTGGTGATTACTATGGAGACCGCCTCACCGGCGGCACGCCCCTTCTGGCTTACCGACGAGATGCTGATCTGGTGGTTCCCCAGCACGCCGGCTATGCTTGCGAGCACTCCCGGTTTGTCCAGCACGGTGAAGCGCAGATAATAGCAGGTTTCCACCGCGTCCATCGGCTTGATGGTCCGCTGCTTTCTCTCTTCGCTCCTGAATGCCGCTACCGGCACCATTCCCTCCGACTTGTACACGATATCCCGGGCTATGTCGATGATGTCGGCCACCACCGCGCTGCCGGTCGGCATCTCCCCTGCCCCCCTGCCGTAGAACAGCGTCTGGCCGACGGCGTCACCCTCCACAGCGACGGCGTTGAAGACGCCATCCACCGTGGAAATGTGGTACTCGTTGGGCACCAGTGTCGGGTGCACCCGCGCCTCGATGCCGTCCTTGTCGTCCTTGGCAATGGCGAGGAGCTTGATCTTGTAGCCGAAATCCTTCGCGTATTCGAAGTCGGTCGGCGCCAGCTTGGTGATCCCCTCGGTGTAGATGGCGTCAAACGGCACCGGCGTGCCGAAGGCGATGTTGATGAGCACCGCCAGCTTGTGGGCCGTGTCGATCCCCTCCACGTCGAAGGTGGGGTCGGCCTCGGCGTAACCCAGGGCCTGCGCCTCTTTCAGCGTCTCGGCAAAGTCGCTCCCTTCGTTGGTCATCTTGGTGAGGATAAAGTTGCAGGTGCCGTTGATGATGCCGTAGATCGACTTGATATGGTTGGCCGCAAGCCCTTCGCGGATTGCCTTTATGATGGGGATGCCGCCGCCCACGCTGGCCTCGAAGCCGACTTCCCGCCCCGTTTCAGCCGCCTTCTGGTATATCTCTTCGCCATGGAGCGCCAGCAACGCCTTGTTCGCCGTTACGACGTGCTTTCCCGCCGAAAGGGAATCGAGGATGATCTGCTTCGCGACGCCATAGCCGCCGATCAGCTCGACAACAATGTCGATGGACGGGTCGTTGATGACATCGGCCGCATCGGTGGAAAGGGCCACGCCGCTCAGGTCCAGCCCTTCCCTCAGGCGGTCGACGTGATGATCCGCCACCCGCTTCAGTACGAGGTTTGCCCCCAGCCTGCGCCGGATTACATCGGCGTTGTTGAGGAGTATCTTTGCG
>Ga0224505_10000720_pt1 | contig 22259 bp, 27 predicted proteins | sample SF_Jan12_sed_USG_FD_169102 | JGI IMG/M metagenome (GOLD analysis project Ga0224505, IMG submission 169102) | Sediment microbial communities from San Francisco Bay, California, United States - SF_Jan12_sed_USGS_4_1 | ecosystem: Environmental > Aquatic > Marine > Sediment | place: USA: California... | reverse complement strand
CGGCGATGCCGGGTGTCATGCTTGTCATACCCATCTCAACTGCACCGAACGTTGCCCGAAAGCCTTGTCGCCGACGGCGGGGATTGCCGGATTGAAGCGTGCAGTGCTGGCGGCTACGCTCTCGGGCGAGATATAAAAATGTCAATAAAATCAAATATTTATAACACAATCCGGCAGGAGGGCCGCGTATGAGCGCGCGCACCCAGGTCCTGCTTTGGGGGGCGCAGCGCATCAGCGCGATGGTGCTGGCCCTGTGCGTGATCGTGCACCTGGTGACCATGATCTACGCGGTGCGCAGCGGACTCAGCGCTGCAGAAATTCTCGGGCGCACCCGGGGAAGCGCCGGCTGGTTCGCCTTCTATACGCTGTTCGTGACTGCGGTTGCGGTGCACGCGCCGATCGGCCTGCGCACCATCATCAGTGAAACGCTGAACTGGCGCGGGCGCGGGCTTGATGTGCTTATCGCAGTCATCGGTGTCGGCCTTGCACTGTGGGGCATGCGCGCGGTGTTCGGTATGTTCAGCGGAGGCGGTGCGTGAAAAACGACTTTCGCGCCCGCAACCATCCCGCCTACTGGGCATTCATCGTCCATCGTGTCTCGGGCGTGCTGCTGACTCTGTTTCTGCCGTTGCACTTCTGGGCGCTGGGCCAGGCCTTGCATGGTGCGGCGGCCCTCGACGAGTTTCTGCGCTGGACCGAACATCCGCTGGTGAAATTTGCCGAAACCGGACTGGTACTGCTGCTGGCAGCGCACATGGCCGGCGGTGTGCGTTTACTCGCGCTGGAGTTTCTGGAGTGGCGCGAATGGCAGAAATCCCTGCTGGCTGCGGCCGCTGGAGTATCGCTGGTCGCCGGACTCGCGTTCATGCTGAATCTGGTTTGAGTCAATGAATTTGAATCAACAACTCATAAAGGGATAGGGTCAATGAAAAGGCGGGCAAAAAAAGGCAAACCGAATCTGCTGGTCATCCTGGTCGATGATCTGCGTTTCGACGAGTTCGGCGCCGGCGGCCATCCCTACATGAAGACGCCGCATATCGATCGCATTGCGCATGAGGGTGTGCTGTTCGAGCGCGCATTCCACACCACTCCGATCTGTTCGCCGAACCGGGCATCGATACTGACGGGGCAATACGCCAGCCGCCACGGCATCATCGACAACGTTGCGCGTGATCTCGCCAGTCACCGCCTGCCGAATTACCACCTGGAACTGCAGAAACTCGGGTACGAAACCGCGCATATCGGCAAGTGGCACATGGGAAACGACGGCAAGCCCCGTCCCGGATATGACTTCTGGGTGGCATACGATGGCCACGGTAATCTCTACAATCCGAAATTGAACGAGAACGGAAAATACGTGCAGCACAAGGGTTATGTCACCGACATCATGAATACCATGGCGGTGGACTGGCTCAGGCGCAAGGGAAAAAGCAAAAAGCCCTGGTCGCTGTGGTTTGCGCACAAGGCCGTGCATCCGGACGCCGAGCAGGCAGCGGACGGTTCGTTTCGCATGGATGGCTACCGTCCGGCAAAGCGCCATGAAAATCTGTACAAGGGTTGCGTGTTCCCGAAAAAACCGAACATGCAGACGCCCGCCCAATTTCTGAAGCACAAGCCCGCGTGGGCCGAGGCCGTCGCATTGCGCAAGACACCGGAATCCAAAGTCATGCACGACGCCATTCATTCCGGTAAGCAGGAGGAAATCCGCCTGCGGGCCGCGATGATGGCTGCGGTCGATGAAGGCGTGGGCATGATACTCAAAACGCTGGAAGAAAGCGGTGAGCTTGATAACACGGTGATCCTGTTCCTCGGCGACAACGGTTATTTTTTCGGCGAGCATGGTATCGGCCCTGAGCGCCGGTTTGCGTATGAAGAAGGGATACGGTCACCGCTGACAATACGCTGGCCGAAATCCGTCAAACCCGGATCACGCATCCGTGATCTGGTGATCCTGCAGGACCTGGCGCCGACGCTGATCGAAATTGCCGGCGGCAAGCCCGGCAAACATGTCCAGGGCCGTTCACTGCTGCCGTTGCTGAAAGGCAAGCGGGCGGGCTGGCGCAAGTCGCTGTTTGTCGAATACTGGGCCGAGAACGCCTATCCATGGCTGGTCAACATGACCTACAAGGCGGTACGCACGGATCGCTACAAATACATACATTGGGTCAATCGTGCGCGCAACGGCGAGCTAGACGAGCTGTATGACTTGGAGCGCGACCCGTATGAACTGGTCAATGTTGCCGGCAAGCCGGCGTACCGGACGGTGCGGGCAAAAATGAACAAAGAGCTGCGCAAACTCGCGGCCGATGCGCTGGGATTGTAGTGGTACGGATTTTCGGATGCCGGGCGACCGGGTATGTCTGGTGTTTCAATTAATCGCAGAATCTTAAAACCAACGGAGAGAAAATAATGCGTCAGGCAAAATGGATGTTGATGGCGGGGGCATTGCTGGCATCGAGCGCAGCTGCAGCACAGAACTTTCCGACCAAGCCGGTGCGGATCATCGTGCCGTTTTCGGCCGGCGGTGCGACCGATATCGTGACCCGTGTCGTCGCGCAGAAGCTGACGGACATCTGGGGCCAAACCATCGTGGTCGACAACCGCGCAGGCGCCGGCGGCAACATCGGCGCGGATCTCGCGGCAAAATCGCCGCCTGACGGCTACACGATATTCATGACTTCCGGTTCCATCGTCACGGCCAATCCGCACATGTACCGCAAGCTGTCATACGACGCAGCCAAAGACCTGGTAGCGGTGACCAATGTCGCCAGCGGTCCGCAGGCCATTGTCGTCAACCCGAGTTTCGCGGCGAAAACGGTCAAGGATCTGATCGACATGGCAAAAGCGAAACCGGAGAGTGTGACTTTCGGTTCGGCAGGCATCGGCACACAGACGCATCTTGCCGGAGAGAATTTCATCGCATCCGCGGGACTGACCGTGACGCACATCCCGTACAAGGGCGAAGCACCGGCGATCAGTGACCTGCTGGGCGGTCAGATCCAGTTTGTTACGCCGAACCTGTCCGCGGCGATTTCCCATGTCCGCGCGAAACGCCTGCGGGCACTGGGCGTCACCAGCCCGACGCGGGCGAAACAGCTGCCGGATGTGCCCGCGGTGGCCGAGACTCTGCCCGGTTTCGAAAACCTCGGCTGGTTCGGGTTCATGGTGCCGACAGGAACGCCGGCGGCGATTGTCGCCAAAATCCACAAGGATACCGTTGCCGCGCTGAAAGACCCCGCGATCGCCAAGCGCTTTGACGATCTGGGCATGGCGCCGGTCGGCAACTCTTCGGCGGATTTTGCCAAGGCCATCAAGGAGGAAGGTCTCCGTTGGGCCAAGGTCATCAAGGAACGCAAGCTGCAGGTGAACTGATCGTTTCGGTTGCCGCCGCCGGGCGCAATGCCCGGCGACGGCAGGACGGACCTGCCAAATTTTCGAGGTAATGCCGTGAAGGTCGATCCCAAACAAATTGAAGAAGCGTGCAAGGAACTCTACATCCGCGCACTGAAAATGCTGCCCCCCGACATCAAGGAAGGCTTCAGGCAACTGGACAGCCGCGAATCGGATGCCACCGGCAAGGCGATCCTCGGCACGATGATACGCAACATCACTGTGGCTGAAGACACCAACAATCTGCTGTGCCAGGACACCGGGATTCCGATTTACAACGTGACCATCGGCAGCAACATAGATGTGGATGGCTATGCGCTGAAGCAGGCGATCGTCAAGGGCTGCGAACGCGCGACCAAGGAACACCCGTTGCGGTCGTCGGTGGTGCATCCGACCACGCGCAAGAACGAGCACACATCCTGCGGCCGCCAGGTGCCGGTGATCAATATCGATTTCGTGCCGGAATCCGACATGCTGGCGATCGAGATGATTCCCAAGGGTTCGGGTTCGGAGAACAACTCCTGGCTGAAAATGGCAATTCCCGCCGAAGGCATAGACGCGATCAAGACCTTCGTCATCGATTGTGTGCTCGAGGCCGGCGGCAAGAGCTGCCCCCCGGTGATCGTCGGCGTCGGTGTCGGCGGCACGGCGGATCTGTGCGTGCACCTGTCCAAGGTCGCTGCGACGCGGCCGCTTGGCAGCCATTGCGCGGATCCTGAAGGCGCGAAGCTTGAAGAGGAGCTGAGCAAGGTAGTCAATCAGCTCGGCGTCGGTGCGCAGGGCCTGGGTGGAGACTCCACGGCGTTTGCGGTCCATGTTGAGACTGCCGCCACGCACATCACGATGAATCCGGTCGCGGTGAACATGCAGTGTCATTCGGCACGGCGCGCCCGCGCGACATTCACGCCCAAGGGCGTGGGGTACGGGTACTGACATGGCCCATTACGAATTCGACATGCCGGTGACCGAAGAACAGGTGCGCAAGCTGCGCATCAACGACACGGTCACCCTGAATCAGACGCTGTACGGCATCCGCGACGCCACCCAGATCCACATGTTCGATCATGGCCGCAAGACGCGCTTCGACCTCAAAGGTCATGCAGTCATTCACACCGCACCCAATGTCAAATGGGTGGGTGAAACCCAGGCGCACCCGTCAGGCTACGCACCGATCTGCATCGGCACGACGACCAGCGCGCGCATGGAGCGCTTCACGCGTCCGCTGATGGAGCAGTATGGCGTGCGCATCATCATCGGCAAGGGCGGGCTGTTCGCCGCGTCGGCGAAAGCATTCAGCGACCTGGGAGGCGTTTATCTTGCGATCATCGGCGGCACGGCTGCGCTGGAGACCACGTGGATCGAGCAGATCGAGGAAGTGGACCTCGATGACCTCAACCCGGAGTCGCTGTGGAAATTCCGCATCAAGGGCTTCGGTCCGCTGCTGGTGGCGATGGATTCTCACGGAGGCAGTCTTTACACCGCGGTAAATGCTTCGGCCAAAGACAAGCGCGCCGGCGTGCTTGCTGCACTGGGCGTCAAATCCGGCACATGAAAACAATCAAAACCGATATTCTGATTCTCGGGTCGGGTGGTGCCGGCCTGTTCGCGGCACTGCATGCCCATCAGCATAACCCCGAACTGTCGATCACCGTTGCGGTAAAGGGCCTGCTCGGCAAGAGCGGCTGCACGCGCATGGTGCAGGGCGGCTACAACGTCGCGCTGGCATCCGGTGATTCGGTTGAACGCCATTTTATGGACACTATCGAAGGGGGCAAATGGCTGCCCGATCAGGATCTGGCATGGACGCTGGTTGAGACCGCGGTCGAACGCATACACGAGCTTGAAAACGAACTCGGTTGTTTTTTCGACCGCAACCCCGATGGCACCATTCATCAGAAAGCATTTGCCGGACAGACTTTTGACCGCACCGTACACAAGGGTGATCTGACAGGCATCGAGATCATCAACCGCCTGGCTGAACAGGTATGGGCACGCGGCATCAACCGCCTTGAAGAGCATCGCGCGGTGGAGTTCATCAAGAACAAGGCTGGTGATGCGATTTCAGGGGTGCTGATGATAGACATGCGCACCGGTGAATTTGTTTTCGTGCAGGCGCAGGCCGTGCTGCTCGCCACCGGCGGCGGACCGACGATGTACAAATTCCATACACCGTCGGGCGACAAGAGTTGCGACGGTATGGCGATGGCCCTGCGCGGCGGTCTGGTGTTGCGTGACATGGAAATGGTGCAGTTTCATCCGACCGGATTGATTGCGGGTTCTGACACACGCATCACCGGCACGATCATCGAGGAAGGATTGCGCGGCGCCGGCGGCTATCTGCTGAACGGTGCCCGTGAGCGCTTCATGCACAATTACGACCCGAGAAACGAGCGTGCGACGCGCGACATCGTCAGCCGCGGCATGTACGAGGAAATGCGTGCCGGCCGCGTTAACAAGCACGGGGGCTTGTACATCACGATGGGGCATCTGGACCCGGTGATGGTGCGCAAGGAATTCAAGGGCATGGTCGAACGCTGTGCGGATTGCGGGTTTGACCTGGTCGGCGGGCTGGTCGATGTCGTGCCCACAGCGCATTACATGATGGGCGGCGTTGCGTTCAAAACCGATTGCACCACCGACCTGCCGGGCCTGTTTGTCGCCGGCGAGGATTCCGGTGGTGTTCATGGCGCCAACCGGCTGGGCGGCAACGGCGTCGCAAATTCCACGGTGTTCGGCGGTATCGCCGGCGATGTGATGCCGGGCTGGGTCAAGGGCCATGGCGAGTTTCGCGCGCCGGACCAGGAAGCCATCGATGCCGCGGAGGCACGCTGTCGCGCGCCATTGGGCCGCAAGGGTGGCGATATCAATGCCATACGCGAAGAACTCTACAAAGTGATGTGGGACGATGTCGGGATCATCCGCGATGCGGCATCACTGAACCGCTCAGCGGGCGTGCTGGATGAACTCGATGCGCGGCTGGACCAGACCGGTGTTGACGCCTCCACGCTGGCCTTCAACCTGACCTGGCATGACTGGATGAATCTGAAAAATCTGCTGCTGGTTTCGCAATCCATCCGTTTCGCCGCAATGGCACGTGAGGATTCGCGCGGCGCGCATTTCCGCGAGGATTTCCCCGAGGTGCGCGACCTTGAGAATTCGAGTTTTACCTGCGTCACATTGTCTGACGGAAAATTTTCCGCTTCTACCAGACCTGTCCGGTTTACCCGTGTCAAACCCGGCGAGTCGTTGTTGTCAAAGACGTGACGCTCCAGATCAAGGTTGATTTTGCTCCTCGTTCATAGGACACTCGATCGTTCGTGCGGTCGCTAAAAATCGAGGGGAAGAGCATGAAGATGAAACGCTGCTGGGCCAAAGGGGTAGTCGCGGTGCTGGCGACCTGTGGACTGCTGATTTCAGCGGGAACTGTGGCAGCTCAAGACTTTCCGACTCGAGCCGTGCGCATGATCGTCGCGTTTCCGCCCGGTGGCGGCAGCGACACCATCGCCAGAATCATCGCGCAGAAATTTGTCGCCGACCTAGGGCAGCGGGCCATCGTTGACAACCGTGCCGGCGCCAGTGGCAACATTGCTGCGGACATCGTTGCCAAGGCGCCTGCGGACGGCTACACGGTATTGTTCGGCAACTCTTCCCTGGCCATCAGTCCGGCGGTTTACAGCAAACTGACCTACAGTCCCACCAAGGATCTGACTGCCATATCGATGGCGTCGCAGTATCCCTTTTCCCTGGTTGTCCATCCTTCGTTGCCGGTCAAAACGGTCAAGGAATTCGTCGCGCTTGCGAAATCGAAGCCGAATGAACTGGAATACGCGTCATCCGGAGCGGGGACCATGGGACAACTGTCTATGGAGCTTTTGCGTCTCAAGACCGGCGTACGCATGACCCACCTGCCCTACAAAGGTGCGGCGCCACAAACTATCGCGGTGCTGACTGGCGAATCGCAGGCAGGATTCATCGTGCTGCCGGTTGCGGTGCGTCATTTCAAGACAGGCAAGCTGCGCGGTCTCGGCGTTGCCGGCCCCAAGCGCTCGGCTCTGGCGCCGGAGATCCCGACCATGATCGAGGCCGGTGTTCCCGGGCATATGGCGGTCCAGTGGAACGGCCTTTTTGCACCCAGCAAAACCCCGGCCGCGGTGATTGAAATACTTTACAAGTCATGGGTTGCCGCGGTGAAGTCTCCGGAGGTCTCGCAAAAGATTGTTGACAGCGGCGCTGAGCCGGGCGGAAACACGACTGCCGAGTTCGTGGCATTCGTCAAGGAAGAAACCGCCAAGTGGGCCGAGGTGGCGAAGGCTTCCGGTACAAAACTGGACTGATCTGATCGCATCATGCGTGTTGTCATTGCCCGATGCCCGCACTTGACGAGCTGACTGTTCTGGCCACGCGCGCACTGAAGCGCGCGGGTGCTTCCAAACTGATGGCGGAAACCACAGCGAGGGCCCTGATTGCCGCCGAGGCCGAAGGCCTTTCCGGTCACGGCCTGTCGCGCGTGGCGCTGTATGCACAGCACCTGCGCGAAGGCCGCGTGGACGGCAAGGCCAAACCGAAGGTGATCCGCAAGAACGGCGCCACCTCCCTGATCGACGCCTGTGGCGGACTGGCGTTCCCTGCTGCTGCAATGGCGGTCAGGGAGGTCATCAAGCGCGCGCAGCGCTATGGCGTTGCGTTCTGCGGCGTTACCAACAGCCATCACTTTGGCGCTGCCGCTTACCATCTTGCGCCCGTCGCGGAGGCCGGACTGGTCGGGCTGGCATTCACCAATTCCCCCGCGGCGATCAATGCCTGGGGCGGCAGCAAGGCGTTCTTTGGCACCAACCCTGTTGCGGCAATCTTTCCACGCAGGGGTGGCGCGCCCATCGTCGTCGATCTTTCGCTGACCGAAGTGACGCGCGGCAAAATCATGCTGATGGCCAAGGAAGGCAAGCCGATTCCGCCGGGATGGGCTGTGGACAGGGACGGTCATCCGACAACGGATGCACAGGCTGCGTTGACCGGCAGCCTGACCGCGATTGGCGGCGTCAAGGGTACTGCGCTTGCATTGATGGTCGAGGTACTTTGCGTTGCATTGACCGGCGCGGCGTTGAGCCGGGAGAACGACTCGTATTTCGAGCCGGGCAACAAGCCGCGCATCGGCCACGCGATCCTCGCGATCAATCCGCAATCGCTCGCAGGTGCCGATGTTTATTTTTCGCGCATCGACGACATGATCAGCGGCATGCTCGCGGACGCGGGAGTACGCCTGCCCGGCGCGCGGCGGCAACTGGCGACGATACGTGCGCAGACCGAAGGCGTTGCGATTGCCGACGGCCTGCACCAGGAGCTGCTGAAACTCGCCGGACGTTCGCGCAAGCGCTGATCGCAGTTGCCGGCGAAGTTAGAGCTTAACATATTGATTTTAAAAGATATTTATAATGACTTGTGGCGACGGCCCGCAGCGTTGCCCAAGCTGCACCTGATGGTCTCCCGGCGATGAAGGCCATCGCTGCTACCCAAGCACTGCAACTGCTGCGTACGGTTTTCGGTCATCCGGTCTTTCGCGGCGCGCAGGAAGAAATCGTCGGGCATGTTGCCGGCGGCGGTGATGCGCTGGTGCTGATGCCCACCGGCGGCGGCAAGTCGCTGTGCTACCAGTTACCGGCGCTGCTGCGCAATGGCACTGCACTGGTCGTGTCGCCGCTGATCGCCCTGATGCAGGACCAGGTCGCGGCGTTGAAACAGCTGGGTGTACGCGCGGCTTTCCTGAATTCGACGCTCGATGGCCGGGCGGTCAACGCCTGCGAGCAGGCGCTGCGCGCCGGTGATCTTGATCTGCTGTATGTGGCACCGGAGCGGCTGGTGATGCCGCGCATGCTCGAATGCCTCGCAGCGTCCGAGCTGGCACTGTTCGCCATCGATGAAGCCCATTGCGTGTCGCAATGGGGTCACGATTTTCGTCCGGAGTACCTGCAGCTGTCGTTGCTGCATGAGCGTTTTCCGGCTGTGCCGCGGATCGCGCTGACCGCGACCGCCGATCCGCAAACCCGCGCCGAAATCATCCGCCGCCTCGCCCTCGATGAGGCCCGTGTTTTTATTTCCAGCTTCGACCGGCCCAACATCCGTTACACCATTGTCGACAAGCAGGATCCGCGCACACAGTTGTTGCGCTTCATTCGCGACGAACATGATGGCGATGCGGGCATCGTTTACTGCCTGTCGCGCAGGAAGGTAGACGAAACCGCGGCGTGGCTGGTCAGCCATGGTGTGCGCGCGCTGCCGTATCACGCCGGCATGGATGCCGCATCACGAGCGGAACACCAGAGCAGGTTCCAGCGCGAGGAAGGCATCGTCGTCGTCGCTACGATTGCGTTCGGCATGGGCATCGACAAACCCGACGTGCGCTTTGTCGCGCACCTTGACCTGCCGAAAAGCATCGAAGGCTATTATCAGGAAACCGGGCGCGCGGGTCGTGACGGCGCACCGGCCGATGCATGGATGGCCTACGGGCTCGGAGACGTCGTGCAACAGCGACGCATGATCGAGCAGTCGGATGGCAGCGAGGACTACCGGCGCGTGTCGATGGCCAAACTGGAGTCGTTGCTGGGCCTGTGTGAAACCGCCGGCTGCCGGCGGGTGCGCCTGCTTGATTATTTCGGTGAGATCAGCGCACCCTGCGGCAACTGCGACACCTGCCTCGAGCCGCCGCAGACCTGGGACGCCACCGAGGCTGCACGCAAGGCGCTGTCCTGCGTCTATCGCACCGGGCAGCGTTTCGGCGCGGTGCATTTGATTGATGTGCTGAGAGGTCATGCCACGGATCGTGTCATCCAGCGCGAGCATGACAAGCTCAATGTATTCGGCGCCGGTGCCGATCTGGACGATCAGGCATGGCGCAACGTGTTCCGGCAGCTGGCGGCGCTCGGGTTCATCCGGCCCGACCATGACGCCTTCGGCGCGTTGTGCCTGACCGAGACCAGCCGGCCGGTGCTGAAGGGTGAGCAGCGCGTCAGCATGCGCAGCGTGCTGCCGCGCAAGGCAAGGGCGGGCAGATCGCGCCGCGCCGCCACGGCGCTGCCTGCGGCCGATGCCGGCCTGCTCGAAAAGCTGAAGGCCTGGCGCATGGAGCAGGCGCGCGTGCAGTCAGTCCCGGCATTTGTGATTTTCCACGACAAAACGCTGACCGAGATTGCGGCGGCGCGACCTGCCGACATGGACGCTTTGGGCGAAATCAGCGGTATCGGTGCGAAAAAACTCGAGCGTTACGGTGCGGCGTTGCTGGCGGTGGTGAGCGCCTGACGTCCCGGTGACGGCACGGGGCGTTGCAGTGCTGCTCGGCTTTCCGGTCAGAATCGGCATGAGCGGCAATCAGGTGATAATGTCGTGCAGTTGTCCTGACTGAGCAAGGGGGTTTTGTATGAGCATCAGTATCTATCCCGTCATGCCTGACTTTGCCGCAGAGATCGGCGACGTCGATTTGTCAAAACCGCTGTCGCCTGCCGACGAGTCGGCGATCAAGGACGCGTTCTGGAAGTATGCAGTGCTGGTGTTTCCGCAGCAGACGCTGACTCCGGAGCAGCAACTCGGATTCGCGCAACTTTTCGGTCCGATCGAGAACGAAAGGACGCTGGATCCGAAGGCGACGCCAACGCGTTATACCGGCGCATTCGCCGACATTTCCAACCTGGCTGCCGACGGGAAAATCTGGGGCGAATCCAGCCGTCAGCGCATGTACAAGGCCGGCAACAAGCTCTGGCACACTGACAGTTCATTCAAGCGCCTGCCCAGCATCTGCTCCCTGCTTTATGCAGAAAAGGTGGCACCCATCGGCGGACGCACGGAGTTCGCCGATCAGCGCGCAGCCTATGATGCGCTGCCTGATGCGATGAAAAAGAAGCTGCTGGGACTGGTGGTGGAGCACTGGATCGCGACGTCGCGCCGGCGCAGCGGTTTCATGGATTTTACGGAAGAGGAGCAGAAACGCCTGCCGCCGGTGCCGCAGGTTCTCGTGCGCACCATCCCGCAGAGCGGCCGCAAGTCACTCTATGTCGCGTCGCATGCAGGACGTATCTGGGGCATGTCCGATCCCGAGGGCCGCGCGTTGATCGACGAGTTGATTGCGCATGTCACGCAACCGCAGTTCATCTACCGTCACCGCTGGCGTCCGCACGAACTGGTCATGTGGGACAACCGCTGCACCATGCATCGCGGTACCGACTTCGACGATCTGCGTGCGGTACGCGACATGCGTCGCGTGACCGTCAGTGACGTGGCCAATTCCTGCGAACAGGAAGGTATCGCCATACCTGCCCCGATGTAGGATTATTCAACGCCGAATCAAATTGGACGCTATGAAGACGAAGCCGCGGTCGCGTGATCGGCGCAAGAAAAAACCCCGCCGCAACGGGGTTTTCTGCTGATGTGACGATCGTTCGCTGTCAGTCACAGTACTGGGTGACCGGTACTGGATTCGAGGCGTCACGTCCTTCCCAGAACATCTGGTCCTCTTTCAAACCCTTTTTGACCAGGTAGGTCTTTACCGCCTCGGCGCGTTTCACGTCGAGATCCTTGTGGCCGTCTTCAACCTCCAGCCGGTCGGAGTAGCCGGAAATGACGATGGCGCCGACATTGATCGGCCGCTTGTCGCGACGCGTGCCCTGATTGATGGTTTTGATCATCTTGTCCATTTCAGCCATGCCACCGGACTTGAGGACCGCGCTGTTCGGGTCAAAGGCAAGGTCGCCCTGTGCCATGGCTTTGAGCAGCACATTGTCTTTCCCAACCTTGCCGCCGGGTTTCTTCGCCGGTTTGACCTTGAATCCGGAAACCTCCACGGCGACGCGGCGATTCGGCTGCAGGCAACTGATCAGTTCGGGGCTGGCTGCGCAGCCGGCAATCAGCGCGGCCATGGCCGCGGCGCTCAGGCGCAATAATTTCATCTGGATTCTCCTCAATCGAATTATTGGGAAATGCTGATGCGGAGCGAGCCACATCGTGTCCTGATTTTAGGCCGCAGAGCCACGGATGGCAATTATAAATGACAAAAATGCCGCTTACATGACAAATGCAGGCGACATTTCGTGATCGCGCAGCGTAAATGCTTATGCCATACCCTCAACGATGCGCAGATCCCGTTCAGCCGCGCCGTTGGCCAGTTCCTTCAATGCCGCCTGATAAGCCGGCGTTTCGTGTGTGGCCAGTGCCTGTGCGAGGCTGTCGAATTCGATGACTACTACACGCTGTTGAATGCCAGCCTCATACACCTTTGCCGCCATGCCGCGAACCAGAAATCGTCCGCCCTGCGCCTGCACCGCTGCCGGCGCGAGTTTGGCATAACGCATGAATGCATCCTGATCCTTGATGTTGCGATAACACACCACCCAGTAACCCTTGGCCATCTGAATTCCTCCGTCGGTGAAAAATTGCAGTCCGCGCGTCAGTCGTCAAAGAATACCAGCGCCCGTGCTTCTATGCTCTGCCGCGGCGGTGCTCCGGGTGGCGTGGCCGGATCCTCGAACGAGGTATGCGCGGTGAAACGCGCGCGGCCATCGGTGGCCGAATCGAACACCTTGAACACCAGCGCTTCATCGCGCCGCATCAGCGGGAAATAAAACCATCGATGCCCTGCACCGTAACGCAGGCGGTAGGTCTGTCCGACGCGGGTCGGATAGCGCCGTTCCGCGATCATCATGTCCTCAGGTGGCACGCTCGCTGAATCGGCGATGGCCAGCGGGTTCGACTGGATGGGCTGGTTGATCGCCCGCCATACCTGGATGATCGAAAAGCGGTGCCGCAGCAATTGCTCCGCTTCATCCGGCAGCAGGTCGCGTACGCGCTGCGGCCCCGACCATTCGGTGTAATCGTTGTGTGCCCACAGCACCGGTTCGCGCAGCAGTTTGGACTCGCGTTCGCCTTCATCCCCGGAACGCAGCGTATGGTCAAACACGACCACGCGAGTGCCCCCGGACTGTGCCCTGATCAGGGCGGCGACTTCGGCGTAATACACCGCTTTCAGTTCTTCGGAATCAAAAAAATCCCGCATGGCTGTGCGGTGTTCGACAAAAGTGAATCCGTTGCGGTCGAGTCCGAAGTCCTTATCGTGCAGCCGGCCGTTGCTGATGCTGACATCACGCCAGTCGATGGTGCCGCTGGAACTGCGATGAATGTTGTTGGGACCGAAGGTCGCATTGACCAGCTTCTCGCCGGTATCAAGCGTGTACGGTATCCGGGCGTTCAGGGATTTCGCGGCTGTGGCGATGTTGTTCATCGGGAAAACTCCTTGCGCCGGCTGAAGTGACGGGCGGACACCATGGCCGCGATATCAGGTCTGCCGTCCGGGAAAGCGGATACCGTCAAAGCCGCGTGCGTCCATTAACCGCTCGGGCGTCATGTCGGCCAATGTATTGATCCCTACCAGCGCCATGTCGCGATCGACCTCATCGCGCAACAGGCGGATCGCGTGACGCACGCCGGTTTCGCCGGCAACCGCGGCGGCATAGAGCATGGGTCGGCCGACGAACACGAACTTCGCACCCAGCGCCAGTGCCTTGAGCACATCGGTACCGCGACGGATGCCGCTGTCCATCATGATGGTCATGTCGCCGGCAGCGGCGACGATGCCGGGCAGCACCCGCAGCGGCGCAGTGGCGCTGTCGAGCTGCCGGCCGCCGTGATTGGAGACGATGATGCCATCGACGCCGTTGTCGCGGGCAGGCGGCACATCGGCCTTGTCGAGGATGCCCTTGATGATCAGGCGGCCTTTCCACAGACGCCGCATCAGCGCGACATGCTCCCAGTTCAGGTGATCGCGGTTCGCGCGTTCGCGCACTGCCGTGCGCGACACCAGCGGCGTGCGCTTGCCCATGTTCTCGAAGTGCGGCATTCCCTGCGTGATATAGGTGCGCAGCGCCGTCCCCATCAACCAGCTTGGTCGCATCAGGCAATCCCAGGCCAGCCGCAGGCTCGGCCGCAGCGGCGTGTTGTAACCGTTGCGTACGTTGTTCTCGCGGTTGGCGCCCACGGGAATGTCCACCGTCAGCACGAGTGTGTCGTAGCCGGCGAGCGCAACGCGTTCGACCAGTTCGGTAATTGCCTGTGCATCGCCGGGCAGGTACGCCTGAAACCAGGTCGTGGCGCCGGCTGCTGCGCGTACTTTTTCCAGCCGCGTCAGCGATGCCCCGCTGAGAATCATCGGTATGTTGCTCGCCGCTGCTGCAGTGGCGAGCGCGGTGTCCCCCTGGAATCGTGCCAGTGACGTGCCGCCCATGGGTGCAATGCCGAACGGGCTGTCATAAGTCCGGCCGAACAACGTGGTTTTCTGCGACCGTTGCGAAACATTGATCAGCATGCGCGGCACCAGCGCGAGATCATCAAATGCCGAGCGGTTCCAGGCCAGCGACTTGTTGCGCTCCACGCCGCCGGACACGTAGCCGAAAATCGGTCGCGGGATATAACGTTTTGCGGGGGCCTCGAAATCTTCCAACGCAAGCATCAGACGCAATGCGGATGGCGCGGCGGCGCTGGTAATCTGCGGCGTTGCGCGGTCGGCAGAGGAAAGGGGTTTGGGCACGTCCTGATCGGCAGTCGTCATTGTGGATGGTGTTTCCGGGCAGATGGAATGCCACAATGATAACGTGTAATCTGCGCGGTCAAGACCTCACCGGCAGCGGTCCTGGCTGCCGGCAGATCGGGCTGCGATCAGCGTTTTTCTGCGGTGACGCGTCCCTGTGCGTTGACGTACACGCGGTAGCGGTTCTTGTCACTGCAAGTCGCAAGATAATCGCGGTTGCCTTGGGTGACGACGTTGACGACCTGACCGCAGGGCAGTCCCAGCAGCGAGATTGTTGCAGTCAGATCCTTCGCGAGCGCAGCGTTGTCTGCAGCCGAAGCCTGGGCCGCGAATATCGTCATGCCTGCAGCCAGCGCCCAAACGGGTATTCTGGATTTCATGATGCGGATGTCCTTTCGTTACCGGTTAGAGTTTCGCAAATCTCACCGGATCCGTCAGTACGATCCAGATCGATTCGCGGGAATTCATGATGGCGCTGGCCAGCGGCGGATCGCCCTTTTTGAGCAGATCATGTACCTTGAGCAGCAGTTGATCATAGGTCTGCCGTAACTGCGCCAGTGTGGATTTGCCGCGGCCTTCGTGGTGCGCCCTGATCAGGCCCAGCAAGTCGTCAATCTGGTTCTTCAGCGCAAGTTTGGTGAACACGCCGACGGCATCGGTATCCTTGAGGCGCTGCTCCAGTGTCGCCAGGGCCAGCGCCGGAAGCGCCGGCGGTTCGCTGCGCACCGGCGCGGTCACCACGGGCTTCGGTGCCGGCGGCGGGATGGCGACTTTGGCGGGTGGTTTGGCTGCCGGCGGTGCGATTATGGCGGGAATTTCTTTCAGCACAGGCGTTTTTCCCGGCAGTTCTGGCACGGGCGACGGCACGACGACCGGAGCGACATGTACGCTGCCGGATGGTTGCGGGTCGCTTTGTTGTGATTCCGGTGTCAGATCGATTGTTGTAACCGCCGCCGGTTCCACTGGTGCCGATTCTGGCGCCGGTTTCGCCGGAGTTGAAGCGATCTGCTCGACATCAACCGGCTGTTGCCTGGTGACGACAGCATCGCCGGATTGCGGGCCCGGTACGGATTTTGTGTCTCCGGCCGTGCAGCCAAAGGCTTGCAGGATAAAAATCAGTCCGACAGCATAAGCGGTTGCTGGCATGAATTTTCTACAGACTCTCTGCGCTGGCGCGGCGTGCGTGATATGAATGATGACAAATTCGAACGCGATGCCGCGGGATGGTTCCCGTCATCATCAATTCCGGGAGTTCCAGTATCATGGCGGCTCGGTGCCAGTGGCAGATCTTTTCTCGGGATTAACTTGGAAACACGCGAATTTCATCTGAAAGACCAGCATGTACGCCTGTGCGATCTGCTTAAACTCGCCGGCATTGCCGACAGCGGTGGCCAGGGCAAGCACATGGTGGCTGCGGGTGAGGTGACGGTTGATGGCCGGGCGGAAGCCCGCAAGACGGCGAAGATCCGCGCCGGCCAGACCGTCGAATGTCTGGGCATCAAAGTGGTTGTGCTGCCCCGGGCCTAGCGGGAGGCTTCATGGAATCGCGCCTGTCCGAACTGGAGATCAAGCTGAGTTTCAATGAAGATCTGCTCGAAGAGCTGAATCGCACGGTTGCGCGCCAGCAGCAGCAGATTTCCACACTCGAACAGCAGCTGCGCGACCTGCGAGAGCAGTTGCAGCGCAGCCTGCCGCCGGAGTCAGACGGGTCCGGCCATGAAATTCCACCGCATTACTGACGGAGCGATCACGTGAGTAAACCCGAGGTGCCACGGATGTCAAAGAACACACCGCTGCCGCTTGCCGAACCGCACGCGTTGGGCTTCGCCACGGATCGATTGCCGCGTATTGCCGCAGCACTGAAGGCGGAGATTGCGGCGGAAGCGCTGCCCGGTGCGGTGCTGATGATCGCGCGGCACGGTAAGCTCGGCTATTGCGAGACCTTTGGTTATATCGACCGCGCAGTACGCACGGCAATGCCGGTCGATGCGATATTCAGCATCGCCTCGATGACCAAACCGCTGGTAACCGTGGGCGCGCTGATGCTGTGCGAGGAAGGGCGGCTTGCCGTCAACGAAGCGGTTGGCAAGTATCTGCCGCAGCTTGCGCGCATGCAGGTCAATCCGCCGCAGTGCGACGGCAGCGCGGGTGCGCCGACGGTTGCGCCGGACCGACTGATGACCATTGAAGACCTGATGCGCCATACTGCAGGGCTGAGCTATGGCCGCGGCAATACGCCGCTGTACAAGCGTTACCCGGTGTCGTCGGATAGTGCTTCAACACAATGGAGCGGCGCCGAGTTCCTCGAACGGCTTGCGGCGCTGCCGCTGCATTACCAGCCGGGCTCGAAGTGGGAATACAGTTTCGGTCTGGATGTCCTCGGACTGGTCGTCGAGGCCGTATCCGGCATGCCGCTGGGACGCTATCTCGAAGAACGCGTGTTCCAGCCGCTGGGCATGCGCGATACCGCGTTCACTGTGCCGCCCGCGAAAACCGCCCGCTATGCCAGGGCGCTGCCGGTCGATCCGGTGACGGGTCAAACGCAGACATTGCGTGACGGGACCACACCACACAAATTTGACTGCGGCGGCGGTTGTGCCGTGTCAACGGCCGCCGATTACATGCGCTTCGCGCAGATGCTGTTGAACGGTGGCGAACTCGACGGCACGCGCATCCTGTCGCGCAAGAGCGTCGAATACATGACTGCCGATCACCTGGGCCCCGAGGTTGATCTGAGCAAACTCAATGATTATCCGAACATCCGCGGTTACGGCTTTGGCCTGGGCGTGGCCGTGCGCCGCAGCGCGGGGCGCGGCGGCATGCCCGGCTCCGCCGGGGAATTCCACTGGGCCGGGTCCACCGGCACTTATTTCTGGGTGGACCCCGCCGAGGCACTGGTGACGGTATTCATGGCCCACGCACCGGGGCCTGTCCGCTATTACCACCGCCAACTGCTGCATACGCTGATTCTGCAGGCGCTGAATTAGGCAATTCCCCGGTTTTTGTGCATTGCGGGGGGGTACGGCCTCACGGGCCGGGGGCGGCCGGCTAACTTGTTGTTTCCTTGGAAAGATGCCCCGTACAGTGCGATAATGCAGGGCATGAATGATTCGCAACCCCCATCCCCGCGCGCCCGCATGCAGGAATTGCTGGCGATTCCTGATCGTAACCGCACTGATGAAGAGTGGGACGAGCTCAATGAGCTCGAGATCGCGCTCGCTTCAGGCAACCGTCCCGGTGCGCCGGATCCGCAGTCGCGGATGACGCATCAGCGTCAGAACAATGGGGGCCAGGGCCGGCAGCAGCCGGGCGGCGGTGGCCGACCGCAGGGCCGAAGCCCCAATAACCCCAACAACCCGGGCAAGAAATTTCACAAGCGCTCCGGCAAACGTCGCGGTGGTGGAGGCGGTGGCAATACCGGCGGCGGTCCGCAGCAACCACCGCAATAAGCGACTGCGCAATTCGCGTGCTGTGCAATCTGCGCGGCCGCCTTAACTTCCGGAGTCCGCATCAATGGCATTGAATCCCGCCGAGCTGCAAAAGCTCAACGCAATGAAACTCGTCAATAAGATGAAAAACGCCGGTGGACACGGCCGGCCCGGCGGCACTGCGGCACCGGTGGATCGACGCGAACAGCGTCGCATCGATCAGGCAGCAGGCCTGGTACCCTTCGCGGTGAAATTAAATGGCGACCTGATCGCTCAAATTAACGCGCTGGCCCTGGAACGCAAGTCCGGTGTCAATGAAATCGTTGCCGAACTGTTGCAAAAAGCGCTGAAGAAGTAGTGACACGTGCAGTAACCGGATGAGGGTGACGCAGATTGCCTGCGGCGTTCTGCCGCATATACATCGTAGGTATATCTGTGTTGTGCCGGTTGGCTGCCCGGCGGTGGATTGTTGACGGATTCCTGCAACTGGCGGCCTTCGCAGATTGCAGTCCGCAAGCAGTGCGGCCATCACCGCCAGCCGGATCAACAGGACGTTACGCATGACTCCCTGTCGCGTGATGTCCGGCGTCTGCAGGCAGTTCCGCGAGTTCGATCAGGCAATTTTCCGTGGCAGACGGGTCCAGAAATGCGATGCGGCAGCCGGCATGACCGATGCGCGGCACCTGATCCAGCAGTGGTATGCCCTTGGCCTTGAGTTCGGCCAGCGCTTCGTCGATGCTCTCGACCTCAAGGCAGATGTGATTCAGACCGCCTTTGCCCTCTGCAATCATCCGGGTCTGCTTGCTGTCGGGCGTGATGCCGGCCAGCAACTCCACCATCGAATCACCCACCGGATACAGCGCCAGCCGCCGCGTCGCGTTCTCCTCGACGCCGCCGAGCTTGATGCCGAAGCAGCCTTCCCAGAGCTTGCGGCTGGCTTCCACATCACGGACCACGATGCCGACATGCTCGATGCGTTTGATTTTCACGGATCTCTCCTCAATGGGTTTCGGTTCAATCATGCCTTGAGCATTGCGTGGACTCAAGTCCGCGATGTAGCCGCGTGCGGTGTAACATGGGGCCGTTGAAATCCGCAGCAGCACCTGTCATGACTGCCGAATCCAAAACCGCAGCACCCCGATGGCGCTCGTCGGTGCCCCTGTACCAGCATCTCGGTTTCCGGCTCGATGCGCTGGACGATGGCCGCTCGCAGGTGCGCCTCGCATTCCAGCAACACCTCGGCAACACCCGAGGCGACGTGCATGGCGGCACGGTGGCGGCGATAGTCGATGCCGCGATGTCACAGGCCGTGCGTTCACTCGTTGATACGGCCATGGGTGTCGCCACCATGAACATGAACATCAATTACCTCGCGCCGGCGCGGGGCGAGATCGTCTGCAAGGGTACGGTGATCAAGCGCGGGCGCAGTATTATGTTCACCGAGGCTGAAGTTTTCGGTGAGGATGGCGAGCTCGCCTGCCGTGCCAGCGGCAGCTACCGCGTTCTGCCGAGTTCGGTGTATAAGAAAAAATCCTGAAATGGATCAGGCGGATTTTTAACGGGCGGTCCCGTGCCGCCACTTATGAGGGAGGCAAGATGACCAAGCCACTGGGTAACGAAGATCTTTCGGACAAGCCCGGCGAACGGGTGATTGACAAACCCGAGCTGCCGCCGGAAGGCATCACCAACGAAAACGATGTGCATACCGAGGTCATTTCAGGGCAGCTGCAGCTCAAGCGCGGCCAGGCGGGACAGTTCGAAGTGTTTTGCGATGAGCCGGCGCGGATCGGCGGAACGGACAAGTATCCGTCGCCGATGGCTTATCTGGCGATGTCCATCGGGTTTTGACTGCTCACCCAGGTTGCGCGGTACGCGCACATGATGAAGATGAAGGTGAGCGGGGCCAACTGTCGCGTCATTTTGCGCAAGCATCTGGGCGGCTCGGTGATGAAGGGCACGGTGTTCAACCGCTGGGAGGGTGTGACCACGCATCTCAAGGTGGACAGTGACGAGCCGGCGGACAAGCTCGCGCACCTGATCAGGAATGCCAAGGCAGGCTGTTTTGCTGAAGGCCTGATCACGCAGCAGGTACCGTTACACAGTCATATCGAAGTGAACGGCAAGCCGTTTCACCTCGACGGCGTCACCGGTCCGACGCCGGGTTAATTGCGCATCAACGGAGTAGAAAATTGAGTGCTCTCGACATACACGCCGGCGGCATCGAGACGCCGCTGCCGGATGGATTCCGGTGGCCGGGCGGCAAGCGCATCGCGGTGTTTTTCCGCGTGTCGTTCGAATGGTGGTCTGACGGCAAGTGGCCGGGCATAGGGCCGATGGGCAACCCCTTGAAACAGGGCGTGCCTGATCTGAATGCCGTGGGCTGGGCGGAGTACGGCCACCGGCGCGGCATACACCGCATACTCGATGTGCTCGCACGCCAGCAGGTCAAGGCGACAATCAACGTGAGCGGAATCATGGCCGAACGCTATCCGCAAACCGTGCGCAAAATTGCTGAAGCCGGTCACGAAGTCGTTGCGCATTCGTACACGATGGACATGATTCCGTGTTACCTCACCGAAGAGGAGGAGCGCGCGAACATCGTTCACACGACCGAACTGATTGAGCGCGCGATTGGGGCGCGCCCTAAAGGCTGGATCAGTCCGCGCAGCACGCCCAGTCTGCGTTCGCCGCGCCTGCTTGCGGATGCCGGGTTCGAATGGCATGGCGATACGCTGAACGATGACCTGCCGTACCGGGTTGAATTCGGCGATCGCTCGATCATCGCATTTCCGAACAACACGGAGGTTAATGACCTGCCGCTGTACATGCGTCATGGCAATGCGCCTAAAGTCATGCTCGAGATTTTTGAGCACTGGCTCGACTGCGCACGGCATCGTGAAATCGGATTGGTACGCATGGACCCGGCAATTCACACTCATGTATTCGGGCGCTCGCCCGGGCTGTTTGTTTATGAAGACATCATTAAGGTCGCGAAGGCGGCCGACGACATCTGGATAGGCACGCGATCCGAAGCGGTTGCCCATGTTCGGCGCACCCTCGGCTGGTGAGGCATAAGGAACGCGTACCGCAATCCATAACCGCAGATCGGCTCCGGCGGGTTAACGCGCCGCAAATCATGCAGCGAGCAACCATCCATGCAGACTGAACACAGTATTTCCCGATGCAGTTGCGCGTTCTTGTGGAAGTGAACCGCGCGCTACTTCATCTCGAGGGCATTACAGGCGGAGATGAAATATCAATTGAATCAATAAGTTGCTATTATTCCACGCGAGTGATGTGCCGGGTGGCAACAATGGACCGCGGTCAGGTGAAATCCAGACGCGTGTCGCGCAGTACGCCGAACAACTCGATGGGATCGCGGCGCGGAATGACCAGGGGCGGCAATTCAGCGGCGTCAATAGCGAATCCGGTTGCCGCAAGCGCATCCATGACGGTCTTAGAAAAAACAAACTCGCCGGCACGAGCGCGGTGCAACAGGCGTTCAGCGATGCTGACGCTGTCGCCGATGACCAGCGGTTGCCTGGGCAGCGGGTCACCCGCCGTGCCTATGACCGCATCTCCCGCATGCAAACCGATTGCGACGGATGCCCGGATGCCGTAATCGCGCTCCCATGATTCCTCAAACTCGGGAAAGTCACGCTGTATTTCCTGCGCGGCCTGCACGGCACGCTCTGCACTGCCCCCATCAGCAAAGGATGCCATCAAGGTGTCGTTCATCAGATTGCGCACCTCGCCGTCGTGCCGCTCGATCGCACGCTGAACCAGGGCGAAGAACTCGGAGACTCGCGCAAAAACAACGTCAGGTTGCAGCATTTCGGATGTGCGCGTGAATCCGCGTGTCTCGGCAAACAGGATGACGA
>Ga0224505_10000718_pt1 | contig 22280 bp, 18 predicted proteins | sample SF_Jan12_sed_USG_FD_169102 | JGI IMG/M metagenome (GOLD analysis project Ga0224505, IMG submission 169102) | Sediment microbial communities from San Francisco Bay, California, United States - SF_Jan12_sed_USGS_4_1 | ecosystem: Environmental > Aquatic > Marine > Sediment | place: USA: California... | reverse complement strand
ATGCCGCGCTCTTCAGTTGGGTGCTCACCGAGACGCTGTTCCGGTGGTTCGTCCCCGACGAGTCGTTCCCGGTGAGCTATCGACGAGGGGGCAATGCCGCGCACCTCGACCTCGGTGGCGCGCGGGCTCACGCCGTGAAGCAGGCCATGGCCGAGCAGGTCGGGCTCGACGTGAGTGAAGTCGAGCCGTTCGGGCTGGAGGGGTCCGGCGGATCGTCACCGCTGCGCATGACGCTCGCCGATGGATCGCGGATCTTCGGCAAGATCTACGCGACGAGTCACGTGCGCGCCGATCGCTGGTACCGGATCGGCCGCACGATCATGTACGGCAAACTCGAGGACGAGACCCCGTTCAGCTCGGTGCGCCGCCTCGCCGAGTACGAGGACTACGCGCTGCGCTACCTCGCGATGAACGAGGTCAAAGTTGCCCGCACATGGGGCATCGTGGAGCTCACTCCGAACCGCGAATACATGCTGGTGACGGAGTTCTTCGAAGACTCCAAGAACCTCGGCGATTCCGAGATCGACGACGAAGTCATCGATCAGGGCCTTCGGCTCATCCGCACGTTCTGGGACATCGGTGTCGCCCATCGCGACATCAAGCCGGCGAACCTGCTCGTGCAGCGAGGCCGGCTTCAGCTCGTCGACGTGTCCGGCCTCGAGGTTCGCCCGACCCCCTGGCGACAGGCCGTCGACCTCGCGAACATGATGCTCACCCTCGCGCTGCAGACCGATGCCGATCGCGTGTACGAACGAGCGTGCGCGTTCTTCACCCCCGACGAGATCGCCGAGGCATTCGCCTGCGCCGTCGGCATGGCGGTGCCGACCGAGCTGTCCAAGCGCTTGAAGGCTGACCCCCGCCCCATCGTGGCTCGTTTCATCGAGCTCGCTCCAACGCGCGCCCCGGTGTCGATCCAGACCTGGGACGTTCGCCGCCTGGCCCTGACCGCTGGTGCAGTCGTCGGCAGCCTGGTGCTCGTGGCGATGGCGATCGATTCGTTGTTCGCCGGCCTGGATTGATCGCTCAGGCTTCCTGGAGCACGACGAGGGCCTTCGCTCGGGCACCGTCGTCGTGCCAAACGCCGATCAACGAGCCCGCCCGGTCGACGATCGCGTACGGCCCCTCGATCGCTGCCGGCGCCAGCACGCGGCCGTGACGTGCTGCACGCGACTCTTCACCTTCGAGCTTCACGGCCGGCAGGTGGGCCACGGCACGCTCGATCGGCAAGGGCATGCCCGGATCGTCAGGTCCGCGAGCCTCGGCGACGTCGAAGATTCCGATCGCGGTTCGCCGCAGCGCCGTGAGGTGGGCGCCGCATCCCAGCGCAGCTCCGACATCGGCGGCGAGCACGCGAACGTACGTGCCACCGCTGCATGTGACGACAACGTCGACATCGGGCCCTCGCCGCGCTTGGACTTCGTATCGCCCCACGGTGATCGCACGTGGCGCAGCGTCGATCGGCGTGCCCTTCCTGGCTGCCTCGTAGAGCTTCGTTCCCCCGACCTTCACGGCCGAGTAGGCAGGGGGCCGCTGCATGGACTCGCCCACCAATGAAGCCACCGCGCCAGCTAGTTCGTCGTCGGTGACGTCGACGGGCGCCGTGCGTACGACATCGCCATCGGCATCGAGCGTGGATGTTTCGACTCCGAGACGCATCGTGGCCTCGTAGGTCTTCGGCTGATCGCTCAGGAATCGCAGGAACCTCGTCGCTCGGCCTACCCCGATCACCAGCAGCCCGGTCGCCATCGGGTCGAGCGTGCCTGCATGGCCCACCTTCCTCGTGCCCAGGGCACGGCGTACCTTGGCCACCGCGTCGTGCGACGTGATGCCCCGCGGCTTGTCGACGAGGACGATGCCCTCAGGCCCAGGGTCGAGGGTGCGGCCCTCGCTCACGGGACGGCGGGCTGGCCGCGAAGCGCCCGCGCGAGGATCTCGACGGTCTCGGCCGGCCCATGATCCGAGGTGTAGCCGGCGGCGAGACGATGTCCCCCGCCACCGAAGGTTCCGGCGATGCTCGCAAGGTCGTGTCCACCCCGCGACCGCACGCTCACCTTGAACCGGCCGTCCTTCTGCTGCTTCACGATCGCCGCAACATCGACGTCGCGCGCGGTGCGGATCACATCGATCAGATCGTCGGTGTCGCCGGGATGCACACCCGCCTCCTGGAGGTCGGCCTGGGTGAGGTAGGTCCACACGAGATCGGCGTCGACGACGTGCTCGAGCCGCCCGAGCGCGAGACCCACCAGGCTGAGGTAGGCAGCGGGATTGTCCTCGTACAAGGCCTGCACCAAGCGAGCATGATCGAAGTTGTGCTCGCGCAGGCGGGCCGCGACACGCAGCGTCTCGGGCGTCGTGGCCTCGTACTGGAACTTGCCGGTGTCGGTCACGAGTCCGGCATACAGGCACATGGCTGTGTCGTCGGACATCTCCCCGCCCATCGCTTCGATCAGCCGGAAGACCATCTCGCAGGTCGACGAAGCGGAGGGGTCGATCAGCGGGATCGTGCCGAGCCCATCGTTCGATCGGTGATGGTCGATCCAGATCAGCTCGCCTGCGCGGGTCGCAGCCGAGCCGAGTTGTGCGAGGCGATCGAACGCGGCGCAGTCGCACGTGACCATGACGGCCGGATCCTTGGGGAATCGCCTGGCCGGCACGAGGCGGTCCGAGCCGGGGAGCATCGAGGCCCATCGCGGCGGCTCGAGAGGTTCGTTGGGATACGAGCAGACCGTGACGATGCCGCGAGATCGCAGGAACGCCGCTAGGCCCAGCATCGATCCGAGGGCGTCGGCATCCGGATTCACGTGACACGCAAGCGCGACCTGAGTCGCGCCGCCCAGGACCTCGCCGGCTCGTTCGAAGTCGAGGTTCATCGATCGTCCTGTGGCCGCTGCAAACCGGCGATCAACTCGTCGATACGCCTTCCTTGCTCGTAGGTGGTGTCCTCTTCGAACTCGATCTCCGGGAGGTACTTCAGACGGACCTGCCGTCCGATCAGGGTCCGAAGATGCGGGCGTGCCGAGCGCAGCGCGGCCCGCGTCGCCGCTCTCGCTTTGTCGTCGCCCAGCGACGTGTATGCCACCCTCGCATGACGGAGGTCGGGAGAGACCCTCACACCGACGACGGTGACGAACCCCACGCGGGGGTCCTTGAGTCTCGGGATCTCCTCGGCAAGGATCTCGCGGAATTCCTCGCCGACCCGCTCTGTGCGTCCTCCCTGCGTCATGCCACCAGCCTAACCGGCGGGCCTCGGTCTCCGGCGAGCGTCAGTCGTCGGGGGCATGCACCGTCACCTCGACCTGAAGCACCTCGACCGCTGGCCAGGTGTCGACGAATCGTTCGATCTCGCTCGCCAGTTGCCGGAGCCGATACTCCTGGCCGCCGACGGTGGCCACGGCGATCGTGCCACGCTGCCAGAGATCTTGGTGATCGACCTCGCTGACGCTGACGTTGAACCGCTGACGAAGGGCCGAGATCAGTCCCTTCAGGACATGGCGCTTCTGCTTGAGGGAGTGGCTCTCACGGATGCGCAGATCGAACCGCTGCAGCGCGACGAGCATCAGATCGAACGGGCCACCTCACGCACTTCGTAGGCCTCGATCACGTCGCCTTCCTTGATGTCCTGGTACCCCTCGATCCCGATGCCGCATTCGTAGCCGCTCGCGACTTCCTTCACGTCGTCCTTGAACCGGCGCAGCGACCCGATCCTGCCGTCGTAGACGATGATGCCGTCGCGCACGAGCCGCACGCGGGCGTCGCGCGGGATCGAGCCCTGCGTGACGTAACACCCGGCCACCACGCCGAGCTTCGGCACCCGGAAGGTCTGGCGGATCTCAGCCTGCCCGAGCTCGTGTTCCTGCTTCTCGGGCGCGAGCATGCCCGAGAGCGCGGCCTTGATGTCGTCGATGGCGTCGTAGATGACGCGATAGGTGCGGATGTCGACGCCTTCCCTGTCGGAGAGATCCACGGCCGCCTTGTCGGGACGAACGTTGAACCCGATCACGATCGCCTGCGAGGCCATCGCGAGGGATACGTCGTTCTCCGTGATGCCTCCGGCGGCGCTGCGAACGATGTTCACCCGTACCTCGCCTTGCGGAAGCTTCAAGAATGCGTCGGTCAACGCGCCCAACGACCCCTGCACATCTGCCTTCACCACGAGGTTCAGCTCGGGGATCTCGGCGCGCTCGGCCTGGCGGAGCAGGTCGGACAGCGTCGGGGGCCGGCTAGTCACGAGTTGTGCAGCACGTGCCTTGGCTTCGCGCTCGTCGGCCACGTGGCGGGCCGCTCGTTCATCGGCAACTTCGCGGAACTCGTCACCCGAGGCCGGCACCGCTTCCCATCCGAGCACCTGGACCGGCTTGGACGGGCCGGCCACATCGACGGTGTTGCCGTACTCATCCTGCATGGCTCGTATCTTGCAGTAGGTGGTTCCCGACACCAGCGCGTCGCCGATATCGAGTGTGCCGCGCTGCACGAGCACCGTCGCCACGGGACCGCGGCCCTTGTCGAGATGTGCCTCAATCACCGCGCCGCGAGCGCGTCCGGACGGTATGCCCTTGAGTTCCTCGAGATCGGCCACCAGCAAGATGGTTTCGAGCAACGAGTCGAGGTTCGTCCGCGCTTTGGCCGACACGTCGACGAACTCGGTGTCGCCTCCCCATTCAGACGGAACGAGGCCGCGCTCCACCAACTGCTGGCGCACTCGCGTCGGGTCGGCGGCTTCCTTGTCGACCTTGTTCACAGCCACGACCACCGGAACGCCAGCAGCCTTGGCATGATCGAGCGCCTCGATCGACTGCGGCATGACGCCGTCGTCGGCTGCCACGACGAGCACGGCGATGTCGGTCACCTGGGCCCCGCGCGCGCGCATCGCCGTGAACGCCTCGTGCCCTGGGGTGTCGATGAACGTGATGTCTCGGTCGCCCACGTGCGCCTGGTATGCGCCGATGTGCTGCGTGATGCCCCCGAACTCGCCGGCCACGACATCGGTCTCGCGGATGGCGTCGAGGAGTTTCGTCTTGCCGTGATCGACGTGCCCCATCACGGTGACAACCGGTGGCCTCGGAACCAGGAGCGCCTCGTCGAATTCGTCGATCTCCTCGGCGATGAGTTCGTCCTCGAGTGCCACGATCTCGGCCTCCATGCCGAGCTCGTCCGCGACCAGCATGATCGCCGCATCCGACAGCGAAGTCGTCGCAGTGGCCATCTCGTTCGCGAGGAACAGGATCTTCACGATGTCTGCGGGCCCGGTGCCGACCTTCTCGGCGATGTCTTGCGGCGTCGCCCCACGAACGACGTGAAGGATCGCCACCTCCGGCTCGGCCGGGGTGCGAGCGACGCGCGGAGGGCGCTTGGCACCCGGCGCGACGGCCGGGGCCGCCGGGGACGCAGTCGGCGCGGCAGTCGCGGGAACGGTGGCCGGGGCGGGTTCGGGCTCGGGTGTGCCCGATGGGGCCGCGGTTTCCTCGGTGGTGACGGTCTTCGGGGGAGAGGCCGCCGGCGCTGCCTTCGTTTTCGGTTTCGGCTTCGCGGCTGCCTTCGGCTTGCGCGGCGCGGGGGGCGGCTCGAGCACCTCGCGGCGCTTCGGGGCCTCGGTGGCCTTCCCTCCCGACGCTCGCAGCCTCGGCACGAGGTTCTCGGGCACGCTGGATGAAGCGGACTTGCCCGACACGCCCATCTGCTCGAGCGTCACGAGCAACTCCTTGCTTGTGACCCCGAGTTCCTTCGCCAGTTCGTGGACCCTCACGCCGCTCCTATCCGCTCGATCTCGTCCATCAGCCTACCGACTTCATCCGTGCTCACGTCGACTCGCAAGGCCCTGGGCAGCGCTCCCGCATGCCGCGCGGCGTCGAGGCACGAGCGCACGCGGTGCACGTACGCGCCCCGCCCCCCCGCGACGCCCGATCGATCGACCCGCGGTCCTTCATCGAGCCCGGCGACGATGCGCACCATCGACCCTTTCGGTTCGCGCGCGCGGCATCCGACGCAGGTGCGGATGGGTTCACGCTCCGCCGGTGTCACCCCTCTGACGGTGCCCCCTGCTCGGCCTCGGCTTGGGCGGGTTCGGCCTCGGCTGGGGCGGGTTCGGCCTCGGCTTGGGCGGGTTCGGCCTCGGCTTGGGCGGGTTCGGCCTCGGCTGGGGCGGGTTCGGCCTCACTCGCCGGCGTCGAGATGTCGACGGTGGCAGCACGTGCCTCCTCCGCGACCTGCGTCTCCGACTTGATATCGATACGCCACCCGGTGAGGCGCGCGGCCAGCCGCGCGTTCTGCCCTTCCTTGCCGATCGCGAGCGACAGCTGGTAGTCGGGCACGATCACCATCGCCGTGCCGGTGTCCTCGTTGATGCGCACTTCCCGAACCTTGGCCGGCTGCAGGGCGTTCGCGACGAACTCAGCGAGGTTCTCCGACCACGGCACGACGTCGATCTTCTCGCCCCGAAGCTCGTTCACGACCATGCGCACGCGCGAGCCCTTCGGTCCCACGCATGCACCCACCGGGTCGACCCCCGGCTCGTTGGAGATGACGCCGATCTTCGAACGATGTCCGGGCTCGCGAGCGACCGCCCTGATCTCGACGATGCCTTCCTCGACCTCGGGCACCTCCATCGCGAACAATGCCTTCAGCAGCCCCGGATGCGAACGGCTCACCACGATCTGTGGACCCTTCGTTCCCTTGCGCACCTCGGTGATGTAGGCCTTGAGCCGCTCGCCGTGGCGATAGGGCTCGGTCGGCACCTGCTCCGCCTGCGGCAGCAGCGCCTCGACCTTGCCGAGGTCGAGCAGCGTGTACCGACGCTCCTGCTGCTGGACGATGCCGGTGACCACGTCACCCTCGCGGCCCGCGAACTCCTCGTACGTCATCTCACGTTCGGCATCGCGGAGCTTCTGGAAGATGACCTGCTTCGCCGTCTGCGCCCCGATGCGGCCCTTGAATTCGTCGGTGACCTCGACTTCTTCCTCGCCGAGCACCTTCATCTCGAGCGTCGGGTCGGCGCCCTCCTCGGCCGGCGGCACCTCGATCTCCTCGAGGTCCTGCTTCCACATGCGAAGGTCGCCGTTCTCCGGGTCGATCTCCGCGCGGAAGCCCACGAAGTCGTCGTCTGCGTCGGGATTCTCCTGCTTCCACCACGTCTTGTAGGCGGAAGCCATCGCCTCCTCGAGCCCTTGCAGGATCGTTTCGAAGGCGACACCCTTTTCCCTCTCGAGTTCCCGCAGCGCGGCGATCATCTCGGCGTTCATGCGTTGCTCCCCTTCAGTTCGGCGCCCCAGTCGACCACCGTGCGCGCCGACGCGATGTCGGCGAGCCGCAACGTCCGCGGCTCGTCCCCGACGGCGACGATGACGTGCTCGTCGTCGGCCGCGATCAGCGTGCCGGTGTGGGTCTTGGACCCGGCCACTGGCGCCGTCGTCTTCACCTTCACCTGCTCCCCAACGGTTCGCAGGAAATGCGCTGGTCGCCGCAGCGACCGCTCGAGCCCAGGCGAGGAAACCTCCAGGTCGTAGGGGCCGGTTTCGTATGCCTCGTCGTCGAGCCGGGCAGCGATGCGCCCTGACAGCCTGCTCAGCGTGTCGATGTCGACGCCGTCAGGGCCTTCGACCTCGATCTTCAGCACCATGCGGCCGTGCTCACGACCCCGTGTCACGTCGTATAGCTCGAGGCCCTCGGCCTCGAGCATGGGTCTGAGCAGCGCCTCGACATCCACCGCTCGACCCTCCTCTACGAACGAGAAGGTGGGCGCGAGCCCACCCTCGACACACCTCCGCAGCTCCGTGACGAGACCGAGTATAGCCCACGACCTGCGGGAACGGCCCGCGGCTCGCGACAGCGACCCTACGGAGCGCCGGCGAGCAGGTCGGTGGCAGCCTGCACCGCGTCCTCGAGCGTCGCGGTGGAGCGCTCCCCCGAAGCGCGAACCTTGAGGTCCACCGTGCCTGCGGCGAGACCGCGCTTGCCCACGGTGACCTGCACCGGATACCCGATGAGATCGGCGTCGGCGAACTTGACGCCGGCACGTTCCTCACGGTCGTCGATGACCACCTCGATGCCCCGCTGTCCGAGTGCCGCATAGATGCGCTCGGCCTCTGTGCGCACCGGCTCATCGTCGGCGTTGGCCAGGATCACCACCACATCGAACGGTGCCAGGTGCCTGGGCCAGACGATGCCCTCGCCGTCGTGATTCTGCTCGACCAAAGCGGCGAGGATCCTCGTGATGCCGATGCCATAGCATCCCATCATGTAGGGCTTCTCCGAACCGTCCTCATCCTGGAAGCTTGCTCGGAGCGGATCGGAATACTCCGTCGACAGCTGGTAGATGTGGCCGACCACGATCGAGCGTCCGACTTCGAGCTCGCCACCGTCGATCGGACACCGGTCGCCATCGCGGATCTGGACGAGGGCCTCCCACCGATCCACCCGGAAGTCCCGCTCGAGGTTCATCCCTGTGACATGCATGTCGGTCCGGTTCGCACCGGTGACCCAGTTCGCGCCGGCCCGCACCGACGGGTCGGCGAGGACCGCGACGTCACGATCGAACCCGTGGGGCCCCACGTAGCCCTTCGCGTACCCCCGCCGCTCGAAGTCGTCGTCATCGAACGCACGCACGACCTTCGGGAAATACAGCCTGGCCAGCTTCTTTTCGCTCACCTCTCGGTCACCCGGCACGAGCACGGCAACGGTCTGCCCGTCGACATCGAACATGACGTTCTTCAGCGTTCGCGCCTCGTCGATACCGAGCTGTGCGGCCACGAGCTCGATCGTGGCCGCGCCGGGGGTCTCGACCTCCACCATCGGTTCGAGCTCCGCTTCGACGGCCGGTGCGGCCTCCGGCGTGGCCGCTTCGATGTCGGCCAGGTAGTCACCGTTCACGCACCGCACGAAGAGATCCTCGCCCACATCCGCCAGCGCCATGAACTCGTGGTTGATGCCGCCGCCGATCGATCCTGGGTCCGCCTCCACGATCACATACCCCAAACCGATGCGGTCGAAGATGCGCTCGTAGGCCTCGTACATCACCCGGTAGCTCTCGCGCATGCCGGCCTCGTCGCGGTCGAACGAGTAGGCGTCCTTCATCAAGAATTCGCGCCCCCGCAGGAGCCCGAACCGCGGGCGCTTCTCATCGCGGTACTTCCATTCGACCTGGAACAGGTTGATCGGCAGGTCTCGATAGCTGGGCAGGTCGCCGGCCACGAGCGGCGCGAAAACCTCCTCTTCGGTCGGGCCGAGCATCATCTCACGGCCGTGTCGGTCCTCGAGCTTGAACACCTCGTTCCCGTATCGCTGCCAACGCCCGGTGGCCTTCCATGGCTCCGCCGGCAGCACGATCGGCACGCGTATCTCGATCGATCCGGACGCCTCCATCTCCTCCCGCACGATCGCTTCGACCTTCCGGATCACCCGGAGCGCCAGGGGGAGCGACGTGTACACACCTGCGGTGAGTCGCCGGATGAACCCCGCGCGCAGCAGCAAGCGGTGCGAGGCGATCTCAGCGTCGGCCGGATCGTCGCGCAGTGTGGGGACGAAGGTCTTCGTCAGGCGCATTGGGGCACAGGATACCGATGAACGCGACAGGGCCCCGGACGCGGCCGGGGCCCTGTCGGCGTCTTCCAGATCGACGCCGTTACGGGATGCACGCACCGGCATCGATCTGGAACCGCACGATGCGCGTCGCCCATTTGTACTGGCCGGTGCGCTTGTAGTACTGCTGCGTGTAGTAGAAGGTGCAGCCGTCCTCGGCAACCGTCATGTCGGAGTAGTCGCCCCAGCGGCTGAACTTGCCTCGCTCGGAGCCGGTGCCCGCGAACACCTTGCGTTCGGACAGGTCGAACGTGTTCGCCGGAGCGCCAGCGGTGCGGCCCGCGATGGCGATCGACGGGAAGATGCGCTTGCTCGACACGGAGTAGCCGGCCGCGATGTTGCCGGCCGCGTCCATGGCGGCGCTCCCCATCCATCGGCTCTTCGCGTTCGGCTTGTACGTGCCCTGGTTGGCGATCGACCACCCCGAGCCGGAGTCGTCGAGCTGGTACCAGCGGAGGCCGGCTTTGCCCTTCGATGCCCGCACCGAGTGGGTCACCACCAGGTGTTCGATGCCACCCGCCCTTCGATATTGCAGGCGGAACATCAGCCGATCGTTGACGGCGTCGAGCTTGTTCTTCGTGCCCTTCTGCGGGATGCACACGACGCGGCCGGCTCCGCAGACCCATGGGTTGAAGTTCGCCGTGGGGATGTACGTCGGTCCGTCGAAGGTCGAATCCTCAGGGGTCGTGAAATCGGCCGTGAACTCCCACAGCTCGAGCTGGTCGTCGGCGTAGCCCCACTCGTCGGCGTCGAATTGCATGAACGCGTTGGGGGCATTCGCCGCCGGAGCCGTGACACCGTCGGCATCGCTTGGGAGCTGCGCTCCGAGATTGGGATCGACGGGGTAGAGATCGACGTAGACCTGCCCCGCCGGGTCGCCGGCGATCATGGCATCGCGCTCGTAGGCGACGGCGCCCGCACCTCGCCATGCGAAGTCGCACACGCTCGAGCTGCATCGGAACTGGTTGAACGAGGCGAAGTAGGCAGAGTTGTTGGTCGCCGGCCACACGCCGAACTTCGGATAGTCGTTCAGCACGTTCGGGTTGGGATAGTCAAACTGGTAGGCGTTCCAGGCGCCCATAGGGTTCGAGGTCTGGGACACGGCGATGCACTCGGAGAATCTCGGCTGGTTGAAGTTCAACGCGAACTGCGAGATGACCCAGACGCCGGCGAACTCGTCGTAGACGACGACCGGATCACCGTCGTCATGGGTGGCACAGAGCTTCTGTGAACCGACGTCGAATAGATCCGACATGAACCTGGGGCCGTCGAGCTTCGCCCCGGTGTCGGCGTCGAAGATCGCCAAGGTGACGTTGACCATCTGCAGGAAGTATCCGCCGCCGACATCGCCGTTCGTGTCGGGCGGCACGAGCTTGTAGGGGTTCGCCGCCGAACCAAGCCCTGGGACGTTGAAGTCGGGCTTGGGGATCTTGAGAGAGCCGCGTTCGGTCTGGAGCACCTCGTCGGCCTGATCACTCGAAGCCGCCGTGCCGAGCGCAGGGCGCGCCTCCTCCGGAGCGAACTCCTCGTCTGCTTCGAGCCGCAGCTCCTTCTTCACCCACGGCACCCGGGTCGGTGCACCAGTGGTCAGCGATGACAGCGACTCGGTGAGGTGCGGCGCGGCCACGGATCCGGCCACCGGTTCGACGCTGGCGCCCCCCGCACCCTGAGCGATACCGGCCGGGCCGGCATCGTTCGCGCCCAACGCGCGAACAGGTCGACTCGGGGCATTCGTCGTCGCGGTCGCGGCCAGAGCGATGGCCCCTGCGACGAGCCCGAGCGCCGTCGCAGTCACGAACGCGCGCATCCAGAATCCCTTCACGGAGCCCTCCTACGCGCGCGGCCATGCGGGCGACGGCATCACGGCGACGGCTCAGGATAGTCCATGACGACGACGCAGCCTGTCAGCCGATCGGGGGGTTCGGCCGAGCGGGCGTTCGCTGGCGATGTTTGACGGCGGAGGGTGGGGCCCGGCACAATCGCCGCATGTCGACGCGAGCGTATCGCTGTTCTTGGCGCGGGGGCCCTCGGGGTCCGGCGCGCACACGCGTCTCGGCGAACTAGCCACAACTGCCGGCTCCGCGAACCCCGGGCTATCACCGCCCGGGGTCGTTCGTCCTCTCGAGGAGGTGCACGCCGTGGAACTCCGGATCCGCCCCGAGCGCGAGGCGTTCGAAGCCCTCGCTGCCACATGGCCGCTGGTGCCGGTCTGGGCGGAGCTGCTCGCCGACGTCTCTACCCCTGTGGGGCTGTTCCCGTCCCTGTGCGGCGAGGGACCAGGACTGCTGCTCGAATCGGTCGAGCGCTCTGAACGATGGGGCCGGTACTCGTTCGTGGCCGGCGATCCGGCTGCTGTCGTCGTCGGAGACCATGACGGCCTCCACGTCACCGACGTGCGCCGCGAACTACCGATCTCGGTCGGCGACGGACCGGTGCGACAGGCTCTGATCGAGGTGGCCAGGTCGCTGCGCGCCCCTCACCTGCCCGACCTTCCGGCGCTCACCGGCGGGCTCATGGGGTACGTGGCCTACGAAGCGGCCGAACTGCTCGACGGACACCCGGTGCCCGATCCTGCGTCGGCACCGGTGCCGCCCGTCGCGCTGCTCGTGATCGACCGCGCGATCGTGTTCGACCATTGGAGACAGCGCCTGCTGCTCGTCGCGCACGTGCCGGCGGGCGGCTACGACGAGGGCATCGCTGCGGTGCGCGATCTGGCGGATCGCGCCCAGACCGCGATTCTCCCCGCCCTCGAGCCCCTCCCCGAGGGTCACGCCGGCATCGAGGGCGAGTCCAACATGTCCGACGAGCGCTACCGAGAGATCGTCGCGTCGTTCAAGGAGCACATCCTTGCCGGCGACATCTTCCAGGCCGTGCCGTCACGTCGAGTTGCCTTCCCCGCCCCCGACGGAGGCTCCTCGATCTACCGTCGACTGCGTGTCGCGAACCCCGCCCCCTACATGTTCTTCCTGCGGATGATGGGCATCGAGCTCGCGGGGTCCTCACCCGAGCCTCTCGTGCGCGTCGAATCAGGACGGGTCTCGACCCGCCCGATCGCGGGGACGCGTCCCCGGGGCGAGACGGAGGTGCGCGATCGCCTCTTCGAGCACGAGCTGCTCGCCGATCCCAAGGAGCAGGCTGAACACGCCATGCTGGTCGACCTCGCCCGCAACGACATCGGCCGCGTCTGCGTGGCCGGAAGCGTCGAGCCGACGCAACTGATGGAGGTCGAACGTTTCACCAAGGTGATGCATATCGTGTCGACCGTCGAGGGCGACCTCCGCGAGGACATGCACCCGTTCGACGCGCTGGCCGTCACGTTCCCGGCCGGCACGTTGAGCGGGGCGCCGAAACGGCGGGCGATGGAGCTGATCGCGTCACACGAGCCGGACGCGCGGGGCCCATACGGGGGCGCGGTCGGATACTGCACGTTCCAGGGGGACCTCGATTTCTGCATCACGATCCGCACCGCGGTCGTGAAGGACGGAGTGGCTCACCTGCAGGCTGGCGCGGGCGTCGTGGCAGACTCCGACCCGCAGGCCGAGCTCGAGGAGACGAAGGCCAAGGCATCGGCGCTCCTGCCGGCGATCGCCCCGGCGATGCCGGCGGCCAAGGTCGCCGGCCGTGACCCTCAGGAGGCCGTCAGGTGATCCTGGTCGTCGACCACTACGACTCGTTCACCTACAACCTCGTGCAGCTTGTCGAAAGCCTGGGTCATGCGACAGAAGTAGTGAAGAGCGACGCCGAGCCTGCGGCAGCACTCGTGGCGCGCGAGCCCGACGCGGTGATCCTGTCCCCCGGGCCCGGCCGCCCCGAAGCAGCGGGTTGCTTCACAGAGCTGCTCGAGACCTTGCCGTCGCAGATTCCCGTGCTCGGCGTATGCCTCGGGCACCAAGCGATCGGCCTCGAGTACGGCGGCACGATCGATCGGACCGAACCCGTGCACGGGAAGGCCTCGCCGGTGCACCATGACGGCACGGTTCTCTTCGAGGGCGTTCACGACCCATTCGAAGCCGGCCGCTATCACTCGCTCGTCGTCGAGCGAGACGACCTACCCGAAGAGCTCGTGCTGACGGCATGGACATCCGCCGGCCTAGTCATGGCCACGCGCCATCGCACGCTTCCTCGGTTCGGTGTGCAGTTCCACCCGGAGAGCATCCTCACGCCCGAGGGACCCACGATCGTGAGGAATTTCCTCACCCTCACGGGCTGAATGACCGGTTCGCAGCAGTCGGCCGGCCGATGATACCGTCGCTCGGCGAACGCAGAAGGAGACCCGATGCGAGACGTTGCACAGCGATACGTGGCGGCGCTCGACGAGGTGGACCGGCACGTCCGGGTGATCAGGCCCGATCAATGGTCGAACGCGACCCCTTGCACGGAGTGGGACGTTCGCGCTCTCGTCGATCATCTCGTCTACGAGACCCTCTGGGTGCCCGACCTCGTGGCCGGGAAGACGCTGCAGGAGGTCGGTGATCGCTACGAGGGCGAGCGGCTCGGCGACGACCCGATCGCCGCGTGGACCTCAGCGAAATCGTCGGCCGTCGCGGGCGTCGCCGCCTCTCGGTTCGACATGCCCGTGCACACCTCGGGGGGTCAGCTGACGGCCGACGAGTACCTCACCCAGATGCTGTTCGACGCAGTGATCCACGGATGGGACCTGTCGAAGGGCGTCAAGACCGACCATGCCATCCCCGACGACGTGGCTCAAGATCTCGAGGAGTGGTTCGCGCCACAGGTGGAGCAGATGCTCGCCGCTCGTATCATCGCTCGACCGGTCGCGCTGTCCGAGGACACGGACGCCGCGACCCGACTCATCGCCCTCTCGGGTCGCGATCCCTACCACCCCATCGCCATCGCCTCCTAGCGCGCTCGCGATGCGCCTCGATCCGCGCGGCGTGGCTATTCGATGCGAGACGCGTCGCCGCCATGACCCGCGGCCACCTTCTCGGCGGCCACGGCCCGCGCCTCCGTGAGCAGGGCGTCGACGAGCTCGGCCTCAGGCACTTTCGCGACCACCTCGCCTCGTCGGATGATGAAACCGAGCCCGTTGCCGCTGGCGATGCCCACATCGGCCTCGCGCGCCTCGCCGGGGCCGTTCACGACACACCCCATGACCGCGACGCGCATCGGCACGGTGAACTCCTCGCGCTCGATCGCAGCGTTGACCTTCCGCGTGAGCTCGAGCACGTTGACCTCCGCGCGACCGCATGATGGACAGGCCACGAGATCGAGTCCTCGTTCACGCAAGCCGAGGGATTGCAGGATCGTGGTCGCCGCCTTGACTTCCTCGACAGGGTCGTCGGTCAGCGAGACGCGGATCGTGTCGCCGATGCCCTCCGCGAGCAACGTGCCGATGCCGACGGCGCTCTTCATGCCCCCCATCGGCATCGGACCGGCCTCGGTCACACCGAGGTGCAGCGGATAGTCGCAGGCTTCGGCGAGCAGGCGGTAAGCCTCGATCATCACCAGCGCGTTCGAGTGCTTGACCGAGATCTTGATATCGAAGAAGTCTTCATCCTCGAGGATGCGAGCCTCGTTGAGCGCGCTCTCGACGAGGGCCTCCGGGGTCGGGTTGCCGTACTTCTCGAGCAAGTCGGCCTCGAGCGACCCCGCATTCACCCCGATCCGGATCGGCACTCCTCGCTGTCCTGCTTCGCGCGCGATCAGCCGAACCTTGTCCTGGTACTTGATGTTGCCCGGGTTGATGCGAAGCCCCTGGATGCCGGCCTCGAGCGCAGCCATCGCGTACTTCCATTGGAAGTGGATGTCGGCAACCACCGGCACCGTTGACTTCGCAGCGATCGCGACCAATGCCTCGGCATCTTCCCAGTGGGGCACGGCGACGCGCACGATATCGACCCCGGCCGCGACGAGCGACGCGATCTGCTGAAGGGTCGCGTTGATGTCGGCCGTCTTCGTCGTGGTCATCGACTGGATCGAGATCGGCGCGTCACCGCCGACGGCGACGCCGCCGAGGTCGATCTGCCGGCTCTTCCTGCGCTGGATGCTCACGTCGGCAGTCTCCCAGGCTCTACGTCTCGGCCGACTCAGGCGCCGAACACATGGAACGTGATCGTGCGGTCTTTGGGCTCGTCCATCTCGAAGAAGATCAGCCGCTGCCAGGTTCCGAACCCGGGCTCGCCGCCGACGACGGGGATCGCGTGCGAGGTCGCGGACAGGAGCATCGACTTCACATGCGCGTGGCCGTTCTCGCGCTCATCGGGGTGCATGTTCTGCGTCCTCACGTCGAAGTCGTCGTGTTGGTAGTACACGCCGTCGTGCGGCACCAAGTCAGTGAGGTGCCGACGGAAGTCGGCCATCGCGCCGTCCTCCCACTCGTTGATCAGCAGAGCGCACGTCGTGTGGGCGCAGAAGGCGATGGCGGCCCCGTCGGTCACACCCGAGTCCTTGATCGCTCGTCGCAGGTCGTCGGTGATGTCGAGGAATGCGTATCGCTCGGGCGCCGAGATCGTGACGGTATTGGTCATGGACTTCACTGATCCCTCCTGTTCACGGTCGCTTGCGCGACCGGCACTGAGACGGGCAGGTCGAAGGTGAACGTGCTGCCGCGGCCGAATTCGCTCTCGGCGCGGATCGTGCCTCCATGGGCCTCGACGACCGAGCGCGCGATCGCCAACCCGATGCCGGTACCGCCGTCGTCACGCGTGCGGGCTCCATCGACCCGGTAGAACCGCTCGAACAGTCGTGGCAATGCGTCCGGTGGGATGCCGACGCCAGTGTCGGCCACGCTGACCTCGATCGACCCGTTGTGCCGCTGAGCCGCGATCCGCACCTCGCCCCCTTCAGGTGTGTAACGCACGGCATTGTCGACGAGGTTGAAGATCACCTGGTGCACCCGCTCGGGATCGGCCTCGATCGTCGGCAGATCGTTCGGCAGGTCGCTCAGCACTTCGACGGCTCGCGCAGCCCGGGCGACCTCGATCTCGGACATGACCCGGGACACGAGCGGCCCCAGCGAGATCTCCTCACGACGAAGTGGCACCTCGCCCGACTCCAGTCTCGAGAGATCGAGGAGCTGTTCGACCAGGCGCCCGAGCCGCTCCGACTGCGAGAGCATCACCTGGAGTATTTCCGCGTTGGGTTCCTCGACCCCGTCCAGCAGATTCTCGAGATGAGCACGGATGGCGGTGATGGGGGTCTTGAGCTCGTGCGAGACGTTCGCAACAAGGTCCCGACGCGACGCCTCGAGGTTGTCGAGCTCCCGGCTCATGCGATTGAAGGCCGCGCCGAGCTGTCCGACCTCGTCGCGCGTCGTGGTGTAGATACGGGTCGAATAGTCACCGGTCTCCATGCGCCGAGAAGCGTCGGCCATGTCGCGGAGCGGCTGGGTCATACCGCGAGCGAGCCATCGGGCCATCACCAGGGCGAGCACCGCCGCGATCGCGCCGGCGAGCATGAACTGCCACCACACGCTCTGCAGGAAGCCGAGCGTGGCCGAGAGCCGCCCAAGGGACCCCCGGGTCGGCGACGGGTAGAGCACGATCAGGCTCCCTCCCCCATCGGCAGGGATGGCGGCCCACACGTTGTTGCCGATCACTCCCCATCGGGGCACGCGACCCGGAGTGTCGGGCGGGAGCACGCCCAGATTCACACCTTCGACCGTGACCTCGCCCGTCACGCTGCGCCGAACGATCATCGTGTTGGCCGGCGGCTCGGCCAGCTCGCCGCTCGCGATGCGCCGAGCGAGGGCGAGGGCGTCGATCGCCTCCGAGTCCCTCGGAGAGTTCCGGAGGGCGAATCCGATGAGGACGTACGAGATCGCGATCGTGATGACGACCGCGACGACGATCGTGGCACCGAGCTTGCCGCGGATCGTCGGCAGGCGCTCGAACGGCCGGGAGCTCACGACCGTTCCTGGAACGCGTACCCCACGCCGTGGACGGTGCGGATGAATCGCGGCTCGTTCCCGTCCTCGCCGAGCTTCCGGCGGATCCGCGCGACGTGCGAGTCGACCACGCGGCCCCCGGCGAAGTCACGGTAGCCCCAGACCCGATCCATGAGTTGATCGCGGGAAAGCACGACGCCGGGATCTCGAGCCAGCGTCAGCAGGATCTCGAACTCGAGCGGGGTGAGCCCGACGTCGTCCCCGTCGACCGTCACGCGGCGGCGGTTCGCATCCATCACGAGACCCCCGTGTTCGATCGGCCCTGTGTCCTTCTGCTCCCCCATGCGTTCCATGCGCCGAAGGATGGCCTTCACCCGAGCCGTGAGCTCACGGAGGCTGAACGGCTTCGTGAGGTAATCGTCGGCCCCGACGGCGAAGCCCGCGACCTTGTCGGCTTCCTCGGTCTTCGCGGTCAGCATGAGCACGGGGGTCCACTCGTGACGTTGGATCTCTTGGCAAACCTCGAGCCCGTCCATCCCCGGCAGCATCAGGTCGAGCACGACGATGTCGGGCCGCTGTTCGGTGTGCTGCTCGATCGCGTCCGGCCCGTCATGGGCGACGAGCACCCGATACCCCTCAGATTCGAGACGGGCACGAACGGCTTCGGCGATCGATTCCTCGTCGTCGACGACGAGCACGGTCTGCTGATTCACGGCGCAATCGTAGCCGGGAGGTGTGTGCTGGTGCCCGCTGCAGTGTTGAGAAATCGTGGCGCCCGTTCGGCGGCAACCGATCCTGACGCCGGGCTCGAGCGCTATGGGAGCGAGATGGGCTTCGTGACGTCGAGCACGATCGTCGCACCCACGAACATCACGAAGAAAGCCATCACGGCGGCCGAGATCGGAATCAGCGTTCGCATGTCGACCGCTCGTCCGCGGACCTTCTCGATCGCGAGGGTCAGAAGGTGGCCACCGTCGAACGGCGGCAGGGGCACGAGGTTGATCAACCCCACGAAGACGGTCACGAACCCGAAGAGGTACACGATCGTCGACCAGTCCCCTGCCGAGGACGTGGCCCCCACCTGCTGGCTGATGCCGACCACGCTCGCGGCGTCGTCCGGCCGTCGCTGCTCGTCGTTGAACAGCAGCCCGAACACCCGGCCCACGCCCTCCGGGCCGAAGACCCGGCCGATCTGGGAGAACGACTCTCGCACGGCGAAGTCGACTTCCTTCACGCCACCCACCAACGCCGCCCCGATCGCGACGGGCTCCGGATCCGGTGGCCCAACGATGATGCCCATGCGGCCACGGGTCTCACCGTCGACCTCCGCGAGCTCGGGCACCACCGTGAGGGTGACCGTCTCGCCCCCGCGCTCGACCAATAGCGTCAGCGGCTCCCCCGGTCGATCTTCGACCTGCGAGGTGATGACGTCGGTGAGCTGTTCCGCTGTGGGCTCGTCGACCTCGCCCAGACGGAGGATGAGGTCGCCGGGCTCGATGCCCGCGGCAGCGGCCGGCGACTCGGCTCCGTTGAGCGTCACTTCCACCTCGTCGATCACGAGGGGCGCGAGGGGAGCCGTGCGCGGGTCGCCGAAGATCGCGAGCCATACCGCGAAGATCAGGGCCGCCACCACGAAGTGCGTGCCCGGCCCGGCGAAGATCGTGATGGCCCGCTGCCATATGGGCTGCGAAGCGTACAAGCGTGGCACGTCTTCGGGCGGGTTCTCCTCGTACGGATTCATGCCTGCGATCTTCACGTAACCGCCGATGAAGATCGGCTTCACGCCGTACTCGAGCTCCCCCTTGCGCCTGGACCAGATCTTCCGGGGACCGAAGCCCACGAAGTACTCGGTCACCTTCATGCCGAAACGCCGCGCGAAGTAGAAATGGCCCAGCTCGTGGATCGCGATGACCACCGTGAGGAAGGGCAGGAAGATCAGAGCCCCGAGCAACAGGTCCATGAGGAGAGGGCCCTATCGCTCTTCGGCGAGCTCGGCGGCGCGCTGACGCGCCCAAGCGTCGGCGCGCTCGATGTTCACGATCGAGACCACGGAGGCCGGCTCGTGCTCGTCGACGACGGTCTGCACGAGCTCGACGACGCGCGTGAGCTGGATCTTCCCCTCGAGGAAGGCCATCACGGCCACCTCGTTCGCCGCGTTCATCACGGCCGGGAACGTGAGGCCGAGGCCCCCAACCCGGTAGGCGAGGTCGACCGCCGGGAACGCTTCTCGGTCCACCGGCTCGAACGTGAGTGGCCGATCGGTCAGCGGGACCGGCTCGGCGCCCGATGACAACCGTTCAGGCCACGCCAGCGCGAGCTGGATCGGCAGTCGCATGTCGGGTGTCGCCATCTCCGCGCGCAGGCTGCCGTCGCGGAACTCGGCCATCGCGTGCACCAGGCCCTCTGGGTGGATCAACACATGGATCGAGGAGTACTCGAGGTCGAACAGGTAGTGCGCCTCGATCACCTCGAGCCCCTTGTTCATCAGGGTCGCGGAGTCGATCGTGATCTTCGGACCCATCGACCACACGGGGTGCTGCAGTGCTTCCTTCACGCTCGCCTTTGCGAGCTCGCCCCGGGTCCACCCTCGGAACGGACCCCCCGACCCGGTCAGCACGACACGCTTGAGGTCCTCGCGACGCTCGCCACGCATCGCCATCGCGAGCGCGGCGTGCTCCGAATCGACCGGCAGCAAGCGTTCGGGCTCACCCTTGATCAGGTCGGTGACGAGCTCGCCACCGACGACCAGACTCTCCTTGTTCGCGAGCGCCAGCGTCTTGCCGGACTGCAGCGTCGCGAGGGTCGGGGCGAGGCCGGCGGAGCCGACCAGCGCGTTGAGCACGAAGTCGGCCTCGGTCTCGGCCGCCAGACGTTCGGCGGCGTCGGGGCCGTCGATGAGCTCGACGCCGGGCACGGAACCGATCTTCCTCTTCACGTCGACGGCGGCATCCTCATCGGCGATGGCGACCACAGGCGGCAGGAACTCCCGGATCTGCCCGGCGAGCAGCTCGAGATTCGTCCCGGCCGTGCACAAGCCGACGACCTTGAATCGGTCGGGGTGATGACGCACCACGTCGAGCGCCTGCGTGCCGACCGACCCCGTGGAACCGAGGATCGTCAACGATTTCATGCGCTCAAGCCTACCCCGAGGGCCGCGGAACGCTGGGAACGCCGGGAGCGCGTCGGCGAACGACGCTGATCGCTCCTCGCACGCTCGATCGTTGCGTCTCGTTCAGACGACGATGATGCGATACAGGAAGAACGCCGCCGGTGCGACGAACAGCAGCGAGTCGATGCGGTCGAGCACCCCCCCGTGTCCCGGCAAGATGCTCCCCATGTCCTTGATGCCCATGTCGCGCTTCACCAGCGATTCGGCGAGATCGCCGAACGTGGCGGCTGCTGCAACCACGAGCCCGAGCAACAACGCCTCGATGCGCTGGTCCTCGAATGGGTCGACGAACGAGGTGACGAGCGTGACGGCCACCACGACGGTGACGAGCGAGCCGATGAGGACACCTTCGACCGACTTCTTCGGGCTCACGGTCGACGCCAGTGGACGCTCGAAGAACTGTCCCCCCCAAACCGACCCCGAGAGGAACGCCGCCGTGTCGTAGACGAACGTCAGGCCGACCACGCTCACGACGAGCGAGATGCCGCTGGCCCCCTCGAGCAGGACGAGCAGGTAGCTGCCGAGCAGTGGCACCCACGCCATGTTCAGCACGGTGAGACCGATGTTCGCCGTCACGTCCCTACGGGATCCGGCCGGACCCGACATGAACCAGAGGAACGTGGCCGCGACGCCGAGCGCGAACATCGCCAGGACCGCGCTCTCGCCGCGGAAGTATCCGGCAGCGAGCATCAACGCGCCCGCGACCAGGCCCACCGCCGTCGCCGGCTGGCGATGATGCTTGACCATGACGCCGAACAGCTCACCCTGAGCGAGGAGCACGATCGCAGCGGCGAGCAGTCCGAAGAGCCAGTCCCCGATCAGCAGCGCGGCGAGCGCGGCGATCGCGAGCACCGCACCCGTCATGAAGGCCGCCGGAACGTCGCGCTCATCGGGTCCAGGGCCACGGTGCTCGACCTCAGCTCCCACTTCGACGGCACCGGGCTCCTGCCAGCTCGGACCTCCCAGCCCTTCGCCGCCCCCGACCATGACGGTCTCATGCTCAGGCTCCGGACCCGCGAGGTCGGACAGGATGTCGTGTTCGACCTCGTCGGGACCGAGTTCGCCGATCAGCGTTCCTCCGACCTGAGCGGCAGCGGCCGAGCCGTCCTCCCATCCCACAGACTCCGTCTCGCGGTCTGCCTCGACCGGCTCCTCGATGCCTGCTTCCTGGTGAACCGATGGTGCGAAGTGTTCCGTCGCTCGTTCGAGCTCGTCCTCGCCAGGCGATTCGACGCCCCCCATCAGCTCGTCGATCGTGCCGATGGGTGCGGTCTCGGTGCCGAGATCGCCTTCGTCGCCGACCAACACGGCCTCCGCATACTCACCCCCGTCGTCGGCGTCCTCCTCGGATGGAGTGAACAGTCCCGCCTGACCAGGGCCCGGTTCTACGACGTCGCCGACCACCTGCTGACTGATCTCGCCCTCGTCGACGGATGCGTCGACCGTGACGACCTGGTCGTCGTCGGCCACCCCGTCGAGCTCATCGTCGGCCCCGATGCCCTCGATCGTCTCGAGCACGGTGGTGTCGTACCACTCCTCGTCCTCGGCGCCCTGGAGGTCATCCGCCGTCTCGGGTTCGGCGGGCGCGGACTCCTCGGACTCGGGGCCGTCGGCGCGCACCGAGACATGCTCCTCGCTGGGGGTTTCCCGCGCCCCCGCCGAGGCGGGCTCGTCCCATTCGACGTCCTTGATCGG
>Ga0224505_10000717_pt1 | contig 22312 bp, 17 predicted proteins | sample SF_Jan12_sed_USG_FD_169102 | JGI IMG/M metagenome (GOLD analysis project Ga0224505, IMG submission 169102) | Sediment microbial communities from San Francisco Bay, California, United States - SF_Jan12_sed_USGS_4_1 | ecosystem: Environmental > Aquatic > Marine > Sediment | place: USA: California... | reverse complement strand
ACCAGGAGCACCAAGCTCCCCGCCTGCGTAAACAAGAAAAACTTGAAGGACGCGTACTGACGATTGGTATGGCCCCAGATGACGATCAGCAGATACATAGGGAGGAGCATGAGCTCCCAGAAGAAGACAAACAGAAACAGATCGATCGCCAAGAACACCCCGATCACGCCGCCCAGCGCGAGCAAGACATTACAGTGAAACAGTCCGACGCGACTCTGGACTTCCGTCCAGGAGGCAATCACGGCAACGACGCCGATGAACGCCGTTAAGACAATCAGGATCAGACTGAGCCCATCGAGCCCGAGATGCAGACTAATGCCCCAGCGTGGAATCCAACTGATGTGACTTTCTACGATCCATGCCCCAGAGCCTGAGGCCTGAGCTGCGTGATCTCGGCCCCCGAGCAGGAGCACGAGGAGACAATCAACGGCCAAGGCCCCGATTGCGATCCATCGAGGGGCATGGCGCGACCATTGCTGGCCCATCCAAGCGAAGGGCGCAGCGAGAATTGGGATGAGTATGAGTAGCCAAAGGACCATATGATTTACAAGTTTTCTGAAAGCCTCAGTTGATGCCAAAAATATGATCGCAAGTTTTCGTTCACAGCTAACACCAGACTAACCCCAGGATGCTCAAAAAGACTGTCCAGCAAGGCCGCAGCAAGCGAAGAGGCGAGGCGTACGCTTCGGTACGTTGAGCCTCTGAGCGATGCGAGAACGCCGCTGGCGGACTTTTTCAGCATCCTGTTACATTGCAAACAGACCAAGCAACATCAGCGTCCCCACCGCAATGGTGGCCGCATACCAGCGGACATGCCCCGTCTGCGTGTGGCTCATCCATCCATGGCAGGACTCGGCGCACAGAGCGAGCCTCTCGTATCCGCGATCAAGCATGTCATGAGGACGTCGTGTCAGGGTGAACCAGGGCCGCACGAACATGCGATCATACAGTCGATCGAATCCCCAGCCTCCTTGGAGCAAAGTCATGGACGGATGATTGGTGGATTGATCTGCCCATCGCGATGCCACCATGGATCCAGGGAGGAACAGCAGCGCAGCAAGGCCGACCCCGAGTAGAGCCGCAACCGTGACGGTCAGCTGTTCGCGGGCCTCACTCGACTCATCCATGCCCGGCAGCAGGTCCGTCGTTGGGAGCGCATGCGACAGGTAGTGACTGAACAGGGTCACATTCCCGAGCGTGTGGGGCATCTCAAGAAAGCCGACGGTCAGTGCCAAGAACGCCAACACTACCAGCGGCCCACGCATGGCCAGACCTGGCTCACCAGTTGGTTTTGTCCGAACCTCTCCAAAAAAGACGCGAAAGATCAGTCGGAAACTGTAGAGACCGGTCAGCATGGCCCCAAACAAGGCGCCGAACCAGATCCACCGGTGGCTGATGGGCGAGGACCAGACCGACCAGAGGATCCAATCTTTGCTGTAAAACCCGGATGTGATGAGGGGGACGCCGGACATGGCCGCCGCCCCGATCAGGAACGTCCAGAAGGTCCAGGGCAGCTCACGCCGGAGACCTCCCATCTTGAAAATGTCCTGTTCGTGGTGGAGGCTGTGGATGACAGATCCAGCCGCCAGAAAGAGTAAGGCTTTAAAGCACGAATGAGTCAAAAAATGAAACAGTGCCGCAGACCAGGCTCCGACGCCGAGCGCCAGAAACATATAGCCGATCTGGCTCATGGTCGAATAGGCGAGCACCCGCTTAATGTCATGCTGGACCAGCGCGCTGGAGGCAGCCAGCAGCAACGTCACGAGGCCAAGTACTGCGATCACCTCTTGCACCATCGGCGCCAGCATAAACAGATGATGCATCCTGGCGATGAGGTAGACTCCCGCCGTCACCATGGTGGCCGCATGGATGAGCGCACTGACCGGCGTGGGACCGGCCATGGCATCCGGCAGCCACACCTGAAGCGGCAATTGCGCCGACTTTCCAACCGCCCCGATCAAGAACAGCACGGCCACAATCATGGCCATGGTTGATCCCAATGGCCAGGCCTCCACGGCAAGGCTCTGGACCTGTTGGATCGACAGGGTATGGAGCTGAGTAAAGAGAATAAAGAGCCCGATGGCCAAGGCCGTGTCTCCGATGCGTGTCACGATAAAGGCCTTCTGCGCCGCAGTGCCATATTCCGGTTCCCGATACCAAAATCCAATCAACAGATAACTGCAGAGCCCCACCCCTTCCCATCCCAGATAGAGCAGCAGGAGATTGTCGGCCAACACCAGCGTCAGCATGGCGGCCACGAACAGATTCATATAGGCAAAAAACCTGGCGTAGCCATCATCGTGCGCCATGTATTCGGCGGAGTAGAGATGGATCAAGAACCCGATACCGGTGATCACGGCCACCATCAAGAGTGAGAGCGCATCCAGGTACCAGGAGATCCCCACCGTCATGCCGGACGTGTCGATCCAATGCCAGAGCGTTTGCTGATAGGACTCTTGCTCAGGAAAGGTGTGGAAGAAACCCGCGGCGACAAGCGCAGTGGTCACGGCTGCCATGCCAACTGAACCGCACCCGACCCATGCGATCTGGTGCCGGCTCAAACGTCCGCCACACAGAGCCAAAATCAAGAAGCCAACGAGCGGAAGGACTGGGATAATCCAGAGTAAGCTGATCATCTTGACTCTTGTTCTTCGTAAAACCAGGTAGCAAACGTTTCGCGTTGCGAGTTTCTTGTTTCGAGTCGGATAAGCGACAGCATGAAACCCGAAACCCGAAACTCGTCACCAGAAACCCCGTCGCCCTTGGACTGCCGCTTCACCTCGTTACCCTCTCAGCTCGCAGAATGCATCGGCGTCCAATGTTCGAAACCGATGTGACAGCTGCAGCACAATCCCCAGTGCCACAGACACTTCAGCTGCGGCCAGGGTCAGAATGAACAAGAACATGATCTCCCCATCGACTTGTCCCCAACGGGCCCCTCCGGCAATGAATGCAAGCGCTGCGGCATTCAGCATGATTTCAAGCGACAGCAACATGTAGAGAATGTTCCGTCGACTCAATAAGCCGATCAATCCGAGTCCAAACAGCATGATGGCCAACACCAACGCGGGTGTGCTCAACATCACAGCCCCTCTCTCGATAAGCGACGCCCCAAGTGATAGGCACCGATCAGACCAGGCAGCAACAGCATGGACGCCAATTCCACCCCGATAATATAGGGCCCATAGAGGGCGATGGAGATACCTTTCTGTCTGGTTTCCGCAACAACGCTCGCTGTATGGTCTCCGACCGCAATGAGGTAACCCACCTCACCCAGGAGCACCAGTGCCAGGATGCTCGGCCCGACCCATGCGTCGAGTATCATCCACGTCCGCTCCCGTTCCACAGCAAGCGGCCCAAGGAGCATCACCACAAAGATGAACAGCACCATGATGGCACCGCCGTAAATAATGATTTCGAGCGCGGCGGCAAACTGCGCGCCCAACAGATAGAAAATCAGGGCTAGCGCGATGAGCGCCACGACGAGATAGAGCAGCGCGTGAACAGGATGCACATGCGTGATGACACGCAATGTTGCAAAGAAGGTCACGGCGGCCGCAATATAAAATAGGATTTCCATAACTAGGATCTCGTCGTTCGTCTCTCTTAAAACAATTGTTTCAAGTTTCAGGTCTGAAGTTTCGCCTTACTCTTGAAACAAGAAACGCGAAACCTGAAACAAAACATCCGCCGCTTCACCCTTCACATCCCTTACGGCATCAAACTCCTCACATCGACTGGGGGGAGTTCGTTCACACCTTGTCCCTTCTCTTTGCCGAGCGTTTTCACGCCGGCCACTCGGTAAAAGTTATAGTCGTGATACTTGCCGGTCCCACTGATGAGGAGATCCTCCTTCTCGTAGACCAGGTTCCGGCGTGCGTACTCACTCTGTTCAAAATCCGGGATAAGCTGGATCGCATTGGTCGGACAGGCTTCCTCACACATGCCACAATAGATGCAGCGCGAAAAGTTAATCCGGAAGAATTCAGGATAGCGGCGATCGTGGGCCTCTGGACGGTCCGCCGCTTGAAGCGCGATACAATCGACCGGACAAGCTGCAGAGCAAAGATAACAGGCGACGCAGCGCTCTTCTCCGTCAGGATCCCTGGTAAGGACGATTCGCCCACGCCAACGTGGAGGGAGGTAGGGCCGTTCTTCCGGGTACTGAACCGTGACCGGTTTGGTAAAGGTCCGTTTGAAGACGATCCATAACCCCACGAGCAGATTACGGGCATAGAGCCATGTGTTCATCATACGTACGGCCGATCTCTCAGTATGGGTCCCCTTCGCATCGCATTCGATCCAAATTCACGGCAACATGCTCAGTTCCGGTGCTCCGGTTTTCCACAACACGATCCCACCAGTCAGCAAGAGATTGACCAATGCCAGCGGCATCACCACCTTCCAGCCGAAGGTCAGCAGCTGATCAAATCTGAACCGTGGCCACGTCGCTCGGATGAGGATGATCAGGACGATGAACCCGAACATCTTCATGACAAACCATACAGCCGGCGGCAACCAAGGTCCGTGCCACCCCCCAAAGAAGAGAATGACGGTCATGGCCGAGAGCAGCAGGATGCTGAGATATTCGCCCACGAAGAACATTCCGAACTTCATCCCGCTATACTCCGAGTGGTAGCCGGCGACGAGCTCGGCTTCCGCCTCAGGCATATCGAACGGGGTGCGATGGGCTTCAGCCAGTCCCGCCATGAAGAAACAGAGAAACCCGAAAAATTGAGGAATCACAAACCACTGGTGCCGCTGGGCCTCGACGATGTCGCTCAGGTTGAATGACCCAGCCAACAACACCGTCCCCATCAGCGACAGCCCCATAAAGACTTCGTAACTCAACAATTGGGCGATCGCCCGAAGGCTGCCAAGGAACGCGAATTTGTTATTGGAAGCCCAGCCTCCGATAATGACGCTGTAGGCAGCGAGGCTCGACATGGCCAAGAAGAACAAGACCCCGACATTGAGATCGGCGACCACGAAATGCGGCGCAACCGGCACCACGGCAAACGACATGAGTGCGGTGATCACCACGATGGCCGGTGTGATTACAAACACCGCTTTATCGGCGAAGGGCGGAATCCAGTCTTCTTTCGTGAAGATCTTGATCATATCCGCCAACGACTGCAGGCATCCGCCTGGTCCGAGACGATTCGGGCCGTATCGTTCTTGCCAGACCCCGAGCAGTCGCCGTTCGAGCCAGATCAGCATCCCAGCCAATGTCAGGCAACTTCCCAGAATGACGGCGATGGTGACGGCGGTGTAGCTCCAATCAATCATGCAGCCCTTCGCTTTCGTTCGGTCTTGATCGCCTCACACAGATCGATCCACGTCGGCACTCTCACACCGGAGACCTCAGGCACAAGCAAGAGACCAACCGTACCCACCGGGGTAGACGATTCGAAGTGAATAGCGAGGCGGTACGTCGTCCCATGCAACGCCAGATCAATCGTGCTCTGGTTTTCAAGACTCAACCGTGCCCCATCAGACGGATGCAGGGACAAGAAGGGCTGGACAATCCGTTCTACGATCGCCGGAGATCGATTGCTGAGCTCGTCACTCCCAAACACGGCGGAGAGTGGAAGCAGCAACCATTGTCGAGATGCCGGCTGAAACGCACCTGGAATGGAAGTGAACCAAGCAGGTGCTTTCGTGGCAACTGGTTCGATCAGCCGAACCCCGGGCATTTCGTCACGCAACGGCCCCCCGACCTCCTCCTGATAGGTATTCAACGCTTGAATGGAATTCCAACCAGGAGCCCAGAATTGGGAGATCAGTGGCGAGGGCAGCGGTCCTCGGTATCCCTCCATCGTGAAGGCCAGTGGTGAGTCTTCGTCGACAGGGGGAGGCGGCTCATGCATCGTCAGATGAGAGAGCAGAGAGGTACGCCCACTACATCGCTCAGACTGCCTGGGGAATTTTTGGCCAATCAGACGAAAACTCGCCGAGGGTGCGACCTCTCCCATACGTGCCAGCTCAGGAGCAGCCGTTGCCGTGGCGGAGACCGCATCATCGAATTTCCGCCAGGTCGCTACTCCCGATCCGCTCTCAACATCCTGTGCGGTTGCATGGGCCAGGTCACTCAACCATCGCCAACTCTCTTTGACGTCACCATTCTGTGCAAAGACTTGGTAAAAGCGCTGGGCTCGTCCTTCCTGATTCACATAGGTCCCATCGGATTCCGGACCTGTGGCTGCCGGAAGAAGTATGTCGGCATAGGCCGCTGTGCGATGCTCAAGAGAATCGATGACGATCACCGTGTGTGCCCTGTCAAAGAAGGCATCGACTTTCGCCTGCTCCGCCCGGCGATACAGGTCGTTCTCCAGCACGATCACCGTATCGGCCTTTCCCTGACTGATAGCATCGAACGCGTCATGCAGGCTCCCACCACCGAGTAATCCAAGACCCGCGCTATTTGCCTCCGGAAGCACGAAACTGAGCCGTGGCTGTTTCCCTTGTTGATGCAACGCCCAAGCAACATTGGCAGCCGCTTCGATCGTCGCCTGGGACCCACTACCCGTTCCGGCGATGATCAACGGTCGTTTTGCATGGGTGAGGGCCTCGGCGATATGCTGAGCAAGATCCTTGACCTCACTGCTGAGGTCCGGAACGGTCGGCGCATCCTGTCCGATGCTTCCAGCCACGGCAAAACCCAACCGAGCGAGATCATCCGGTGCGGCAAAATAAGAATCGGTTGCGTACTCGTGCAACCATGTCTGCCGATACCCTGCCATGAAGAGAGGGCCTCGCCGGTTCTGCACCGCATTGCGCACGGCCGCCTCATCCCACTGTGGGATCTTTAAGTCGTCCACCCGCTCCATCGGCTGTTGGCGGATGGATTGCAGGAGAGCCAATGCAAGCCGTGGAGCCTCGTTCAGGAGATCAGGCCCAAGCACAAGCACTGCATCCGCCTGTTCTGCGTCGTGAATCGACGCGGAAGGGACCGGTCCAGTTCTCAATATGTTCAGTATCGTGGAGAGCAGCTGGCATTCCTGCTCATCGACCCCTTGATAAAATTGCTCCGGTCCGACCAACGCTCGAAGCGCCACATTCGCTTCAAGCGACGCACGAGGTGAACCAATGCCGACAATCCCACGGGCCTGTCGTAACCGGTCCGCTGCCAATTCCAGAGTCTTGGGCACGCCTTCCGGCATTCCCGGCTGAGTACGATCTGATCCCGATCGCACAAGGGGGTGTTTGATGCGCTGTTCGCTGTTGACATACTCATAGCCGAACCGTCCCCGATCGCAGAGGAAGTAGCCGTTGACCTGGCTGTTAAACCGATTCGTCATTCGACGCAGAGTCCCGGACCGTTCACCAGCGGTGGTATTGCACCCAAGACTGCAATGGGGACAAATCGATTGGGCCGCTTGCAAATCCCACTTCCTCGTGTAGTGCTTGAAGAACGTCTTGTCGGTGAACACGCCGGTCGGACAGATCTCCACCAGATTACCGCTGAATTCATTCTCTAAAGTCCCATCCTGCTCCCGGCCGAAGTACAGGGCGTCATGTGCCCCGAAGACATTGAGGTCTCGGCCACCTGCATAATCTCGATAAAACCGAACGCAGCGGTAGCATTGAATGCACCGGTTCATCTCATGACGAATGAAGGGGCCGAGCGTCTGGTTCCGATGCGTCCGTTTGGGAAAGCGAGAGCGCCGGTAGACATGCCCGGTCATAACCGTCATATCCTGCAAATGGCACTCCCCTCCTTCGTCGCACACCGGACAGTCGTGCGGATGGTTCACCATCAGCCATTCGATGACGGATGCGCGAAAGGCTTTAGCCTCCGGATCATCGATCGAGATACGCGTGCCATTGGTCGCCGGCGTCATACAGGACATCACCAGCCGACCGGACTGATCACGATCGTCTTTGAACTGTTTCACCGCACACTGTCTGCACGCCCCGACCGATCCCATCGCCGGGTGCCAGCAGAAGTAGGGCAGGTTCAACCCATGACCGAGACAGGCGGCAAGGAGATTCTGCCGCTCATCGACGGTGTACGACTTATTATCGACGATGATGATCGCCATAGGCCTAGGCCAAGACCCTCTGCTGCGCCGACTTTTTGCTCCAGGGGCATCCACCGATGGTGATGTGCCGCTCAAAGTCCTCACGGAAATATTTCAGGGCCGACTGCAACGGGGCCATTGCTCCTGGAGCAAGGCCGCAGAAGGTATGCCCTGGCGCCAGCCATTTGGTGTGCATCTCAAGCAGCGACAAATCATCATTGGTCGCACGTCCTTCTTCGAACGCCATCAAGAGTTTTGCCACCCACGGCAGCCCCTCGCGACAAGGGGTGCACCAGCCGCAAGACTCACGAGCGAAGAACTTTTCGAGGTTCAGCACAAATCCAACCGGACAGGTCTGGTCATCCAGGATAATCATGGTCCCCGTGCCAAGACGGCCCACGTCCGACGGGAATGAAGAAAAATCCAGAGGGAGATCCAGGTGCTCTTCGATCATAAAGGCAGTCGAGATTCCACCGGGCAACAAGCCGCGAAAGCGAGCGCCATCGGCCATCCCCCCCGCATGCCGTTCTAAGAGTTCACGAGCAGTGGTGCCGAGCGGCAATTCCCACCAGCCTGGATTGGTGACGCGACCACTGATCCCGTACATCTTGGTGCCACCATCCTGAGTACGGCTCAACCGGTGATACCACTCCGCACCATGGTTCATGATGTGGGGAAGGTTGTAGAGCGTCTCCACGTTCTGGACGATGGTCGGCTGTCCCCATAAGCCAACTGTCTGCGGGAAGGGAGGTTTCGCTCGTGGAACAGCACGCTTGCCTTCCAAGGCATTGATCAGTGCCGTTTCTTCACCACAGATGTACCGCCCTGCACTGGAATGGAGATGGAGATTGAACTGAAACGTCGTGCCAGGGAGAGGCTGTCCGAGATATCCTGCGTCATAGGCCTCCGCAATGGCTCGGGTGAGACGCTGGGCCGACAGATGATATTCCCCGCGCAAGAAAATGTAGCCGACCTCGGCATCCAAGGCGTACCCGGCCATGATCATGCCCTCGACGAGACCATGGGGATCCCCTTCCATCAGGATCCGATCTTTGAACGTGCCCGGCTCCATTTCATCGCCGTTTGCGACGATATACTTTGGCTTGGAAGCATCAGGCCCCATCGGGACAAAACTCCATTTGGTCCCTGTCGGGAATCCACCTCCACCCCTCCCGCGCAATCCCGATTCGCTCACCAGCCGTTGTACGTCTTTGGGAGCCATGCCGGTGGTGATCCGCTGGAGACTGCGATAGCCGCCGGTCTCGACGTATTCTCGCAGGAACCGTGCGGTACCATCCTGATGGAGATGCTGTGTCAGGGGCCGTTCCATACTTTTAACAGTTAGTGCTATGACTTTAGCTGTATATAACCAGTGTTAACTATTATAAGACTTTATATGCAGCGACTTGTACTACTCGTATTTATCCATAATGCTTTTAACCTTCTCGGGTGCCACGTCTCCGTACACCTCCTGATCAACCATCATCGCCGGCGCCCGTTCACAATGTCCCAAACATGCGATCGGCAAGACAGTCAGACGCCCATCAGCGGACGTCTGTCCGAGATCCACGTCATAGAGGTTCTTCATTTGCTCTTGTACTCGCTCGCACCCCTTCATCCAACAACTGATACTGTCGCAGACGAAGGCCACATGCCGGCCCACAGGCTTCCGAAACACAAGGTTGTAGAACGTGGCGATGCTGTCTAAATCCTCAGCTGTCATCTCAAGAAACTGCGCAATATCGAGAAGCGACTCATCCGAAATCCATCCACGGCGTCGCTGGACAGTCAGCAGGGCATCGATGGCCGCTCCCCGTTTGTCGGGATAGTGCTTCACGGTATCTTCTAGCTCACGGCGTTCGATCTCTGACAACATGTGACGTCCCTTGTCTTTTGTGAGTCCAGTGTTTTGAGCTCAAGGTTTCATGTGATGACAAAACGAGAAACCCGAAACTCGAAACATGACCAGTTACCGATCCACATCCGACAGCACGTAATCCACACTACCGAGCACAGCCAGGAGATCCGAGAGCAGCTCACCACGCGCCATGAGCGGCACCATCTGAATGTGGACAAACGAAGGGGTGCGGATTCTCGTGCGGTACGAGAACTGCGACCCATCACTCGTCAGGTAGTAACTGGTCTGGCCTTTGGACGATTCTGTCGACACTTCCGCTTCGCCGGGCGGCAGAACCGGCCCCCAACTCACCCCGACAAAGTGGTTGATGAGTGTCTCAATGTCCTGCAGCGTGTGTTGCTTCAGCGGCGGAGTGGCGAGAGGATCGAGTGACGTATAGGGACCGGACGGCATGGAATCCAGACACTGACGAATGATCCGCAGCGACTGGCGCAACTCCAACATGTGCACCACCGCTCGGTCGTAACAATCCCCGTTTGAAGCGGTCGGAACCTCGAAGTCGAACTGCTCATAGCCGGAATAGGGACGGACTTTTCGCAAGTCCCACGGCAACCCGCAGGCCCGCAGCATCGGACCGGTGGCGCCCCATGCAATCGCGTCCTCGAGCGATAAGACCCCAATCCCGACGGTCCGTTGTTTCAGGATGGGATTGTCCATCACAAGACCCTCATAGTCGTCGAGTCGACTGGGAAACCAATCGATAAACTGACGAACCAACTGGTCCCACCCAACCGGAAGGTCTCGCGCCACTCCTCCGATCCTGAGCCAATTCGGATGCATCCGACCGCCACAGACGGCTTCAACAATCGAAAGGATACGCTCTCGATCATTGAACATGTAAAAAACGGGTGACAACGCGCCCACATCCCCGGCAAAGGTCCCGTACCAGACCAGATGACTGGCGATCCGGTAAAACTCCGACATCATGACACGAATGACTTGGGCCCGCGGCGGAACGGTGATACCGGCCAATCGCTCGACTGCGAGGCAGTACGGCATTTCATTCAGCACGCCCTGGAGGTAGTCGATACGGTCGGTGTACGGAATGAAGGAATGCCACGTTTGCCGCTCAGCGATCTTTTCCTGTGAACGATGATGGAACCCGATATCCGGAACAATGTTCACGATCTCTTCGCCCGCAAGCTGCGCCACCAACCGCAGTACGCCATGTGTGCCGGTATGGGCCGGGCCGAGGTTGATGAACATATAGTCGAAGTCAGAGTCACGGTCGTGGTAGGTGCGTGCCAAGCCCCAGTCCTCCGGCTTGAATTGCAACGCATCCTGCGTCATGACCAGCCTCTCCGGTGGCATTTGGAACAGCCCGACTTCCGTCGCACGCGACGGATGATCCTTGCGAAGTGGATATCCCTCCCACCATGAGGGCATCAGGATCCGACGAAGAAATGGATGCCCCTCGAACTGAATCCCGAACATGTCGAAGATTTCTCGTTCATACCAATCGGCGTTGGGCCACAGATCAATGCTCGACGGCAGAGAGAGCGCCTCATCATCAAGCGCCACCTTGATGCGGAGTGACTGATTCCGATCAAATGAAAAGAGGTGATAAAACACCGTAAAGGTTCCGATCGGTAATCCCTCATGATTCCGGCGGAGCCGTTCGTCGGTCGCACTCAGGTCGAACAACATGGGAAACGGACGGGGAAGTTCAGATTTGACATAGCGAAGCACATCGCGAAGCTGATGCCTCTTGACCCAGATCGTCGGAATCACATCCTTCGTGGACTGAACCGTAACCAGAGGTCCACCTAAACCAAAGTGAGCCATCAACTCCGAGACCAATCCGGTCTGTTCACCGATCGATGCACCGCTCAGGGCCGAGACTTGCAGCGTCATGACTTCCCTTTCGAGCGCCCGTCTGGCTGGCCCGCAAAATGGGGAGAGAGCAGATCAGTCCGAGGGAGGACATCGATGCCGGGATATTCACGCTGACTCATCCGCTCCTCCCGCTTGGCATCTCGCATCGAGGGCATGATCGGCCTTTGAACTTCTTGCGGACCGAAATGCCAGCTCAAGGGACGACGTTCTGATCCCACCATGTTCTGAAGAAGCAGCAGGCACTCCATAAAGGCATGCGGCGGCGGCGGGCATCCCGGCATATACACGTCCACGGGAATGAACTTGTCGACCCCCTGTACAACCGAATAGGCGTCAAACATGCCTCCGGAGTTCGAGCAAGACCCCATTGAAATCACCCACCGCGGCTCCAGCATCTGTTCGTAGAGCTGCTTGATGACGGGAGCCACCTTCAGAAACACTGTTCCCGATACGACCAACACATCGGCTTGTCTCGGTGAACCACGCGCGACTTCCGCGCCAAATCGCGCCACGTCATACACGCTCGTGAAACTCGTCGCCATTTCGACAAAACAGCACGACAAGCCGAAATTCAACGGCCAGAGGGAACTTTTCCGTCCCCAGGCCAAGAGATCTTGCAGCTTCGCAAAGAGAACCGACTGTCCGACAACAGCGGTTAACGGACCATCGCCGCCCTCGGTCACCCGCACACCCTCCAGCCGTCCGTTACGCCACTCGATCATCGTAGAACTCCGTTGCCTTGTTCATAGGCGGTTTCTGCTGGTAACGGACTCTGGGACGTTGAGCATGGGCATGCCAGTCAAGCGCTCCGGTCAGCCACAAATACGCAAGGGATGCCAAAAGAATAGAGACGAAGATCGTCACTTCGATAAAGCCCAGCCAGCCGGTCTCGGGCACCGCGACGGCCCAGGCATAGAGGTACGCCGCCTCCACATCGAAAATGACGAAGAACATGGCGATCAAGTAGTATTGAACCGGCGGGCGAACTTGAGCACTGCCGGTCGGACGAATACCACACTCATAGGGAATGCCCGTCGCGCTTTCAGAACGACGTTCAGGTTTCCGCCAGTGCCGCTCGCCGAGCAAGGGCGGGAGCCCCAACATGACGGCAATCACCACGCCGACACAGATCCCGTATACGCAAATCTGCCAAATAGAATCATCTACCATGACGGCAATTATGTATGTAATTGTGACACACGTTCTTTTGCTCACCCTTGGATATCATGACGGGTGAGGTTTGGCTCTAAAAAATGAAAATGTTGCAATTCTGATTGAAGAAAGGGAATGGAAGCGATAAAGCAGAAGAAGCAAGAAGGTGCTTGTTAGATCAAGCAGACAAGCATTGCCGGACCGTGGCGACCATCATTCCAGTGTCTCCAGTATCATTCCCCGGAACTGTTGCATCAAAGACCCACCGCCGTCACGTGCGAATCATGGCGAAGCGGCCCCTACGGCTGGTCGAGCTTCATCTTCGCGTACCCGGAACCACACGACATACAGGGACGGAAGAAAGAGCAAGGTCAGCACCGTGGCGACGGCCAGACCACCCATGATCGCGCTGGCCATAGGCCCCCAGAAGATGGTCGGGGCGATGGGTAACATACCAAGAATCGCCGCCACGGCGGTCAACATGATGGGACGAAAGCGTAACCGTGTCGCTTCGACAATGGCGTTCCAATCCGAATGCCCTGCCTCTTTCTCGACTTGGATCTGATGGACGAGGATGACGGAATTGCGGATGATCATGCCGACCAACGCGATGACACCCAACAGCGCGACGAACCCCATGGGCTTCTGCACGGTCAGCAATGCGAGAACGACCCCGATGACGCCAAGCGGCGTCACGCTGAGCACCAGGGCCAGCCGGCTGAAATTCTGCATTTGCACCATCAGCACGGTCATCATGAGGATGATCGTGATCGGAAAGACAGCGGCCACGGACGCCTGAGATTTTGTACTGTCCTCCACACTGCCCCCCACGGCAATGTCATATCCCGAAGGAAGCTGCTCACGTAACGCCGACATCGGTTGTCGGAGCCTGTCGACGGCCGTGGCCGGCATGATGCCGTTTTTCACATCCGCCTGCACCGTCAATGTAGGCAATCGCCCCCTGCGCCAAATCAGGGGAGCGTCCTGCTCGTACGTGACGCTTGCCAATTCAGTCAACGGGACGGTCTTTCCGTTGGGCAACGGAATTTCCAGTGCCTGCAGTCTGTCCAAGGATATCCGTTCCGCTTCTTTGGCCCGGATCACGACATCGATCAAATAGATGTGGTCACGGACCTGCGTGGCCGTCTCGCCGGACACCACCAGGTTGATCGCTTGGGCGACATCCGATGAGCTCACCCCCAAGAGTCTGGCTTTATCCTGATGGACCTGAATGGTCAACTTCTGAATCGGCTCCATCCAGTTGAAGTTAATGTTCCGTAACTCCGGGATGGCCGCCATCACGCTCGCCACGTTCTCGGCGATCTCACGGACCTTGATGGGGTCCGTCCCGCTGACCCGATACTGAACCGGCCATCCGACCGGAGGTCCTAATTCGAGCGGATAAATACGCCCGACAACTTCAGGAAACTTCTGCGCCAACACGTCTTCGAGACGCGTCCGGACACGTTCCCGAGCCTCAAGACTCTTCGTGACGATGACGGTCTCGGCAAAAAACTCGTTGTCCAATTGGACGTCGAGAGGCAAATAAAAACGGACGGCGCCGCGGCCGACATAGGAACTCCAGTGATCGATCTCGCCCTCCTCGCGGAGAATCGCATCAAGTCGTTGGGAAATCTTGTCGGTCATGTACATCGACGCATCCTGCCTCAGACGCAAATCGACGACGAGCTCGGGGCGGTCAGAGGACGGGAAAAACTGATTGGGGACCAATGGCAGCAGAGCCAGGGAACCACAAAAGAGGCCGAGTGTCATCGCGATGGTGGTCTTGGAATGACGCATGCACCACACCAGCAACCAGTGGAACCATAGGACGGTCCTCCCCTTCTCTGTCTGAGTAGAGTGATGTGAGGCCGACAACACAAGCGTGCCGATCAAGGGCGAGAACAGCACCGCGACAAACCATGAGGCAAGCAAGGCGCCGGCCACCACGAGGAACAGCGAGAAGGTGTACTCTCCCGCTCCGCTCTTCGCAAACCCAACAGGTACAAAGCCGATCATCGTCACCAATGTGCCGGTCAACATCGGAAACGCCGTCGTCGTGTACGCGTAGGTGGCCGAACGGAAGGCATCCCAGCCTTGTTCGAGCTTGGTGATCATGCTCTCCACCGTAATCATGGCATCATCGACCAGCAGCCCGAGTGAAATAATCAGCGCACCAAGCGAAATCCTTTGGAAATCCACCCCCCACATCTCCATCATCACAAAGACGCAGGCCAGCACCAGCGGGATCGAACAAGCCACGACAAGTCCCGCCCGAACGCCAAGGCTGAGAAAACTGATCCCGAGGACGATGGCAATCGCTTCCCACAAAGCCTTCATGAAATCATGGACGGCATCGTGCACAACCTTGGGTTGATCCGCGACAAGGTGGATGTCGATGCCGATGGGCAGGGAGGCCGTCAGATGCCGCATCGTCTGGTGAAGATGACGTTCAAGTGCGAGCATATCGCCGGCCGATCGCATCGAGACGGCAAGGCCAATCGCATCTTGTCCATTGGCTCGAAAAAGCGGCTGAGGAGGATCGGTGTACCCACGAGTCACGGTCGCGAGGTCGCCCAACCGCAACATACGATTGCCGATGGCAAAATTAATCTGCAGAAAATCCTGTTCCGACAGGAATTTCCCGGAGACCTCGACGAGAACCCGCTCATCATGGGTTTGGATGATGCCGGAGGGATTGACCGCGTTCTGTTGCTGGAGGGCCTTGATGAGCGCAAATCGATCGAGTTCCAGCTCGGCCATGCGCTGCGTGGAGAATTCGACGTAGATACGTTCATCCTGCGCCCCAATGGTCTCCACTTTGGCGATATCCGGAACTTCTAAGAGACGCGACCGGGCCAGCTCGACATAGTCCCGCAATTCACGATGGGAAAAGCCGTCGGCGGTGAAGGCGTAAATGATGCCGAAGGTGTCGCTGAACTCATCATTAAAGAACGGTCCGTTCACACCTGGAGGAAGCCGGTGCGCGATGTCGCCGATTTTCTTCCGAACCTGATACCAAACAGAAAGCACCTCTTCTGTGGGCGAGCTATCCAGGAGCGAGACGAAGATCGTGGACTTGCCTGCCGTCGTGTAACTTGTCAGGTAATCCAGATAGGGGATCTCCTGCAGTTTCTTCTCAATACGATCCGTAACCTGCTGCATGGTTTCATCTTGTGTCGCGCCAGGCCAGAGGGTTTGCACGACCATGACTCGAATCGTGAACGGCGGATCTTCGTTCCGTCCGAGGTTCACATAGGCGTAAGCGCCCGCGATGAGCGTCACGACCATGAGATAGATCGTCAGGGGCTTGTGGCGGATGGCCCATTCGGACAGGTTAACGCCGGCCATTCACTTCCTCCAGCAATGTGACGCGTTGCCCTTGATGGAGTGAATGTGCGCCGGCCGTGACGATTCGTTCCCCGGACTCCAATCCGGAGGCGATCACCACCGCGTTCTGATGATAGCGGGCGACTTCGATCTCGCGTTTTTGAACCGTCTGGGTGTTCGGATCGATCACCCACACGGCTGGATGTGTCTCACGCATCATCAGCGCAGAAGACGGAATTTCTATTTGCGTCCCCGCCCGTAGTTTCACCCTCCCCACAATGGTCGACCCGAGAAACATCCCGGCCGGAAGCGACTCAAGGCTGACCTTCACCGGATAGGTTCTGGTCGATGGATTCGCCTGAGGGGAGATCTCGCGGACATGGCCGACGGTCTTGATGGCTGGATTGTCGGCCAGCCAGACGTCGATTTCTTGGCGAGGCGCCAGACCGTCGCGAATGATCTGCGCCGGCATATCGAAGACCGCATCGCGACCTTCCTGATGCGCCAACACAAACACCATTTGCCCTGCCTGAACGACCTCACCGGGCTCCGCACCCTTCGCGGTAATGACGCCGGTCGCATCCGCTTTGAGCTCCGCATAGCTGAGTTGCACCTCCGCTGAGTTGAGCTTGGCTCGGGTCACGTTCACTTGAGACTTCGCGGCTTTCAATTGACGCACCGCCTCTTCATACTCCGCTTGGGACACGGCCTTCTCTTTCAGTAGATTGCCGAATCGCTTTTCAGCCGCGGTTGTCTGATCCAACAGGGCCAACGCCGCCGCATGATCGGCTTGTGCGGCATTCCGAGTGTGTCGCTCTGTTGCCGCGTCCAGATAAGCCAGGATTTGACCGGCCCTCACCATATCGCCGACGTTCACCGAGCTTTGAATGAGCTTGCCGGACAGGCGAAAAGCCAATTTGGTTTCATCGCGCGCATGGAGCTGCCCAGTCAACGCGATGAGATCACCGGAGAGATGAGTCTCGATCACCAGACTGCGTACCGGCCGCACCACGTCAGGCTCTATGTTCTGCTCACAGGCGGACATTGACACGATGCAAAAGAGGATCAACGAGCCATACCACAGGTGTACGACAGCCTGGTTCAATGGTCTCAGAATAGGCATCATCTCCGGTTCTTTACTCCTCGTGTGTGGAACAAGGGATGTTCGAATCACACACCCTCTCGTTGCATTCGATTCGTACAATGATTGCTCCGTCACCCATCAATCACGTTCTCAACCAGCCGTCGTTCCTCTGCTTCCGTCTTGACCTCTCCGTTCAAGCGCGCATCAAGCACTTGCTCAAGGATCTGTTTAAATCTTGGTCCTGGTTTGAGCCCCATGGCCTTCAAGTCGCTCCCCGTCAAAACCGGTTTCACGTGTTGATAGGTCGTGAGGAACGCCGAGACCTGCCGTTTGACTGTTTCACCTTTGCTCTTCGCCATGAGAATCAGCAGCGTCTCGTCAGACAATCCCAACAAGAGGTGATACACCTCTGCCGGTTTGAGCGATCGTTTGGATGCCAGTCGACGAGCGACGCTGTGACTGCCCATGCGGGCCATCTTGAGCTTGGTGGCTTCTTGTTCGGAAAATGGGAAGCGTTTGAGCAGGTCCTTCACAGCCCGTTCGGGCAAGACTTCGAGCAATCCCATCAGGTAGACCAACCAGACGTCCATCCGCCGATCAAGATAGAGCAGCCGATACCAATCGACGGCTTCGTCGAGTGCGATCAAGATCTTGCCCAACCGGTCGGACCAACTCAACTTCGGATGGATGAACTTCACGAGATTCAACTCCGCCAGTCGCTTGATCGCCTGTTTCGGCTCCCGTTCGGAGAAGAGTACCTTCAGCTCTTCCAACAAACGATGGCCGGACAACCGATGAAACAAATTCATTTTCACCGCGCCCGCGATTAAGGCCGTCGTGTCCTTGCCCAAATGAAATCCAAACCGCGTTTCAAATCGGATGGCCCGAAATACGCGGGTTGGATCTTCGACAAAACTCAGCCCGTGCAACACTCGAATCACCTTCTCATTCAGATCTCGCTGCCCACCGTAGAAGTCCAGCACATCGCCAAAGCCCTTCTCGTTCAATCGAACGGCCAAGGCATTGATGGTAAAGTCGCGGCGGTAGAGATCTTTCTTGATGGAACTCTCCTCGACCGTCGGCAAAGCGGTGGGATACTCGTAATATTCCGTTCGCGCCGTGGCCACATCGAGCTTGAAGCCATCCGGCAGCAAGATCATCGCCGTCCCGAATCGCTCATGCACCTTGACCCGTGCCTGCAGCAGCCCACCAAGTTTTCTGGCGAAGGCCATGCCGTCACCCTCGACGACGAGATCCAGATCGAGATTCTCAATGCCCAGCAACAAATCTCGCACGCAGCCACCCACGACGAAGAGTGACACCTCGCAACGGTCGGCCAAGTGTCCGGCCTCTTCCAACAAGATCACGAGGCGCTGTGGTAACCGGCTTCGTAACTGCCCTTTGACGTTGCGGCGCGGCCCTCCCCTCTCAGCCTCAGCCTCAGTCGGCTGCCTGGTTCGCAGTCTCGCAACCTTCAACACATCGTCGTGCAAGGTCCGCAGAAGATCCGTTCGTGTAATGACCCCGATGACCTTCATCCCCTTGATGATCGGCACAAACCGCTGATTGCGCTCGATCATGGCCGTTTCAATGTCGTGAAAGGAAGTGTCCGATTGCGCGGTGTAAGCGTCAGTCTGCATGATGTCCCGAACCGCCATCTTACCCAGCCGATGAAACAAGGCTTTCTGAATTGACTCTCGCTGGACAATCCCCACGTAGTGGTCCTGTTCATCCAAGATGGGAAAGACATTCAAACCATAGGCCGTCATCCGTTGCCCGGCATCCGCCACGCTGGTGTCGACCGTAATCGCTTTGACCGGACAAGTCATGACGTCCTGAGCCAGCAGCGTTGGGCGATACTGTGTGGTCAACAGTCGGACGACCTTTTCTTTGACTTCCGAGAGCGTCTGCCCTTTCACCGTGGCCGCCGCCGCCACGGCATGGCCGCCACCGCCGAACTCCCGTGCGATCCACCCCACGTCAATCTCAGGCCGACGACTCCTTCCGATCACTTCCACCCGATCAGCCATCATAACGGCCACGAGGACGGCATCAACCCCCTGTAATTCGGCCAATGTATGCACGACGCCCGCCGCCTCCCCACGACAGCGATCGATCGTGCTGGTCGCCACGAGCACCTTGCGGCCTTCGAGGTAGTGCACGTCGCTGTGTTCCAAGAAATCGTTCAGCAATGCGACGGCATCCGGATCGAGCGGGCGGCGAAGAATGTCCGTCACCATGTTCAGATCCGCGCCGGCTTCCACGAGAAATGCCCCGGCCTCGAAATCCCGGCTGGTCGTCGAGGAAAACGTAAACGACCCGGTCTCTTCATAGAGGCCCAGGGCCATCACCGTGGCCTCAAATGGCGTCACGGGGATATGCCGTCGCCGTAGTTGTTCAATGACAAGCGTCGCCGTTGCCCCAACCGAGTCCACCACCGACTGCTTTGACCGTCCTGCACAGACCGAGTCCGATTCAATGTGGTGATCAAACACCACAACCTCAACTGCGGGATTCTCGAGACACGATATGAGTGTTCCAATCCGGCTTGGTTCTTGGGTATCGACCAATATCAGTCTGGTGATCTGGGATGGATCAATGTCCTGTAGTTTTGTGAGGTCGAGATCGTGAATGGCAAGAAAGTTACGGACCGCCTCCTGTGCTCCAGCCGGCAATGTCAGCCTGGCGTCAGGAAAGAGTTTTCGCACGGCCACCATGGAGGCCAGACCATCGAAATCCGCATTGCCGTGCGTGGCGATAACATCCATGCGAGCATTGTAGCAGGGACCGGATGGGACACAAAACGGGGAAGCCGAAGGCAGATTGACTGAATGCCGGCAAAACAGATGGACGCCGCGACCGACATCGCCGGCGCTCATCCTCTCAACTGGATCATTCACAATCAGCGATGCTGCGCCCCATGTCGAGCTTGCGGCTTTCGCAACATCTGGCGAGGCGCGCGATGCTTCGCAGCACCGGTGCGTGCTGCCCTTTTCGTTGTTACCGCCTCATCCACTTTTGTACGATTCTCTCTACGATCGAGACGATCTGGTTCACGATCGGGCCGAGGCGCTTCTCGACGATCGAGTTGCCCTCTGTCGAAGCTGCGATCAATCCAGTTCTCCTGATGCATTTGTTGCAGATCAGTCACTGGTGTATCAGACTGGCCATAGACTGTGGCACTCATCATCACTATCATCCCACTGATCGCGATGAGTATGCCCTTCATCAATCCCTCCTCGAGCGGCACTACCGTCCTAGAGCCCTCAGGCGCCGAGACGGTGCAGAGCCCTCTCTGGCTTGGTGTATCAAGCCAGACGAGAAACGTCTACTCTTTCAGGGTTTAGTGCGAAGAGCAGTGCACGGAGCACTCAATGATCTCGCCCACTGCCGGATCGCTCAGATCGCTCCAGTCTTTCGGGTCTCTCAATGCGATCGCTTTTCTCAGGGCGCTCAGGACGGTCTACCCTTTCAGGACGTTCAATTCGGTCCGATCGATCACCTCCCCCGGAACGATCACGGTCTTGACGTTCGGATCGCTCTCGTGACGAGTCTTCTCGACGGTCTCGTCCTCCCCGATCACCACGATCCCCTCGATCGCCGCCACCGGAGCCGCTGTGCCCCTCATCCTTGAAGAGCCGATCACTCCGTTCACCACGGCTTACCTGTTCACGAATCGCCTTGAGACTCGCACGTCCTTCTTCAAAGTCTGACCCACGCCGTTTGACTTCTCGACTGAGATCCAAAAGCTCAGAGGAGCGATACCCTTGTTTCATCCCCTCGCCGACTAATGCTGCGCCGTCTTTTGATGGAACTCTCCCCTCTTTCATGACCGCCAGGCTCTTCGCCCCGGCGGCAAGCTCTTCCTGCGTTGCCTTATGACGGCCGTCTTGCGACAGACGGCTCAGCTCCCGCACCTCATCCACCGTGGCGCCACGCGAGAACGCTTCAGCCATGGTTTCGATGGCACGCTGCCGGTTCCCCTCTTCCATGCCACGCGAGCCTGCTTCCTGCAGGACCTCGTGGGCCGACTCGAGGCGGGACGTCATCTGCCGCAGCACCGGATCGATCCGCTTAGGTTCAACCCCTTTTGCCAAACCTTCCCTCACCTTGTTCAGTAATGACTCGGTGGGAAGCCCCCGCTCGCCCACCTTGTTGACGTGATCGAGCAAGGGAGCAATCTCGTTCTCCGAACGGCCTTGCGCTGAACCAAGCCGAGTGATCGCGTCCCGATCCTGAACCGAGAGGGGTTCAGCCCAAGCCACGGTCGCCGTCAACGCAGCCATGACGCTCAACACCCCCATCACGCTGTCGATTCGCGTCCTCATCGTTCTACCGTACGATCACGACTCCGTTGGTCTGTCCAAACCCATCCGTGACAAACTCTTCAGCTTGCGGGGGCGTCATCCATCGGACTCCATCGATCAGATACATGAACGTGTGTTCTCCTTCAGCCAGCGGCACATCGACCGACCAGAGCGAAGAGCCCTCCACAATCTTCATCGGCGTCGCCTTATTCGCCCAACCATTGAAGGACCCAACGAGAAAGACTTGTGTGGCGCCGGGTGCAAGCAGGGTGAATCGTACCGCGCCCGCCAGCGGCTTGGGCACGCTCGGTGTCATGGCCGGAGGCCTGGCACAGGCCCAGAAGCCAGACAACAGCATGGCCACGATAAGGGCCGTCAGCAATGCACGGCCAAGTCCATTCAGTCCTCTCCCCATCTGCGGGAGAATACTGAAGGATTAGACTCGTTGCAAGGGACGGTCGATGAAATTTAAATATCAACATCAAGCACCGCATTCTGCGCGCCAAATCCATCAGTCGCGGCGTCCGTCGCCAGCGGATCGGCGATCCATTGTTTGCCGTCGACGACAAACATATATTCGTATCGACCAGGTTTGAGGGGAATCGTGGCAGTCCACATCCCACCGTCCGAACGTTCCAGGGGGGTGTCTGCGGGGTTCCAT